>Ga0210409_10001516_pt1 | contig 30124 bp, 25 predicted proteins | sample IncBWH17MmetaG_FD_161649 | JGI IMG/M metagenome (GOLD analysis project Ga0210409, IMG submission 161649) | Forest soil microbial communities from Barre Woods Harvard Forest LTER site, Petersham, Massachusetts, United States - Inc-BW-H-17-M | ecosystem: Environmental > Terrestrial > Soil >...
CGAAAGTAAGGCTTAAATATGTTACCCATGTCCCGGCACAGGTGTTACCCATGTGTCCGGTCTATACAGCGAAGCAAGAAAAAGTGACTAGCTGCCGGGCTACCCCCGGCGTGCATCCACGGAGTAGCAAACGTTTTAAGTAGCGACGACCGATCATCGGATGCAACGACATGTACTCCGTGGCCCGTCAATTGGGGTCAGAGTAATTTTCGCAAAGGGCCGCGAAAAAAAACTCTGACCCCAATTGACTAAGAAAGTGAGTAGCTGCCAGGCCGCTCCCGGCATTCCAGCTCACTTACGCACAGCCATGACCACCAGCAGTCTTGCTTGTCATGGACAGATCCCGCCCCGCTTCCCGCGTATGACCAGCAGCCTCCAGCCGCTGCAAATAATCTTCCCACATCGCATCCTGATCGCGCCCCAATTTATACAGATACGCCCAGGTATAAATCCCACTGACGTGACCATCCGAAAAGACCGGCTTGACCGCATAGTTGCCAACCGGTTCAAGTGCAACCATTTCGACATTGCGCTTACCGGTTTGCAATACCTCTTGCCCCGGACCATGGCCGCTGACTTCGGCTGATGGCGAATAAACCCGCATCAATTCAAACGGCAGCGAAAAAACCGCGCCGTCATCGAAAGCAACTTCCAGCTTGCACGATTGCTTATGTACTGTGAATGACACCGGCACAGGCGCCGGTGCTGATTGTTTGGAGCCGGTCATTGGATGGCCTGAATAGAGAATTAAAACTGCTCGGAGATCGCCGAGCGCAAAGCCACCAGCAAGGCCTGACGCTGCTCCAGGATTAATGGCGAAGGCTGGTGCCGAGCTTGCGCCCACACCGGGCTGGGGAAATGCGCATCGTCAAGATAGCGTGGAATCACATGCCAGTGCAGATGCGGCGTCATGTTGCCGAGGCAGGCCAGGTTGATTTTTTCCGGCTGCATGATATTGCGCACGGCGGTTTCAACTGTCCACACTGCATCCATGAATGCAGTGCGGTCAGCCGCCGACAAGTCCGTCATTTCCTTGACATGCCGATGCCAGATGACGCGGCAGAATCCCGGATACAGCGGATCGTCGACCAGCACCACGCGGAATTTCTCGGCGCGGTGGAGAATTTCTCCGCCGTCGCCGCTGCACAGTTCGCAATCAACCGCATGGGGTGTCATGGCTGTCATGATCAAACCAGGATCCGCTCGATGCCGCCATTGTTGGCGCGCGCCACATAATCCGGCAGCCAGTTCTCGCCCAGCAGATGACGCGCCATCTCGACCACGATGTAATCGGCAGTAGTGCCGGAATCGTCGTTGTAGCGTGACAAACCTTGCAGGCAGGACGGGCAGGAAGTGAGGATCTTGACGTCGCCGCCAAAACCGTCGGCGCGCAGTTTATCCGCGCCCTTGGTCATCTCTTCTTCCTTGCGGAAACGGACCTGGGTCGAGACATCCGGGCGGCTCACGCCGAAGGTGCCGGACTCGCCGCAGCAACGTTCGTTCTTCTCGATCTTGGCGCCGTTGTCGGTGGTGATAAGCGCATTCACGGTCTTCATCGGATCCTGCAATTTCATCGGGCTGTGGCAGGGGTCGTGGTACATGTAGCGCGTGCCGCTGACTCCCTCCAGCTTGAGATTTTTTTCCAGCAGGTATTCATGGATGTCGATAATCCGGCAGCCTGGGAAGATCTTGTCGAACTGGTAGCCTTGCAACTGATCGTAGCAAGTACCGCAAGATACGATCACGGTCTTGATGTCGAGATAGTTCAAGGTATTCGCCATGCGGTGGAACAGCACGCGATTGTCGGTGATGATCTTTTCCGCCTTGTCGAAGTCGCCCGAGCCGCGTTGCGGATAACCGCAGCACAGATAACCCGGCGGCAGCACGGTTTGCACGCCAACCTGCCACAACATGGCCTGGGTCGCCAAACCCACTTGCGAGAACAGGCGCTCGGAACCGCAACCGGGGAAATAAAACACGGCTTCGGTATCGGCGGTGGTGCTCTTCGGATCGCGGATGATCGGCACGATCTTGTCGTCTTCGATATCGAGCAAGGCGCGCGCGGTCTTCTTCGGCAGATTGCCCGGCATCTTCTTGTTGATAAAGTGGATCACCTGCTCTTTGATCGGCGCCTTGCCCACCGTGGCCGGCGGTTTCTTGGTCTGTTTCTTGGCGAATTTCTTCAACATTTCGTTGCCGAAGCGTTGTGCCTTGAAACCCCAGTCAGTCATGACCTTGCGGGTCATGTTGATGGTGGCCGGATCGGTTGCATTCAGGAAGAACATGGCGGCCGTGGTGCCGGGATTGAACGATTTCTTGTTCATCTTGCGCAGCAGGTTGCGCATGTTCATCGAGACATCGCCGAAATCGATATCGACCGGGCATGGCGTCACGCATTTGTGGCAGACGGTGCAATGGTCGGCCACATCTTCGAATTCTTCCCAATGCTTGATCGAGATGCCGCGCCGGGTCTGCTCTTCGTACAGGAAGGCTTCCACCAGCAGCGAAGTCGCCAGGATCTTGTTGCGCGGCGAGTACAGCAGATTGGCGCGCGGCACGTGGGTGGCGCAGACCGGTTTGCATTTGCCGCAGCGCAGGCAATCCTTGATGCTGTTGGCGATGTCGCCGATATCGCTTTGCTGCATGATCAGCGATTCATGGCCCATCAGGCCGAACGATGGCGTGTAGGCATTACGCAAGTCGGCCTCGAAGCCAGGCAGATTCAGCAGCTTGCCCTTGTTGAAACGGCCTTCCGGATCGACCCGCATTTTGTAGTCGCGGAAATCGCTGATCTCGTCTTCGGTCAGGAATTCCAGCTTGGTGATGCCGATCCCGTGTTCGCCCGAAATCACGCCATCCAGCGAACGCGCAAGAGTCATGATGCGCGCCACCGCGGCGTGCGCATCTTGCAGCATTTCGTAGTGATCGGAATTGACCGGCAAGTTGGTGTGGACGTTACCGTCGCCGGCGTGCATGTGCAAGGCGACAAACACGCGGCCACGCAAGACTTGTTTATGAATCGCGCTGCATTCGTCGAGAATCAGCTTGAACGAAGCGCCGTTGAAAATCTGCCGCAACAGGGCGCGTACTTCCTGTTTCCAGGATACCCGCACGGTGCGGTCCTGCACCACGTCGAACACGGTGGCTGCCGGTTGCTGCGCCAGGCGCTGCTCGAACACGAGACCGAGTTTTTCCAGGCCCAATGCGGCCAATTGCGGCATGGCGTCCTTCAGCGGCGTATCCAGATGCCCCAGCAGATAAGTCCAGCGCGCCTGCACTCCGCTTAGCAGCTGCTCAGCCTGATGGACCCGGTCTTCCAGGATTTCGGTGGCGGGAATGTCGTCGCCGTCGGCGTCGTCGCCCTTGCCCAAAGGCAGATTGCCATTGAGCAGAAAATCGCGCAATCCGCCCAGCAATTGCAGCTTGTTCTTGACCGACAATTCGATGTTGATGCGTTCGATGCCATCGGTGTATTCGCCCATGCGATTGAGCGGGATCACCACGTCTTCATTGATCTTGAAGGCGTTGGTATGTTTCGCGATGGCGGCTGTGCGCGCACGATCGAGCCAGAATTTCTTGCGCGCTTCCGGGCTGACCGCAACAAAACCTTCGCCGACCCGGTTGTTCGCCATGCGCACCACTTCCGATGCTGCGTGCGCTACCGCGTTTTCATCGTCGCCGACGATATCGCCGAACAAGGCCATCTTCGGAAGCACGCCGCGTTTCGATTTGGTGGTGTAGCCGACGGCTCGCAGATAGCGCTCGTCCAGATGCTCAAGGCCGGCCAGGATCGCGCCGCCCTTCAGGGTTTCGGCATCGAGGAAATCCTTGATCTCGACGATCGATGGAATCGCGTCGCGCGCCTGGCCGAAAAATTCCAGGCAGACGGTGCGCGTGTGCTTCGGCATCTTGTGCAGAATCCAGCGCCCGGATGTAATCAGGCCGTCGCAGCCTTCTTTTTGAATCCCCGGCAAACCCGCCAGGAATTTATCGGTCACGTCTTTGCCCAAGCCTTCCTTGCGGAATACACGGCCGGCGATTTCCAGGATTTCGGTCTTGAACGGCTTTTCGCTTGGGCGGCCTTTTTCAGCCGGGTGGCGCCATTCCAGCTGGAAGCGCGCCAGCGGCGTGTCGTGGATCTTGCCGAGGTTGTGGTCAAGACGGGTGACGTCGAGCCAGTCGCCGTTCGGGTCGACCATGCGCCAGCTGGCCAGGTTGTCCAACGCGGTGCCCCACAGCACGGCTTTCTTGCCGCCCGCGTTCATGGCGATATTGCCGCCGACGCAGGATGCTTCAGCCGAGGTCGGATCGACCGCGAACACGAAACCGGCTTTTTCAGCGGCGTCGGAAACTCGCTTGGTGACTACGCCGGCGCCCGAATAAATGGTGGCGTATTCTTTATCCAGCCCGGGCAGCACGGCCATTTCGACTGCTCCCAGCTGCTCCAGTTTTTCGGTGTTGATGACGGCTGACAATGGTGTCAGCGGAATCGCGCCGCCGGTGTAGCCGGTGCCGCCGCCGCGCGGGATGATGGTCAGGCCGAGTTCGATGCAGCCCTTGACCAGGCCGGCCATTTCATCTTCGCTGTCCGGGGTCAGCACCACGAATGGATACTCGACGCGCCAGTCGGTGGCGTCGGTTACATGCGATACGCGCGACAGGCCGTCGAACTTGATGTTGTCCTTGGCGGTGTAGCGCCCCAGGATCTTATTGGTGCGCTTGCGCAAATCGTAGGTCTGGCGGAATTCGTCGGAGAAGGCGGCAATCGCCTTGCGCGCCGCAGCCAGCAGCGCCTCGACATTCTCGCTGCGCTTCTTGGCCTCGGCATCAGTCGTAATATCGGTATCGGCAATATCGGCCTGATCGGTCACGATGCGCCGCTTGTCGACCTCGCTCAAGCGATGATGCAACGCATCAATCAGCGCCTGACGGCGTTTTGGATTGTCCAGCATGTCATCTTGCAGATACGGGTTGCGCCGCACCACCCAGATGTCGCCCAGCACCTCATACAGCATCCTGGCGGAACGGCCGGTCTGACGCTTGCTGCGCAACTCGTCCAGCAACTGCCAGGCTTCTTCGCCGAGCAGCCTGATCACGATTTCACGGTCTGAAAACGAGGTGTAGTTATAGGGGATTTCGCGCAAACGCGTAGGAGTGGCGCCGTGTGGCGCATCTGACAAAAGTGCCTGGATTTTTACGGGGGCGTTCATTGGTCTATTGAAGTGACGACTGCGTGGCTACTGCTGCTGAATCAGCATTTTAGCTTATCGCGCAACTTCGCGACGGCAACATGCGGATTTGTGCAGCGCAAAAGACAATACCCGCCCGGATAGCGAAACCCAATTAAATCAATAAAAACAATCAATTGTTATTTATTAATAGCTTTTAACTACAATGCATCCATATCCACTACTTCAGGAGCCCTTATGTTTAGCCAGATCGTCAGCGAAATCATGGAAAGCATTGCCCTCACGTTGGCCGATTACGGTCAGTGCAAAGGCTGATTCAGCTTACGCCAGCCAGCTCGCGACTTGCCGCCAGAAACCGTCCGGCACATGCAGCAGTAGCCAGACCACCAATATGTAGCGGACGAATTTACCGATCGCCATGTACATGACGGAAGGCCAGAACGGCAGCTTGAGCCAGCCGCCCAAGGTGCAGATGGGGTCGCCGATGGCCGGCACCCAGGCCAGCAGCATGGTTTTCGCGCCATACCGTTGCAGCCAGCCGAACCAGTTGCTGTCGCGCTCGCGCGCGAACGCCTGCTTGGCGCCGTAACCCATCCAATAATCGACCACGCCGCCCAGCGTATTGCCGGCGGTCGCCACCAAAATCACCGCCCAGAACAACCCGCCGTTGGCCTTGATCACGGCAAACACGGCCGGCTCCGAGCCGAGCGGCAGCAGGGTGGCGGCGACAAAACTGATGATAAAGACTGAAGTCAGGCCGACCGTTGGCACGGCGAGCGTCTTCAGCAACCATAAAACTGCGGATTCGATCATGGGGAACAATTCAGAAAATTCTAGGATTCGGCAGCTACCGGCAAAACCGCTGGCGCTTAAAAAGCCGTCCATTATAATGATCGGCTGTTTGTTCTGACCTGATTTTGCCTTGATCCCGCTTTGATCCTGCTACCGGTTGTTCCGGCGGCGCCCTTGCAACGCTACAAGACCTACGACATGACCACTGACTATTTGCAGAAAATCCTCACCGCCCGCGTCTACGATGTCGCGGTCGAAACCCCGCTTGAACTGGCGACAACGCTCTCGCAGCGAATTGAAAACCAGATTTATTTCAAGCGCGAGGATATGCAAAGCGTGTTCAGCTTCAAATTGCGCGGCGCCTACAACAAGGCCGCCAGCCTGACGCCGGCGCAGCGCAAGCGCGGCATCATCTGCGCATCGGCCGGCAACCATGCCCAGGGCCTGGCGCAATCGGCGGCCAAGCTGGGTTGCCGCGCCGTCATCGTGATGCCGAAGACCACGCCGCAGATCAAGATCGACGGCGTCAAGGCGCGCGGCGGCGAAGTGGTGTTGTTCGGCGACTCCTATACAGATGCCTATAACCACGCGCTGACGCTGGAAAAAAAGCACAAGCTGACCTTCGTCCATCCTTTCGACGATCCCTATGTCATCGCCGGCCAGGGCACCATCGGCATGGAAATCCTGCGCCAGCACGCCGGGCCCATCCACGCGATTTTCGTACCGATCGGCGGCGGCGGCCTGATTGCCGGGATTGCCGCCTATGTCAAGGCGGTGCGGCCGGAGATCAAGATCATCGGCGTGCAAACCACCGATTCCGACGCCATGGCGCGCAGCCTGAAGGCTGGCCGCCGCGTTACGCTGGCGGATGTCGGCCTGTTCGCCGACGGCACCGCGGTCAAGCTGGTGGGCGAAGAAACCTTCCGCCTGGCGCGCCTGTACGTGGATGAAGTGATCCTGGTCGATACCGATGCGGTCTGCACCGCGATCAAAGATGTATTCCAGGATACGCGCAGCATCCTGGAGCCGTCCGGAGCGCTGGCGGTGGCCGGCGCCAAAGCCTATGTCGAACGCGCCAAAGGCACGCGCAAGCCGATCAAGGACCAGACCCTGATCACCATTGCTTCCGGCGCCAACATGAATTTCGACCGACTGCGTTTCGTCGCCGAAATGGCCGATGTCGGCCAATTGCGCGAAGCCGTGTTTGCCGTCACCATCCCGGAACAGCACGGCAGTTTCCGCCGTTTCTGCGAACAGGTCGGACCGCGCAACGTCACCGAGTTCAACTACCGCATCAGCGATGAGAAAATCGCCCACGTGTTTGTCGGCGTACAAACTTCGAGCGCTGAAGAAGCTACTCAGATCGCCCGGAATTTCGAGAAGCACGGCTTCGACACACTCGACCTGACCCATGATGAGCTAGCCAAGGTCCATGTACGGCACCTGGTCGGCGGCAAAAGCCCGCTGGCGCAAAACGAATTGCTGTATCGCTTTGAATTCCCGGAACGTCCGGGCGCGCTGATGCGCTTTTTGAATTCGATGGCGCCCGACTGGAATATCAGCCTGTTCCACTATCGCAGCCAGGGTGGCGACGTCGGCCGTATCCTGGTCGGGCTGCAAGTGCCGAAAAAGGAAATGAAAATCTTCCGCACTTTCCTGTCCAGCCTGGGTTATCGCTATTGGGATGAGAGCAGCAATCCGGTTTATAAATTGTTCCTGGGCTAACACGCCTGGTCACGCTTGCGGCCGGCGCCCGCCGCCGCAAGCAAGCTCCTCACTTTCCCCGCAAATGCGCTATTTATAGCGGGCATTGCGCTCCATCTGGCAAAATACTGCTTTTAAGCACAAGCAAAAGCCATGTCCATCTCAAATACGCCTGACGCCTCGCCGCTAGGCAAACCCGCCGCCTACCAGAGCCAATACCAGCCATCGCTACTGTTTCCGATTGCCCGCCAGGGCAAGCGCGAAGAAATCGGCATCAGCGGCACACTGCCATTTTTCGGTGTCGATATCTGGAATGCGTATGAGGTCTCATGGCTCAATCTGCGTGGCAAGCCGCAGGTCGCCATCGCCACTTTCACGGTGCCGGCAGATTCACCCAACATCGTCGAATCGAAATCGTTCAAGTTGTATCTGAATTCCTTCAACCAGACCAGGCTGGCAGATACCGACGCTTTGCTGCAACTGTTGCGCACTGATTTATCCGCCGGTTTCGGCGCGCCGGTGCATGTCACACTGACAACCGCTGACGCCTTCGCCGAGCTTAAGCTGCAAGAACCGCAAGGCTTGCTGCTGGACCGGCTGGATATCGAAGTCAGCGAATACCGGCCGAATCCAACGCTCTTGAAAAACGATGCTAACCAGGTTGTCGTGGAAGAAACCCTGGTCTCCCATTTGCTGAAATCGAATTGCCTGGTAACCGGCCAGCCGGACTGGGGTAGCGTGCAAATCCACTATGTCGGCGCCGCCATCGACCAGGAGAGCTTGCTCAAGTATCTGATCAGCTTCCGCGACCATAACGAATTCCATGAACAATGCGTCGAACGCATTTTTATGGATCTGATGCGCAACTGTGCGCCGCAAAAGCTGTCTGTATACGCGCGCTACACCCGGCGCGGTGGTCTCGATATCAATCCGTGGCGCAGTAATTTCTCCACTTCGCAGCCGCCGTTGAATTGGCGCCAGGCAAGGCAATAATTAACGATTCGCAACAAACCGTAGTATAAAGACAGCACTTAATTAACCAAATAACAATAATTTGGTCGTGAACATTGACGCTCAAAGGATCAGCGTCTACCGTACGACCTCGCCGCAAAGGATTCTTTTTCTTATGACAATTTTTTTTCGTCGTATCGCTCTTAAGCGTACCGCATTGCTCTCCTGCATCACCGTATTCGCCGCCGTCTGCTCACCGGCCCAGGCTCAGGAAACCCCGGACACCACCGGCTGGTTCAGTAACACTCTCTCACAGACCAAAAACCGGCTCGACAACATCGTCGAAAACGGCGACATGGAAGTGTATCTGTCTGGCTACGCCTATCACGGCCGTCACACGTATACCAAAGAGCGTATCGAAGAATTGAATGAAAAGGCTTGGGGCCTGGGTGGCGGCCGTACTATCCGCAACGCCAGCGGCAATGACGAATCCCTGTATCTGCTGGCAATCCGCGACTCCCATTACAAGCCGCAGATCATGGCTGGTTATGCCTATGAGTGGATCTGGAACGTTCCCAAGACGCCAGTCGAAGTCGGCGCCGGCTATACCGCCATGTTGATGAGCCGCCAGGATTATTTCGGCGGTTTCCCATTCCCGATTGCGTTGCCAGTGATGTCGCTGGGCGTCAAGGGCGCCAAACTAATGGGGTCTTACGTGCCGCGCCTGTCGCAGAATAAAGGCAATGGCGACGTCTGGCTGGTATTTGCGCGCTTTGAGGTAAAGTAAAACCGTCCCCGATTCAGCCATAACCATGACTGCAAGTTGGTGTTGTTGATCTGAAACAAGTCTATAATCCGGGTTGGGTGCCATTAAAACCGTAGCCTGAGTTGTGTTGACTTGGGTCGAAATCGGGGGAGACGCTGTAGTAACAACAGCTAAAACAGCTGCGGCCGCACGATAGCGACCAGCAGCGCTAGCCCTGAGATTGGCATGTTTCCGAAATGCCGCGGTAGCTGCTAGTGGTGACTCAAATGGTGACTTATTTGGTGATTTATTCACTGACTTAGACACAACCACCCGTATTGTGCCGCCAACCAATTTGTATTATGACTAATCTTGCAAAAATCCTGCCTGCACAAAATGTGGCGCTGGATCTGGAAGTCTCCAGTAAAAAACGCGCCTTCGAACAAGCCGGCTTACTCTTCGAAAATAATTGCGGGATCGCCCGCTCTACCGTCTCCGACAACCTGTTTGCGCGTGAACGCTTAGGTTCTACCGGCCTTGGCCACGGCGTCGCCGTACCGCATGGCCGTGTCAAGGGATTAAAGGCGCCGTTGGCAGCCTTTGTGCGCCTGGCCGAACCGATTCCATTCGAATCACCGGACGGCCAGCCGGTCAGCTTGCTGGTGTTCTTGCTGATTCCGGACAACGTCACTCAGCAACATCTGGAGATCTTGTCAGAAATCGCCGAAATGTTTTCCAGCGACGCCTTCCGCACCATTCTGGCCAGCGATCCCGATCCGGCCTCGGTGCACACCCACATCGTCTCCTGGCAGCCCATGGGCACGGAAAATGCGACATAATTTGGCGTAAGACTTTAGCGTAGATTTAACTTAGGACAGCGCCCATCGTGTCTGAATCGCCCGCATCGCCTGCGGCCGAGCTTGCTGACAATCTGAGTCACAATCTGGGTCACGATCTTATTCACAACCTTATTCACTTCGCCATCGCCAACCATGCCCGTTTCCACGCCCCTATCGATTCAGCAACTGTATGACGAAAACCGCGAATCGCTGCAACTGGGCTGGTTTGCCGGTTTCCCCGGCGGCGAGCGGCTGATTTCCGGCGATGCGGCTTCGGCGGCCGACCAGGTAGGCCATCTGAACCTGATCCATCCGGGCCGGATCCAGGTTTTCGGCCACCAGGAAACCGAATACTACCAACGCCTCTCAGCCACTTCGCGGGTCTATCAGACCGCCGAACTGGTGGCTGGCGCACCGCCGGCTTTCATCATCGCGCAAGGCCTGGCCACGCCGCCGGACATTCTTGAAATCTGTGATGAAAAAAATATCCCGCTGTTTTCGACACCGTTGCCAGCCGCGCAGGTAATCGATTATCTGCGGGTATATCTGTCGAAAAAGCTGGCGCAGCGGATCACCATGCATGGCGTGTTCATGGATGTGCTAGGCGTCGGCGTGCTGATTACCGGCGAATCGGGCCTAGGCAAAAGCGAACTGGGGCTGGAACTGATCTCGCGCAGCCACGGCCTGGTGGCCGACGATGCGGTCGAATTTTCGCGGATCGCGCCGAACATGATCGAGGGACGCTGCCCACACCTGCTGCAAAACCTGCTGGAAGTACGCGGGCTGGGCCTGCTCGACATCAAGACCATCTTCGGTGAAACCGCTGTACGCCGCAAAATGCGCCTCAAGCTGATCGTGCACCTGGTCCGGCGCGCCACGCTGGAAGAGAATTACGAGCGCCTGCCGCTCGACGCCCACACCCAGGAAGTGCTAGGCCTGCCAATCCGCAAAGTCATCATCCCGGTGGCTGCCGGCCGCAACATCGCGGTACTGCTGGAAGCCGCGGTGCGCAATACCATCCTGCAATTGCGCGGCATCGATACGCTCAAGGATTTCATCGCCCGCCAGCGCATTGCGATGGATAGCGATAGCGATCTCTAAACGTCCGTAATATTTGCGGGCAAAAAAACTTGCCTGCCCTCCGCCCCACACTCTTGATCGCCGTAGTTACGGTATCATTGCCCGATGCGCATAATTCTTATCACCGGCATCTCCGGTTCCGGCAAATCAGTTGCTCTTCGCGTGCTCGAAGATGCAGGTTATTTTTGCGTCGACAATCTGCCGCCGACCTTGTTGCGGGATCTGGTCGCAGCGCGCCAGCATGAGGGCGCGCAAATGCTGGCGGTAGCCACCGACGCGCGCAGCGCCGACTCGCTGGCCGGCCTGCCGTCCGATATCCAGCAACTGCGAGCAGAGGGACACGACGTCAAGGTGTTCTTCCTGACCGCCCAGACCGAATCCCTGATCGCCCGCTTTTCTGAAACCCGCCGTAGCCATCCGCTATCGCACCGCCTGCTGCCGGGTCAGAATCCGGCAGACCGCCTGACTTTGACCGAGTGCATTTTGAACGAACGCGAGATGCTGGTCGAGATCGAGGGCATCGGCCATACGATAGATACTTCCGATGTCAGCGCCAATCGCCTGCGCGGCTGGATCAAGGAGTTGGTCGATACCGAACCGGCGCCGCTGACGCTGCTGTTCGAATCGTTCGCCTTCAAGCGTGGCGTGCCACTCGACGCGGATCTGGTGTTTGACGTACGCATGTTGCCGAATCCTCATTACGATGCGAAGCTGCGGCCGCTGACCGGCCGCGATCAGCCTGTCGTCGCCTTTCTGGAGGGCTTGCCGAAAGTAACCGACCTGCTAGGCGACATCCGCAACTTTGTCGAGAAATGGCTGCCGGCTTTCAAGGACGACAACCGTAGTTACCTGACTGTAGCGATCGGCTGTACTGGAGGCCAGCATCGCTCGGTCTACATGGTGGAACAGCTGGCGCAATATTTTCAGGTTACCGAACGCGTGGTGCGACGCCATCGCGAACTGGGTTAAACGTTAAACCAACAAACCCTGGCTCCCCCTCCGCCGCCGTTCATATCTTCTTTTGCCATGCCTGAAAATACTTCCTGGATTCCGCTGTTTCCGCTCAATACCGTCTTGTTTCCTGGTGGCGTGCTGCCGCTCAAGGTATTTGAAACGCGTTATCTCGACATGCTGCGCGAGTGCATGAAAAACCAGCAGCCGTTCGGCGTGGTGCTGATCAAAAGCGGCGCCGAAGTAGGAGCCGCAGCTGAGCCGGAAGAGATTGGCTGCCTGACCCACATCGTCGAATGGGATATGCAAGACCTGGGCGTACTGATGTTGCGCGTTGAGGGGAGCCAGCGTTTCCGGATTTTGCAGCAGCGGGTATTGGCCGATCAGCGGCTGGAAGCGCAAATCAGCCTGATCGCCGATGACCTGCCGGGCGCTCCGGATCAGGTTCATTTGTTATGCGCCAGCACCTTGAAGCTGGTGATTGACGATATCCAGAATAAAGGCCGGGCCAGCCACGGCGCAGAATACGCCAGCCCGTTTTCGCTGCCGCTGCAGTTCGACAGCGCCAGCTGGGTCGCCAACCGCTGGTGCGAAATCCTGCCGATTCCTTTGAAGGCGCGGCAGAAATTACTGGAGCTGACGGACGGCCGCGAACGCCTGGCTATCGTCCATCAATATCTGCTACAACACCATATCATTTAAAAATCATCTTTAAAGTTAAAGCGCGCGCCGCATCAGGCAAACAGATCGGCTTCGCGGAAAACCTCCAGCAATAGTTTCTTGACCGGCGCCGGCAGCGGCGCGTCTGCCAGCTTGGCGGCCGGATACCAAACGTAGTTGGCCTGAGCGACGCCGTCAAGCCGTCGTTCAAGCGCAATCTGGAACGGCGATATCTGCAGTTTGAAGTGGGTAAACACGTGAGTGAACGGCTGCAGCGGCTCGCATGAAGCGATGCTGCCGAAGGTTGCAACGGCGCGATTTAGCGCCGCCTCGAAATCGACTGCTGGCGCAATTTCCGGTAGCGACAGCAAGCCGCCCCAGATACCGCTATCGGGACGCTGCTCCAGCAAAACCTGCTGCCGGTCGACGATCACCAGCATGCCGGTATGTTTCTCAGGAATCGCTTTTTTCGGTTTGCGCACCGGCAGTTGCCCGACCCGGTCGGTGGCCAATGCGACGCAACGCTGCGCCAGCGGGCAAGTCTGGCAAGACGGCTTACTGCGCGTGCAAAGCGTCGCCCCCAAGTCCATCAAACCCTGGGTATACGACTCCACGCCCTGCTCCGGCAACAGGGCCACGGCACGGCGCCACATAGCGTCTTCGACAGGCTTGGCGCCGGGATAACCGTCAATGCCAAACACCCGCGCAAACACACGTTTGACGTTGCCATCCAAAATGGCGGCCTGCACGCCGTAAGAAAATGCCGCGATGGCGGCGGCTGTAGAACGGCCGATGCCGGGTAAGTCTTGCAACAGCAAGGGATCACTCGGGAATATTCCGCCATGCTCAGCCACTACCCGTTGTGCACAGCGATGCAGATTACGCGCTCGCGTGTAGTAACCCAAGCCGCTCCAGTGCGCCATCACCTCTTCGCTGGGCGCAGCGGCCAGCGCCTGCACATCGGGAAAGCGTGACAGGAAGCGCTGATAGTAGGGAATCACGGCCGCTACCTGGGTTTGCTGCAGCATGATTTCTGACAACCAGACACGATAGGCGTCGCGTGTTTGCTGCCACGGCAATGCATGGCGGCCATGCTGCTTCTGCCAGAGAATCACTGCCGCGGAAAAAGATGGATCGGCAAATGCCGCTTCATCTTCTGACCTGGTAATACTGTCGATTACTACACGTTTCATCTATACCGCAACTTTCATCAGGGCCTGATCGGATCCCAGTGCATTCTTCAAATCGTTTTCCAACGCCATCAAGGTATTACGCTGCGCAGTCAGCTCGTTTTGCAGCATCTCCACCGACTGGATTTTTTCTTCCAGGCTGTCAATCGCCACATGCACGCGCTCGATCGAATCGGTGCGTTGCTTGAGTTGGGATTTGTGAGCGCGGATCTGTTCTTCCAGCGGCGCCATCACCACCTTGAGCCAGGCATCGACGTCGCGGTTGGCTTGCAGAAAACTTTGCTTGACGCGCGATGCAATCGAATCGAAGAATTTCTGCATCAGCACTACCTGGCTGGTTTTCACCAAAGTCACCGTGCCGAACTGGCGATGATAGGCGGTTTCGATCATCTTGATCTCATTCCGGTATTTATCCAGCGAAAACGGCATTGGCGTCGACAAGGCCAGACCGTGCTCGGTTGAGAATTTGCGGTACATGATGGTCATCATTTCCGAAATTTCATCGGTCTTGTGGCCGGACAGCATCAGGTTTTCCTGAGCCGAGTCAAAAAAATCCTTGACCGCATGCCGGAAGCCGGCGGTGAACATGCTGCCTTCCATGACCTCTCGCGTTTTGCGGATTTCTTCTTTCAGCAAACCCATGCCCAGCGTGGTGAACACGCCGGCCGACAAACGCGCAAACACCATGCGCGTGCCCTGCAGTTTCAGCAAGCTTTCGTCGAATTCCTTTTTCTCGATATCGATGCGCTTCATCATGTGGCTGATGATGGAAGTATTCTTGCCACGCAAGCTCTTCAACTCCAGCAACTGTTCGACCACACTACGGATGTGCGCCGACATCAACGCTTGCTTGGTGACTGTCAGATCATGGATATCGCCGATCAGTTGCGCCCGGATGATGTCGCGCTTGGCCGGGATCAGCTCGTGCGACAAGGCGTTTTCCAGCGCCGGCAAGCGGCTTTTTTTCAGCAGCTCCGGCTCGCCGTTGATCTTGCCGACCAGGCCCTTCTGGGCTGAGACCGGATACACCTGCGTCTCCGCCAAACCCAGCGTGTGCGCCACGCTAGCTACCTGCTTGCTGATCTGCTGCTCGACCTCGAACGGCGAGCGCAACTCGTCCCACATGCTGTCGATCTTATTGAGCACCACCATGCGGCCGGCGCCGCTGCCGATATGATGACGCCAGACGTCGATATCGCTTTTGGTGACGCCGGTGTCTGCCGCCAGAATGAACAATACTGCATGGGCGTTAGGAATCAGGTTGAGCGTCAGCTCCGGTTCGGTGCCGATTGCGTTCAAGCCCGGTGTGTCGATAATCACCAGCCCCTCTTTCAGCAAGGGATGCGGAAAATTGACGATGGCGTGGCGCCACTGGGAAATTTCAACGCGCCCCTGCGCATCGATGGCGATAGCGGCGTCCGGATCGTCTTCATCGTACAGGCCGTAGCGCTTGGCTTCTTCTACCGGCACCCATTTGGTCAGGCTGACTTGCTTGAATGCTTCCAGCATGCCGTCGGTGGATGAAATATCCAGCGGCAATACGGTCCAGACGTGGTGCTCGCCCTTGTAGTCGCTGGTGGATTGCGATTCGGCCCGGGTTTCAATCGGCAACAGCCGGATGCATGACGGGAAAGAGGCGTCATACAGCAGTTCGGTCGGACACATGGTAGTGCGGCCGGCAGCCGACGGCAAAATGCGCTGGCCGTAGTCGGCGAAAAAGATGGCGTTGATCAGTTCCGATTTGCCGCGCGAAAATTCCGCCACAAATGCGATCGACAATTTATCGTCGGTCAGGCGCGCCAGAGCCCGGCTGATACGCTGTTCGCTGGCGACATCCGACAATTTCGAAGCGCTCGCCCATGTCTGGTAACGCCGCAACGCGCCGGCAACACCGGTACGCCATTCACTGTATTCCTGGAATTTTTGGACTAAATTGCTCACTATCTCTCTCGCCTGTCTAATATTTATTTCTGACATTTCTTGCAATAAAACGTCGAACGCTGCCCCTGTTTAATCTGCGTAATCAGGGTGCCGCAATTTCTACACGGCAACCCAGCACGATCATAGACGAAATAAGTCTGTTGGAAGTAGCCAGATTGACCATCTGCGCCAATAAAATCGCGCAAACTGCTGCCGCCCTTGTCAATTGCGGCTGCCAAGATTATCCGAATGGCATCAACCAGCCGTTCATAACGCGCCAGGCTGATGCGATGCGCTGGCGTTTTCGGATTGATGCCGGCGCGGAACAGGCTTTCGGAAGCGTAGATATTACCGACCCCGACCACGATGTCGCCAGCCAGCAGCACTTGCTTGATGGGTGCGCTGCGGTTGCGCGTTTTTTGATAAAGAATCTGCGCGGAGAATAACTCTTCCAGCGGCTCCAGTCCCAACCCTGCCAACAGCACATGCTGTTCCACCGGGCCGTCGCTGGCGGCATGCCAGAGCACGGCGCCGAAACGACGCGGATCGGTCAGCCGCAGCAACTGGCGGCCGACCACCAGATCGAAATGATCATGCTTTTGCGGTTCTGCCCCCAGCTCCAGTATCCGCAGATGCCCGGACATTCCCAGATGGATAATCACCGTGCCGTGGTCGAAACGCAGCAACAGATATTTACCGCGCCGGCCGCTGCTGCGCACCTTATGGCCGATCAGAAGTTCCGGCAAATCGAGCGGGAACGGCCAGCGCAAGCCGCGGTGGCGAAAAGTGACGGCAGTCACGACGCGGCCGTCGATATGCGGCGCGATGCCGCGGCGGGTCACTTCTACTTCAGGTAATTCTGGCATGGCTCAAAAACGGTCCTGTTTGAAATGGCATAGTCAGCGCATCCATTTATATACTTTTTGAAACAAATCCGGAGATGGCGGCTGCGCATTGCCCCCGGGTTGGGCGTAAAATCAAGACTACCTCTGAAAACCTGCCTCAAAACGCAAGCCGGCTTTCAGGAAATGACTAAGGATCTGTTTTAAATTCCTGTTTTATTTATTTACCCGGCGCCTCTTTTTGAATTTTTACATCAGATCCCTACAAATGCATGCCAAGCCAGGATATATCCCTTGAAAAAAACCCTTGCCATTGTAACGCTCTCCACCTTGCTATCGGCTTGCGCCGGTGTAACGCCGGGCAACGATGCCACAAGTTCCGCTGCCGCCGCTAGCACTCCCGCCGCCGCTACTCCTGCGGCTGCTTCAACCGCCAGTCCCGAGCAAATCACAAGCCGCAAGCTGGCGACCAGGGTGATGCCGGTCAAGCCGCCGGAAGAGCATCTGCCGTCGGTAGCGTTGACCAAGGAAATCCTGTACAAGGTACTCAGCTCCGAAATCGCTTTCCAGCGCGGCAGCTGGCAATCCGCTTATGTAACGCTGTTGGGAGCTGCCCAGCAGACACGTGACCCGCGCCTGGCCCGCCGCGCAGCTGAAATGGCGCTCAGCGCCAAGCAGGCCAACGAAGCGTTGGTGGCCATCCGCCTGTGGCGCGAACTGGCTCCCGATTCGGAAGAGGCAACCCAGTATTATCTCGGCTTCATCATGCTCAGCAACAATCTGGCAGAAGCCAGGCCGATTCTTGAAAAACGTCTGCTGGATGCGCCGCCGCAAGCGCGCGGCGTCATGATGTTGCAGATCCAGCGTTTGCTGGCGCGGGCGCAGGACAAGCCCGGTGCGTTTGCCTTGCTGGAACAGCTGGTCGCTCCCTACACCGCGATGTCGGAAGCGCATCTGGCGCTGGCGCAGGAAGCCTTTAGCATTGGCAACAGCACGCGCGCTCAAGAAGAAGCAAAAATCGCGCTGAATATCAAGCCCGATTCCGAACTGGCGATCCTGACCAGCGCCCAGGTTGCTGCCGACAATACTGAAGTCGAGCGCATCCTGACCGATTTCCTCAAGAAATATCCTGGCTCGCGTGAAGTACGGGTGGCTTACGCCCGCACGCTGATCGATCAGAAGCAATATGAAAAGGCCCGCAGCCAATTTGAAATCCTGCTCAAGAGCGACAAGCAGGACGTTACTACTCTGCTGGCCCTGGGCCTGTTGAACGCGCAAATCGGCGATCTCAAGGCTGCCGAACGCTACCTGATCAGCTACGTCGACCAATTGGCCAGGCATCCGGACGAGGCGCGCGACAGCACCCAGGCCTTGCTGATCCTGGCGCAAATCGCAGCCGATCGTAACGATATCGATACCGCATTGAAATGGCTGGCCCAAGTCGAACCGGGCGACGCTTATCTGGATGCGCAATTGCGCCGGGCCCAGCTGTTGTCCAAACGCGGCGACCTGGATGGCGCGCGCAGGGTGCTGGCCGAGATCGACACCAATGGCGAACACGAAAAAACCCAGGTAACCCAGGTCGAAGCGCAATTGCTGCGTGAAGCCAACCACCCGCAAGAAGCATTCAAAGTCCTGGAAACAGCACTCAAGGCGCAGCCCGACAATCCAGACCTGCTGTACGACTACGCCATGGCGGCGGAAAAGCTGAATAACCTGACCGCCATGGAAGTCGCACTGCGCAAACTGATCGCGCTGGCGCCGGAGAATCAGCAGGCGTATAACGCCCTCGGCTACTCGCTGGCGGAGCGCAATATCCGTTTGCCGGAAGCGCTGGTGCTGATTGAGAAAGCGCTGACACTGGCGCCGCAAGATCCCTTCATTGTCGACAGCATGGGCTGGGTGCAGTACCGCATGGGTAATCTGAACGAAGCCGAAACGCGCTTGCGCAATGCCTACAGCATGCTGCCCGATCCTGAAATCGGCGTGCACCTGGGCGAAGTGCTGTGGGTCAAGGGACAAAAAAACGATGCCCAGAAATTGTGGCGTGAAGTCCGTCAGAAAGACCCGCAAAACGATGCGCTGAAAAACACCTTGGCACGCTTGGGCGCCAAGTTATGATGCTGGCGCCAAGCAAGACCGCACAACAGATATGGCCGGCAATCCAGCGTTGCAGCCTGGCGCTGCTTGCCCTGGGCGCAATTGCTCTCAGCGGTTGCAGCACTCTGGCGCCGCCATCCACATCGGCAGCAGCTACTGCTGCTGCATCCACCGCCGGTGGCGCGGCGCGGCAATATCACCAAGCCATCGATGTCCGCGGCCGCCTGTCAATACGCTATCAGCAAAACGGCAAGGACCAGGCAATGCACGGCAGTTTTACCTGGTCGCAAGACCGGCAGGAAACCGTGATCACCCTGCTCTCGCCGCTGGGGCAAACCCTGGCCACCATTAATATCGGGGCTGACCAGGCGACCCTGAAGCAAGCCGATCAGCCCTTGCGCAGCGCTAGCGATGTCGATGCGCTGACTGTACAAGCGCTGGGCTGGCCGCTGCCGATTGCCGGTTTGCGTGACTGGCTGCAGGGCTTCGGTCAAAATGTGGCGGGCCAGCGGTTTACTGCAACCCCGGCTGCGGCCGACAGTGACAGTGGTAATTTCAGCGTCACCACCGCCGACCACTGGCTAATCCAATACAGCAACTGGCAAGACCAGACCAACGGCGCCGAAAGCTATCCGAAACGGATAGACCTGGCGCGCAATGCCACGCAAGCCGGTGACGTTGCGATCCGCATCGTCATCGACAGCCGCCAGCCGCACTAAACCTTGTGATCGAATCTTGTAACCCAATCTTGTAATGACACTGACGCTAAACAATTGCCCCGCCCCGGCCAAACTGAATCTGTTTTTACACGTCACCGGCCGCCGCCCGGATGGTTATCATCTGCTGCAAACCGTATTCCAACTGGTGGATTTCAGCGATCTGTTGCATTTCGAAGTGCGGGCGGACGATCTGATCCGGCGCACAACAGACATCCCGGGCGTGCCGGAAGAAAGCGATCTGATCGTACGCGCCGCCCGATTGCTGCAAAACGCGATTCGTGAAAAAGCCGGCGCAGCGGGAATTACCGCGGCCGGATTCGGCGCAAACATCAGCATCGAAAAAAAATTGCCCATGGGCGGCGGACTGGGCGGCGGCTCTTCCGACGCCGCCACCACGCTGATGGCGCTGAACCATCTTTGGCAAGGCGGCTTGTCGCGTGAAGAATTGATGGTTTTGGGCCTGCAACTGGGCGCCGACGTACCGTTTTTTCTATTCGGCCGGAATGCATTTGCAGAAGGAATCGGAGAAACCTTACAAAAGCTTGACACCCCCTCCCAATGGTTCGTTATAATTCAGCCCGGCGTAACAATTCCGACTGCATTAATTTTTTCATCTTCGGAATTGACAAGGAATACGAAACCCGTCAAAATGACGGACTTTTCGATAGGTACTAAAAAACTTTTCGGAAAAAACGATTTGGAACCCGTGGCTGCCAAGCAGTTTCCAGAAGTTGCCGACGCCATCAAATGGCTTAGCAATTATGGAGAAGCCAGAATGACCGGATCCGGCGCCTGTGTTTTTTGCGGCTTTACGCAAGAAGAACAGGCAGATGAGGTGCTGAAACAGCTACCGAATCACTGGAAGGCATGGAAAGCCAAGGCGATGCAGGAACATCCGCTCGCAGGGTTATTGGATCGGTAAAGAAATACAGAATTCGGTTTAGCATCAGATTCAAGCGCGGTTGGTTTATAAGAAACTTATAAAGAACACCGCGCGGATTTATGATAGACAACAAGTTGCGTAGGGGAATCGCCAAGCTGGTTAAGGCACTGGATTTTGATTCCAGCATTCGAAGGTTCGAATCCTTCTTCCCCTGCCATTAAATACGGACTGCAAGTGTCCCGCAGGAAAATAGTGTTAGTCATTTAGTGTTACTGCAGGCCTTACAGCGGCAGCCAGATTAAGCCGCTTCAGAAATACAACAACACACAGCGAATACCTAAGCCGCCAACGCAAGACTAGACTAGTCGGGCATTGTCGGCTTTTCAATTTGCTTTTCAATTTGCTTTCCATTTTTTTAACGACTGTATCCAGGGATCTCCATGGCAAACGAAAACCTGATGGTTTTTACCGGCAACGCAAACCCGGAACTAGCTATTGGAGTTGTCAAGCAACTCGGTATCCCGCTAGGCAAAGCCAACGTCACCAAATTCTCCGACGGCGAAGTCATGGTCGAGATCAACGAGAACGTGCGTGGCAAAGATGTCTTTGTGCTGCAATCGACTTGTGCGCCGACCAATGACAACCTGATGGAAATCATGTTGATGGTCGATGCCCTGAAGCGTGCTTCGGCTGGCCGGATTACCGCTGCGATTCCTTATTACGGCTACGCACGGCAAGACCGCCGCCCACGTTCGGCGCGGGTTGCCATTTCAGCCAAGGTAGTCGCCAACATGTTGCAGGAAGCCGGTGTCGAACGCGTCCTGATCATGGATTTGCACGCGGACCAGATCCAAGGTTTCTTCGATATTCCAGTCGACAATATTTATGCATCACCGATTTTGCTGGGCGACCTGGTCAGCAAGAACTACGAAGACCTGCTGGTCGTATCGCCGGACGTTGGCGGCGTGGTTCGCGCTCGTGCACTGGCAAAACGCTTGAACTGCGACCTGGCGATCATCGATAAACGCCGGCCGAAGGCAAATGTGTCCGAAGTCATGAACATCATCGGTGAAGTCGAAGGCCGTAACTGCGTGATCATGGATGACATGGTCGATACCGCCGGCACCCTGACCAAGGCCGCCGAAGTATTGAAAGAGCGCGGCGCCAAGAAAGTAGTGGCTTACTGTACACATCCGGTGCTGTCCGGCCCGGCCCTCGAGCGCATCGTCAATTCGCCGCTGGATGAGCTGGTGGTGGTCGACACCATTCCGCTGTCAGCGGAAGCCAAGGCTTGCGGCAAGATCCGCCAGTTGTCATGCGCCGGCTTGCTGGCTGAAACATTCAAGCGCATTACCAAGGGCGACTCGGTTATGTCGCTGTTTGCAGAATAAGTTTTATCGTCCTTGCATCTGGCAACAGCTGCGAAGATGACCTTAAATCCTCTGGTCGCGGAGGGTTTTTACCGCCGGATAATTAATGATCCGGCACACAATGGAGCTTCAAAATGAAAGTAATCGCATTTGTACGCAAAGAGCAGGGGACCGGAGCGAGCCGCCGCCTGCGCAATGCTGGCCAAACCCCAGGTATCGTTTATGGTGGTTCCGAAGCGCCGGTCAATATCTCGCTGGACCACAATGCGCTGTACCACGCGCTGAAAAAAGAAACTTTCCACTCCTCGATCCTCGACCTCGAAATCGACGGCGCGGTACAGAAAGTTTTGCTGCGCGACTTCCAAGTCCACGCATACAAACAACTGGTCCTGCACGCTGACTTCCAGCGCGTTGATGCAAAACAAGCAATTCACGTTAAAGTGCCTCTGCACTTCATCAATGCAGAAATCGCTCCTGCAGTGAAACTGTCCGGCGCCATCATCAGCCACGTTTTCGCTGACCTGGAAGTTACTTGTTTGCCAGCCGATCTGCCAGAGTTCATCGAAGTCGACCTGACCAACATCGAAGTCGGTCATTCGATCCACTTGGCCGACCTGAAACTGCCTAAGGGCGTTGCAGCCGTGTCGCAAGAAAACCTGACTATCGCTACTGCATCGATCCCAGCTGGCAAAGTCGAAGCCGAAGCTCCTGCTGCCGCTGCAGAAGCACCAGCTGCTGACGCTGCTGACAAGAAGTAATAGTCGTCGTATTTGCCAGAGCATTTTTCTGGTCGAGAAACCCGCCTTCGTGGCGGGTTTTTTATTGTTGCGCCCGGTTTCGGATAAATCCTGATGCCGGCGGCAGGCTAAATTGGACGGTAATGCGTAATATCCGCGATAATCTGCACAGTCAAAATCGACAAAGTCAGAAAGAGTAAAAGCAACCCATGTCTATCCGCCTCATCGTCGGCCTCGGCAATCCCGGCCCGGAATACGAGCAAACACGCCATAACGCCGGTTTCTGGCTGGTCGATAATCTTGCCAACGAGCTCGGCCGCAAGCTGGCCAGAGAGGCCCGTTTCAACGCCTTCGCCGCCAAGGCCAGCATCGCCGGCCAGGAAGTCTGGCTGCTGGAACCGCAGACGTTCATGAACCGTTCCGGCCAGTCGGTCGGCGCCATCGCCCGCTTCTACAAGATCGCGGCGGAAGAAATCCTGGTGGTGCACGATGAACTGGATCTGCCGCCCGGCAGCGCAAAACTGAAAAAAGGCGGCTCCTCCGGCGGCCATAATGGCTTAAAAGACATTACCGCCGCACTCGGCACCCAGGATTACTGGCGGCTGAGACTGGGCATCGGCCATCCACGAGCAATGAACCTGCAACAAGTGGTCGCCGATTTTGTCCTGCACCGGCCGCGCAAGGAAGAGCAGCACTTGCTCGACGAAGCCATTGCCGACAGCCTGACAATCATCCCGATGCTGTGCGAGGGCAAATTCGAAGCGGCGACCATGCAGTTGCATACCGCCAAATAACGCCGTAACCCGCCACCAAAGCGATTGCTTACGATTTAAGCAGTAGCTTCCGGTAAAATGGCGGGTTAATTCAAACAATTCACTCTATTTAAAGTCCATATCATGAGTCTCCAATGCGGCATCGTCGGCCTCCCCAACGTCGGCAAATCGACCCTCTTCAATGCCCTGACTAAAGCAGGCATTCCGGCGGAAAACTATCCTTTCTGCACCATCGAGCCGAATGTCGGCGTGGTAGAGGTACCCGATCCGCGCCTGAAAGCGCTGGCCGCAATCGTCAAGCCAGAGCGCATCCTGCCGGCGACCGTGGAATTTGTCGATATCGCAGGCCTGGTGGCTGGCGCTTCCAAGGGCGAAGGCCTGGGAAACCAGTTCCTCGCCCATATCCGCGAAACCGACGCTATCGTCAATGTGGTGCGCTGCTTTGAAGACGACAACGTGATCCACGTTGCCGGCAAGATCAATCCGCTGGATGACATCGAGGTGATCCAGACCGAGCTGGCGCTGGCCGACATGGGCACGGTTGAAAAAGCCATCCATCGCGAAAACAAAAAAGCCCGCTCCGGCGACAAGGACGCCGCCAAGCTGGTAGCGCTGCTGGAACGCCTGATGCCGGAACTGGATCAAGCCAAACCGGTCCGCGCCTGCGGTCTCGACGCCGAAGAAATGGCCCTGATCAAGCCGCTTTGCCTGATCACTGCCAAGCCAGCCATGTATGTCGCCAACGTCTCAGACCACGGTTTCACCAACAATCCGTTGCTAGATCAGCTGACCGCTTACGCAGCTTCGCAAAATGCGCCTATCGTGGCAATTTGTGCTGCGATCGAATCGGAAATCGCCGATCTGGACGAAGCCGACAAACACGAATTCCTGGCCGACATGGGCATGGAAGAACCCGGCCTGGACCGCCTGATCCGCGCCGCCTTCAAGCTGCTCGGCCTGCAAACCTACTTCACCGCCGGCGTCAAGGAAGTACGCGCATGGACCATCCATGTCGGCGACACCGGACCACAAGCCGCTGGCGTGATCCACACCGACTTCGAACGCGGCTTCATCCGCGCCCAGACCATCGCCTACGACGATTTCATCAGCCACAAGGGTGAACAAGGCGCCAAGGAAGCCGGCAAGATGCGTGCTGAAGGCAAGGAATATGTTGTCAAGGACGGCGATGTACTGAATTTCCTGTTTAACGTTTGAGGTTTAAGTATTAGATCGACGCCTAGACACGCTCACTGTTCTCATTGAATTTTGCTGGATGTCGAACAGACATCCAGCAAACTCAAAAACAGCGAAGCCCGGCGCTCTCCCCTGCAAATTGGGGGGGAGCACCGGGCTTTTTCTCTATCAAGCATCGATGAACAAAGCCAGGTGCGATGCACTCTAATAAGGTGTGGCCCGACACTCGCATGTTGCCCTCTCGCCACCTCTATTTCAGGAGGCGCCATGAACGCCAAATTGCTTATCCCAGCCATTGCTACAGCCACGCTATGCGCTGCATGCTCATTACCGCCTAGAATCGATCTGCTGGGCGATCCGGCAGTGGTAACTGCCGCCACGCGAACCATCGTTATCACGCCAGATACCAGCTACGTCAATGTAACCGGTGGCGAAATCATTAAATTCGTCGTCGGCGACAAGGCATTTGCATGGAATTTTGACGGCGCCGAATATCTTGAAAAATTCGACTTGAATCAGACTGCGCCGCCAGGCATTCTTGACCACAAAGTCATCGCCTATGTCGCTGCCAATCCGTTATATTCCGGCGGTGGCGATGGCCACCATCACGGAGGAGGTCATGGCGGCGGTCATGGGGGTGGCGGCGACTTTACCAGCGGCGGCGGCCATAGCGGCGGCGGTCACAAATAATCAAGCCGCAGCAGCGCTCCGATAATTCTCTGGCATGGTCTGCTCCAAGCAGCCGTTATCAATACTACAGCTCGCTATAGAGACGAAAATACTGCCTCTATAGCGAGCTTCGAGGCCCATATTGCCTTACCCTCGCCGACCCGCCAATTCCCTCCGCCAATTCCTTCCTTAAATTGCAAAAACAAGCACAGTTAAATATAAACTGTAACTGTGCTCTAAATATACCGCTCCCGCTGTATATGCCAGCTTATCCGAGCCCTGACTACACTCCACCCTACTCTGCGCATTTTGCGTATTTTGTGCAATCTGCATTGCGTGGCATGCATTGCTGCCATCACCAGCGCCACAAGGAAATAAATTGAGCGACCAGAAGATTGAGAAATACACGCACCCCGCCGGCGGCTGGGGCGCCTTGAAATATGTGGCTTTGCACTTGCTGAAAGAAAAAGTGCCGGGCGGCGGCGTGCGTACCTTGCTGGCGCAAAACCAGCCGGACGGCTTCGATTGCCCCGGTTGCGCCTGGCCGGACCGCGATCATGCGTCGACCTTCGAATTCTGCGAAAACGGCGTCAAGGCGGTGGCTGCGGAAGCCACCTCGAAGCGGGTTACCGCAGCCTTTTTTGCGCAGAACAGCGTCAGCGCGCTGCTTCAGCAATCGGATTACGAACTGGAAGAACACGGCCGCCTGACCGAACCGATGGTGTATGACGCCGCCAGCGACAAATACCGACCTATTTCCTGGCACGATGCATTCCAGCTGATGGCCGATCACCTGAACATGCTGGAGGATCCGAACCAGGCCTCGTTCTACACCTCCGGCCGCACCAGTAACGAGGCCGCATTCCTGTATCAATTGTTCGTACGCGAATACGGTACCAACAACTTTCCGGATTGCTCCAACATGTGTCATGAGCCGACCAGCGTCGGCTTGCCCGAGACCGTAGGCGTCGGCAAGGGCACGGTAACGCTGGACGATTTCGACCTGGCCGATACCTTGCTGATCTTTGGCCAGAATCCGGCCACCAATCACCCGCGCATGATGGGCGAACTGCGCGAATGCGCCAAGCGCGGCGCCACCATCGTTTCCATCAATCCCTTGCGCGAACGCGGCCTGGAGCGGTTCTCCAGCCCGCAACATCCATCCGACATGCTGTCGCGCACCGGCACCAGCATCAGCAACATGTTCATCCGCCCTACCCTGTGCGGCGACCTGGCGCTGGTCAAGGGCGTCATCAAACGAGTGCTGGAGCTGGACGATCTGGCGCTGCAAAACCAGACAGAACGCCTGATCGACGTCCAGTTCATCGCCGAACATACTGCCTATTTTGAAGAGTTCGCGACTAATATCCGCGCCGAAAACTGGGATGACATCGTCACCGAATCGGGCGTCGGCCGCGACGATATCGAACAACTGACGCAAGTGTACGTGCGCGGCAAGAACGTCATCGCCACCTGGGGCATGGGCCTGACTCAGCACAAGCATGGGGTCGATACGATCCAGATGGTGTCCAACCTGATGCTATTGCGCGGCAATATCGGCCGCCCCGGCGCCGGCTTGTGCCCGGTACGCGGCCATTCCAACGTGCAAGGCGACCGCACCGTCGGCATCGATGAAAAGCCGACTGCCGCTTTCCTTGATCGCATCGAACAGGTATTCGGCTTCAAGCCGCCGCGTGAGCACGGTCTCGATGTGGTCGGCACGATTGAAGCGATGTTGCAGGGACAGGTCAAGGTATTCATCGGACTCGGCGGCAACTTCGCGATGGCCACGCCCGACACACCGCGCACCTGGCAAGCGTTGCAGTCTTGCGCGCTAACCGTCCACATCACCACCAAACTGAATCGCAGCCATCTGATCCACGGCAAGCACGCCCTGATCCTGCCGACCATGGGCCGCACCGAAATCGACCTGCAGGAAAGCGGCCCGCAAGGCGTGACAGTGGAGGATTCGATGAGCATGGTGCACATCTCCTACGGCATCAACAAACCGGTAGCCAAGACCTGCTTATCCGAGATCGACATTGTCGCGCGCCTGGCGCACGCCACGCTGACGCAGAGCCGCACGCGCTGGCTGGACTACGTCAAAGACTACGCGTTGATCCGCGACGACATCGAAAAAGTGTACGACGCCTTCAAGGATTACAACGCACGCATAGCGCAGCCCGGCGGCTTCCACCTGGGCGTGGCCTCGCGTGAACGCATCTGGAAAACCGCCAGCGGCAAGGCGCAGTTCAAAGTACTGCAGATTCCCAAGGACACGCCGATTCACCAGGCGCGCCGTAAATACGGCCCCGAGCTGATGACCTTGATGACCACCCGTTCGCACGATCAATACAACACCACCATCTACGGACTCGACGATCGTTATCGCGGCGTGTTCGGACAACGGCGGGTCGTGTTTGCCAACCTGTTGGATATCCAGATGCTGGGTTTTGCGCCAGGCGACTGGGTCGATCTGATCGGCGTCTGGGACGACGGCGTCGAACGCCGCGCCGACCGTTTCCTGCTGGTGGAATACGACATTCCACGCGGCTGCATCAGCAGCTATTACCCGGAAACCAATCCGCTGGTGCCGCTCAACAGCTTTGCCGACAAGGCCCGCACGCCGACCTCGAAATCAATCCCGGTGCTGATGCGCCGTTCGATGCAGGAAGCGGCGTGAAACGATGATGAATCGGGAGCAGCAGATTGACGATGCGGTGTTGACGATCTTATCGGCACTGCATGCCGAGACCAGCGGCGAGCGCAGCCACAACCCGCAACCCGGCATGTCGCTGGCAAAACTCAGCAAGCGGGTGGAACAACGCATGAGTACTTTGCGGCGTCATCTCAGCGCTTTGGAAAATGCCGGGATTGTCAGCGTCGTTCTCAACGAAGACGGCACTGGCCGCGCTTCATTGACGCCATTCGGAATGGCGATTTTCGATGCCCTGGATGAGGGCCGGTCGGCAGAAATAGCGTGACGATTACAGCGGCTATTCCAGCATGACGGTCAGTATCTGGCCCAGGCGCCGGATGGCCTGTTCGATCTGCGGCGTCCAGCTATAGCTATAGTTCATGCGAATGAAACTGCGATAGGCGTCTGAGGTGGAAAACAGACGGCCCGGCGCAATCGTGATGCCTTCTGCCAGCGCCTGCCGGTACAAGGCCATGGAATCGATCGCCGGCGGCAATTCTATCCACAGCACATATCCTCCGGCTGGCCGCGTGATACGTGTGCCGGCAGGAAAAAAGCGGCCGACGCAAGCGCTCATGATGTCGCAGCGCTGTTGCAAGCTGCGCCGTACCCGGCGCAGATGGCGGTCGTAGCCGCCGGCGGTCAGGTAGGCGGCAATCGCCCGTTGCGGCAAGGTCGAGGTGCTGAGGGTGTTGAGGAATTTCAGCTTTTCCACCTGCTCCCGATAGCGTCCCGGCAAGGTCCAGCCGATGCGGTAGGCCGAAGTCAGGCTCTTGGAAAACGACGAGCAGTACAGCACCATGCCGCGTTGATCGTAGGCCTTCAGGACACTCGGGTGTACCGTGCCGAAATACAGTTCGTTGCAGACACCGTTTTCAATGATCGGCATGTTGTAGCGTGAACCCAGCTCAACCAGTTGCCGCTTGTTTGCTTCCGGCATTTCGAAGCCTAGCGGATTCTGGAAATTCGGCATCACCATGCAAGCCGCAACCGGCTGGCTCTGCATGATTTTTTTCAGCGCGGCGAGATCCATCCCCAGCCGCGGATCGGTTGGTATTTCGATGGCGCGCATGCCGAGCCGTTCGATCGCATGTAGCATCGCATAGAAGGTAGGCGATTCGACCGCTATCGTATCGCCCGCCTTCGCCACCGCTTGCAAGCACAGGTTGATGGCTTCGGTGGCGCCCACTGTCACCACCACGTCGCCGGGATCGACGCTCAGGCCGGTTTCCAGATGGCGCCTGACGATTTGCCGGATCAGGTCCGGATGGCCGGGCGGCAAATCGTCCAGCACACCCAGCGGGCCGCCGCTGCGCAGGATAGCGCCGTTGTATTGGCTGATGCGGCGGGCCGGGAACAAGGCCGGATCGGGGTAAGGCGAGCCGAGCGGAATGGCGTCCTGCTGATGAATCGATTTAAGAGTGGCCAATACATGGCGGCTGACGTCAACTTCGGCCGACACCGGCAACGGTTTTGACCTGCCAGGTTCAGCGGGCGAAGCAACGAAGAGCGGATCTTGCGCCAAGGCTGATGCCGATGTGGCGGCAAACCTGGCCCTTACAAAATAGCCCGATTGCGGATGGCTTTCAATCAAGCCGCTGCTTTCCAGCAATTCATAGGCGCGCACCACAGTCGTGATGCTCAAACCGTATTGCTGGCTGGCCTGCCGCACCGAACTCAAACGATCGCCGGGACGCAGCACGCCATTCTGCAGCGAAGCCCTGATCTGCTCGGCAAAACGTTGGTAAAGGGGCTGGCGCGTTGTTTTCAAACCGGACAGTGACAGAGGCCAAGGATGGGCTCATTATAGTGAAAATCACACAAAATCCCTTGCTTGCCAGCCGTAGTTATCACGCAAACATCGCAAAAATACGGCATCGATCTATAGTACGTAACTATTGAGAGCTTCGTAATTCATGACATCGCCACGGCAAGAGTCATCTGGGGTCAGAGTCAACGGGGTTAGTCAATTTCTGCAGTGCTTCATCGCCAACTTGACTCTCGTATATTGAGCATACCGCATCGGCATCGGATAATCGGGATGTAGAAGCGGTCGGGCAGAGTGATGCCGATTAGACTGAGTGCAGTTAAGCACGTGGGTCAGATAGGTGCCTCTGC
>Ga0210409_10001518_pt1 | contig 30093 bp, 26 predicted proteins | sample IncBWH17MmetaG_FD_161649 | JGI IMG/M metagenome (GOLD analysis project Ga0210409, IMG submission 161649) | Forest soil microbial communities from Barre Woods Harvard Forest LTER site, Petersham, Massachusetts, United States - Inc-BW-H-17-M | ecosystem: Environmental > Terrestrial > Soil >...
CGTGGAAATGTTTCTCGCGCAAGGCATCGCCCAGTGGGAACTCTGGATGAAGCGCCGTGCTCCGCAGAAATCTATGCGGCAAGCGGTTCTTGCCGCCTTACGTGCAGAGGAACGCCAGCGGAGTTCGCCATGATCCGCCCGGATTTCCGCGAATTTCAACGCCTCGCCAAACAAGGCAACCTCATTCCCGTCTACGAAGTTTTTTCGGCGGACTTGCTTACGCCCGTTAGCGCCTATTTGCGCATCGCCCAAGGCGCGCGCTACTCCTTCTTGCTCGAAAGCGTCGAGGGCGGCGAGAAAATCGCGCGCTACACCTTCGCCGGCGCTCATCCCGAGGAAGTTTTTCGCTTCAACGCCGGGGCCTGTGTGATGGAAAGCCCCGACCGCATCGTTTGGGAAGAGCGCGATCCCGTTTCGTTCCTCCGCGAGCGCGTTGAACGCTTTAGCCCTGTTCGCGTCCCAGGCCTGCCGCCGCTCGTGGCTGGCGCCATCGGCTATTTTTCTTACGACATGGTGCGGCTTATCGAGCGCCTGCCCAAGCGCTTGCGCGACGAAATCGGCCTGTACGATGCCATGCTCGCCTTTTATCACGGGCTAATCGCCTTCGACCACGTGCAGCATCGCCTCTGGATCGTCCGCAACGTTTTCACCGCCGGCCCAAGTGGCGGCAGCCTTCGCTCCCGGTACAACGCCGTGGTGCGCGAGATTCGCCACACGCGTAAGCTCCTCGAGCAGCCCGTTGCGGCCGAGCGCCCGCGCAAGGAATCGCGCGGCAAGCCCGGCAAGTTGCGAGTTACTTCCAATTTTCGCCGTCCCGAATATCTCGCCGCCGTCCGCAAGGCCAAGCAATATATTCGTGCCGGCGATATTTTCCAGGTCGTCCTCAGCCAGCGCTTTTCCGCCAAAACCAAGGCGGACCCGTTCGAAATCTATCGCGAGCTGCGCGCGGTGAACCCCTCTCCATATCTTTTCTTCCTGCAAATGAACGATGTAGCCATCGTTGGCAGCTCTCCCGAAATGCTCGTAAAAGTGCAAGGCCGCGACGTTTTCTACAGGCCTATCGCCGGCACCCTGCCGCGCGGCAAAGACGAAGCCGAAGACCAGCGCCTCGAGAAACAATTGCTGGCCAGCGAAAAAGAGCGCGCCGAGCACATCATGCTCGTCGATCTTGGCCGCAACGATCTTGGCCGCGTCTGCGAATACGGCAGCGTGAAAGTCGAACAGCTAATGACCGTCGAACGCTTTTCCCACGTGATGCACATCGTTTCCAGTTTGCATGGCCGTTTGCGCGAAGATGTGGATTGCTTCGATGCGCTCATGGCTTGCTTTCCCGCCGGAACCGTTTCCGGCGCGCCCAAGGTGCGCGCCATGGAAATCATCGAAGAGCTGGAACGCACTCGCCGCGGCATTTACGCCGGCGGCGTGCTCTACATGGATTTTGCTGGTAATCTGGATTCCTGCATCGCGCTGCGCACCATGGTCGTGAAAAATGGCGTCGCCCACGTGCAGGCCGGCGGAGGAATCGTTGCCGATTCCACCCCCGAGGGCGAGTATCAGGAAACCGTAAACAAGTCGCGCGCGCTCTTGACCGCCCTCGAATCCACGCATCGCGGGCGCCGCTGAAAGAAGCAATATGGTTCTTCTCCTCGACAACTACGATTCGTTTACCTATAACCTGGCGCAGTATCTCGGCGAGTTGGGCTGCAACGTGGAAGTGCATCGCAACGACAAGATTTCCGTCGAGGAAATCGCCCGCCGCAAACCGGAACATATCGTGATTTCACCGGGCCCCTGCACACCGCAGGATGCAGGAATCTGCATCGATCTGATTCGGCGATTGGCGGGAAAATTTCCGATTCTTGGCGTTTGCCTCGGCCACCAGGCTATCGGTGCGGCATTCGGCGGAAAAGTGATTCGCGCGCCGAAAATCTTTCACGGCAAGACCAGCCAGGTCCATCACGACGGCAAAAACATTTTTCGCAAGCTAGCTGATCCCTTTACCGCCACGCGCTACCATTCCCTCATCGTCGAACGCAAATCACTGCCGCGCGAGTTGGCCATCACCGCCGAGACCGATGACGGCACCATCATGGGCCTCCGCCACCGCCGCCACAGACTCGAAGGCGTGCAATTCCATCCCGAATCCGTCCTGACCCCGTCCGGCAAGCAACTCCTGCAAAATTTCCTCGCCCTCTAGCGCGTCGCATGTAGCCAGCACTGCGCCCCAGTCCGGCAAGGGGTCGACACACCAACGTTTTGGCAACCCTTGAATGTTTCAGTCACTCGCCAGCAAGGCGGGCGCATTTGCGGCCGTGCATGTTCGCGGAATAAAAGAAATGGACGTATTCGGTTCGGTTATGCTCAGAATCCACGCACGATTGTGCTCGTCTATGTAGGTGATTTCCACTCCGATTTGTGCTTCTGCAGAAGCCGTCCAGCGAACGACGCCCTGACCGTTCACCCTGCGCTTATCCACTTTAAACTCGAGTAACAAATCGACGGGCCCCTCTGCCAACCTTTGTGTCGAGCTGATACAAAAGCCCCCGCGTCCCAATGCCAGTAGCCCCTGACTCAACGCGCCGGCAAGGCTCTCAAACGTGGCATCGAGAGTTGCTTCCGCTTTTTCGCTCGGAGGAAACCGCCAAAGTTCGTCCCGTTCGGCCAAGATTCGAGTTACTGCCGATATTAAACGCCTGCGTTCGACGGGCTTCGACATCACCGCCTCGATTCCCAGATCGTAGGATTCGCGCGGCTTAATAACGTCGGTAAAGCCGCTCAGGAACATTACGCTGGACTTGTAGCCGTTTGCTTTAACCTTTTTTAGCAGCGTGATCCCGTCCATCACCGGCATGCGCACGTCAGATACGACAACGTCAATCGGATTCGCCGAAATCATACTGAGAGCCTGCGTACCATCCTCGGCGACCAGTACGTGGCACCCTTCGCGTCTAAACCATTCCGCGATGATGCTGCGCAGGTCCGGCTCGTCATCGACAAGCAATACTGTGGCGTCCTTCAGTTGCATTTTCGGGCTCCTTGAAAAAGCGGCAGAACAAGAGAAAAACAAGTGTGATTATCTCTGTCGCACAGCTTCAGCTCTCCTCCATGTTCGTCCACAATGCCTTTCGACAAGCTCAGTCCTAATCCCGTTCCTTTGCCGACAGGCTTGGTCGTAAAAAAGGGTTCCATGATTCGCGCCCTGATATCCAGCGGTATGCCCGCTCCGCTATCGATGACCGCGAAAACGGCGGACTGGTCGTTGCTCGTAACTTCAAGCCGCACCCACCTGTCTCCTTCACACTCCACCACCGCGTCAAATGCGTTCTGCAGCAGATTGAGCAGCACTTGAGTAATCTGTACTTCGCGACAGTCAATATAAAGCGTTGGATCTACGTTAGGGGTTTCCAGGCGCACGGAATGCACTCGGAAACGCTCCTTGCATAGTTCCAGCGCCTGCTCGACAATCTCGGCGATGCTCGCGCGCTGAAAGGGATCGGTGCTGCCCTCGCGAGCCGTCTGCCGCAGGCTCTTCACGATCTTGCTGATTCGATTGGCCGTCTGCTGGATGCGACTGCTGGCGGCCTGCAATGCCTTCATCGGCACATCGCCTGCCTCGGCCATGTCCATCAGGTCGCTCGCGGAAGCGTGGATGACCGCCAGCGGGTTGTTGATCTCGTGCGCTATGCCTGCCGCCATCATGCCCAATGCCGAGAGGCGCGCCGAAGCCACTGCCTGCGCTCGGCGCACTTCCAGCTCCGTCTCCAGCAGCTTGCGGTCGCTGATATCTCGGGCCACCTTCGATGCCCCGACCAGATTGCCCAACGGATCGAATATCGGCGACATCGTTACCGACACCTCGACGCTTCCTCCATCCTTCCGTGTTCGCACCGCGTCGTAGGCATTGATCGTTTCCCCTCGTTTCAGAGGCTCCCAGATATCCAATCCCGCATCCGCTCCAGCGGGAGGGAGCAGCATGGCGATCGGTTTACCTATAGCTTCCTTCGCGGAATACCCGAAGATTCGCTCTGCGCTTCGGTTCCAACTCGTAATGACGCCCTCCGTCGTCTCGCCGATGATTGCGTCCCTCGATGAGTCCACAAGAGCGGCCAGATGAAACCTTAGGCCCGCGCCGGGCTCGCGGTTAGAGACGTCGCGGATCAGACTCAGGAGCAGGTTTCCCTGTTCTGTCTGCAGCGGGCTGCGCATAACGTCAATGAGAAACTCTTTGCCGTCTTTGTGTTTGCCGCACCGTTCGAGCCCCATATCCAGTGCTCCGCGCCGCTGGTCCTGGTGGTCGTCGAGTCCCAGATGCACATCGCGGAATTGCTCTGGGAGCAGTATCTCAATGGGTTGGCCGCGCAATTCGTCGCGGCTGTACCCGAAAAGCTTCTCCACTTGTGCGTTGACCCGCACAATGCGCCCATTCTGGTCGGAAATCACAACCGCTTCCGGCACGGACTCGAACAAAGCCTCCAGGATTTGCCGGCTGTCCTGAGACACTTCGCCTTGTTTCTGCGCGCCTAAGTTTGCACTCATATGCGTGTACGCGTTGTTTGCTAGAAAGAGCCAGAAACGAACTTGTCGCAGTTAAAACTGCCAAAGGACAACGGAAGGGGGAAAAGCTACTGCCTAGCCAATCTAGGCCGGTTGCGACCTTGCGTCAAGCGTAACTACCAGAGTGATACGCTTAAGTAACGAAGGATTTCGCTTATCGGATGCTCGCTGCACTCGTCGGCCTACCAATTTAAGTCCGCCAGTATCGCCCCGTACTCCTCAATCCCGCGCCAGAACTCTCTTAACCGCAAATTTTCATCGGAACTATGCTGGTGGTTGTCGTAATTCGCGATCGGTACCCCAATCCACGGCAATCCCAAATCCTCGAAGATGTACATCGGCACGCTTCCGCCCAGCGTCGGCGCAATCACTGCATTTCCTCCAGTGGCGTCTTGCACCACTTGCACCAGCGCTTTGGAGACCGGCAAGTCCATGGCCGTGCGCGAAGCGCGATATCCGCCTTCGTCCACGATTTTGGCGATGCGTGCGTGTACGTGGCGCTCGTCCATCGTGGGCTCATGATCGATTACGTAGAATCCCTGCTTGCGGATAAACCTGACAATCTGCTCGTATTTCCTGCGCGGGTCCTCGCCTTTCACCAGCCGGGCATCGATGGACGCTTCCGCCTTCTCTGGCACAACGTTTTGCGCGCCCTCGCCGACGTATGCGCTGCGCAATCCCCGGACGTTCAGCGACGGCTCGTGGATCAACTCCACTAACTTCTTGCCGCCGCCTTCGGGTTTGGCAATTCCCATTTCATGCTCAAGCTCCGCATCGTTGTCCGGCATCTTGCTCAGAGCCTCTTTTTCAATCGGGCTTAGCGGCACGATGTCGTCGTAGTAGCCGTCAATCAACACGCGGCCGTTCTCGTCGCGCATGGATGCCAGCAGGCGCGCCAGCTCCATGGCCGGGTTCGGCGCCCAATTCCCGTAGTGTCCGCTGTGCAACGCGCGCACCGCGCCATACACCGTAATGTCCAGGCCAATGTCCCCGCGATTGCCGAAAAATACTAGCGGCCTACCAGACTGGTGCACCGGGCCGTCCGCCATGGCGAGCAAGTCTCCGCCCAGCAAATTCTTGTGTAGCTGCAGCGTGCGCTCCAGATTTGTTGAACCCGCTTCTTCTTCTCCCTCGAAAACCACTTTCAGGTTCACGCCTAGCGGAATCCGCTGCGCGCGCAACGCATCGAGCGCCGCCAGCAGCGCGACAATCGACCCCTTGTCATCCGAGGCGGACCGCGCATAAATTCGCCAATTGTCGCTGTACGCGCCGGGATGCTTGTCTGGAAGTGGAATGCGCTTCCCTCCAGCCTCAATGGAATCGCTGCGCAGCACCGGCTCGAACGGCTTGCCGTCCGTCCACGCCGCGGGATCCACTGGTTGTCCATCGTAGTGCGCGTAAAAAATCACCGTTCTTTTGGCGTCCGGCACGTTCAATTTCCCGAAGACCACCGGCCCGCGCCCGGAAATCGGCAGCAGATGCGTCTCAATCCCGCGCGCTTCCAGCATTTCCACCAGGTGCGCGGCGTTTTTCTGGATATTTTCCGTATCGCTCGCCACGTTTGGTATGGCTAGAAATTCTTCCAATTCGCGAATAATGCGATCCTCGTTGGCTACGCGATAATTCCGCACCTCCTCGGCTACTTGCGCCGCCGGAATCGTCGCCTTTTTCTGCGCCAGACAAGGCGCGCCGCACACCAAGAACACTGTAGCTAGCGCCGCAGTTCTCAACTTGTTCCCCCAGTCACAGCGAACGCATTCTAGCCGATTTCGCGCGCTTCTTCTCTGTGCCCTCTGTGTCCTACCTCCGTGACCTCTTTGTTAAATCTTTTCTCGCGCTCAATCGACTTTCAACTGCCGACGGTCGACCGCTTCGCTCCGTTGTGGCACACTGAATGATTACACGGCACGATTTTGCGCCGCATGTGACATCACAAGAAGAGAGCCCCTTCCGGCCATAAGGTAAATGGACCCAAAGTTCATCCGCAATTTTTGTATCATCGCGCACATCGATCACGGCAAATCTACGCTCGCCGATCGCCTGCTCGAGATGACTGGCGCATTGTCGCAGCGCGAAATGCACGAGCAAGTGCTCGACTCCATGGATCTGGAGCGCGAGCGCGGCATCACCATCAAAGCTAAAAGCATTCGCCTCCATTACAAAGCCAAAGACGGGAACACCTACCAACTCAATTTGATTGACACGCCCGGTCACGTCGATTTTTCCTACGAAGTCTCCCGCGCGCTTTCCGCTTGCGAAGGCGCGCTGCTGGTCGTCGACGCCAGTCAAGGTGTCGAGGCGCAAACCGTCGCGAACACCTTTCTCGCCGCCGGCCACAATCTCACCATTCTTCCAGTCATCAACAAAATCGACTTGCCTGCCGCGCAACCCGACTTCGTGAAAGAGCAAATCGAAAATGTTCTGGCCATTCCCGCGCACGACGCTCTGATGATCAGCGCGAAAAGCGGCCTTGGCGTGGAAGACGTGCTCGAAGCCATTGTGCAGCGGGTTCCGCCCCCAAAGGGCAGCGCGGAAAACCCGTTGCAAGCCCTGATTTTCGATTCCTGGTTCGACATTTATCGCGGCGCCGTCGTCCTCGTGCGCGTGATGGAAGGCCGCATCACGCCGCACATGAAAATTCGCCTGGTGTACAACAACCAGGTCTACGAAGTAGAAACGCTGGGCACGCTCACGCCGAAACCGGTTGCGCTCCAGGAACTCGCCGCCGGCGACGTCGGCTTCGTCGTCGCCAACATCAAAGACGTCGCCGATGCGCGCATGGGCGACACCATCACCGATGCCGATCGGCCTGCTCCGGCGCTGCCGGGGTTTGAAGCCATCAAGCCCATGGTGTTCGCCGGATTATTTCCGGTGCTGGCCGATGATTACGAGCCGTTGCGCGATGCGCTTGGCAAATTGAAATTGAACGACGCGTCATTTTTCTACGAACCGGAAAATTCCGTGGCGCTCGGCTTCGGCTTTCGCTGCGGCTTTCTCGGCTTGCTGCACATGGAAATTGTGCAAGAGCGGCTGGAGCGCGAGTTCGGCCTCAACCTGATCACCACCGCGCCCAGTGTGCGCTACCGCATCACGCGCACCGACGGCACCGTCCTGGAAGTGGACAGTCCCGCGAAATTTCCGAATCCCAGCGACATCAGCAAAATCGAAGAGCCGATCATCAAAGCCATGATCATCACCAATGATGAATCCGTCGGCGGCATCTTGCAGCTTTGCCAGGACAAGCGCGGCACGCAAAAGGGTTTCGAGTATTTGTCGCCGACGCGCGTCATGCTCACCTATGAACTGCCGCTGAACGAAATCGTTCTCGATTTTTATGACCGGCTGAAAAGCGTTTCACGCGGCTACGCTTCGCTCGATTATCACCTCGCAGGTTACGTCGAATCGGACTTGGTCAAGCTCGATGTACTGGTGGGCGGCGAGCCGGTGGACGCACTGTCCATGATTTGCCATCGCGAACAGTCTTACGATCGCGGCCGCGATCTGGTCACGCGCTTGCGCAAATTGATTCCGCGGCAAATGTTTGAGGTGCCCATTCAAGCCGCGATTGGTAGCCGCGTGATCGCGCGCGAAACGGTTGCCGCGATTCGCAAAAACGTTCTGGCCAAGTGCTACGGCGGCGACATCACCCGCAAACGCAAGCTCCTCGAAAAACAAAAAGAAGGCAAGAAGCGCATGAAGCGCGTAGGCCAAGTCGACATCCCGCAAGAAGCCTTCCTCGCCGTCCTAAAAGTAACCTCCACCGGCGACGAAGAGTAGGCTATCGAGCCTGCCATCTTGTCGCTTCTGGCGTAGTTAGGGTGCGTGTTGGCTGTTGTCTACTCTCCTGCATGTCGTGTCCAATTTCCGCAGACAGTGCGGTATTATAGGGGGTAGGTTTCCACATGACTCCGCCGAAACAATTTCTTACTGACGAAAAAGGCGAGAAGATTGCCGTCGTCATCAGCATCAAGGAATACGAAGAGATGCTGGAAGGGTTGGAGGACGCAGAGGCTCTGCGCGAGTACCACGAGGCGAAAGCCTCTGGCGAAGTCGGAGTTCCGTTCGATGAAGCCATGGAGAGAATCGAACGCGAACGAAATCGTAAGTGAGCCACAGTCTTATAATCCTGGCTTCCGCCGAAAAACAGATTCTTCGATTGAACTCCCCAGATCTTGACTCCGTTAGAACGAAAATCGCTGCGTTGAAGGACAACCCACGACCCGCCGGATCCCGAAAACTGCGCGACGTACCCGGTTGGCGAATCCGAGTCGGTCGTTACAGGGTCGTCTACGAAATCGACGACTCGCAAAGCATTGTAACGGTTCTGAAAGTCGCGCACCGCAAAGACATATACCGGTAGCTTCATTCGTCAGTCTTTCCTTTGACTTCGGTGGTGAGGCGGCCACTGTGGAGGTGGACGTTTACGGTGTCGCCAAGGGCTACCTGGGTGGTGTCGCGGAGGACTTGGCCGGCGGCGTTGGTGGCTATGGCGTAGCCGCGTTCGAGGACGCGGAGGGGGCTGCGCTCTTCCAGCTGGAGGCGGAGGCGGTCCAGGCGGTCGCGCTTTGTGCGGAGCACGCGTTCTGCTCGGGCAGCCAAGTCAGAGCTACGCTTTTCCAATCGGAGACGTAGCGCGGCAATCTTCATACGAAAATCAAAGGAGACTATGCGCATGTGCGCGGTGGTGAAGCGGCGTCGCGAATGGTGGACATTGGCGCGGAGGCCGTGGGCGAGGCGTGAAGTGAGTTCGTCGGCACGCTGGCGCTGCTGACGGAGGAGGTCGAGCGGGCGACGGAAACCTCGGCGGCTTCCGAGTTCGTGAACGCGACGGATCAGGACGAGAATGCGATAACGCATCTGCTCGGTAAGGGCACTGCGCAGGTCGGCGATATGCTTGTCGAATTCGCGGCGCGTTTGCACTACTAGCTCGGCGGCTGCGGAGGGCGTGGAGGCGCGTACATCGGCGACGAAATCGGCGATGGTGAAATCGGTTTCGTGGCCTACGCCGGAGATTACGGGAATTTCGGAATCGGCGATGGCGCGGGCCACTTCTTCTTCATTGAAGGCCCAGAGATCTTCGAGCGAGCCGCCGCCGCGCGCGAGGATCAACACATCTACCATTTTCCTGCGATTGAAGAACTGAACGGCACGAACGATCTCGGTGGAAGCGCCGTCACCTTGCACACGCACGGGATACACGGTGAGGTGCACATTGCGGAAGCGACGACGCAAGATGCGCACGACGTCGCGAACGGCGGCGCCGCTCGGCGAAGTGATCAGGCCGATACGGCTGGGTAGCAGCGGCAGAGGCTTTTTGCGGCTAGCGGCGAACAGGCCCTCGGCTTCGAGGCGCCTTTTGAGTTGCTCGAAAGCCAGTTGCAGCGAGCCCAGGCCCACGGGTTCCATGTGCTCGACGTAGATTTGGTATTCGCCCTTCGATTCGTAAACGCTGATCGATCCGCGCACGGAAATCTGCAAGCCATTTTCGGGTCGGAACTTCATGGTGCGCAGCTGATTCTTGAAGCAGACGCACTTGACCTGCGAACGTTCGTCTTTCAAGGTGCAATAGATGTGGCCGGACTGGGCTTCGTGGCAGTTGGAGATTTCGCCGGTGACCCAGATATCGGTGAAGTTGCGGGCGAAGAGGTCGCGGATCCTGGCGGTCAGCTCGGTGACCGTGAAAGCGCGGCGCTCGGGCATGAGATTGAATTGAAGCTGGCTCACTGCCCCACCCCCTCCCCCCAGGGTTTTTCGTAAGTGCGGATTCTAAAGGGGTTACGGGTGTTTTTTCGTGTAAGTGCGGATTCTAAAGAACTTACCGGATTTTGGGCTGCGGAGGCGAGACCGCGACAATCGAGGGAAAAACGCTTCGACATAACCGTGCGATGATAGCATAGTAATTACTAGTTGTCAATAGATTATTCTAAGTCGCGTGATTTGTTGGAGATGCGGCCCGGATAGGATCAGCGGAACGACGAAAAGGTGGAATCCTTGGCGCGGTTGAAGTGCAGACGGCACGGCAAGACGGCTGGTTTGGGGCTTCTGATGTTTGGAACGGTTGAGCCCGCTGACGGACGCCAATCCGGAGATTGGCGTTCCCAGGTGGGACGAGCAATCCCACAAACGGACGCTCGGGAATAGTGAAATAGAGCTTAGCGCCTGTCATTTCAATTAGATGCGATGGTAAGCTGCTTGCGCTCTTTGTCTGACACCATGAACAACTTCCTGCGCGATCTTCGTTATGGCTGGCGGACGCTGACACGGAATCCTGGCTTTGCGGTGGTAGCAATTCTGACGATTGGGATTGGAATCGGCGCCAGCACGACTATCTTCAGTTGGATGCGCTCGATGCTGCTGAATCCGCTGCCGGGGGCCGCGCAACCGGAGCGAATCGTCATGATCGAGAACACAGCTCCGGACGGCGCGCCACTGACGTCATCCTACCTGGACTTCCGAGATTTCCGAGACAACCTGAAACTGGTGAACTTTGTTACGGCGCGAAACGGAAACGTATTCTCGGTAGGCGATGCCCCGCGCACTACACAGGTTTGGGGTGAACTGGTGTCGGGTGGCTTTTTCGACATGCTTGGCATTCAGCCGGAAGCCGGACGTTTTTTCTCCGAAGCGGAACGCGATGACGCGCAGAACGCGCACGCGGTGGTGGTCATCAGCCACAGCTATTGGAAGAACCACTACCGCTCGGATCGGTCAGCCGTTGGCGCGACGTTGCGCATCAACCGTACGCCATTCACGATTATCGGCGTGGCCCCCGAAGGTTTCCACGGCACGCGGGCGGGGCTGGATTACGAGATGTGGATGCCGGTCACCATGTATGGGCAGTTGACGCACACGGGAACTTGGATGTTGCGGGACCGCAACACGCGCAATTTCATGATGATGGCGCGGCTTGCGCCAGGCGTGACGATGGAGCAGGCGCGCGGGGAAGCGCAGGCGCTGGCGAATCGTATGGCGGTGTCCGACGCGGATTCAAATCAGGGTATTGGCGCGGTCGTGCTGCCGGTGTGGCAGTCGCATTTCGGGACGCAGTCGATACTCTTGACGCCGATTGCGATCCTGATGGGAGCGAGCGGCGTGGTGCTGCTGATTGTTTGCGCTAACCTGGCGAATTTGCTGCTGGCGCGGGCGACCGGGCGGCTGAAAGAGTTCAGCGTGCGATTGGCGATGGGCGCGCGTCCGCTGCGACTGATCCAGCAGCTCCTGACCGAAACGCTACTTATGGCGGTGTCCGGGGCGGTGTGCGGCTTGATGCTGGCAAATTTGCTGGGCGGCGCGCTGCGCTGGCTGCTTCCGGGCGTGGCCCGGCCGGCGATGTTGCAACCGCCGCTCGACGGGCAGGTGCTGGCGTTTACTACGGCGCTGGCCTTCGGCGTGGCCATTCTCGCGGGACTGGCTCCTGCGCTGCACGCGTCGCGAGGCAGCGTCAATGAAATGCTCAAGGAGGGCGGACGGAGCGGGAGCGCTGGCGCGCATTCGCACCGTTTACGCGGGCTGCTCGTGGTCTCCGAAGTGGCCCTTGCGGTGGTCGCACTTGTGGGCGCGGGATTATTTCTGAAGAGCTTTGAGACGGCGCGGGCCATGAATCCCGGCTTCACACCGGAGGGTGTGGCACTGGGGCGGTTCGACTTTTCCACGGCGGGCTATGACGCGCAGCAAACGGACGGTTTCTGCCGACGGCTTCGCGAGCGGCTGGAGCAGCAACCGGGGGTAACCGCCGTTAGTTACGACGATTCCCCGCCTTTGGGATTTAGCGGAGGAAACTGGGAAACGCTGGAAGTGGAGGGCTACGTCCCTGGGCCGAACGAGAATATGAAGATCTACCGGGATTTGGTATCGCCGGGATATTTCGAGACGATGAAGATTCCGATTGTAGAGGGGCGAGATTTCGATTTGCGGGATGAGGCGAAGTCGCTGAAGGTGATGATCGTCAACCAGGAGTTCGTGCGGCGGTTTCTGGCCAATCGCAGCGTGATCGGGCGCAAAGTGCATGGGTGGGGCGAATGGTTCACGATCGTGGGGGTAGCCAAGGATAGTAAGTATCACCGGGTAACCGAGAGCCCGGAGCCGTACTTTTACATTCCGATGCGGCAGATTTTCCGCCCAGAATATAGTTTGACGTTCGACGTGCGAACCGCCGGATCGGTGAATGAAGCGATCGCGGGGCTACGCCGCGAGGCTACGGCAATCGATCCGGCGCTGACCATCTTTGATGCCGAGCCAATGACGGAATACGTTGCCGCATCGCTGTTCGGCGCGAAGGTCGCGGCGAGCCTCTTGAGCGTGCTGAGCGGGCTGGGATTGCTGCTGGCGGCGATTGGCCTGTACAGCGTGATGGCTTATGCGGTGGCGCAGCGGACCGGCGAGATTGGAATTCGCGTGACGCTGGGCGCGCAGCCGAGGGACATCATGCGGCTGGTCGTGCGGCAAGGAATCGGTTTCGCGCTGGTGGGACTGGTGGTGGGATCGCTGACGGCCGCAGCGCTTGCGCGCGTTGTGGCGGCGACGCTGGTGGGAGTGGGCCCGGCCGATCCGGCGGTGTACGCCGCGGCCACGGGTTTCACGGTGCTCGTGACGCTGGCGTCGGCGGCGATTCCGGCTTGGCGGGCATTGCGGGTGGATCCGGCGGTGGCGCTGCGCTGGCAGTAGGTTTCATTCCATAGGACATTACGACGTTGTGGAACTCGCGTCGCTGCTTCAACCGTGAAAGCGGCGGCAAGACCGCCGCACTCCGTATTCATTTGCGGGTTCATTATGGACGGTGCCGGAGTCTGTGCCCGAAGACGTTGGTTCCATCGTCAGAGTGATGAGTAAAACTAAAATTGTCATCGCCATTACGGCCTCTTGACTGGTGTGACCAGATCTAGCGGTAACGGATTGCCGGGAGACTCTTCGTCCCAGAGGATGCTGATGACCCACCAGCGGTTGCCGTCATGGAAGAGCTGGATGCTGTTGACGCCGCGGGCAAAGGGTTGTTCATTGGGAGCGATACGCGACGCGTAGCTGCTGAAGACTTGGGCGATGTTGCCGAATTTTTGGATGCGGTTGGCGATGGCGCTTTCGTAGAACGGATGGGTCTTGAAATAGCCACCTGCCCCGCGCGCGTAATCTTCCACACTAAAAAGCAGGACCAGTCCGTTGTCCCTTCTGGTGGCGGAAGTGAGGCGGGCTTCGGGGACGAAGAGAGAGCGGAAACGATTCCAGTCGCGATCGCCAGCGGGACCGGAGATGACGTCGTAAATGGCTTTGAGGATGGAGTCGAGGGATTTTACGTCGTCGGGACGCGGAGCCGGAACGCGAGCGGAAAGGCTTTGCGCCTCAGAAGCCGAAGAAAAACAAGCCGATGCGAAAAAGGTTGCCACCAGCAAAAGTTTCACCGGTTCCTCCGTGTTGCAATGAAGTTGCCAAAATATTGGCGATCGTTTTCGCCGGCGGAGAGTCTATCTCAGAACGGTCGTACCAACATCTCACTCGAACTGGCCGACGACGGTAAACTTCCTGGTCTTTTGGTCGGGGAACAAGAACTCGTAGGCTCGAGAAAATTCGTAGGTGGACTTGTGCTCATCCTGGACCAGCTTCGCTTTGTAGTCGCCGAGCGCCAATACGGCGACTCCGGCCTGAAGGTTAGCCTTCAAGACGGGAGCCTCCAGCTCATATTTCTTTGAGCCTCCGATCGTGACAGTGAGCTTTTGCCGAGCTTGTGGGCCATCGAGGGCCGGTTCCACAACCCAGCGGGACGAAGTGACATGGATTTTTACGGAGTACTCGTCGGGGTGTGGTCCTGCGCAGGACAACGTAGCGAGCAGCAGCAGTAAGAACAGTGTGGCGATTTTCATAGTTTCTCCGCGAACATTTTGGAATTGCGAATGGTCAGGTGACGGCTAGATAAGTGGAATATTGCTCGTCGGAAATGGCGGTAAAGGGCAACAGGGCTAACGGGCCGGCCACCGTTTCAGCTTGCCACTCTTGCGCGGCGGTTTTTCTTGCGGACAACAATTGCGCGCGCGTGATGGCTGGCATCGTGTTGGTGATTGCGAAAAGCACGAGGGGGCCGCAAAGCAGGGCGACGGTGTTGGGATGACGAGGGTCGACGGGTTCGAGACGATTCTTCAGCGGCAACTCCAGGTCGAAGTGATCGCCTGATTTCCACTGGCGGCGAAGGGCTGCGAAGGTTCCGGGGGCTATAGGATCCGGGGAGCGCTTTCCGTTTACGGAGATCGCGGCGCCCTCGGCCCAGGCCGGGATGCGAAGATTAACAGCGAAGTCCGCCTGCCGGGAAGTTTCCACCACAAATCCGATGTGACTGTCAAAGGGGTAGGCGCTTTTCTGAGTGAGAGAAACGTGCGCGCCGTCCTGCGACCAACGGAGAGTGGAAGGAATGTAAAGATTGACGTAGGCGCCGCGCGGGTCGCGCAGATAAGCGTTGATTCCGTAGTCGGTGGCGACTTGCGGCAAGGTGCCGGAGCAGCAGGGCCAGCGATGATCGGAGTAAACCTTGCGAGCGTTGAAGTTGCAATCGGCGTAGTAAAAGGTGCGGCCATCGGCCTGCAGCGGCTTGGCGCCGAGCACGGTGTTGTACATGACGCGTTCCATACTGTCGGCGTACCGCGAGTCGCGAGTGACGCGAAGCAAATAACGGGTAAGCTTGAAATGCGCGTAGGAGCCGCAGGGAGTCTCGAAACTGTGGTGCGTGTTGGAGAGGCTGGACAGCACGTCGTCGGTATCGGGGGCGCGAAGAGTTTCGTCCGGTCCCCAGCCGCCGGTGGCGAAGCTTTGCGCGGCGAGGAGATCGAAGCCGTTGGTGGCGGCGCGGAGATGCTTGGCGCTGCCGAGGGTGAGATAAGCCTGCATCGCGGAGGACAAGGCGTTCACGTGGCTGTAGGCGTGGCGGCCAGCGAAATTGCTGCGTCCTTCCGCGAGGGGAGCGAAGTATTGGTCGTCGAGATACTGCTGGCCCAGCGCGCGGTAGCGTTCGCCGGCGCCGCGTTGGTAGGCCAGGAAAAGATTTTCGGGCATGGTGTAAGACTCGTCCCAGGTGTAGGACTCGTCGGTGCCGGGGCGCCAGGACTGGCCGTGCTCGATGGCTTTGCCGGGGAGAACCTGGACGGCGATGTCCGTAGTGTGCTCGAGGATGCGGTAGGCATCGGGGTCGGCGGCGAGACGATGCGAATCCATCAGGCCGCAGACCAGTTTGTCGTAGCAATAAGCGGGAAAACGATTTTTCTCGTAGAAGTCGGTGGAGATGGTCTGCGCGTAGAGGCGATTCAAGCGGAGAATTTTGTCGCGGATATTTTTATCGGGACGGATGGCGTAGGCGCGGGCAAGCGCGGAGACCCATTGGCCGAAAGTTGCCGCGGGAGCGAAACCGGCGTCAAACGTGTGGTAGTCGTAGTTCGGATCATAGCGATACCAACCGCCCAGTTCGTCGCCGGGAGCGGGTTGGCCGCTCATCTGGCGAAACGGCTTTAGCAGGCTGTCATCACTTAAGTTCATGAGGATGGAATGCGTCCCAGCGAGTTGCTGGTTGTGAAGGTCACTGGCCAGCGTTACGTCGCTGTAGTTGAATTCCGCGAGTGGCGCAGCAGGCTCGGCGGCGGCCAGTGAGCGGCGCAACCAGAAGGAAGGAGTCGCGGCTACAGCGGTTAGCAGCGTCGTGGAATATGCAAAACGCCGGCGCGAGGTCTTTGGTTTGGCCATACGGCCGCCATTATAAGGGAAAGATGCGGGCGCATTGTCAAGCGCCTTGCTCGGCAGCGGCGGAAAAGGTGCGCCGGTCGGATTGGCTTGACAGAGATTTGGCGCGGACTGCATGCTAAGATGTAGGTCTCGCAGTGGCGCTATGGTGCAACGGTTAGCACGTAGCCCTTTCAAGGCTAAAATACGGGTTCGATTCCCGTTAGCGCTACCACTCCTCCAGCCGATATATCTCCTCTCTTCTCTCGGGAAATTCTCCGCCGGCTTTGCAGGCACGCGTCTCGCCTTCACTGTTACAAAATATTGTTGTGACAGTCTGACTGTTCGGCTACTCTCACTGGGCTATGACAACCCCGCATTTGGAGCTAGAACGAGATTCTGGAAGCAACGATCAACTATTGGTGGTACGGCTCCGCGGCAAATTGAGCCTCGAAAACTGTGCATGACTTCATGAACACGTTGCGGCCCGAGCCGGCCACGCGGCTAGTGCTGGACATGAGCGGAGTGCCGTACATGGACTCGGCGGGCGTTGGCGCGCTGGTTTCGTTGTTTGTAAATCGGCGGAACAATGAAAAGTCCCTGGCGCTGGTCGGGCTCACGACGCAAGGCACCGCGGTGCTGCAGGTGTCCGGGCTGGTCAAGCTGCTACCGATCTTTGCTTCTGTTGAAGACGCAGTTTCGCAACCTGCGTAAGCGCGTCTTCCTTAGACTAGACGAAACTTCCTTAGCAAAATTCCCCAGTCTCGAGAAATGCTTGTGTCCCCGCGTTGCGACCTGCGCGATTTGCTACGCGATGGCGGCGGGCATAAACTGGTTGAGTAACTACGAGGAAACTAACATGGCTGCACCACTGCGTACTTCCAATCCTGCTTTGAATGAAAAGGCGTTTCGCGGCGAGGTGGCGCTCGGCGGCGAGACGATGACCTTGCAGGGCATGGTCAACAAGACCGGGTTCCTGCTGCTGTGCGTTGTGGTGACAGCGGCGTGGACGTGGGGCTTGGCACATTCCGAGACGCCGGAGGCGGCGATGCCGTGGATGATCGGCGGCGTCGTGGGCGGCTTTGTAACCGCGCTGGTGACTATCTTCAAGAGAAGTTGGGCGCCGATTACCGCGCCGCTCTACGCGCTGCTGGAAGGACTCGCGCTCGGGGGGATTTCCGCTTTCTTTGAGCGCTCTTACCACGGCATAGCGGCAGAGGCCGTGGGCCTAACGTTTGCTGTGCTGTTTGTGATGCTTATTGCGTATAAGACGGGCGTCATTCGCGCTACCGAGCGCTTTAAGCTCGGCGTAATCGCGGCAACCGGGGGCATCGCGGTGTTTTATCTTGTGGCGATGGTGCTGAATCTGTTTCACGTCAACGTCGGGATTTTGTACAGCGGCAGCCCCTGGGCCATCGGCTTCAGCGTGTTCGTGGTGATCATCGCGGCGCTGAATCTGGTGCTCGATTTCGACATGATCGAGACTGGCGTGCGCATCGGGGCGCCCAAGTATATGGAGTGGTACGGGGCGTTCGGGTTGATGGTCACGCTGATCTGGCTGTATTTGGAAATTTTGCGATTGCTGGCGAATTCGCGGCGGCGGTAGTTACTCACCAAATTTAAATCTGCAAATTGTCGATCGGTTGAGATCCTTCGGCCCGGCGGAAACGCGCCGGGACCTCAGGATGACACGTTGTTCCCTTGCGTGAGTCTCTACGCTCGCGTCTGGCCTTGCCTGCTTCCATAAATGTTGATCGATCAACGGGAGCGGGTGGTGAAGCTGGTGTTGACGGCCGGCACAACGCAGGCTCGCAACGGCGGCCAGCCGGGGTCGGTGGCGGGATTGCGGCAGAGGGTGGCGATTGCGGGAGTGATTTGGGCTGGGGAGACTACGCCGTCGAGCGGCTCGGCGTAGATGATGTAGCTGTGGTTGATGGGGAGATGATCGAGCTCGTAAGTGCCGTCGAATTGGGCGGGGCCGGGGGAGGCGCAGCTCCAGCCGGCGATGGTTGCGGCGATGACTGCGCCGCTGGCTTGGTCGACCGCGACCACGTGCGCGCCGAAAATCCCGGTGACTCCTGGCGGGGATAGCGGCAAGGAGAGCGGATTGGCGGGGAGAACGCGGCCGCTGATTGTGCCGATGTTCACTGCATCGGCGGGATCGGGATAGAGGACGCGGAGGCCGGTGCGGTCGTCGTCGCTGAGCGGCGCATCGGGCTGCTGCTGGGTGGGGCGCGTGCCGTTAAACGTGCCGGGAGCGGGCGCATAGGGATACATCATGGCGCTCCAGATGGCGGAGTGGCTGAAGCCGAGGAAATGGCCGAGTTCGTGAGTGAGGACGGACTGAAGGTCGTAGGCTTGAAGAGAAAGGGGCAGCACGGCGGGCGTGGCGAAGGTCACTTGCGCGTCGGAGGGATCGAAATAAATGTCGGCGTCGAGAATCTGGCCAAGCTCGGTGGCGGCGGGACTGGCGGCGATTTGTTCGCCGAGCGCGTCTGAGGTGATGACGCGGGTGAAGGCGAGGATGCCGGGGGTGAAGGCGGTGTCGGCTTGATCGAAACAGATGGAGTTGAGGCCGTCGGAGCCGCAGGCGTTTTGGGTGGCGACGCGCTGCGGCGTGGTGATGCTGGCGGGCAGCAGGGTCGTGCCGGTGACGCCGGTCCAGACGGCGAGAGATTGCGTGATGACTTGCTCGATTTCGGTGAGACGACCGGCCGCGGTCTGGTTTTGCGTGAGGATGGAGACTGGATTTGTGCCGAGAGTGGTGCTCCAGCGCACGGCGATGCTGGAGGGAGCGGTTCGTCGATGGGCTCGGACGGGGCAGGCAGAGCCGCCGGATAAACTTACAGGCTGGCGGACATCGGGCACAACTTGGTTGTAGGCGTAGCCCGCCGCGGATTGGGCGGTCCAAGCGATGTACACGGCCGTGAGCAGACTAGAGACAATTCTTTTTTGCGTTACCTTATTTTTGTTCCTCAAGGATTTTCTCCGGAAGCCGCTCGGCATTTTCTGCTCTATCTTCGCGTTAGTTTTTTCCTTCGAGGGCGCGGCGCAGCTTCAACTGAAAAATTCCCACAGGTAGATTGCGGATACCGCCGTGACGAAATGTTCGCGTGCGCGGGTCGAAGATCGGGGCCATGGCGGAATCCTGCGTAACCGTTTCGTTGCCGGACTCCGCGTTGCGCGCGATGCGAAACGTGCCTTGCGCCCAACCTAAGACGCGATAGGGCTCGCCCGGGCGCTGCCACAAGAATAGATAAACCTCTTCGCCCGCGCGGAATATTGGGACGCCGTCGACGCGCGAATGCAGGTGGCCGGAGATGCCGCCGATAGTGCGCACGGTGACGATTCCGGAGAGCAGGCCCTTGTTGCGTTCGAGGACTTCAAAGCGTGTTTCGGTCCAGAGCTCGCCGCGATCCCACAGAAATTCTGAGCCGAGGCAGCGCAGCCGGGCCACCGCGGTGGATTGCTGCGCCAGGTCTTCAAAGCGCAAACGCGCGAAGGTCGTGCCATTGGCGAAAGCTGCCGCGGTCAATGCCAGCAAAATAAGGCTGCCCAGCAAACAGAGCCAAAGAAATCGTCTGCGTTCGACGAAACTCATCACTGCACCTCCAGAGCGCCGGTGGCGGCGGTTTTGTCCAAATTTGTGTTTTGAATGAAGAGCGTGCGCGCGCCGGGAATCGCGGCGGCGGAGATTTGCAGCGTGAGATGGATGATGCCCAGGCCGGCGGGTTGCTTGGCGATTACGGTGACGTCGCCGGGACCGGTAACGGTGTAGGCCATGCTGGTGTCGAGGCCGCTTGCGGAAAAAAGGCAGATGTCCGCGGAGGCAAGTCCGGAGGAGGGCCGTCGCAACGCGACGGGATTTCCGGCAAGCGAGCAGGAATTGGTGGCGGTGGAGAAGGCGCCTAAGGCGGCGACGTTTAGGTCTACGTCGGCGTTGGGAACAGAGACGCCAGCGGTGGTGGGATCGACTACGACGATGTCCTTGGCTGTGGCGGCGGGCGCGCCGCTGGTGAGCAGGAGCACTTCATCGGAGGCGTTCGGCGCGACGACGATTAGGGAAACGCTGTTGGAAGTGGTGTTATCGGGATTGCGAACTTGCACGGAGAGATTGCCGTCGTTCGCAACGTCCGCAGCGGTGACGGGCGCGGTGCATTCTGTAACGGAGTTGCACGTGGTGGTGCGCGCGGTGGCGGCAATGAGCAACGTGGAGCCGGGACCGGGAGACGAGTTTGTGAAGTTGCTGCCGTCGACACGCAAGGTGAAGCCGTCAGCCGCCCCGGCATAGACACTGCCGGGATGCAGCGCGAGGATATTCGCGCCGGTGGCGATAGTGAGGTTCGCTATGCCGGATTGCGAGGGATCGTCGGCGGCGACGGCCACCACGGTGAATGCGGCTGGAGACGGAGCCGAGCCGGGAGCAGTGTAGAGGCCGTTCGCGTCGATGGTGCCGCATGCGCCTGCCACGAAACAGGCGGCGCCTTGAATCTGCCAGGTGACGCTCTGATTGCTGGCGCCCAGAACGGTGGCCGAAAATTGCTGCACGGCGAGTGGCGCGAGCGTCACGGTCGAGGGCAGCACGGTTACGACGTCGTGATTGATTACGGTGATCTGCGCGGTGGCGCTGCGGGTTGCGTCCGCGACGCTGCTGACGCGAACGGCGACGGGATTGGGCGTGGGAATTGCGCCAGGGGATTGATAGTCGACCTGAAGATTGTTTCCCGCGATTAGCGGTTGGCAAGGTGTGCTGGCGACGACACAAATCTGGCCCACCGTGCCAGTTCCGTTGGCGATGCCGTTTACGGTCCAGGTCACGGCGCTGTTGGTTGTGCCGAAGACTTGGGCGGTGAGGGTTATGCGGTGATTGCCGGCTAGCGTGGCAGTACCCGGCGCGAGCGTCACGCCTACACCGGGTTGGATGGATATAGCGGCTTGCGCTTTTTTCGCGGGATCTGCTTGGGGTGTAACGGTGATAGTGACGGTGTTGGGACTTGGTGGCGAGACTGGTGCAGTGTACGTGGCAGAGGTCGACATTGCGCCGCCGCCCAGCGTCTGCGTGATCAGAACCGCGAGTACGCCGCAATTGCCGCCAATGCATCCAGGACCAGAGACAGCCCACGAAAGCGTGGTAGCGGGATTCGAGCCGGCAAGCGGCGTAAGCGTGGCGACGATGAGGCTCGAACCCCCGGAGGCAATGCTCGCGGGCGCGGAAAGCTGCAAAGAAAAATTGCTTGTGATGGTGATTGCCGCGGAAGCTTGCTTGGAAGGATCGGCGAGGCTTTGCGCGGTGAGCGCGACCGTGGGTGCCGCAGGCAGGATTTGAGGCGCCGTGTAGTTGCCGTTTGCGTCGAGGGAGCCGCACGCCGAAGGGCACGCCACACCCGAGATACTCCAACGAATGGCGGCGCTTGGTTGACCAGCGCTGGTGATTGCCGCGCGGAATGGCTGAAGAGCGCCAAGCTCGACACTGATGGCGCGAGGCGTAAGCGAGATGCTGATGTCGCTTAGGATCGTTATGGTGGCAGAGGCGCGCTTCGTTGCGTCGGCGATACTCTGGGCAGTTACAGTCACAGTCGTGATTGTCGGCAGAACTTCAGGTGCGGTGTAAACACCGTTTGCCGCGATGGTTCCGGTAAGAGAATTGCCTCCCGTCACGCCGTTGACGCTCCAAGACACGCCGGTATCGGCGGCACCCGTGACCGTAGGTATAAACGCTTGCGTTGTGCCAAGGAGAAGCGACGCGGTCACGGGCGTTACGCTGACGTTGACCGAAGTCGGTGTCGGCGTAGGTGGAGGTGGCTGGACGACCGGGGAGCTTGTGACGATGCTGCCGCAGCCCAGGGAGCATCCAGTGCTGACGAGCAGAAGAGCGAGAGTTAGCTCCGTTGGAAAACGCCTCTGCGGTCTTTTGCGAGAGAGGGTGTCAGCGTCTTGGGAGAGGGCCCGCATCGTGGGGGCGAAATGCAGGCGAAGGGCCAGCGGAAGCGAGTTGCACTCGACCGTGGCTTTTACTCGAGAGCCTGAACGGCGACACCGTAAGCTACTCGAAACAGGAGCATTAGGTTTAAGGATCGACCGGGTTGTCGCGAAGCGGCTGTGTTGATGGAAGCTGGAAGGCCGACGGCGAGACCTAGCGTGGCTCCGTTTCGGAACTGCTCCGAAACGCACTGTTCCATTCGCGAACTGCCTTGCACAAGGGAAGCTGGGCTCGCGTTGGCGATTTGTGCTAAAGATTCTTTGCGGGCGAACCGTGGAATGTGCCGCGGCGTCTAGTAGGTGTACCGGGAGGGCGAGCGCATTTGGCTCGCGCGTGACAACGAATGCAGGAGCTGGTTCTGATCCAGCCAATTCGCGCCGCGGAGGACGAATGGAGCCGGGAAGCGGCGCACGCGGCTAAGCGACGCGAGTTTGAAGAGCGGCTCGCGGAATGTGGATCGCTCGCCTATCGCGTGGCGCGCGGAGTGTTACGGAATGACGCTGATGCCGAAGATGTGGCACAAGAGGCGCTGCTACGCGCGTACCGGCAGTTTGACCGCTTGCGCGATGCACAGCGGTTTCGCGGGTGGCTGGTGCGCATTGTGTTTCGGCTGGCTCTGGACCGCGCACGCTCGGCGAAGCGCCGCGAGCTGCGCGAGACGGAATGGGCGCAGCCAGCAAGGCGAGCTTCGCCGCCGACGGCGGAGGAACTTGCAGCTTCCAGCGAATTCCAAGCGTTTTTTGACCGCGCGCTGGAGGAGCTGCCGGAAAAGTTGCGGCTGGCGCTGCTGCTTGCCGCGATGGAAGGCCACACGTTGGAAGAAGTAGCAGCGATGCTGAACTTGCCGGTCGGCACGGTGAAGTCTCGGTTGTTCGCTGGCAGAAAGAAGTTAGCGGAGAAGTTGCAATGCTATGTGACAAATACAAAGACGCGTTGAGCGAGGCGGCCGCGAGCAGCGCACCTCTGCCGAGCGGGGTTAGCCAGCATACGAGCTCCTGTGCGCACTGCCGCGAATTGTTTGCCGCGCAGCAGTCCGTGTTCGCGTTGGTGGACGCCGGACTTCGCTCGCGAGCTAACGCCGTTGTTCCGGGGAATTTTGAGCATAGGGTTCGCGCTGCTTTGCAAGCGGAAGCTGTCCAAGATCGCAAACATGGCCCTGCAGTGCTGACTTGGTGTTCACTCGCGGCGGCCATGCTGATGGCGATTCTGTTGACCCTGAACCTAAAGCACGGTGGAAAGGAGGCAGGAGCAACCTATGTCGTGGAAAGCAAACTCTTGACCTCGCCGCAGGCACCAGTTCATAGCGGCAAAACCGGGAGCGTGGGGCTGGATATGCCCGCGAGGCCGTATTCGCGTGGTGGTGGTTTGCGGACCTCTCAGCAGCCAAAGGCTTCGGTTCGCCGACAGGATGAACCGGAAGTTTTGGTTCCGCAGGGGCAGGAGGAGCTGCTCGCGAAATATATGCAAGGAATGGCAACCCGTAGGCCGCGGGTGACATTTAGTGCTGGTTTGCACCAAGAGGAAAACACGAAAGCTGTTGAGGTTCCGTCGATCGAGATTTCAGAACTGGTTGTGACTCCTTTGTCGGATCTGAGTTCCAACTAACGCGCCTATTCGGAAAAACAGGAGGGTCGTGATGAAGCAGCTGATAAGGATATTTGCGGTTGTGGCTCTGCTCTTCTACTGCCTGCAGGGGCACGCGCAGGAGAAGACCAATCCCTCCGAGAAAGCGAAGCCCAGCATCCCTGTAAAGCTCACGGTGGTCTTGACCGAAAACGACGGCGAAAAGAAAGTGGCGAGCCTTCCTTATTCGATTCTCGTCAATCCAGACCCGGCCGGCCCGGGAAGCCATGCGACGTATTCAACTTTCACGAGGGTTGGAGTGCGTGTTCCTGTGCCCGGGGGCGGAAAAGAAGGACAGGCTACGTTCGTGGATGTTGGCTCGAACATCGATTGCGGCGTACAGGCAGAAGAGGATGGCCGTTTTATTGTACGGTTGAACTTCGAGCGCTCCTCGCTCTACCTCCAAGGTCGCGGCGAGGAAAAGGGCACGATAAAAACGGCGGAAACGGGGCAGCCGTACATTCCGACGCTACGCGCGCAATCCCTGCTGGTGACGGTAAAAGACGGCCAGAGCTTGGAAGTGCTAAGCGCTACCGATCCTTTGAACGGACATGTTTTTCGGATAAGTCTGACGCTGAACGTTCAGAAGTGAAAAAAGCCCTTGTACGGCGGGCGATTTGCCGCAAGCCAAAAGAACACGCGGGAGGGGGCTCGCCAGTGCTGCGTGACGCCACCACCTCCCACGCGAAGGGTATTTTGACTCGGCCCAGAGTTATTTGCCTTTGCGATCCTTGCGCAAGTCCTTGCGGTCTTTGTGCAGGTCGCGCTTATCCTTGTTGATGTCTTTTTGGTCTTGGTTGCGATCTTTGCGGTCTGCGGTCAAGTTGTTCTTGTCTTTGTTGATGTCGCGCTGGTCTTTGTTGCGGTCGACGCGGTCTTTTTGCAGATCATTGCGGTCGGCCTGTGCCTGCGCGCTGTTGACGCCGTCTTTCGCGTCATCCTTGCGCAGATCACGCTTGTCCTTATTGATGTCGCGCTGATCCTGATTGCGGTCCACGCGATCTTTGGTTAGGTCGCGACGATCGTGGTTGATATCGCGCTGATCGGCGCTGCGGTCCGCGCGATCGTTGGCCAGGTCTCGCTTGTCCTGCCGAATGTCCTTCTTATCGCTGTGGATGTCCTGCTGCTGCGGGGTGGGATCCGGGCTTTGAGCGTAGGCGCCGACGACGAGGAATCCGGCAACGCCGAGCATGAGCACACTTCTCCTCAGTAGTGATTGACCGTTCATCATCTCTCTCCTTTGAGAATGTTCCGAGACCTGTTCGGATTCTGCTGAAAAAACACAGCGACACGCATAAAGTTTCGTACAGATTTGGTACAGGGAGGCGAACCAGCAAATCTGACCGCGACCGCGAATAGCTACTGTGGATTCAGTGATTTACGGAAGCCATCCAGAATGCCATTTACGAACGCTCCGGAATCTTCCCCGGAGAATTTTTTGGCCAGGTCCACGGCTTCGTTTAAGACGACTTTGGGCGGGGTGTCTGAAGAACGGAGTTCGTGCATGGCTAGGCGGAGGATGGCGCGGTCGATGGCGGCAAGACGCTCGAAGCGCCAATTTTCGACATGCTTGACTATGATTTCGTCCAGCACAGTGACTTCGTTTGCGGCGCCCTCGAAGAGGCGATTGGCGAATTCGCGTGTCGTGCCGGCAGCTTTCGCACTGCGCCAGAATTTTGCTTCCAGCTTCACGGGGTCCTGCTGGCTCATGTCCCATTGGAAGAGCATCTGCATGGCGAATTCGCGGGATTTGGTGCGGAGGGACATATTTATTTTCGGCGCGTCTTTGGCGCTGAGGAGTTTCGTGTCGGCGCAGAGGAACGTTTCCCTCCCCCGAGCTTTCGCGAGAGCTGAGCCATCTCTATTGCGGCGAGACCGGCTTCAAACCCTTTATTGCCGCCCTTAAGGCCGGCGCGGTCGATGGCTTGCTCAAGCGTATCGCAGGTAAGCACGCAGAAAATGATCGGCAGACCGGTATCCATTTGCGCGAGCTGCAATCCTCGCGCGGTTTCGGAGCAAACGTAATCGTAATGAGTCGTTTCACCGCGCAAGACGCAGCCAATAGCGATGAGCGAATCGTAACGGCCGGTGGCGGCCAGCTTCTTCGCCGCGAGGGGCAACTCGAATGCTCCTGGGACGCGAACGACCTCAACATCTTTCTCCTCAGCCCCGGCGCGCTGCAAAGCATCGACGGCCGCGCTCAGCAGCCGCTCGGTAAGAAAGCTGTTGAAACGGCTAACAACAATTGCAAAGCGCAGGCCCGACGCCTTTAGATCGCCGCTCGTAGCGCTGGGTTGGAATTTGGACGTCATCGCGATTTTCTTTATCGACCCTTGAAATCTGCTTTCCTTTTTTCGAGAAACGCTTTCGTGCCTTCGCGCATATCTTCGGTCGCGCAAGAAAGCCCAAACAAAGTTGCTTCCAGAAATAGCCCTTCTTCTTGGGGCATCTCGACGCCGCGCTCAATGGCTTCCATTGCATACTTCACGGCGAGGGGAGCGTTGGCGATGATCTTTTTTGCCAAGGCTTCCGCCGCGGGCAGAAGCTCAGCAGGCTCGTAGATATGATTGACTAACCCCACGCGCTGCGCCTCTTCGGCGGTAATCATTTCGCCGCTGAGGCACAGCTCGTGCGCAACGCCCTTGCCGCAAAGCCGCGCCAGGCGTTGCGAGCCGCCGTAGCCGGGAATGATGCCGAGCTTCACCTCCGGCTGGCCGAGCTTGGCGGTTTTGCTGGCCAGACGGATGGTGCAGCAAAGCGCCATCTCGCAACCGCCGCCAAGCGCAAACCCGTTAATGGCGCAGATGGAGGGCTTTCCGAGCGTCTCCAAGAGATGAAATACGCTTTGGCCAAAGAGAGAAAACTCCTTGCCGTCGACCGGAGTGCGCTGGGCAAGTTCGGTGATATCCGCACCGGCGACGAAAGACTTCTCGCCAGAACCAGTGAGAATCAGAACGCGGACGGAAGAGTCGTCGCGCGCGTCCAACAACGCGTCGCGCAATTCTTCCACCGTCTTGCGATTCAGCGCGTTCAGCACCTTCGGGCGATTGAAGGTGATATAGGCGATGCTTTCTTTTTTTTCAAACAGAATATTTTCGTAAGCCATGTCGTTATTGGACCATGTTGATGCCGCAATCTCAGAATTTCATTGCCTTGGGCTTTTGCGGGTCGGAGTAGTCGTAGAATCCGCGCCCAGCCTTGCGGCCAGTCCATCCCGCAAGCACCATGCGCCTGAGCAGGGGAGGCGCGGCAAAGCGGCGCTCGCGGAATTCGTCGAACATGATATTCGCGATGTAATAGGTAGTGTCGAGGCCGACAAAATCGAGCAGCGTGAGCGGCCCCATGGGATGCCCGCAACCCAGCTTCATGGAGTTGTCGATGTCTTCGATGGAGCCGACGCCTTCTTCGAGTGCGCGTATGGCGTCGAGCAGGTATGGCACCAGAAGACGATTGACGATGAAACCGGTGCTGTCGTGGGCGCGCACCGGCGTTTTGCCGAGCTTGGCGCCGAACGCAACCATCTCTTCGTAAACCGCAGGCTCCGTGGCAATCGTCTTTACAACTTCCACCAGCTTCATCACCGGCACAGGATTGAAGAAGTGCAAACCAACAAAACGCTGCGGGCGCTTGGTGGCGGTGGCGATCTCTGTAATGGTCAGCGACGAAGTGTTGCTGGCGAAAATCGTGGAAGCAGGGCAGATCGCATCGAGCGCGCTAAACAGCTCACGCTTGGCGGGAAGCTGCTCGATGATCGCTTCGACAATTACGTCGCAATCCTTCAGGTCGTCCAGGGAGGTCGTGCCCTTTAACCGGCCGCGAATCTCACTTTTTTGAGCCTCGGTGATCGTGCCTTTCTCGACGAGGCGAGCGAGATTTTTCTCGATGCTCTTGAGTCCCTTATCCACGATCTCCTGGCTGACTTCGCGCACCACGGTAGGAAAGCCGGCTTGCGCCGAAACCTGTGCGATTCCCGAACCCATCAAGCCACACCCGACGACGCCAACTTTTTGAATCGCCATTCTGTTCCTCTGTGGAGATACCGCGGTTAGTCGCCGAAGAGCGGCAAAACGTCCGCAGGGACACTGCCCGTCAGCATGGAAAAGTGTAGCAGAAACATCGCGAACTAGTTGTAAAGCGCCTCGACAATCATGGCGATGCCCTGGCCGCCGCCGATGCACGCCGTCGCCAGTCCATAACGCAAATTGTTGCGGCGCAGCTCATTCAGAATAGTGATGACCAGGCGCGTGCCGGACGCGCCCAAAGGGTGGCCCAGCGCGATGGCGCCGCCGTTTACGTTGGTCTTGTCGCGATTCAGTCCTAAAACTTTTTCCACTGCCAGATATTGCGCGGCGAAGGCCTCGTTGACCTCGACGCGGTCCATTTGATCCAGCCTCAAGCCCGCCAGCTTCAGTGCTTTTTGTGACGACGGCACCGGCCCGATGCCCATAATGCTGGGGTCCACTCCGGCTACGGCCCAGGAAATAATTCTTCCGGCCTGCTTCAAGCCCTGCTCCTTCGCGGTTTTCTCTCGTGTTACGACTACCGCTGCAGCTCCGTCGACGATGCCACTGGCATTTCCCGCGGTAACGATTCCGTCCTTCTTGAAGGACGGCGGCAATTTTTCCAGGATCTCCATGGTCGTGTCCGGCCGGCGATGGTCGTCCTCGCTGACGGTAATGGTCTTTTTCCCCTGCTTCACTTCCACAGGAACCAGCTCTTCGCGAATGCGGCACGCCTTGTACGCGGCGTCGGCGGCTTGCTGGCTGCGCAAGGCGTAGGCGTCCGCCTCTTTGCGCGTGATTCCGTGCTGCTCCGCTAATTTCTCGGCGGTGAGGGCCATCGGGAGTCCGCAATAGGAATCCGTCAAGCCGGCCATCAGCGAATCTTCCAATGCGCCACCGCCCAACTTTAATCCGCTGCGTGCGCCGCGAATTACAAAAGGCGCTTGCGTCATATTCTCCATGCCCCCGGCCAGGACCATGTTTGCTTCGCCCAGCAGCAGGCGCTGCGCGGCTTGCGCGATGGCTTCGATACCGGAGCCGCACAAACGATTCACGGTGACCGCGGGAGTTTCCGTTCTTAGCCCGGCTTTCAACCCCACGTGGCGCGCTCCGTAAAGCGCATCGGCGCTGGTCTGCATCACGTTGCCGAAAATTGCGTGATCGATCTCCGCGGGATTGGCGCCGGAGCGGCGAATGGCCTCCTTCGACGCGTGCGCGGCCAAATCGATCGCGGAAACATCGGAAAAGGATCCCGTGTAGCGCGCCATGGGCGTGCGTGCTCCGGCAACAATCACTACATCGGTCGGGAACATAATTTTCCTCTCTTATTTTGCGGCTAGGTCTTGGGGCTTTCCAGCGCCACGACGGTGTCGCCGCCCCGTTTGCGCGCCTCTTCGACGCTAAACTCGGCGCGATTGATCAGGTCCGTGACAATGTCCTCGCTCTCGTATTCCGACTTGGCCACGGCTTCCACGATGCCCGCGCTGAGCGTAACCTGCGTGGAATCCCACGGCGGCCTCAGCCCAGATGCCGCGCGCCGCAGCTTGTCGGCCAGATTCTGCGCTCCGGCCAGGCTGGTGTCCGGCAAAATGAACGCCAACGACCACGACGTATATTTTACCGCGACATCGTTCTGGCGCACGATAGGCTGCAAGGAGCGCGCCAGGTGCTCCAGAAAACGCTCGACGGGCGATTCGCCTTGCTGGCGCAGAATCTCCGCGCCGCGATCAATTTGCAGAATTGCCAACGAAAGCGGTGTGCCTTGCGTGCGCGAGCGCTCCGCCTCTGTAAGCAAGCAGCTCTGGTAAGAACTGCGGCTAAGTAGTCCTGTGCGCTCGTCGGAGACGCCCATGCGCCGCACCAACGAGCGCAAGCGCGTGTGGCTGACGCTCATGAGCATCTGATCGCCGATGGCTTGCAGGAAATATGCTTCGTTCGGCTTCCACTTGTACGCCTCGGAATGGCCGACGATGAGCATTCCCGCGGGGCTCTGCGTTTCTTTGTCGTTGATGCTCACTCCCAGAGCCGTGCTGATGCCCATATCCTTCAAAATCGAGCCTTCGCTGACTCTTAAGGTCAAGCCCCCTAATTCATCCGGCTGCGCCTTCTCCAATTGTGCTAGCAACAAAACCAATTGCGCGCCAGGCGTCGCCTTCAAGCCTCCCGAGCAGAATTCCGCGGCCATTTCCGGCGGGCGTCCTTGCGCCCCAAACACGGCGATAGCGCGTGAGCAATGCAAATAAGCGC
>Ga0210409_10001520_pt1 | contig 30065 bp, 27 predicted proteins | sample IncBWH17MmetaG_FD_161649 | JGI IMG/M metagenome (GOLD analysis project Ga0210409, IMG submission 161649) | Forest soil microbial communities from Barre Woods Harvard Forest LTER site, Petersham, Massachusetts, United States - Inc-BW-H-17-M | ecosystem: Environmental > Terrestrial > Soil >...
CGCCGCGTCTGGTCCGAAGCCGGCGGCGCGGGCGCGATGTCGGTCAGACCGAAATCAGCCAGCTCGACCGGCAATACGGTCTGCGGTCCGTCCTCTTCCCAATCGGACGCTACGTTCAGCCCGTCTTCGGGCAACGGCGCAAGCGCTGGCGGCTCTTCGCCGGCGGGCGCCGCATCGAACTCGTCGTTCAGTGCCGTCCGGGTCGGCAGCGTCGGCGACCCGGGGGCCTCCGCGCCGCCGTCATCTTTTGGGGGTCCAAGTCCTGTCGCCTCGTCGGCGACGGCCTGGCCGAAGGAGCCCAGCTCGCGTACGGCGCGCGACATCCGGATCACCGGTTCGGCATCGATCGGCGTGTTCGGATCGCTGGCCACCAGCCGCAGCCAGCCGCGCATCTGGTCGGAGGCGCGCCGCGCCAGCTCGAGCAGCTCATCGCTGGCGGGTCGCTCCTGCGCCAGCCACAGATTGAAGCACTGCTCGACGGCCCAGGCGGCGTCCGCGAAATTCTTCAGTCCCACCATGCGCCCGGAGCCCTTCAGCGTGTGAAAGCCCCGGCGCACCGTCGTCATCAGGCCCAGGTCGTGCGGCTGCGCCCGCAGCAGCTCCAGGTGCTCGACGATCGAATCGAGCACCTCGGTTCCTTCGCCCACGAATATCTCGTGCAGCTCGCGTGCCGCCGCCGACTGGCTGACCGGCATCGGCGCGGTCGGCTCGGGCACGGCCGGCCGGCTCGGCGTGAGGCGTTCGATCAGCTCGAGCGCTGCCCCCCGTCCGCCGCCCCGCTGGATCGACGCGAGCAGCCGGTGGGCGTCGCCCGTGAGCGTGCGCAGCGGTGCGCTGTCGAGCAGATCGGCATCGTGCGCCAGTTGCGCGAGCACCTCGCCGATCTGGTGCTGCAGCGCGCGTTCCTCTGGCACCACCGCGAGCCGCTCGGCCAGCGCTTGCGCCCGTTCCAGGCGCTGCCGCGAGGCGGCCTCGACGTTGTCCGAGGCCGCTGGCGCGGCAGCCCGGTCGTCCCGCGCGTAGGTCGGCGCGGCGAGCTCGGCGCCGTCGGCCGCCGAGGTTCCGGCCGCCGGGAACTGGGCCAGGTCGGCCGAGAACAGCCCGCTCGCCGGGTCGTAGCGGAACATGCCGCGCGGGCGCACGGCGTCCTGCGCCAGTGTTTCGACAAAAAACCCGATCGCGCCCAGGTTCTGCGCGATCCGCGAAAACTCATCCTGCGTGGCCGGCGCCGATCCGTCGACGAAATGGCCGACCGAGCGCTGCACGTTGCGCATCGCAGCCACCGGCTCTTCGTGGCCCAGGATCGACATCACGCCGCACACCTGGTCGACCAGGGGGCTGACGCCGACCAGTTCCTCGCGCAAGGCCGGATTGCGGAAGAAGCGGTCCAGCCGTTGCTCGATTTCGCGCAGCGTGGCCTGCGTCTCGGCCACCACGGTGCCCATCGACAGGCGGTCCTGCGCGCGACGCGCAAGCTCCGACAGCCAGGGTCCGGCCTCGGGCAGCTCGCGCCCCTGGACCGCGCCCTTGAGACGCTCGATCATCTTGCGCGAGCGCTCGCCGAATTCCGGATCCAGCTGGGGCAGATCGTCGGCACCGGTCTCCACGAACAGCAGCGCGGAGGCCACCTCGAGGGCGAGGCCTTCGCGCACGGCGGGAGGCAGATGGGCAAAACCGTCGGTGACCTGTCCCACCTGCGCCAGCACGTCGGCCAGCGGAGCCGCCTGCAGACGTTGCGCCGCCGCCCGTGCGTTTTCGATCTCCTGCCGGTAGCGGGTGGGGTTGGGCGACGTGCTGGTCACCAGCTGCCCCCACAGCGTCTTGGACTGTGCCAGGGCCTCGCGCAGCGCGCTCAGCGCGTCCGGATCCACTGCGGTGAGCGTGGCGACCTCGAAGTCGGCCGGAATCAGCGCATCCAGTCCATAAAGGCGCTTGATCTCGGCGACGCGCGCGACCTTTTCGTCGGCCCGCCCGACGTAGTAGAGCGCATCCACCATCAGCCGCTCGGCCACTACCTGGCCGCCCTCGACCAGTCGGCGCAGCTGAAGATTCAGCCGCGCCAGCAGCCTTTTCAGATCCAGGTCGACCGCGACCCGGTGCGAGTCGAGCGCGTCGAGCAGCCCGCGCACGACCCACCAGAAACTGCGGGCCAGCCCGCGCTGCGGCAGATGCTCGAGCTCGCACAGCGCGTCGCGCATCTGGCGCCGGGCGCGCGCGTCGTCCACGTTGCGCAGAAATCCGAGCAGGCCTTCCTCGTACAGCACGCGCCGGATCCGCAGTTGATCGGTGGTGAACGGGCGCGCATCGATGTTGTGCAGCGCCGGCCGGCGCGTCAGGTCGGGAAAGACCAGGTCGGCCGGGTGCACCCGCGGGGCCTTGTTCAGCACCAGCAGCTCGCGGTAATACGGGTACAGCCGGATCGGCTGGTTCGGACGGCCCGACAGCAACGACTCGAGATAGGCGCGCACCGCCGACAGGGCCGATTCGACGCTGCGAATCGCCGACGGCAGGCACTCGTCCGGCTCGGTTTCCCAGCGGGCCAGCAGCTGCTCGACCGCCTCGGTCACCAGCGCCACGCCGCGCAGGTCCAGCAGCTGCAGGGCGCCGTTGCTCTGGTGAATCTGGTTGCGCGCATCGCGCAGGCTGTCGACGTCCTGCTTGTTGCCCAGAAAGGCGCGCATTCCGGCCAGCCCGTGGCCGAAGGCGCTGCGGATTTCATCGATGACCCAGGCGAGCGGTGCCACGTCCTGGGAGGCGCCTACCAGCTGGTTCGGATCGTGGATTTCCATCGTCAGGCCACCCGGAAGCGCGCCACCGACGCTTTGAGCTCGCGTGCCAGCGTGGCGAGCTGGCCGATCGACTGAGCGGTCTGGCGCGTTCCCTGGGACGTCTGCTCCGTCACCGACAGGATGCGTTCGATCGATACGGCCACGCCGCCCGCCGAGGAGGCCTGTTCGGACGTGGTGTGCGCGATGCGCTCGATCAGCTCGGCGAGCTGCCGCGAAACGCGGCCGATGTCGGCCAGCGTGGTGCCGGCCGCATCGGACAGCTTGGTGCCCTCCACCACGCCCTGGGTGCTGCGTTCCATCGCGGTCACCGCGTCCTGCGTGTCGGTCTGAATGGTGCGCACCAGCGCGCCGATCTGCTTGGCCGCCTCGGCCGAGCGATCGGCCAGGCGCTGCACTTCCTCGGCCACGACCGAGAATCCCCGGCCGGCCTCGCCGGCCGATGCGGCCTGGATGGCGGCGTTCAGCGCCAGCACATTGGTCTGTTCCGTGATGTCGGTGATCAGCTCGACGATCTCGCCGATCTCCTGCGAGGATTCGCCCAGGCGCTTGATCCGCTTGGCCGTTTCCTGGATGTGCTCGCGGATCTCGTTCATGCCCGCGATCTGGTTATAGGCGGCGCGTTGACCGCGCTCGGCCGCTTCCAGCGAGTTGCGCGCGACCTTGGCCGATTCGCCGGCGCTGTTGGACACCTCGTTGATCTGCTGCGCCATCTGCAGCACTTTTTCGCCGGTGCTGCGGATCTCGCGGCTTTGCGATTCGGACGAGGTCAGCAGACGCGTGGCGATGTCGCGCGCCTGCGTGGACGCGTTGTTGACCTGTTCGGCGGTGCTGTTGATCCGGCCCACCAGTCCGCGCAGCTCCTCGACGGTGTAGTTGACCGAGTCGGCAATCGCGCCCGTGATGTCCTCGGTCACCGTCGCCTGAACCGTCAGGTTGCCGTCGGCCACCTCCTGCAGCTCGTTCATCAGCCGCAAAATGGCGGCCTGGTTGCGCTCGTTGCGCCGCTTGCTCTGCTCCTCCAGGCGTTGCAGCTCGACCATGCGCTGCTCGGACTCGCCCGCGCGCCGGCGCGAATCCTCCAGCAGCACCTTGGCCACCCCGAGCGCGCACAGCAACGCGCCCAGCCCGAACAGGCCCATCAGCGTGAAGTTGAGGCTGCGGCTGCGCTGCTCGCCGGACAGCGCCGCCACCACCTGACCGATCGCCTGTCGGATCGGCTCGATCCCGTTCACGAGGATGCGCTCCGCGTCCTTGGCCTGGACGATCGCCTTCGCGTTGCCCAGCGCATCGCCGGTCGGCCCGAGCACGTCGCGGTGCAGCTTCAGCAGTTCGGCGAGGTTCCTGCGCGTTTCACCGTCGGAGGCTGCGCCCAGCCGCAGCGAGTCGCTGCCGGCAAACAGCCCCGCTGCGAGGTCGCGAAACAGAGCGATGTCGTGCCCCAGCGCCAGGGCCGCATCGGCGCCGCTGGACGGTCCCGACACCATCGAATTGGCGCTGCGCCCGATCGCCTGGGTGAGCGCCAGCAGTTGCCCGGCCGCGGCCGCCTCGCGCGTGGTTCCGCCCCGCTGCACCATCGTATTGAGCACGCCTTCGGCCAGCTCCTGCATCCTGGGCGTGGCCTCGTTGATCCGCACCACGAGCTCGCCGAACGCCGACAGGTTCTTGCGCTGCGCGATCATCAACGAGGCGGCGGCCTGGGTCGGCTTCCAGCGGTCCTGCAGCTGCTGCAGCATCGGCTGAACGTCCGCTGCGGCCGCGGCCACACCGCCGGCCGAATCGCCGGCGACGAGCGCGGTCAGGTCCTGGTCGATCTGGTCACGGCTTTCGACCAGATCCCTGAGCGCCTCGTTGGCCCCCTGCAGGCTGGCCGGCGCGACCCGGGCCAGCCGTTGCGACTGCACCTGGATATCGAAGGCACGCGCGATCTGGGCGTCGCCCCGCGCCGACTGGCTCGCATCCAGATAGATCATCGCCACCGTCAGCGCGACGAACACCGCCATCAGCACGCCGAGCAGCCGGATCTGTTGCTGCACCGGGCGCCGGCCGATCAGCGGCAGCGGCCGGCGCAGCCAACCCTGCATCCCCTCCGGCGCATCGCTCAGCGGCTGCACCACCGTGGGCGGAATCGGGGCCCGGTCGACCCGACGCGTCACGGCGGGGCGGGCCGCCGCGACCCGGACCGATTCGGCCTCGAGGAATGCCGAATCGGCCGAAATCGTTCCGGTGGTTCGCGCCGGCGCGCCCTTGGCGGCCGAGGTCAGAGGAGGGTCCAGTGCCATGTCGTCTCCCGCGCTGTCGCTGCGCGGTCTCGTATCCGAGGGGCCGATCCTATCGCCAAGCCGGGCGGGTAAATCCGCGTCCGGCAGGTGGTTCAGATTCCGATCGCCGAGAACTGCTCGGTCGCCACCAGGCGGCGCAAGTCCAGCTCGATCAGCGTCGTTCCGTCCGCTTCGCGAAAACGCTCGCGCTCCCACGGCCGCTGCGGGTCGGACAGGTGCCCGAGCGGCTGAAGGTCCTTCAGATTGCGCAGACCAAAAGCCCGAGTGACGACGATGGCGGCGTTGACCTTCAACACGTCGCCCATCACGACGAGCTGCAGCGATTCTTCCGGCGTCATCGGCGGCCGGCCCGACATCATCATCAAGTCGATCACGCCCACCAGCCGGCCCCGCACGTTGGCCAGGCCTCGGAACCAGGGCTTGGTCCAGGGCACCGGTGCGATCTCCGGAAGCGCCACGATCTCGCCGCTGGTGCTCATATCGAGCAGGTAGCCGGTGTCGGCCAGTCGGACCGCGAGTCGGGCCGGCTCGGCCGCCTTGCTGGGCAGGGCCCGCAGGCGCTGCGCGAGTTGAGTCGAGAAGTCCCGCAGGCGCGAGGACTTCGGACCCTGGTCCAGCTCGATGGATTCGTCGTCGATCTGCATTATCCGAGCGCCGCGATCTTCTCGAGCAGATCCTCGGCCTTCACGGGCTTGACCACGTAGTCCCGGGCCCCCTGGCGCAGGCCCCAGATGCGATCGGTCTGCTGCGACTTGCTGGTACACATGATGATCGGGATCGCTTCGGTGGCCGGGTCCTTCGACAGCCGCCGCGTGAGCTGGAAACCGTTCATGCCGGGCATGACCACGTCCATCAGGATCAGGTCGGGCATGGACGCTTTCAGCTTCGTCAGCGCGTCGTCCGCGTTTTCGGCGGTGGTTACGGTGAAGCCGTGCTTGAGCAGCAGCTCGTTCAGGAAGTAGCGCTCGGTGGGGGAGTCGTCGACGATGAGAATCGATTTGATCGGCATGGCACCCCTGCGCTGTGTGCGTCCGCGGTTCCGATGATCCGCGTCAGTTCATCGAGTACTGGCGAACCGCGGTGAGCAGACTGTCCTTCGTAAATGGCTTTGTCAGGTATTCGCTCGATCCGACCATCCGGCCGCGCGCACGATCGAACAAGCCGTCCTTGGACGACAGCATCACGACCGGCGTTCGGTTAAACCTCGGGCTGCGCTTGATCAGCGCGCAGGTCTGGTAACCGTCCAGTCGCGGCATCAGGATGTCGCAGAAGATGATGCTAGGCTCGTGGTCATTGATCTTTGCAAGCGCCTCAAAGCCGTCCTGCGCCAGGATCACCTGGCAGCCGGCCTGAACCAGGAAAATTTCTGCGCTGCGCCGAATCGTGTTCGAGTCATCGATCACCATTACCTTACGGCCGCGGATCTCGTTGAAGTCTTCAGCCATCCTAGTAATCGCAAACCCTGGTCGGATGTCCATTCCGAGGCAATCGAGCTCACACCTCGATCATCTCGAAGTCTTCCTTTCGAGCACCGCATTCGGGGCAGACCCAGTTCGGGGGAATTTCCTCCCACCGCGTGCCGGGAGCGATCCCGTCTTCCGGTGCGCCGCTCGCCTCATCGTAGATCCACCCGCAGATAAGACACATGAACGTGCGGGTCCCGATGGTCGTGGTCATGGTTCTGGATCTTGGGGCAAGTTCGCTAACATACCGACGACAGCATCATAGCTTGTACGTTCAAAAGAAGGCCCTTTACCTGCCGAATCAAGGTTTTCCGGACGACCCGGATTCTGGTGACTCGAAACGAACAGCTGTTCGAACGCGCCCAGCGCACCATTCCGGGCGGCGTTAATTCCCCGGTCCGGGCTTTCCGGGCAGTGGGCGGCACGCCCCCGTTTATCGCTCGGGCCCAGGGGGCGCTGCTGTGGGATGCGGACGGGCGCCGTTACATTGACCTGGTGGGCTCATGGGGGCCCATGATCCTGGGCCACGCCCACCCGGCCGTGGTCAAGGCCGTCCAGGCGGCGGCCGCCGACGGCCTGTCCTTCGGCGCCCCGACCGAGGCCGAGATCGACCTGGCCGAGCGGATCGTGCGGCGGGTGCCGTCCATAGAGCAGGTGCGGCTGGTCTCGTCCGGCACGGAGGCCGCCATGAGCGCCATCCGGCTGGCGCGCGGGGCCACCGGGAGGGACCGGATCGTCAAATTCGAAGGCTGCTACCACGGGCACGCCGACGGTTTGCTGGTCAAGGCCGGCTCCGGCGCGCTCACGTTCGGTCACCCCAGTTCGGCCGGCGTGCCGGCCGACGTTACCCGCCAGACGATGGTGCTCGGTTACAACGACTGCCAGCAGCTGCAGGACGCGTTCCGCCAGCACGGGGCGCAGATTGCCGCGGTCATCGTGGAACCGGTCGCCGGCAACATGAACCTGGTGCGGGGCAGTGCCGAGTTCCTGCGCACCGCGCGCGAGCTGTGCACGCGGCACGGCGCGCTGCTGATCTTCGACGAGGTGATGTCCGGATTTCGGGTCGCGCTGGGGGGCGCCCAGGAGCTCACCGGGGTGGCGGCGGACATCACGGTGCTGGGCAAGGTGATCGGCGGCGGCATGCCGCTGGCCGCCTTCGGCGCTCGGCGCGACGTGATGCGCCACATCGCGCCGCTCGGCCCGGTCTACCAGGCCGGCACGCTGTCGGGGAACCCGGTTGCCGTGGCCTGTGGTCTGGCCACGCTGGAGCTGATCGAGCAGCCGGGCTTTTACCCGACGCTGGCCCGCCGCACGCGCGCTCTGGTCGATGGCCTGGCGCAAGCTGCGCGGGAGCGCGGCGTTGTCTTCAGCGCCGATGCGGTCGGCTCGATGTTCGGGATCTACTTCTGCGCCACGGTCCCGGCGAGCTATCACGAGGTGATGCAGTCCGATCGCGAGCGCTTCAACCGGTTCTTTCACGCCATGCTGCAGCGCGGCATCTACCTGGCCCCCTCCGCTTTCGAAGCTGGCTTCGTTTCGATCCAGCATGACGAAACGCTGATCGCCGAGGTGGTCTCGGCCGCCGGCGAGGCGTTCGATGCCCTGGGCTGAGCGCCTGGGCACGGCCGGGCGCAGGGCGGCCAAGGCCTCGGTGTGGCTGGCGCTGACCGTCGCGAACGCGTCGGCGCTCGCCCTGGACCTGGGACCGCATCCGGTGACGGCCAGCCTGTGGGCTGAACGCGATGGCATTGCACCAGGCCAGCCGTTCACGCTGGGCCTGCACCTGGTCCACGCACAGGGCTGGCACAGCTATTGGACCGTGCCGGGCGACTCCGGCCTGCCCACGCGCGTGAGCTGGCGCCTGCCGGCCGGCGTCCGCGCCGGCCCGATCCAGTGGCCGGCGCCGCGCCGCCTGGCGATCGGCCCGCTGGTGGACTACGGCTACGAAGGCGACACGCTGCTGCTGACCGATCTGCAGCCGGCGGCGGACCTGCCGATCGGAGGCGAAGTCCGGATCGAAGCGCACGCGCAGTGGCTGATGTGCCGCGACGTGTGCGTGCCGGGCTCCGGGGACGTGTCGGTCACGCTGCCGGTGCGGCCGCCGCAGGCCTCGCACCCGACCGCCGAGGCGCCGGCCTTCGAGCTCGGGCGCCGGCGCATTCCGCACGAGCTGAAACTGACGTCTGCCCGCGCGACGCGTTCGGGCTCCAGCATCACGCTCACGTTCGAGGCGTCGGTCTCGGGCATGCCCCACCGGCTCGAATTTTTCCCCTTGGAGCCTGGCCGCATCGAGGCGTCGGCGCCGCAGACGCTGCAGGCGAGCGCAACCACGGTGCGGCTGCAGTTGACGGCAGCGCAGCCGATCGGGGCGGATTTCCTGCACCTCAGCGGCGTGCTGGTCGCCGACGGCGGTTCGGACGAGCGCGGCGGATGGATCGGGACGATCGAGGTGCCGCTGGCAATCGGCGGGCCGTGACGCGCGGCTCAGCCCTGCTGCTGCACCCAGTCGAGCAGCGCATCCAGCGCGCCGGTTGCCACCTCGGCGTTCGCATGATTGACGATCGCGACCACGACGTAGCGGTGGCCGCTGTCCGCTAGAACATAACCGGCCAGCGCGCGCACGCCGTCCAGCAGCCCGGTCTTCACGTACGCACTGCCCGAGGCGGCGGCGCGATTCTTCATGGTGCCGTCCATACCGGCGACCGGCAGCGATGCGATGAACTCGGGCATCCGAGGCCCCGCATAGGCGTGCCGCAACAGCCGCGCCAAGCTGTCGGCCGAGATGCGCTCGCGCCGCGACAGGCCGCAGCCGTTCTCCAGCACGAGCTCGGGCATGGCCAGGCCTGCGCGGGCCAGCCAGGCCGACACGGCCTGGGCCGAGCGCTCGGGGCTCTCGCCCTGGTCCGGGCCCGGCGCGCCCAGCGTCAGGAACACCTGGCGCGCCATCACGTTGTTGCTGAACTTGTTGATGTCGTGCACGACTTCCGACAGCGGCAGTGACTCGTGCACCAGCAGCTCGATCGCACCCGCCGGTGTGCGGCCCTCCCGCACATGTCCGCTCCATGAGCCTCCGGCGGCTTCCCACAGCGCGCGGAACGCGGCGCCGACGTACTGGGTGTGATCGAGCAGGCTCACGTGCCAGCTCTGCTCGGCGCAGTCGAGCGGGTAGCGCCCGGCAAATCGCGGCGTCCACGGATTGCTGAAGTCGGCCTTCAGCCGCTCGCGCCAGTCGCCGCAGGGTCCATTGGCAAGCGGCACGCTCGCCGGCAGCCGCATCCCGGCCAGGGACGGCGTGGCGATGATGCGGGCGACCGAGGAGGCCGGATCGGGGACGAACTCCAGCGACAGCGTCTTGAAGTTGACCAGCAGCGCGTCGGGCGCCACGTTGTACGGCCGCAGATCGTTGCCGTCGAGCGAAGCGCCCGCGGCTGCGCGCGGATCGAAGACCGACTTGTCCAGCACCAGGTCGCCGTGAATCTGACGCAAACCCAGACCGCGCAACCGATGCACCAGCATCCAGAAGCGCTCGATCACGAGGCTGGGGTCGCCGCTGCCGCGGACGATCAGGTCGCCGTCCAGGCGGCCGCCGCTGGGATGCGCGGAGGCATAGACCTCGGTTTTCCACTGGTAGGCGGGACCCAGCAGGTTCAAAGCGGCATAGGTCGTCAGCAGCTTCATGGTCGAGGCCGGATTCATCGGCGTGGACTCGTTCACCGCGAGCTGGATCGGACCGGAGTCCAGTGGGACGACGACCAGGCCGATCGCCGAGGCGGGGATTTTCGCTTCGTGCAGCGCGGCGGAGACCGCAGGGGGAATTTGGTCGTGGGCAGCCGCTGGCTCGGCGCCGGCACCGGTTGGAGCGATCAGGCAGGCCGCTGCGGCGACGGCGCAGAGCAAACGAAGGGATTCGGGTGCGTCAGCACCAAGCCAGCTCATGCGTCGATGGTACTGATTTCCGGCCGGAGGCCGGAAAAGCTCAGCGGTTCAACGCCGCCGCCAGCCGTTTGCGGTAGTCTGCGACGAGGTGCGGGTGCTGCGCGGCCAGCTCGAACACGGCAAGCATCGTGCGCCGGCCGACATCGTCGCCGAACGCGCGGTCGCGTCGGACCACCTCGATCAGCTGGGCGAGCGCCAGCTCGAATTCGCGCCGGGCGATATGCCACTGGGCCAGGTCCAGGCGGGCCTGCAGGTCACCCGGATCGGCTTCGATGCGAGCTTGCAACTGGCTCGGCTCCGGCCCGGAAGCGGCTCCTTGCAGGCTTGCAAGCCGCGTTGCGAGGGCCTGCAGCCGCGCGTCCGTGCGCAGCGTGGCGCGCGCCACGGCCAAGGCGCGCTCGGCCTCGGCCATTCGCGTCGGGTCGACCGGTTCGGGCAGCCGCTCCAGCAGTATCTCGGCCAGGTCCAGCTGGGCCTGCGCCGCATTCGGGTCCAGCGCGACGGCGGCGCGCAGAGCCGCCACCGCTTCGGCCAACTGGCCGCTGGCGCTGAGCCGGCGCGCTTTGCGCCGTTCGATTTCGCTCGGATTCGGCAGCAGCCGGTCGATGAACTCGCGCAGCTGCGACTCCGGCAACGCTCCCACAAACGCGTCGACCGGCTCACCGTCGAAAAACGCCACCACGTAGGGAATGCTGCGCACACGGAACTGGGCGGCCAGTTCGGCGTTCTGGTCGGAGTTGATCTTCACCAGCCGGAACCGGTCCGCGTAGTCACGCTCGAGCCGCTCCAGCATCGGGCCCAGCACCCGGCACGGACCGCACCACGGCGCCCAGAAATCCACCAGCACCGGAACGTCGCGCGATGCCTCGATGACCTCGCGCTCGAATACGCTTTGACCGATCTCGACCATGGGTACCTCCAGGCAGATTAGATGGTGCCCGGGAGCCAGGGTTCAATGGCCCTGCTTCGCGCCGGCGCAGCCCTGGGTAGCCCTGCTTCGCCCGGCTGCGCCGTGCTACGCAGGGCTGCGCCCGCCTCCGCCCGGCATAGCCGGGCGAAGGCGGGCTAGTTGTACAGATGCAGCATGCCCAGGCCGGCGCGCCGGTGCGCGCCGAAGCCGCGCTGCACGAACCGCTTCATCCGCTCGGGCTCGGCCACCTCCAGCGCTCCTTCCAGGATCGCATGATCGATCCGGTAGGGAACGCCGTCGTGGCGGAAGCGCAGGCTGCGTAGCGAAGCGCTGAACAGCAGCGGCTTGATGCCGAAGCTGGGTGCCCCGGCGGCGAACCAGGCCTCGAACTCGGACGTGGTGCGGAACGGGTGGACCACCTTTTCTTCGCCCTGAAAGACCTCATGGCCAACGCACACCGGCAGGCTGAAGTGGTACATCAACCCGCTGGCCAGCTGGATCACGACGCGTTTCGGCTCCAGCGCTGCGGCGCCTTCGGGCTTGCCGCTCCACGGCACCGCAGAGCGGACCCAGAAGCGGCCCGCCACGCTGCTGTCGGCGCGAAACAGGAAATTGCCGGCGCCGGCCTTCTGGCCGAACACTTCACGCAGCCGTTCATGGGCCGTAATCGGGTTGCAATCCGGCTCGAAGGCAATGGCCGTCTCGTACAACTCGATCTGCGGGATATCGAGCTGGGTGAAGCCAACCAGGGCAGGCGCCTTGGTCTTGGCGGCGGGTTTCTGAGGCGGGCGATGGATCTGGCGGGCGGGGCGATTCATTCGGACGGGTGGGAACCAGCTGGGCAACCTCTCCTATTACCTTCAACCCCGTCACCGCGACAGTCGCACGAACGGATTACCATGAACCAATCTTGTCGGAGTGGTCTTTCGCATCGCGCAAAGCCCGCGATGATGCCCCGCGCCATAAAAAGGAAAGGCCGCCGCCCGACTGAGCGGCGGCCCTGAAGACGGTTCCTTTAGGAGTGCGCCTTGCCGGCGACCGCGGCGCCGGCGGCAACCGCCGACGTCGTTGCCTTGGCGGCTGCGGCGAAGTTGGCCTCGGCCCAGTCAGAGGCCTGCCGCGACACCTTCGAGACCGTGTCGAATGCGGTGTTGCCGGCTGCCACCGCGTTGCGCAACAGCGCCAGCGTCTGCTCCGAGCCGGCCGGCGCGTTCTTGGCGGCGTAGTCGAGCATCTCGGCCACGCGCCGGTTGCTGTCGGCGACCTGCCGTTCGACCACCTTGCCGATTTCGGCGCTGACGCCCTGGCTGATGGCCGCCAGTTCGCGGGTGTAGCTCATCACCCGTTCCATGGCGGGCTGGGCGGATGCGCCGGACAGCGCCACCAGTTCCTTGGGACTTTTGATGCCGGAAAGCGACTGGGCCGCTTCGGTGGCGGTGTCGAACGCGCTGCGGCCGGCGGCCGCGTTAAGGCTGGCCAGCTTTGTGGCCGCCTCGATCAGGGCGTGGCCGATCGCATTCAGTGCATTTACCTGGACGCGCTGCAGTTCAAAGAATTCCGTGGGGTTGGTGATCATGATGGCCTCGTTAGGTTTTGATGAATCGAGTGGTGGTTTGGCGTGCTGATCTCATTTCGGCTTGTGAATGGTGCGATGCACAACGGCAGTATATGTTGCGACGCACAAAAGTCAAGCAAAATTTCGTATGGTGAGTCAACCGATAGCCAATTCCCGTGCAGCCTGCCCTTTAGCCAACTCAAACGTGGGGACTCCAGTTGAATTCCGGCACTGCCGTTCATATAATCAGCACTCGACGGCCTTGAGTGCTAACCGTGCCTTGCTCCAAGGCCGCGAGCATTGTGTTTTGTCGGCAGATCTTAAGAAATTAACGGATTTTGACGGGAGATGTCATGAAAATACGTCCCTTGCACGATCGTGTGATCGTGAAGCGTCTGGACAACGAGCGGAAGACCGCATCCGGAATCGTGATTCCGGAGAACGTGGCCGAAAAACCGGATCAGGGTGAAGTGGTCGCGGTGGGGCCGGGCAAGAAGGATGACAACGGCAAGCTGATCGCGATGGACCTTAAGGTCGGCGATCGGGTCCTGTTCGGCAAGTACTCGGGCCAGACGGTCAAGGTCGAAGGCGAGGAACTGCTCGTGATGCGTGAGGAAGACGTCATGGGCGTGGTCGCCTGAGCGCGTCGCACATCGGTTTAACCAACACAGATTCGGAGTTACTCAATGGCATCCAAGCAGGTTTTCTTCGGCGAAGACGCGCGCCACAAGATGATTCGCGGCGTCAACATCCTCGCCAACGCAGTCAAAATCACGCTGGGCCCGAAGGGCCGCAACGTCGTGCTGGAGCGCAGCTTCGGCGCCCCGACCGTCACCAAGGACGGCGTGTCGGTGGCCAAGGAGATCGAACTGAAGGATAAGTTCGAGAACATGGGCGCGCAGATGGTCAAGGAAGTCGCGTCCAAGACCTCCGACACCGCCGGCGATGGCACCACCACTGCAACCGTGCTGGCGCAGGCGATCGTGGTCGAGGGCATGAAGTACGTCGCGGCCGGCATGAACCCGATGGACCTGAAGCGCGGCATCGACAAGGCCGTGATCAGCGCCGTCGAGGAGCTCAAGAAGATCAGCAAGCCCTGCACCACCAGCAAGGAAATCGCGCAGGTGGGCGCCATCTCGGCCAACGCCGATCCCGACATCGGCAAGATCATCTCCGACGCGATGGACAAGGTCGGCAAGGAAGGCGTGATCACGGTCGAGGACGGCAAGTCGCTCGAGAGCGAGCTGGAAATAGTCGAGGGCATGCAGTTCGACCGCGGCTACCTGTCGCCGTACTTCATCAACAACGCCGAAAAGCAGATCGCGGTGCTGGACGCCCCGTACGTGCTGCTGCACGACAAGAAGATCTCCAACATCCGCGACCTGCTGCCGGTGCTGGAGCAGGTGGCCAAGGCCGGCCGTCCGCTGCTGGTGGTGGCCGAAGAGCTCGAGGGCGAAGCGCTGGCCACTTTGGTCGTGAACAACATCCGCGGCATTCTGAAGACCTGCGCGGTCAAGGCGCCGGGCTTCGGCGACCGCCGCAAGGCGATGCTGGAAGACATCGCGGTCCTGACCGGCGGCACCGTGATTGCCGAGGAAACCGGCATGACGCTGGAGAAGACCACCCTGCATGACCTGGGGCAGGCCAAGCGCATCGAGATCGCCAAGGAGAACACGACGATCATCGACGGCGCCGGCGAGACCAAGGCGATCGAAGCGCGCGTGAAGGCGATCCGCCAGCAGATCGAAGAGGCGACCAGCGACTACGACAAGGAAAAGCTGCAGGAGCGCGTGGCCAAGCTGGCCGGCGGCGTCGCTGTGATCAAGGTCGGCGCCGCGACCGAGGTCGAAATGAAGGAGAAAAAGGCCCGGGTCGAAGATGCGCTGCACGCAACACGCGCCGCGGTCGAAGAGGGCATCGTGGCGGGCGGCGGCGTGGCGCTGGTGCGCGCCAAGCAGGCCATCGCCAACCTCAAGGGTGACAATCCCGACCAGGAAGCCGGCATCAAGATCGTGCTGCGCGCGATGGAAGAGCCGCTGCGCATGATCGTGGCCAACGCCGGCGAAGAGCCCAGCGTGGTGGTGAACAAGGTGGCCGAAGGCAAGGGCAACTACGGCTTCAACGCCCAGACCCACACCTACGGCGACCTGGTCCAGATGGGCGTGCTCGACCCGACCAAGGTGGCGCGCACCGCGCTGCAGAACGCGGCCTCGGTCGCCAGCCTGATGCTGACCACCGACGCCATGGTGGCCGAGCTGGTCGAGGACAAGCCCTCCAAGGGCGGACCGGGCGGCGGCATGGGCGGTATGGGCGGCATGGACGGCATGGACATGTAATCGTGCGATCGCGGGCTCCGGTGAGGAGTCCGCGCTGCAGCTGCCGGGGCCCCGCTTTGCGGGGCCCTTTTTTTACCCGTCCGTGCGATCCGCGCACGCCCACGCGTCGGGCCTTGCCCACCGCGCTCTTTGCCTATACAAACGGCTGAAAAGGCGCGCAAAAAGTGGCCCGACAAAGCGCGGAGAGGCTGCACATGGACGACGTCATCAACGTGTACGAACCGATGCAGCCCGAGCCGGTGCAGCCTGCGGCCGCAGCGCCGCCGCGCCGCAGCCGGGTCCGGTTCACCGGCACCGGACAGGAGTACTTCCGGATCTGGATCGTCAACCTGCTGCTGACGATCGTCACGCTGGGCATCTATTCGGCGTGGGCCAAGGTGCGCAAGATGCAGTACCTGTATCGCAACACGCAGCTGGACGGATCGGTGTTCGACTATCACGGCGACCCCATCGCGATCCTGAAGGGGCGCATCCTGGCGGTGCTGCTGGCGGTGCTGTACAAGCTGTCGCTGACGCTGCTGGGCCTGTTCGGGCTGATTGCGCTGGCGGGGCTGCTTTTGGCGGTGCCGTGGCTGCTGACGCAGTCGTACCGGTTCCGGCTGCACAACTCGAGTTACCGCGGGTTGCGCTTTCGCTTCGACGGCCCGCTGTCGCACGCGTACCTGATCATCGGCCTGCCGATGGTGGTGGTGCTGGGACCGAGCGTCGTGCTCGCGCTGTCCGGCGATCCGAAACATCCGGACCCGAAGTTGGCCATCGACTTGGGTCTGCTATACCTTGCCTTCATGCTGCTCTGGCCGTACCTGCATTTCTGCTTCAAGCGCTGGCAGCACGGGCACGCCCTTTACGGCACCGCCCGCGCCAGCTTCCAAGCGAGGGTCTGGGAGTTTTACGCTCCCTATCGGTGGCCGGCTTGCTGTTGTTCCTCGCCCTCGTGGCAGGGGGCGTGCTGATGGGCGCGATCGGCTTCGCCAGCGCCGGCCACGCCAGTGATGCCCGCAGGCTCGGCGTCGTGGTCGGCATTCTGTTCGTGATCCTTTTTTACAGCGTGATGCTCGCGGTGGCGCCGATCGTGACCGCGCGGATTCAGAACGCGGTCTGGGACGGCACCCGGCTGGAACGGCTCGGCTTCGCCAGCGACGTGCGTGCTGGCCGCCTGATCGGCATCACGTTGACCAACCTGGTGATGATCTTGGTGAGCGTGGGTCTGCTGATCCCGTTCGCTGTGATGCGCCTGATGAAGTACAAGGTCGAGTCGATCGAGGTGCTCGACGCCGATGCGTTGGGCCGGTTCGTCAGCGAAGGAAAGGACGCGGGCGTTGGTTCGGCGGGAGAGGGCGCCGTCGACGTGATGGACCTGGATTTCGGATTGTGAGCACGGGTCAGACCCCGCTACGAACGGTCCTGCCGGCGCTTTTTTATGACGGCTTGCGGTCGCAGCCCCAGGCGGTCGAACTCCGGATCGGCTCCGGCGGCATCGTCGTGCGGGGCCAGACCCTGCAGCGCGGCTACGACTGGAGGCGCGCGCGCTTGTCCGAGCGCCTGCAACATGCACCGCGCGTGATCCGGTTTGCCGACGGCGGCTTCTGCGAGATCTCCGATCAGGCCGGGCTCGACGCGGCGCTGGCGGCAGTCGGCTACCACGATTCGTGGGTGGCCCGTTCGCACCGTCGCTGGAGCCACGTGCTGGCCGCGATGGCGATGTTGCTGGCGGCCATTTTCGCGCTGTACCGCTGGGGACTGCCGGTGGCCGCCGAGCGGGTCGCGCGCCGCATTCCGCCCGGGGTCGAGGCGGGCATCGGCACGCGCGCCGTCAAGATCGTCGAGCAGCAGTTCGGCCCGAGCAAGCTCGCGCCGGAGCAGACCGATCGGGTGCAGCATGTGTTCGGCTCGATCGTTCCGCAGGATGGCCGCTCGTTTCACCTCGTTTTGCGCGACGGCGGCTCGTTCGGCGCCAACGCCTTCGCGCTGCCCGGCGGTACCGTGGTCGTCACCGATCAGCTGGTGCAACTCGCGCCGAACGATGCGGCGCTGGCTGGCGTACTGGCGCACGAGATCGGCCACGTGGAGCGCCGCCACCTGATGCGCCTGGTCATTTCCGGCACCGTGGTCGGCGCCGTGGTCACGCTGATTGCCGGAGATGTCTCGGGCGTGTCAGCGGCGCTGCCGGCGGCGCTGGCGAACCTGTCCTATTCGCGCGATATGGAGCGCGAGGCCGACTCGTACGCGATCGATCTGCTCAAGCTCAGGCAGATACCGATCGAACCGCTCGCCCAGCTGCTGCAGCAGCTGCAAACGGCGCACCAGGGTGGCCAGGCGCACGGCTGGGCGCGCTACCTGCAGACACACCCCGATACCGAGGACCGGATCGCGGCCATCCGTGCGGCGGAACGTTAAGCGTCGGTTGTTGCAGCGAATCAACGGCCCTGCCCGGGCTCGCTGCCTCCGTTAGACTTATGGCCATGGACCTCACCGACCAGTTTCTGATCGCCATGCCCAATATGGTCGATCCGAACTTCGACGGGACGGTCGTTTACGTTTGCGAGCACAGCGAAAAGGGCGCACTGGGGCTCGTGATCAACCGGCCCACCGATCTGACACTGGCGCGGCTGTTCGACAAGATCGATCTGCGTCTGGAAATCGCGCCCTGGCGCGACGAGCCGGTGTTCTATGGAGGACCGGTGCAGACCGAACGCGGCTTCGTTCTGCACACGCCGACCGGCAATTTCAGCTCGACGCTGAACGTGGGCGTCGACATCGGGCTGACCACTTCCAAGGACGTGCTGGAGGCGGTGGCCGAGGGCAACGGACCCCCGCGCCTGCTGGTGACGCTCGGCTATTCGGGCTGGGGCGCCGGCCAGCTCGAGCACGAGCTGGGGCAGAACGGCTGGCTGACCGTGAAGGCCGATCCGCGCGTGATCTTCGACACGCCGGTGAGGTCGCGCTTCGCCGCTGCCTTGAAGCTTCTGGGGGTCGATTCGCTGCAGCTCACCGGCCAGGCGGGTCATGCCTGAACCGGGCGCCGGCGCCAAGCCCGCGGCGGGCCGCGCCGGAATCCTGTCGGCACCGGGCGGGCCGGCCGCCCACGGCGTCGTGCTCGGCTTCGACTACGGAACCCGACGCATCGGGGTGGCGATCGGCAACACCGTGAGCGCGGCAGCGCGGCCGCTGTGCGTGATCGCGGCGGGCCAGAAGCGGACCTGGGGCGACATTGCGACGCTGATCGAGCAGTGGCAGCCGTCCGTGCTGGTGGTGGGGATCGCGCGCGCTTCGGACGGCGCCCCGCATGCGATGACCGCGCGTTGCGACCGGTTTGCACGGCAGCTGCAGGGCCGCTTCGGACTGGCGGTGGCGCGCGTGGACGAACGCTACTCGTCGGCCGTGGTCGGCGGCGCGACGGCGCGCGATGACGAGGCCGCCGCGGTGATCCTGCAGCAGTGGCTCGACCAGGGAGCGCACGCGTGATCGATCTGGATGCCGAGTCGATCTACGCGGTGTTCGCGCAGCGCGTGCGCGAGCTGGTCGCCGGCCGCACCCTCGGACTGGTGGGCGTGCACACCGGAGGCGTGTGGGTGGCCGAGAGGCTGCGCAAGGACCTGAAGGTGGCCGCCGAGGTGGGCGTGCTTGATGTGTCGTTCTACCGCGACGACTTCGCCGCCGGGGGATTGAATCCGGACGTGCGGCCGTCGCGCATCCCGTTCGAAGTGGCCGGCTGCCACGTGGTGCTGGTCGACGACGTGCTCAACACGGGCCGCACCGTGCGGGCCGCGATGAACGAGCTGTTCGACTACGGCCGGCCGGCGCGGATCGATCTGGCGGTGCTGATCGACCGCGGCGGGCGCGAGCTGCCGATCGCGCCATCGGTGGTCGGGCGCACGATCGAGGTGCCCGATGAGGTCAGCGTGGTGCTGGTGCGCGAGACCTCGGGACGATTGCGTCTGACGCTGGAGCAGAAGGGGCGTGCCTGAACCGGTGCTGAACCCCCAGCTGAACGCGGACGGTGAGCTGCATCACCTGCTGTCGCTCGACGGCCTGCCGCGCGGGATCGTCGAGCGCATCTTGTCGACCGCGGACAGCTTCATCGGCGTGGGCTCGCGCGAGGTCAAGAACGTGCCGCTGCTGCGCGGCCGCTCCGTGTTCAACCTGTTCTTCGAGAACTCGACCCGCACCCGCACCACCTTCGAGATCGCCGCCAAGCGGCTGAGCGCGGACGTGTTCAACCTGAACATCGCGTCCTCCAGCGCCGCCAAAGGCGAATCGCTGCTCGACACGATCAACAACCTGACTGCGATGCAGGCCGATCTGTTCGTGGTGCGGCACGCGCAGAGCGGAGCCCCGCACCTGATCGCCGGTCACGTTGCGCCGCACGTGCACGTGATCAACGCCGGCGACGGGCGCCACGCCCACCCGACCCAGGGCCTGCTCGATCTGTACACGATCCGGCACTACAAGCGCGATTTCGGCGCGCTGTCGGTCGCGATCGTCGGAGACATCCTGCACTCGCGGGTGGCCCGCTCGGACATCCATGCGCTGCGCGCGCTCGGCGTGCCGGACCTGCGTGCGGTGGCGCCGCTGACGCTGCTGCCCGACGGCCTCGAGGAACTGGGCGTGCGCGTGTTCACGTCGTTGCAGGAGGGCATTCGCGATTGCGACGTGGTGATCATGCTGCGTCTGCAGAACGAACGGATGAGCGGGGCCCTGCTGCCGAGCGCGTCCGAGTTTTTCCGCCGCTACGGCCTGACGCCCGAGGCGCTGCGCGCCGCCAAGCCGGACTGCATCGTGATGCACCCGGGCCCGATGAACCGCGGCATCGAGATCGATTCGCGCGTGGCCGACGGCGCCCACAGCGTGATCCTGCCGCAGGTCACGTTCGGCATCGCGGTGCGGATGGCGGTTCTGTCGATCGCCGCATCCTCGGCCAGGTTCCGATGAAAATCGCGATCGAGTCGGCCCGCCTGCTCGACCCGGCCGCGAACCTGGACCGCGTCGGCGGCCTGTACCTGGCCGAAGGGCGCATTGCCGGCATCGGGCCGGCTCCGGCCGGGTTCGTGGCCGACCGCCGCATCGACGGGCGCGGCCTGATCGCGGCACCGGGACTGGTCGACTTGTGCGCGCGGATGCGCGAGCCGGGCGCCGACGGAGCACTGCGCGTGGAGATGCGGGCGGCCCTGGCGGGCGGAGTGACCGGCGTGGTCTGTCCGCCCGACACCGATCCGCCGCTGGATGAACCGGGGCTGGTGCGGATGCTGCGGCAGCGTTCGCGTGAGGCCGCCGGCGCGCGCCTGTACCCGCTGGGCGCGCTCAGCGCGGGCTTGAAAGGCGAGGCCCTGGCGCAGTTGTGCACGCTGGCCGAAGTCGGGTGCGTGGCGTTCGCCCAGAGCGGCGCGCTGCCGCACGACCGCGGAACGCTGCTGAGCGCAATGCGGTACGCGCGCACGTATGACCTTCCGGTCTGGCTGCGCCCGCTCGATGCCACGCTGGCCGCGGGCGGCGTGGCCGGTGAGGGCGCGGTGGCCGGACGTCTGGGATTGCCCGCCGTGCCGGTGGTGGCCGAGACGGTCGCGCTGCACACGATCTTCGAGCTGCAGCGGGCCACCGGGCGGCCTGCGCTCCGGATCCACCTGTGTCGCCTGTCATCGGCCGCGGGAGTCGACCTGTTGCGGGCGGCGCGCCGCGAAGGGCTGCCCGTCACGGCCGACGTCGATATCCTGCACGTGCACGGCGTCGACAGCGACGTGGGGTACTTCGATTCGAACTGGCGGCTCGATCCGCCGTTGCGCACCGAGCGGGACCGCGCAGCCATCCGCGCGGCCCTGGCCGATGGAACGATCGACGCGATCTGCTCGGATCATGCGCCCACGGCACTGGAGGAGAAGCTGTTGCCGTTCGGCGAAGCGGCCGTCGGCGCCTCGGGACTGGAGACGCTGCTGCCTCTGGTGCTGAGCTGGGCGCAGTCCGACAAGGTCCCGCTGCTGCAGGCGCTGGACCTGGTGACGCGCGGGGCGGCGCGCGTGCTCGGGGAGGACACCGGCACTCTGCTCGCCGGCCGCAAGGCTGACGTGGTGCTGTTCGATCCGTCCGAGACCTGGGTGGTGAGCCCCGATTCGCTGCTGAGCTTCGGCAAGAACACACCTTACTTGCATCGCGAGCTGACCGGTCGTGTGCGAGCGACCATCGTGGGCGGCGAGGTGCGGTTCGAACGGACACCGGCTGCAGGGCCATCGGGATGATCGGGCAGCTGTATCGGCTTGGCCTGGTGTTGATCGCGCCGATCACGATCGCCGCGGCGCTGCTGCACGTTGCGCTGGGGCTGCTGTACGCGCTGCTGCTGTTCCCGTGGATCGGGCGCCGCTGGCGCGATGCGGCCGTGATCACGTGGTCGCGCCTGCTGCTGCTGATCATCGGCGTGCGGCTCGATTCGGCAGGCCTGCCGCCACAGCCCGGCGGGGGTGGATCTCCCCCCTTTCCCGCTCGCGGGAGAGGGGCCGGGCTTGCCCTGCGTAGCCGGGCTACGCCCGGCTACGCAGGGGGTGAGGGTGCGGACGAGGGCGCACCGTTGCTGGGCTCGTTGCTGCTGATCAATCACACGTCGTGGCTGGACGTGTTCTCGATCTCGGCGATGGTGCCGGCGCGGTTCGTCGCCAAGGCCGAAATCGGACGCTGGCCCGTGTTCGGCTGGCTCGCGATCGTGGTGGGGACGCTGTTTGTCGAGCGGGGCCGGCGTCATGCCGTGGTGCGGACCAACCAGGCAGTGGCCGAGCGTTTGCGCTCGGGCCAGCTGATCGGGATCTTCCCCGAGGGAACTACCACCGACGGCTCCCGGCTGCTGCCGTTTCACGCGAACCTGGTGCAGCCGGCCATCGATCTGGGCGCGCCCCTGCGGCCGGTCGGAGTGCGGTTTACGCAGAGCGGCGAGTTTTCCCGCGTCGCGATGTTCGTGGGCGAGATGAACCTGATGCAGTCGCTGTGGCGGATCGTGACGGCGCCGCACCTGGGCGTGGAACTGCACTGGCTGCCCGCGATCGAGCCGCCGCCGTTCAATCGGCACCAGGCGGCGCGCGCCGCGCGCGTGGCCATCGCGCGCGCGCTGAACGTTCCGCTGGAGGAACACGAGTTGGTGGACGCCGAGGTCAGCCCGGCTTCCGAACCCTCGGACAGCGAACCTGGTACACGGTCCGCTCCGGCCAGCTGAGCGCGGTCAGTGCTTCGCCCCACAGGCAGCCGGTGTCGAGGCAGATCGCGTCGTCGCGCAGCATCAGGCCCAGCGTCGACCAGTGGCCGAACACGACCGGGGTGCCGCGGCTGGCGCGCTGCGGATGCTCGAACCAGGGCATCCATCCGGGTGGGGCCGCGGCCGGGGCGTCCTTGATGCGGAAATCCATTGTTCCGTCCGCGCTGACGTAGCGGACCCGTGTGAGCGCGTTCAGTACGCAGCGCAGCCGGTCGGCGCCCTTGAGCGACTCGTCCCAGCGCGCCGGCCGATTGCCGTACATCGTGGCGAGAAACGCCCGGCAGCCGGGACCGCTCAACTCGCGCTCGACTTCCGCGGCCAGCTCCAGCGTGCGTGCAACCGACCACGGCGGCAGCACGCCGGCGTGGACGAACAGAGCTCCCTGCTCCAGGTGCACCAACGGCCTGGACCGTACCCAGTCGAGCAACTCGTCCGCATCGGGGGCATCCAGGATCTGCTGCAACGTGTCGTCCGCGTGCTGCGGTCGGATCCCGGCAGCCACGGCCAGCAGGTGAAGGTCGTGGTTGCCCAGCACCGTAACCGCCCGCGCTCCCAGGGCGCGCACGCGCCGCAAAGCCTTGAGCGACTGTGGGCCGCGATTGACGACGTCGCCCAGGAACAGCAGGCGGTCGGCAGCCGGCGCCTTGGCCAGCAGCTCGCCCAGGCTGTCGTCGCAACCCTGCACGTCGCCGATGACCAAAAGGCTCAAGGCGACCGGTCCGTTGCGCCGGCGCCGGCCGACGACGTCGTGCGCTTGCGCCGGATCAGGCGGGCTGGGAACAGGAACATCCCCAGGTAGCCGAGTGCGACGGCGACGAAAGCCGCAAAGAGCCACGACTGTGGCACGCCCGCGGCCCAGCCGAGCGTGCCCACCGCGCCCAGTCCCAGGTTCGTCGCCAGCAGCAGGCTCACCGCGCGCGCGGGCGACAGCCCGCGACGCAGCAGGATGTGGTGGATGTGGGCCCGGTCCGGCGCGGCCGGGTCGCGCCGGCGCAGGATGCGCCGCACGGTGACCGTGAAAAGATCGAGCAGCACGATGCCGACGACCCACAACATCACCACCGGCGGCACGGTCTGGCCGTAGCCCTGGGTCAGGCCGATCGAATACCAGGCCACGGCGAACCCCAGCACGAGGCTGCCCGTGTCCCCCATGAAAGTGCGCCGGTGGCCGCGCCAGGGATGCGGCAGGTTGAAGACCAGGAAGCCGCCAAGGGCCCCCAACAGCACGACCAGGACTTTGACGGTGGCCCGGTCGTCGGCCCACCAGGCGAACCCTGCGAAGAAGGACAGGATCACGAACACCAGGCCGCCCGCCAGACCGTCCAGGCCGTCCAGCATGTTGATCGCGTTGATCAGCGCCACCGTCGCGAACACCGTCAGCGGGATGCCCCAGTTCATTAACGCGATGTCGCCGACGCCGAACAGATCGCCCAGTTGCGTCAGGAAGTGGCCCGCCCAGGACGTCATCAGTACCGCGGCCAGGATCTGGACCCCGAGCTTGGAACGCGGCGACACCTCACCCATATCGTCCAGCACGCCGATCAGCGCCAGCAGCGCCATCGAGACCAGCAGCACCAGGTGATCGACCAGCGCCGGCAGCGACACGGCCAGCGCGAGCAGGAATCCGACCGTCAGCGAGATGCCACCGGTCAGCGGCACCGAGGCGCCGTGCCGTTTGCGCCCTCCGGGATCGTCGACCAGGCCCAGCCGGTGTGCCGGCCGGCGCATCCACAGGTTCAGCAGTACGGTCAGCAAGAACGCCAGCACTGCCTGGACCAGGAAGGTCATCGCGCGCTCCGTACCCTTTCCAGCAGCGCGGTGGTGGAACGGTCGTACTCGAACCCGATCGCGACCACCTGCGCGTTCCAGGTGCGCGCGAGCTGGGCCTCGGGGGTCGATTCGATCGAGTAGTCGGCGCCCTTCACGTAGATGTCCGGCTGCACGATCTGCAACACGGCCAGCGGCACGCGCTCCCCGAAGATCGTCACCAGTGTGACGCTTGCCAGCGCGGCCAGCACCGCGGCCCGATCATCGGCCGTGTTGATCGGCCGATCTGCCCCCTTTCCCAGCAGGCGTACCGAGGTGTCCGAGTTGACCGCCACCACCAGGCACGCCCCGAGCGCACGCGCCCGAGCGAGGTAGGTGACATGGCCTCGATGCAGCAGATCGAAGACGCCGTTGGTCAGCACGATCGGCCGCGGCAGCTGCTGCACGCGCGCGGCCAGCTCGCCGCGCGTGACGATCTTGGACTCGAAAGGGACCGACGCACCCGCCGGCTCAGGCATCGATCACCTCGCCCAGGATCGGTGCCAGCTGCGTGCTGGCCACCGCCTCCCGCAGGCAGGCAAAGCGCGCCTGCACCAGACCCGGGGCGCACTGCAGGCGCGGGGCCGCGCGCCCGTCCCGGCCGAGCAGAACGCGATGGCCGATGCCGGCGGCCTGCGCGGCCAGCAGGTCCTCGCACTTGTCTCCGAACAGGATCGAGTGCCCCAGGTCGATCGCCAGCTCACGGGCTGCCGTCAGCAGCATCCCGGGAGCCGGCTTGCGGCATTCGCACCGGATCCGGAACGCGTCCTGCGCCTCGGTCGGATGGTGCGGGCAGAAATACACACCCGCCAGCGGCGCGCCATTTTGCTCGAAACGGCTGCGCATCCAGCCGGTCAGGCCATGAAAATCCTGTTCGGTATACAGGCCGCGGCCGATGCCGGACTGGTTGGTCGCCACCACCAGCAGCCAGCCGCGCCGCGCCAGCTCGCGGCAGGCCTCGATCGTTCCCGGGACGAACTCGAAATCCTCGATCCGGTGCACGTAGCCCGGATCGACGTTGATCACGCCGTCGCGATCCAGGAACGCGGCGCGGCGCATCGCCTCAGGCATGCCGCAGCAGCCATCTCACGTAGGCGGCAACGCCTTGCTCGACCGTCATCATCGACTCCGAGTAACCGGCATTTCGAAGGCGCGTCAGGTCGGCCTGGGTATAGGCCTGGTAGCGATCGCGCATTTCGATCGGAAACTCCACGTACTCGATCGTCCCCTGCGAGACGGCTTGCTTCAGCTGCAGCGAACCCTGCCCGTTGGCTTCGCGCAGCGAATTGATCACCGACATGCCCACCTCGTTGAAGCTCTGTCCACGCCCGCTGCCGACGTTGTAGATGCCGCTGGTCGGCCGGTTCCAGAAGTGAAGGTTCACCTTGATCGCATCGTCCACGTGGATGAAATCGCGTCGCTGCTCGCCGTCGGCGTAACCATGGCTGCCCTGGAACAGTCGCACCCGTGCCTCGCGCCGGAACTGGTGGTAGTGGTGAAACGCGACCGAGGCCATCCGGTCCTTGTGGCGCTCGCGCGGACCGTACACGTTGAAATAGCGAAGGCCGACGGCCGGCGAGCGCAGCGTCGGCAAAGCCCGCCGGACGATCTGGTCGAACAGGAACTTGGAATAACCGTAGACGTTCAATGGGCGCTCGTACGGGCGCTCCTCGACAAAGATCGGCCCGAGCCCGTAGACGGACGCCGAGGACGCGTAAATCATCGGCACATCGATCTGCTGGCACCACTGCAGCACGTGCATCGAATAGCGGAAGTTGTTTTCCATCATGAAATGGCCGTCGGTGGCCAGCGTGTCGGAGCAGGCCCCTTGATGGAAAACGACCGAAGGCCGCGAGAAATCCCCACGCCGGACGCGGTCTAGGAATTCGACTCTGTCCAGGAAATCGGAGATCTCGCAATCGACCAGGTTGCGGAACTTGTCCGCGCGCGCCATGTGATCGACCGCGATGATGTCGGTCTCGCCACGCTCGTTCAGCGCCTTGACCAGGTTTGAGCCGATGAATCCGGCCGCGCCGGTGACGACAATCATGAGGAGTCGTAAGGGATATTTAGCGCGAATGTGGTAGTACCCGCTTGCGCGTCGCTCGATTCTGCCACGGCTCGCCGGAGCCGACGTCTATGCCGTGTCCCGCTCTATGGGTAGTGCTCGAAAGCCGACCTCGGTCGACGCGCGTCGCGCCGCCAACAGATGCGTTTGATATGGACCTAATTATTGCCCGCGTCATTATCCTTAACGAGCGCGGTGGTTTCTATCCCGGATTTTCTGTGGTTGCTGGGTGACAGCTCGCCATGGCGGCAAAGCCGGCCACGCCGGATCAGTCGGCCGCCCGAAACAACTCCTCGTAGCTCACCGTCGCCGTCCCCAGTTTGCCTACGACAATTCCGCCGGCCCGATTGGCCAGGCGGACTGCTTCCCGCAGCGGCAGGCCGGCCGCCAGCATCGTGCCCAGTACCGCGATGACCGTGTCGCCGGCGCCTGACACGTCGAACACCTCGCGCGCCTGGGCCGGAACGCTCCAGGCGCCCTCGTCGGTGTACAGGCTCATGCCTTGCTCGCTGCGCGTGAGCAGCACGGCCTGCAGACCGAGCTCCGCTCGCAGCCTCTGTGCGCGCCGTTCCAGGTCGGCCTCGTCGCGCCAGCGGCCTACGACCTCGCGCAGCTCGGCGCGGTTCGGCGTGATCAGGGTGGCGCCGGCGTAGCGCGAGTAATCGTCGCCCTTCGGATCGACGATCACGCGGCAGCCGGCGCCGCGCGCGGCCTCGATCATCCGAACGATGTGCGTCAGTCCCCCTTTTCCGTAGTCCGACAGCACCACCAGGTCGTGCCCTTGGAGCAGGTCCTGAAACTGCTGGAAGTGCGCAGCCAGCACTTCGGCCACGGGCGCGCTCTCGAAATCGACCCGCGCGATCTGCTGGCGTCGGCCGATGACGCGCAGCTTCACGGTGGTGGCGAGCGCCGTATCGACGTGCAGGTAATCGCTGACCCCGGCCTGTCGCAGCAGGCCCGACAGCGCCCGGCCCGGTTCGTCGCTGCCGACCACGCTCAGCAGCCCGGCGTTGGCGCCCAGTGCGGTGACGTTGCGCGCCACGTTGGCCGCGCCACCCAGCCGTTCCTCGGTGGCGGAGATCCGCACCACCGGAACCGGCGCTTCCGGCGAGATCCGTTCGACCTCGCCGAACCAGTAGCGGTCCAGCATCACGTCGCCGACGATCAGCAGGCGCACGCGGCGCAGCGCTTGGGAGTCGATCTCAGTCGATGTCATTGGATGCGCGTTGGACAAAGTCCTGGTAGGCCTGCGCGATGCCCTCGCGCAGCCCGATGACGGGCTGCCAGCCCAGCGCCGCCAGGCGCGAGGCATCCAGCAGTTTTCGGGGCATGCCGTCGGGCTTGGACGTGTCCTGCACGAACCGTCCCCGATAGCCGACCACTGCAGCGACGATCTCGGCCAGCTCGCGGATCGACTGGTCCTGTCCGGTGCCGACGTTGATCAGCGGCATCCTGCTCGCATCGAACAGCGCATCGAAGCGCGCGTCGTCCAGCTGCGCCAGGAACAGCACCGCGCGCGCCATGTCCCGGCAATGCAGGAACTCGCGCCGCGGCCGGCCGCTGCCCCACAGCACGACCTCCTGCTGGCTGGCGATGCGGGCCTGGTGCATCTTGCGGATCAGCGCGGGCAGCACGTGCGACGTTTCCGGATCGTAGTTGTCTCCCGGGCCATACAGCCCGGCCGGCGTGACCGAGAGGTAGCGCGTGCCGAACTGCCGGTTATAGGCGTGGCACATTTCGACGCCGGCGATCTTGGCCACGGCATAGGGCTGATTGGTCGGCTCCAGCGGCCCCGTCAACAGGTGCGATTCGCGCATCGGCTGTTCGCAATCGCGCGGGTACATGCAAGAAGAAGCGAGGAACACCAATCGGTCCACGCCGACGCGATGGGCGGCCGTAAAAACGCTGGCCTGGATCAGCAGGTTGCGCATCAGGAAATCGACCGGGTACGAATCGTTGGCCACGATGCCGCCCACCTTGGCCGCGGCCAGAAATACGATCTGCGGCCTTTCGGCCTCGAAAAAGCGCAGCGTCGCCGCCGGATCCTGCAGGTCCAGTTCCGAATGCGAGCGGGTCAACAGCGAGCGGTACCCGTGGCCCTGCAACTCGCGCACGATCGCGCCGCCGGCCAGGCCACGATGGCCGGCGACAAAAATCCGGCTGTCCGGTTTCAAAGCGCTGCTCATCGATCCAACGAAGCGTTGTCAATCCATCGAAGTGAGGGGCGCTTGACTTGTTGCTCGGGGCATCGGATCAGTGGTCGAAGACGCCGCATTGAGAAGGGGTGTGTATAGTAAGCGGCACCATCGCAGGGCGGTCAGCCACGACTGCGCCAGAGTGAAAACTTCCCTCGCCGTTGATCATTTCGCGCTCCATGTCGCATGGCCGGCCGCCGTTTGCGGCCAACGCCCTCCGCTCCGGGACGTGGGTTCCCTCCACCAAATTTGTTCGAGCCGCTCCGAGCCGGAACCGCGCAGTGGTCGGCAGCTTCGAGGATCCAGATGGTAACGGGTGACAGCAAGGTCGATGTCGTTTTGGTCAATCCGGGCAGCCGCAGAGCGGTGTACCAGGAGCTCGGGGACGAATTTTCGGCTATCGAGCCGCCGTCGCTGGCCGGATTGTTCGCCAATTATCTGCGCCGCAAGGATCTTTCGGTGGCGATTGTCGATGCTCCGGCCCAGAACCTGAGCCCGGATACGGTGGCCGACGAGGTGGCCCGCAACTATCAGCCGGTGCTGATCGTGATGGTGGTGTACGGCTTTCAGCCCTCGGCGTCGACCCAGAACATGCCGGCGGCCGGCGAGACCTGCCGGGCGCTGAAAGAGCGGATCCCGAACTGCCGCATCATGATGACCGGCACGCACCCGGCCGCGCTGCCGGAGCGCACCCTGTCGGAAGAGGCGATCGATTTCGTCTGTGACCGCGAGGGACCCGAAACCATTCTCGGAACCGTGCGAGCCTTGAAGGCAGGCGCCAAGTCGTTCTCCGGCATTCCCAGCCTGTGGTACCGGGTCGGCGGCGTGCCGATGTCGAACCCGGCCGGCGAGCTGATGGACAACCTGGACACCGAAATGCCAGGGGTGGCGTGGGACTTGCTTCCGATGACCAAGTACCGCGCCCACAACTGGCACTGCTTCGAGCACATCTTCGATCGCAAACCCTACGTGTCGATTCACACCAGCCTGGGCTGCCCGTACAAGTGCACGTTCTGCTGCATCAACGCGCCGTTTGGCAAGCCGTCCTACCGGATGTGGTCGCCCGAGGCGGTGATCGCCGAGATCGACACGCTGGTCGGCCGCTACGGGATCAAGAACATCAAGTTCGTCGATGAGATGTTCGTGCTGAACGCCAATCACGTGCTCGGCATCTGCGACCGCATCATCGAGCGCGGACATGACCTGAACATCTGGGCCTACGCGCGCGTGGACACCGTCAAGGACCAGTTCCTGGACAAGTTGAATCGGGCCGGGTTCCGCTGGCTGGCGCTGGGCATCGAGTCGGGCAGCAAGCACGTGCGCGACGGCGTCGAGAAGGGCCGCTTCGGCGCCACCGACATCATCAAGACAGTCCGCAAGATCCAGGACGCCGGCATCAACGTGATCGGCAACTACATATTCGGACTGCCGGACGACACCCACGAATCGATGCAGGAGACGCTCGACCTGGCGCTGGAAGCGAACTGCGAGTTCGCC
>Ga0210409_10001521_pt1 | contig 30063 bp, 23 predicted proteins | sample IncBWH17MmetaG_FD_161649 | JGI IMG/M metagenome (GOLD analysis project Ga0210409, IMG submission 161649) | Forest soil microbial communities from Barre Woods Harvard Forest LTER site, Petersham, Massachusetts, United States - Inc-BW-H-17-M | ecosystem: Environmental > Terrestrial > Soil >...
CAATTACGGTTGTTGAACGATTCGAATATCGGGATGCAATCAGAGAGGACCTACTCCGGAACCATTCCGATCGTTCCCAGCCACGTATCTACCAACTGAGGCCATGCCGTAATCGAAAGCTTCGTGCGCCGCAGCCCAAACGCATGGCCGCCTTGCGCATACAAATGCATCTCCACGGGAACGCCGGCGTTCTTAAGCGCGATGTAGTACGCCAGCGAGTCGTTTACGTTGTCCACGTGGTCATCCTCAGCCTGCAGCAAGAACGTAGGCGGCGTCTGGCGGGTGACATGGAGATCGGGGTTCAACGAAAGATCTCTATCGGCGTTCGCCGGATGAGAAACCAGAAACTTCTTGACGCCCTGGTTCGCATCCCACTCCGCCGCGGACAGCGACAGATGGCCCGGATAAATAGCCACCGCAAAATTGGGGCGACAGCTCTCTCTGTCGGCCGCATCTACAGCCGGATACAAACGGTGATCAAAATGGTTGCTGATCGCTGCTACGAGATGCCCTCCTGACGAAAACCCAAGCACACCAATCTTATGCGGATCAATGTGCCACTCTGTTGCGTGAAAGCGCACAAGACCCACCGTCCTCTGCGCATCTTCGAGCGCCATCGGTGATTCCGGATACGGCCCCGATTTTGGATACGGCCCCACATCCGTCACACGATACTTCAATAGCACACACGTGATCCCCTTGGGCGTCAGCCAGTCACAGACCTCCGTGCCTTCAAGATCGATGGCCAGCTCCTGATAGCCCCCGCCAGGGAAGACGATGACCGCTGCGCCCGAATTCTTTCCTTGTGGCAAATAGACCGTCATCGTAGGATGCGTGACGTTGCTAACCCCGGTCGCTGGCCTGCCGGCAACCAGGAACTCCTTGCCCGTGGTCTTAGCGGCCTCTGGCCCCGCGACAGGTTGCGGATCAGGCACAGCTCCCGGCCATATCGGCACTTGCGTATATCCGAGCGATGGCTGCCATACAGGCTTCTGCGCGTTCAGACCGCCAAACGCAGACACAACACAGAGAGCAAAGATCAAAAGTTTCATGACAATCCCCAAAGGCAGGATAGAGCAAATCGAACTCTTATCTGAAAACCAGTCCTAATAACCAAACAGGTTCCGATAGCCGCGCTCCACATGACTAGACTCCCGGCTGGTTGGCAAACGGGAAGTTGGCCGGAGCGAGATCCCCAGAAGTTGGCATGCCACTTCAAGCCCAACAGCTTAAATTCCCGCTTATGTTGGGAGCGCCCCCTGAATCCCTTCTTCCGCAGCGAGGAAGCAGGGGCAAAGGAGCCGCTCCTTTCCCCTGCACCCCCAATCCCCGCCGAACCTGCCTCCGCTTCGCTCCGGACAATTTCGCTTGACGATTCCGAACACTTACTCCACAATCACCATTCCAGCGTCGCTTCGCTCCGATTGCTGTTCACCTTCGCTCCGGAACCCCGTTCAGCTTCCGTCCGGAATCGATGTTCACCTTGGCCGGAATGCCCACGTTGTTGGCGCGTGAAGACAACCTCTCCATCCTTGTTCTTTTCCTCCTTGTACCAACAACATACCTCGATGTCCGCATCAGGAGCGAGATCATGCAGGACAATCCGCGACAGCTCGCGCAGCCCCATTGCAAAATTGTTGAGTCGAAGGGGATTGTCCATTTGCTGGAAGCTCTTGATGACCGCGGCGAAGACTTCCTGCTGAAAGACGCTTAATTGCTTCTCAATTTGGGCGATTTGTAGCCACGCTGCTGTGATGGAACTAGCCTCACAGATATTGTAACGTCCGGTGGTCCGGCGGTTTCCTGGCCTAACTCAATCCCATCTCCTACAGGTACCTCAAAAGTCCGTTTCGTTCGAAGCAGTCCCCTAAAAGCCAATTTTGGAGCGCGATCATGAGATTGCGTCGCAATGAATATTGTCCCGTGCACCGATCGCTGTTTTGCTGTGGCCGAGAAGCAATACGAAAAGAAAACAAGCCCAGACTGGTCAGGATAGGCGTACAGCGGGTCGAGGACCCGCGCCACCCGCGTGGATATCGGGAGCTTCGATCGCCGGCCGAGATGCGGAAGCTGCTGAACCGTAAGATCCGACAACAAGCGGGCATATGTCCCCTCTGCCACGAAGAGTTCACCGACTACAACGACATCGTTCCGGACCACAAGAATCCGAAAGGAATGGGCGGGGCTTGGAGAGATGACCACCCGGACAATATCCAAGCGACACATTGGTGGTGTAATGAAGAAAAGGGATCGACCAGAATGGGCTGACTTACGGCCCATCAGCCGGTCGCTCTATCGCCCGCCCGTGAAAACTAATCATTCGAGTTGGCTGTGCGCTAGTTGTGTGCCGGATTTCAGGTTCAAACAGTCGCAAGGCGGCACTCAGGCGCATCCTGATCATGAATGATAAAGGGACGTTTGCTTCAATGATCCGAGATTGATCTTCTCAGGACCAGGGAGCCCGGTGTCTGCCGGCCATTTCTGAGGCAAGATGCCATGAGTACAAAGCTGAGGGGGCGGCTAAAAGGAGCCGCTTCCTATGTCCCCACAAGAGCAGTCCAATACTGTCGGTCACTCTGCGTCCCTAACCATTCCTGAACTGGAACAATCGAAGACGGCCGTGCTCAAGACGCTCGCCTCTGAACATTCTCGGCGGAGCTATGCATACGCCATCGAAAGGTTTATTACCTGGTACTGCAGCGAGCCCAGATTAACGTTCAACCGAACTGTGGTGGTGAGGTACCGCTCATTCCTGGAACGTCTCACTCTGTCCGCCGCTACGATCAACCTACATCTTTCAGCGATCAGGAGGCTGGCCGATGAATCTGCTGAGAGCGGCTGGCTGAGCCCGGAACTTGCAATTGGAATCCGGCGAGCTAAGGGAGTGAAGCGGCTCGGACGAAAAAGTGGCAATTGGCTCACTCGCAATCAGGCACAAGAGTTAGTTAATGCCATCTCGAAGATAAATCTACGCGGTTGGAGAGATGGAGCAATGCTTGGATTGCTGTTGGGATGTGGATTGCGACGCTCGGAAGTCGTAGGTTTGAGACTGGACCAACTGCAATCGAGAGAGGGTCACTGGGTCATTGTTGATTTGGTCGGAAAGGGAGGACGGCTACGAACAGTGCCTGTCCCGGCTTGGTGCAAGGAACTTGTGGATGTTTGGCTCCGTCATTCGAACGTAAGCGAGGGAAAAGTGTTCAGACGGGTTTTGAAGAATGGAGCTCGCCAAGATGCTTGAGTGACAGCCAACGTAGTTTGGTATGCAGTAAAACGGCGTGCGGGGCGGGCCGGCATAGACCATTTGGCACCCCACGATCTTCGTCGCTATGCCGAATCCCGGATTACGCCGAATGCTCGCGCCATGGCAGCGGCCTGAGCTGTTTCTCGGCGAAGTGATTCGGCATAATCTGGCGCCAGCCGAAGATCGGAATACCGAACTGGCCTCGATAAGATTCGCCCAAGCATACCTCGCCGTAACATTCGTGATCGACTCCAAAAACCGCTTGGCGCGCCAACTGCGTGGGGATGCCGAGGAAGCTCGCCAAAGAACAAGAAAGGATGCTAAAACAATTGATGGTGAGTGTTGAGCCTCGTCCATGTCCTGTGAAGCACAGCGGATTATGCCGCATGGACCGGGTCGCACGATACACGATCGGCAGGATTCGCGCAGATTCGAGGGCATTTTAGAATCGCGATTCGGCATGATCTTCGATTCGGCATAACGGCGCTCATGCCGCATGCGGCATAAGCGACGCACTTGCGCCCGGCTCTGCCATAGTTGTGGAGGCGAATTGGAACAGATTCAGTTTCTGCTTGCCCACGCTTCTGTGCAAACAACGGAGAGGTACATCGGATGCAAACAGAATCTGCAAGATGCGGTCAATGATCGACTTGGAATTTCAGTCGCACGTGAGAATGCCTGAAGCTGGATGTTTCTTTGGACTGGATGCGGGATGGATCCGCTCGTTCCACATTCGTCCCCGGTTGCCGAGGCCCGCTTACATGGACTTCCCAAGGTACTGTGCATAGCGAACTGGCGAGTGGTCCGCCAGGGGCTGGGACAGCGGGTTGGGAAGGCCCTCCATCCAGTGTGTTGTCAGGAATCCGTCGGGGAGCTGGGCAATGGCATCGCTGTCGCTGGGCAGGTTGGGTGGGTTGTACTGCAACGCGTGACCCGGGTCCAGCCAATAGATGGCGACGGTTGGGTGCGCATAGAAGTTGAGAAAATCGGGCGGCACGTGTGTGACAATGTCGAGATTGTCGACGACGCGATAGCACGCGCGCGTGCGCGCCGCGGCGTCAATCACATTGCAATAGGCGGGATTGCCCACGCGGGGACAGCCGAATGTGATCAGGCTTGAGGCCGGATCGTTGAGCCGCGTGAATGCCAACGTCGCCAGCGCCCCGCCCAGGCTGTGCCCGGTGATGCAGATGTTCTGGTTGGGCTGGTTGGCGTGATAGGTCGCGACACATTGCGTAACCTGGGGCCAGACCAAGTCGAGATATCGTTTGAAGCCGGAATGAACCAGAGCACCCGCTTCCGGGGTCCGATCGATCTCCCCGTCGGCCACTTTGTCGTAATTGTTGTCCGCCTCGGTACCGCGGAAGACCAGCAGGGCGTGGCTGTCGTTGGACGCGAAGTAGCCGCGGCCGGTGTTGGCGCCGTCAACAAAGCAATCTCCGATCGGATGAACACTCGGATACCCCGCGGTAGCAAGGATTCCCTGAAGATCGGCGAGGACCATTCTCTGCTGGACGAATCGCGCGTACGCGAGCATAGAGGCGTCGGCCGCACGCGCCAGGCTCACCTTGGGCGATTCGCGGAGTTGATAGAGCGGCGTTTCAAAGTAGGTGTAATCGGCTCTCTTCGGGGGATAGTAGAGGTTTTCCGGAGCGGGATCAAGGCAGGAAGCGCTGGTGGGACTTGCGGGGTTGAGCATAACTCCTCCGTGAGGCGCGCTCACGACAAGCTCCCAGAAAGCTATCGGGCACACAGCGGATCACTTGTCGAGGGCGGATGGAGTTCGAGACTTGACTCGAAGTATACCCCGGAGCGCACTTGCCGGCGAATCCTTTTTTATCGGATGGCTTTTTCGAGTCCGAATTGACTGAATTGTACTGCTCCAGAGTGGAATGTTAAGACCGGGGGTGCATTTGCAGTCGAAAAGCCGGGCGGTTTCGAGATGTTGGCGATAGCGTCCTTTATTATTCACTACCTGGGTACGGCAAGTTGGAGGGTTCCTATTGGATGCCCTTGCCCGCAATCAGCAGGAAGCCGAACAAATCCTCCGCTATCACACGGACTGATCATTGCACGCGCAGCGGCTTCTTCGCTGAAGGAAAGTGCAGCATGAAGGCAGATTCACACTTAGGTCGGAGATAGAGGTATACCGGCCTGAGCCAGAAGCCCCGATGCCATGCGAATAGGAATCGCTACGCCTATTGAGTTCTCGGTACCATACATAAGACCAATGACATCGCCATTGTTTCCAAGCAGCGGACCTCCGGTCACTCCGGCTGCAAGCGGATTATCAAAATAAATATATTTACCGTCAAACCTAGCTACGTGGCCCACAAATGCTGTTTCCGTACTGTTCCCCAATGCGTACCCGATCCCAATCGCATCCGAGCCAACTTCAATCGGCGCTGTAGTAATATGAGCTGGGTGTAGACCAACGCCGTCAACCTTCAAGAGTGCCATTGTAGAGACGGGGTCGATGGCTACAACGACTGGCTTGTATACCTGCCCAAACACTGTCGTGATTTTCAGAGTCAACTGGCTCCCTGATGGCCCGGCAAGGTGACCGCTCGTTAAGATATAGCCATCGCGAGTGAGAATCACTCCCGAGCCACTCACGAGAGTTACTGAGCCACTGATTGCGTCTGTTCTCTGACTTTCAACTCGAACTACTGACTGTCGCGTACCGGCGAAAACGTCGGACAGAGCACGTGAAGCTAGTCGAGAGTCCGGTGTATTTCCACCAGAAGCAATCGACGACAAAGCTTTCACGGCAACCTGCTTTTCCCTCGGATTTGATGATGACGCCGCCTGCTGCAAATACTGTATGCCCCCCTGTCCCTTAAAAAGTTCAGCCAAATGGGCCGCTAGCTCTGGATGAGCGAGGTCTTGTATTGCAACTAGTGCTGCAGCCTTCCCCTTTTCATCTGTAGAAGTCAAAACGGGTATGAGCTTTTGGATTGCCTCTAATTCGAGAACCTTATTCGCCTGCTCCTTAGTCGCACCGTCGCGATTTACCTGATTTCGATTAAGGTCAATTTGTCTCTGATTATAAGAGTACGTGAAATAGCCACCTACACCCGCAATCAGGATGCCAGAGACGAAGCTGAGGATACCGGCGCTCGCGGTGATTTTGTCCCAAACATCCTTGCGATTGGAGCGAGCCAGCAAGGGCTCAACGGATGCTCCACGCGTTATCAATAGACGAGCGACATCGGTCTGTCCAGCTCGAGTTGCTGCTACTACCAGTGGAACAGCATCACCGTCACGAGTATCTGGCGACATTCCCGCGTCAAGAAACAATCCAACTAAATCGCGGTCGCCACTTTTTGACGAATTTAAAGAGGTTTCCTTCGTTGAAGGTAATCCCCATTTTGTCGATACTATTGCGTGCATCCTGAATGTTCATAGTTATCGATCCGCGGCTAGTCAATTCTCATTGCTGTAGCTATGCTAGCGGAAATGCTTACGCTGTAACCACGACATCCGACTTGCTCTCCACACGGCGTTCGAACCATAGCATGCCGCGCTGTTATTTCTTCCGGCAAATACAGGCGCGTAAAAAGAGTGCAAAAGAAGTGGTTTGTCGTCGCGGGCGCCGGATCGATCGACGTGCCGGTGCACGCGCACGCATTAACCGACTGGCTAGTGGCGTGTCGGGTCAACACGAGAAATATCGCAATCAAGCGCATGTGTCCTTCGATTCTTTCCTGGAAGAGTATCATGCATGTCCACCGGCAAACAGCTTGCGCCGAGCACAAAACTGTTGGATAAGTTACGATAATAGGACGTTATCATTCACGGCGGGCCTGCTTTCTAGATTGTTTCGTCCTCAATCATCGAGATAACGAGATCAGCGCTCACCCTCGTACGGTAGGCATGTTTGTTGTCGCCCTTCTCCTCGTCAGCCCAGTGAGAAATCGACTTCACGACAAGGAAGTCACAGCATCCTTGGCAGGCTGTTGCCACGCCCACAGCCTCCATCTCGATTCCTGCAATCTTGCGATCGTGCTGCTTAAGGGATTGGGCGTATTCGTTATACCCTACGACGCTGGCGGTACAGGCAAGCGTGCAATCGGCAAACATCTTGGGCGCTATTTTCTTCCCTTCGATGAAACGCTTCCACTTCTGCGACCATCTCTTGAATTCCGGCCAAGATGAAGCGGCCTTCTGGTTGTTGGCCGACACAGGAATTTTCTGGCCGGCTTTTTCCTTGCCCTTGGGCGTGAGCTTTCCCGCTTCAACGTCAACCGTAGCAGTGGGGACCAGAATATCCCCTCCGCGGTGATTTCGCGTTGGGCTTTTTGGCCTTCAGACCAGCGGTGATCCCCACCAGAACCGCCAACTCAGGCTCATCAAAATAATCCAAAATCCTCGTCGCAGATATTCCTGCGTTTACGCTTGCTAGGCGATAACCAGACGCTCTTTGCCGGAAGCCGTTTTTGACATAAGCTCGGTAGTAAGGGGGAATGCGTGGGTGTGTCTTGCGTACTCCTTTACCAAGGCGTTTTCTGACGGCGCTGAACTCCGAGGCAAGAGCGCAGAACAGGACGATCGCACCCTTGTTGGGACGCGTAGTTGTGGGATTCTTATGCGGGATGATGTCGAGTGTTCGGTATTCCTCGCCAGTCAGCCAGCCTTTGACTCTCGACCAAAGCGGTTTGGCATTCAAGCCGATTAATCGCGCTGCATCTTCCACATTGATCCGGGTGTCGGTTCATAGCGCTGATGGCAAGTGCACCGTCGAGCATGAAGGCGTCAATGTATGGTTCTTTGACAATCTCGCGTAGCTTATCGATCGGAACCTGGTGATTCGGCAAAATGAGCAAATCAATGTCAGAGCCGTAACTGGAGTTTGACTGGTAGCGGCGGACGGGCACGCTCAACAAGCATCTAGATCCAGGCTCAGTCTACCGGAACGTTGTCAGCAAGTACGGGCGCGAGACGGGCATAGATATTGAGGTAAACGGCCTATGCGGGCACTCGATGCGAGCAACGGCAGCAACCAATGCTCTTTCCAACGAGGCAGACATCGCCGAGGTGCAAGACTGGCTGGGCCATGCCAATGTCTCCACTTCCCGCATCTACGACCGGCGCAAAAGCAAGCCGGAGGATAGCCCGACATTTCATGTGAAGTATTAAGAATGAACGGAAATCCCGGGTCTGCCCCAGCTACATTGGCAGACTGGCATAATCAGATTCAAAGAGCTTCGTTCCATCCTTCACGGCAAGCCGTTGCTGACAGAACAGGCCCCAATAGGTACGCCATTCCTTGGTATCTGGCGCAAGGTACTCGATTTCGAGTCCCATCTCTCTTGCATCCTCCCACCCTATCATCTGCCCGTGTGCAGGCCACCGGTTGAGATCCATCAGCTCACCGGCAATCTTCGTATAGGTTGCCTTCTTTTCGTGAAACATCCACCGATGTAGGTGTTGCTCGGCCAGCATTCTTGCGCGCCGTTTGATCGCCTGGAACTGCACCACAGTCGTCGGGTCAAGCTTGGAAAGCATTACCTTTGTTGGCAAATCATTGGGGTTGTCGCGCAGCTGGTCGCAAATGGTCTCGTACGCGAGCAGATAATTCAGCACAGAATACCAGCGAAGATTTCCGTCACCGTCCTTCTTGAGGAATTGCGGGTCAATGGGACCGAGCTCGGAGCTGTCGCTCATCACAATCTTATCCGCGGCAAGAGCAATGAGGGTTCCAGCGCTCTTTGCAAAATCCGGTACGATGACGCGTAATCTGCCGTCCTTGCCCACGGCAGCACGCAGCATTGAGACAATCTTCTCCGATGCATCGATGTCCCCGCCTCCAGTATGCAAGAGAAAATCAATATTGCTGCCACGTGGGACATTGTGCAGCATCTCGACCATGCCTATGGTGTCCTCACGGGTGATTTGTGCGGCGTTGTCGGCAACATAGCAAAGCAGCCGGCAATTTGTTGACTTTTGAATATCTCTTATCTGCGCTTGACGGAGATAGCGCTCGGCATTTTGTGCCTGGTACATCGGCGTCTTGATCGGAGGAGGCAGCACGAAGGGAGCTGTCTCAGCACTGGAGCTGCCCTCTTGGGGCGAGGCCTGGGTATTATCTGTTTCTGCCACGGGAACGTCCCTCCATGTCTTTCTCTTTCACCCACTCAATCTTTCCATTGATTATCCAATAGTGACATCTTCGCGCCGAGGTCCGGTAGTCGACGCTGGGGCTGACGCTTAACTTACCCTCTTTTTTGGCAACCCAATGTGGACGATGAGCTGGGTCGAGCGAGACCATTATGCGATGACCGGTCTTGCACGGACAGTCGAACGCGAGCCATTTCGGCTGCTGGGAAGAACCCACAAGAATGGCACCTTGCGGCGGCAGCCGAGCCGGAATTTCATCGGCAGCCTCGACGGTAGTGACTACGCGCCAGGCGCGACCTGGAATCCACTGCCAGAAGGGAATCCATCCTACGCGGGCCACGTTTGCTCCAAGAAGGGAGTGGTGATTCCGATTCCGAGTTTTCCGGAGGAAGGATCACAGTAGTGACCAGGGTGGGGAGTGTCAATGTTCGTCGAAATTTCTCGATCATGAAGCCGAAGTAGAACCTCGCTCGGCCGGGGCTCAGGTCCGTATCCGATAAGACGCTCCAATACCTCGCTAACTGCGGTTGCGCCCACCAGTGTTGTGAAAGTCACGACCGCGGGCTCGGTTCTGCCCAGCGCCGGAGCATAACCCTCATCCTGACGGCGGCGACGCTCTTCCGGCGTGAGCAACTCCGCGCCAGCTCTCGCTAAATCAATTCGTCCTCGACAAACCAGACATGCTTGGCTCGGTGCCAGCGTGGTGACTCGTCCGTCAATGCCGGTCAGCAAGCCGTTAGCGTTGCTCGTAACTAAGACACCCGAATCGATCACCGGCGTGAGCATGTAAGTGGAAAAGCGCGACAGAACAAGCCTGCCGGCATTGTCATCGGTGCAGCCGAACACAATATCGCAGGAGCAGAGTTGCTGAGCGACAGGACGCAGCGTAATCATGCTCGGGACCAACTTACATTCCGTTTCCGGCGCGATTCTTTTGAGATGCGCTCCCAGCGTCTCAACCTTTGGCTTGCCGATGTCAGAGCCCGTAGAACCGTAAACGCGCGTGACGTTGCTCGCGGAAATATTATCCGGATCGAAGAGCGTGATGTGCCTAACGCCAAGCCTTACCAATTGTTCCGCGACGGCAGATCCTGTACCACCGCAACCGACGATGCCAATGCGGAGATCTCCAAGCGTTCGCTGAACTGCGCCGCCAAGCGCGCGCACGTTGCGGTCGAAGATGGGCGAGACCTCGCCATCAGAAAGAAGGAACGATCGGATCAGCCGAAATCTTTCCCCTACCTGCCACACGCGTTCGATCTGCACCGGTGCTTCGGCGTCAGCCTGGATGTAGCCTGAAAATGCAAAGCCCTGAGGTCGTGGAGAGAAAATAAGAGTTCCGTAGTAGGGAGACCCGGTGCGTAGACGAAAAAGGTCAGCGATCTGGCGGTCTACTTCTTTATCGTGCTCGCTCGGCCGTGGAGCTGCGTGCATCCCCGGATGCGTATGCAACCACAGCGCGACGGCGCCAAGTTTTTCCGCGTCGGACAGAACCGGCACGTAACCTTCGGAGGCAATTGAAAGGTGGTCGCCACCACGTCGTATGTATGCGGCGTCTGGCACCCAATGCATCTTTCGTGCAAGCAAGCGTACGTGCCCATCGTCGGTAATGACGATGCTAGCGAGCAACACGCCTGCCGTCTCGAGGGGAAGGCGCGCCTTCGCGTCGATATCGTCCATGATCGACTGAGGCAGGACGAGCGTTAGGTTCGTTCGTGTCAATTGTTCGCGCACCGTTCAAGCTCCCTGCGGATTAGCCCTAAGTAGCTTTCCAGCGAGTCAATACCTGAGCGCCACTGGCCGGGAATGAAATGGCGCGACCAGCGTTGCCAGGTTCGGCCGAGATAGCTCTCAACCAGCTCGGTCGCGGGAATTGTGCGTCCGTCTGCTAAGCGGATTGCCGGGCTAAACCACCACATGTCCGGCGGTACGTCGGGGAATCCCGGATTGAGCCGCAGCAATAGGTCAGCTACAGGACGGTCATAGCCCGGTGGCAATTTGTAGCCTGGGAAAACGATGCAGGTCATGTTTGCTTCCGCGGTGACCGAATACTCGATCCCGCGTTCGGCAAGGCAGGTGACGTCTCCTTGGGGGAGGCTCATATCGATCTCCCCGGATTGATCTGCGCAGGCGCGGTGAAAAATCGCTTTCCATCACGAATCTCCACCTTGTCATTGTCACCGATCTTCCGGTCGGTACCGCCGGGAACTACCTCGAACAAATCGCGATCCGGCCCAATGGGAGGCGTTGGGACGTGACGCAGTTGCTCGCCGGTCATCACGGGTTCGGTTACGGTGTAATGCACCCGGTCAATCTGAATGTGGAACTGATGCTCGTGTTCTTTTTGCTCTTTCTCGTCGGCCATAAGGAGCTCCTTTCTGATATAACGGTATCAAGATACCACACAACCACAGTACTTGACAACCACGATTGTATGGTGCATTCTGAGCGCATGAAACCCATTAAAGCAATGACGATCCGCCTCACTCCCGAGCAAGCTGATGCGTTGGACACAGTTGCGAGTGTCGAGGAATTACCTGTGTCCGAGGTCATACGGGCGGCGATTGACCAACACATTGATAGCCGGAAGAAGGACCCTGCTTTTCAGGACAGCCTCAAGGAGCGGCTCGCGCGCGCACGTCGTCTCCTGCGCGATTAGAAATCAGTCCTGCTTATGGATGATCGCTCGCTAGATGGGTCTGGTAGTAATGCTCGCTGTGGCGAGGATTTCCCGCATTGAGAATGGTCTCGATGATTCGGCCAGGCTCGGGCTTTTCCGCAATTGATTTTCATTTGAAGAGCTCAGTTAAGCACCGCATGGAAGTCGAACTCGCTAGCGGGATCGGATTCGCTTCCCATGTAATCTGCCTGACGCTTGCCGAAGTGAGACGTTTGCGCGTTTCGAACGGAAATGAGTTTCCAGGAGCCTGCCTCTTCGAGGGAGGCCTTCAATATCTTCCGTGCGTCGCTCTTAGCCGACGGAATGCTCCCGAACCGCACGTAAAGATGGGCCTCATCTTGCGCACGCCGTCCGATGATGCTCCACACCTTCGACAGATCCTTGATGAAACGCTCGTGACCGCCGTGGCAGAGCTGGTTGTGGTTTTCGTAGTCGATTTCTTCATCCCCGCCGAGGAACCACATTCTCAGCCACTGGTCTTGCACGTAAGTTCGCATCCCGTAATACGGCGGCGATGTTACGACAACGATCGGGCCTTGGATTTTGCCGAACGACGTTGCTTTACGCGCATCCAGACACTTCACGTTCTGAATGCGGCTGGGCGAATCAGCATTCAAGTCCAGAATGCGCTTGAGTTTTTTCGTGAGTACGTCGATCACGGAAGCTTTGGGAGGAAACAGGCCGCGGTTACTCCAATACTTCAACGAATAGTCAGGTTTGGACGCAAAGGTCCGCGGCATCTGGTTGGAAAAGTAGCTGGGAGTCCCCTCTCCTTCCGGCAGCGGGCCGTGCAGGCATCCAAGCGCCGCGGCGCGCAGAATCGCTGACTCGTCTGTCGCTTCCTTCTCATGAAGCAGCCCCTCGCGAAGACTGCAAATCTGCAGGAGCGTTTGCCTGGAAAATGCTCTCCCGAAGAACGGCGTGTCCGGAACCACCTTGGGTGTTATGGCGACCAGCTTTTTTGCGAGCGATATGACATTGTCCGCTTCCGCGCCGGCGAGCTTCGCCTGTGCGATAGCCACGGCGATGGGAGATGTGTCCAGGCCGTAGGAGCGCAAACCCAGCTTCCGGGCGGCATAAATCGTTGTTCCCCGACCGCAGAAGGGGTCGCACACGGTCGGGGACTTCGCCTGATGCTTTTTCAGCAGCTGCAGAGGAAATTCGAGCGGGAACATCGTGTAGTACGGGCAGATCGCGTTGAACGCGAACTCTTTTCTATAGGCAAGCACGGTCCCCATTTATCTCAGCTTTCCCTCGTTAGTGCCAGCGGATTTCGCCATTGCGCTTCTCCCCGCCGAATTCGACGCCGACCGCTTCGCGGTTTTTGCAGAATTCCTCGAGATAGGACTTGAGCGCGATCGACGTTTCAGCTGCTTTTTCGTCGGTCGGCAGGTGATAGGCAAGCGATTTCGGCATGAGCACGATGCATTTCGCCCGCGCCCGCGAAATAGCGACGTTGGTGCGTTCGAGCTGCAGGAGAAATTCCTCTTCGCCTTCAATGATGTCGGTATCGCCTACGCCGAACGAGACGATGATCGTGTCGCGCTCGCCTCCCTGAAACCGCTCGACGGTATCGACGGATTCAAAAACCGCCTCCGGGTTCGCCTTGGGAAAGAGCTCCAGCAGCTTGCGGACGACAAGCGCCTTTTGCGCTTTATGGGGTGTTACGATCCCTATCCCCGACTCGAAAAATGCATCTTCGTCATAGGCGGTTTTGGCAGTGGGCTTGCCCTCGTAAAGTTCCTGTGCGATGACCTTCCGGGTTACATAGGCGAGGCCTGCCACCAGTCCCGCTTCGACTTCATTGGCTTGCGACGAGGTGACATCCTCGTGAATGAACGCGGCGACGCGCCGCTCCGGTTTTAAGAGTTCCTCGTAGGCAGTGGTGACCGGCAGGCTGGCGGGCATGGCCTTGGTGACAGACTCGACGGGATGCAGCAACTGGAGATCCCGTATGGGAAAGGCTGCTTGCAGCTTTGCTGGATAATCCAGCAAACGGGCATATTCGACAAGGTCTTTATTGGACCGGTAGTTCAGCAGCAAGGGCACAGCCTTGATATCGAATCGCCGTATGAGGTACTCCTGAATACTGCCGACCAAGTGCTCGGCGCCTTTGGGGGGTTCGAGTTGCTGGATGGGTGGCATCTGCTTGTGGTCGCCGACGATGATGAGCTGGGCATCCGTCTTCATTGCAGCCAACGGCCTCAACGCAAGCGCGACAGGGATCTGCGAGCTTTCATCCAGAACAACGAGGTCGAAGATTTCATCCACGAACGAATCAGCCGTGCCTGCGCTCCTCGTCACCTGGTGCACGAAATGGGCGGTGTGCGAGACGATCGTGACCTTCTTGTCGTCACGAAGGCTTGCGAGAAGTTCCTGAAAAACAGGATCGTTCTTGTCCCGGAGGGCCGACCGGAGATTCAAGTGTTCGGCCGTCGTGTTGAGCGGTTTGGCACCGCGCGATTTGGAATAGAGCCAGTAGTAGTCACAGTTGGCGGAGGCGTCAGCCTCCAAGTTCTTGATGAGCCGGCCGGACAATTCTTCAACCGTTCGGTAGTTCGGACCCGCGATTAAAATCTTCTTCGCCTTTTTTTGGCGTATGACCGAATGCAGGAAAGCGACGAGCGTATCGGTCTTGCCGGTCCCGGGCGGGCCCCAGACAATCGTCAGCGCATATTTGGCGCACGACCGGACGGCGTCAACCTGACTGTCGTTGAGTTCGTGCTTGTTAGCCTTCCTGGCGAAGCTGACAATCGCTTCGACATCCTTGTCGCTCCTGTAGTCCTTTGCCGCGAGTTTATTCGCCTCCCACAGCACTTGAGCAATCGGCGTGTCTGCGTCGGTGCCTTTGGGGAATTTCTTGGCGGCGGTGGCGCCCATAGCGGCCAGTGCCTCGGGAGCCGCGATGGAGCACTTGGGATTGCCCACCTGCCTGAGAATCTCGGTCACGTCCTTGGAGTCGTCGAAAGCGGAATCTTCGAGCAAGTAGATCGGCTCCTTGCCGATGGGTAGCACTCCTTTTGCCATCACCGCGTTGAATTGTGTTTCGACGCCGTACCACTTTGCACTGAGCTCCACGGTCAACTGCTTGCCCACCCTGTCGAATTTCACGATGCGGGCCTTTATGACCCGGTGCATCGGGATAAAAGACTCCTCAGGGGCGAGGCCTAGGTCGAGTGAGTTGCCGTTGGCCAGGGGAAAGCCCGGCCAGCTGACGATTCCCACGGTGCAGCTGTCGCCTTCCTCGATTTTCGCCTCGGAAGAATCCTCGCTGACCGTAAACTCGAACACGTTATTGTCGTGATCCTTGATGAAGCTGACCAGGAGAATCGCTTTGTACGAGGCCTCAAGGGATTCCGCCCGCGCGATAAAGGAACCCAGCGACTCGGTCCTCGCCACGGCCGCCGACACCTGGGACCAGCGATCCCAGACCTTCGCGTCGTAGGCGACGCCTGCCAGGCCGGCCGGAATCGTCATGGAAAGCGCCGGCGCGTCGCCGCTGATGGCGGCCTTGAGATCGATTCGCAGACGCGCGGTCACGCTGGCAAGCGCCCAGGTATGGGTTTTCAGAACATCGCCGTACCGGGCGATCGCTTCTGTAATGGGCCGGGTCTTGCCGAAGATCCGAACCGTTCCCGTGGTGGATTTCCAGATCTCGAAAATGCGCTCGCGCGGAATCGCATTGCCGAGCGGCTCCAGATAGTAGTTATCGACCTTGCGAGGATGCATGCGCTCGTGATGGTAATGATCGGCCGTTCCCAGAAGCGTGGTGGCGAAGAACTGCGGCAGGCGCACGGATCCCGTGACGATGTCCCGTATGAAGACAATGTTCGGGCAGATATGATCGGACTTTTCCAGCAGCTCGTCCGGCGGGAAAATCCACGCCAGGGCCCGCTGAGAGCGCTCCGGCAGGTCGAGAATATTCAGCAGGTGCCTGCCGAAGGCATTGCACAGCTCTTCGTACTGGCGCACTTCCCAGAAGCAGATCTGCGTGTGCAGCGTTCCGAAATGGTTCGCGGTAAAAAGCTTTTGCGCCTCCTCAATCCGCCCCGCAAAGCTCTCGATGAACGACAGCACTGCGGCCCATTCGGCGACGGCCGTGTCCTTGTTGACGACGAAGGCTTCTTCACCCAGGGGTCTGACCGAGGAGGGCTCTTTGCCGTCTACCGCGGGAAATTTCGAACCGAAAGGGGAGAACAGCGTCCCGCGAATAGCGATGCCCGTCAGAAACCCCGAGCCAGAATCGAAGTTGACGATGATGTCAAACTCGGCGCCGAGCCGCTTTGCCAGGCCTCCGACCTTGGAAGCGCCATCAACCGTCACCTTGCCCGTGCTGATCGATTCCGCGCGGTGGGAGATCTGCCCGCGGTCCTGCTTGAGCAGGGAGTGCTTGCGCAGCACCGGCGCTTCGGCCTTGATGCCGATCAGGCTCGCCACTTTCGGGTGGCCGCCCGTAAACAGGACACTGCTGGCGCCCTTGGTCAGGCTGGCCATCTTGGAGAGATGGTCGGAATTCTCTGCGGCCGGCGTGCAGTAGTTGCCCTTGTGCGCATCGAAATGCTTGCGATCCTCGTCGGACAGCCAGACGCGGTTCCCCAGCCAGTCGCAGGAACTGCACCGCGGATTCACGTGGTAGGGGACGGCATTCCATCCTTGGGAATCTCCCAGCTGCACCACGCGCGGCAGGTCTTCGCAGAAGAATTTACGCACGCTGGGCATGTAAATCAGGAAAAGCACACGGCCGTCTTCCAGGTCCTCGCGCAACGCCTTCAGGCGTTTGGCATGATCGCCGCCTTCCTTCGTGCCCAAAATCTTGGTGAAGTTCGGCATTTCGATATGCCGCCACAGATAAATACGGTCACTAACAAAAAACCTGTTCAGAAACGCCTTGCCTTCGTTATGCAACCAATTGGCCAGGAAAATCGCATAAAGGCACACTTCTGCGGAATAGCTGGCATTCGCTTCGGTAATGTTCTTCAGGTCGATAATGGACAGCGCCATGCGCTTGTCATCCTCCGCCAGTTGGCGGCGGGTTCCATCCTGCAGAATTTCGTATTCAATCTCGCGGCGAACATCGGCGAAGATGACATCCGGACGCAGGCCGGACATCTTCGGAATGAATTTCTGGTCGTCCTTCGCGACACCAATATTCGAAAGCGCGATTTCGCGAAAGGACTCCGGCTCAATCTGAGGCTGAAGAATAAGTGTCGGAATCGTGATCTTGGAGAGCGCTTGCGACAGGTCTACAGGTGCTGTCCCGCTGTTTTTGGCAAACACGTTGTTGGGAAGCGAGCTGCACAGCACGTTGTATTGTTCATATTCGAATTCGCGTCCGGAGGTCGTAATGAGCTGAACGCCAGGGCGTGACTTAAGCGGTACCGGAATGCCTGCCTTTTCCAGCTCGCCGGGGTTATTCGAGAAAAGCGACAAATAAAGCTCCCGCTCGCAAAGCGTGCGGAGATACATCGACAGCTTGCTCTTTGAAAACTCGCGCTTTGGTAATGGCATGGGCACTCTGCTTAATCTTAATATGTTTGTGACATACCTGAGCCGGGGGGAAAGACTATCGTGAGGTATGCCAAAAGGCTAGTTTTCGATGTTGTTATCACAAACTATACTGCTAGTGCCGCGGCCAGGTCAGCGAACGTGCTGGTCGCCTTTTTGAGGACACTCTCCAATTTGATCTGCTGCGCAAACAGGTAGCGCCATTCGCCGTACTTGGTCGTACTCATCTTTTCGCACCACAGTTCTGCTGAGGCGTTCTTCAAGGGTACGTTCGTTCGCATTTCGCCTTTGGTTTCGGCAAGCCATATTGTTTCCTTCCCGTCATCTCCCCGGACCAGCACGATGAAGTCGGGATAGAACTGCCGGGGACGGTTGTGTTCGTAGTAGGTGATTGAGAAGCCGAAGCGCTCATTCTTGAGATAGCGAACAACATCCTTCGCCCCGTCGAGAAAATCAGCGAACTTCTTCTCAAGATCGGTGTGGCATGGAACCTTGTTCGTGGGTGCTTTCTTGCCTTCCGCAAGGATACCGGTCCACTGGAACCGCTTGATGAGCCTGGAGTCGAGCCATTCGGGATGAGCCAGAATTGGCACCGGCGCCGTGCCACTTCCGGACGCACCACGGATTGCGTTTTCCAACACATCGCGAGCCTGTAAACGCCAGTTGTAGATGCCAATGTCGCGTTGATCGCCACTCGCGGGGTGGGTAACACGCGTTTGGATATATTCGCGACTCACATCCAACAGTTCATCGAAAGTGGGTCCGATACCCAACTCGGCTGCGCTGCCGGGGTTAGTGGCGTCGAAAAGTTCTTCCGCCAGCAGAAATGAAGTGCGCAAAAGCGGCCACTCCCTCCGAAACTCACCAAGAGTCATCACCGCTTCAGGATTACCGCCGACAACAGGGCGAACGGTGACTTCGGCGACCGGATTGGCGAGCGTTGTGGCTAATTTGCTGACGTGGATGACCTGACTCAACGGCTTCGTGACGCTCACCGCCCACGACCGCACATTCGGAACTCGGATTTGGAACTTGGCCTTCTTGGCGTCCGGCTCGATCCAGACTGGCTTGTTGCCCCAGGAGCCGGTGCGGGGGCGCTTGCGCTTTTGGACGGGGAAACCGACGAACGGTATGCCGAAGGCGTCTACCGTTTCTTCGTAGCCCTCCGGGCGCTCGGCGAGAGGTTGGTTGAGTACATCGTAGTTCGTGCGCCGCAGGCCTCGCCCGATGATCTGCTCGGTGAGAAGAGGTGACCCAAAGGCGCGAATGCCGAGAATGTGGCTGACACTCTTCACGTCCCAGCCTTCGGTCAGCATTTGCACGCTGACGACGCAGTGAACATTCTCACCGGCCATTCCTTTCTTGCCTACTGTACTCACAATTTCGCGTAAGCTAGCTTCGCTGCCTTTATTTGCGTCAAAAACGCCAGTATCAACCTGTATGGTGTGCCATTTCTTGCGATCCTCATCGTTGGGGTTACGAAGAAATTCGTATTCCTTGGTGAGATGCTCGAAAAGCCACGCTGCCCGCGTCGCATTGTCCGCCACACAGAGCAATACCGGACAGGGCGTTGTGCGGAGAAAGTCAAATGTCTGCGACCATTCCTGATAGTCCCTGCTCCATGAAGCGTAGATGCTGGCAATCGCGCCCTTGCAGGCGCGCAGGTACTCTTCTTTCGTTTTCGCGCCTTTCACTAGATCCCAGAGGTCGAGATAGATACGGCCTTGTTCATCCGGGTCAGGCAGCCGCACAACTTTGACTAGCCCTGACTCGAAAGCGTCATAGACCGAGAAATCCGAAACGAGCCATTCGTAGAGCGAGCCTTCAGGTTTGGCGGAGCCGGAGCCATACCACGGCGTTGCGGAGAGGTCTGCGACAAGACTGACGCGCGTCGCCTTCGCGATGCGGTCAAGAATCTTGCTCCACCGCAGAAATTCAGGCTCCTCGCCTTTGCGCGACTTCTTTTCGCCATAGGCGTGGTGGGCCTCGTCGTTGATGAGGAAGACATCGCGCCAGTTCTTAAGCATCCGCTGTATGACAGCGTTCGGGTCTTGCTGCGCTCGCCGGCGCATCGCGCGCAACACGGCGGCGGGGATGAAACGTCCCTCCTCAAGGACTTCGTCGCCAATCCAGTCGTCGCGTTTGGCTTCGAGCGGGATCGATTGCCAGTTCTTCACCATGACATTCGGCTGGAATTCCTCAAGATATTCGGGCGGGATCACATCGAATTCCTTGTAAAGACTATGTTCGCCGCCAGGTTCCAGGCCGTCGCCGCGAGGAACACCACTCACACGATCACGAACGGTGAGGTTGGGCACCACAACGAGGAAGTTGGTGGAAAGTGTCGAGCCGCTGACCTTGCGCTTGTGCAAGGTTGACCAAGCGACGAGCAGGGCCATTACAACAGTCTTGCCGGTCCCGGTCGCAAGCTTCAGCGCATACCGGAGAAGCTTCCCGGTTTCCGGCATCTTGCGGCGGTTCTGGACTTCGTAAAGATAGATGACCGTTTCAATCGCTTCCTGCTGGCAGAAAAAAAACCGTCGGCCCAACGCTTTGCGCTCCTCGTCACGCTCGAACCACCATTCGAGCAAACGTCGCGTCACGATTGCCGTTCCGGGGTATCCCTTTGTGCGCCAGTCGCGGACTTCCTCACGCAGCTGGTTAACGGCATCGTTCTTCTCGGAGCAGGAAGACAAGTCTTCAAACAGGGTCGCTTCGCGGCCTACGATTCCTCCTATTCCGCCACGCGCGCGAGCGGAACTGATGAAGCACATGGACGGGCGTCGGGCGTTCACAAGCTGGGAGCGTCCGCCTGAGAGAAGCTGATAATGCTTGTCAGGCTCCTGGAAGGCTTCGCAGATCACTACGCGATCAACAAAATATGCCATTGCGAGGGGCTCCGGTTACAGCTCGCGGACAACGGTGGATTCGTTGCCGAAGACATCCACAACTTTGACCGCGACGCGCTTGTAGCCGCGCAGGGGAAATGGCAGAGATGTAAGCTGAAGCTTGAATTCCTCTGGGTCCACCTCAAGACCCATGGCTTTGAGGTTCGGGGCCTTCTTGAAGTCAAAGAACATTTGGCAAGCCACGAAACAATCGCCGTCATAGTCTTCGTCGAGATACCAGGCTGAGACGTAGCCGGAATCTGCGTGCTTATAGTCAGTGGTTCGATTCTTGCGGTCAAAGACTGCGACGCCTTTGAGCCTGGCGGCTACCTTCGCCTCCTTTTCGTGCTTTTTCACTTCGATCTCGATATCCGGTAATGCGAGCGGTGAGAAAAGCATCTCCGGCTTTGTGGCCTTTAGGCCATCGGACAGCGTGTCCGGCCGAATCATCTGGAGCACCACTCGAACTTTTCCTCGCTTTTCTAACTGGGCTTTCACCTCGCCGACATTCGCCTCGAATGCCCAACCTAGGACATGAACTTCGAGAATGCCAGAGGCAAGCGCGTCCTGAACGGCATCGTTTACTTGTTTAGCCGTAACGCGCCCTGAAAGCGGGCCGACAGAGATAGCAATCTTGTCCTTTTCAGACTCTGCAATCGCGTGAACCAAACCGGTTGCGCCTTGGACAGCTGAGTCCTTCCGGTAGAGCCGGCAGATCACTTCAATGTAGTTTTGAAGTTGGGCCTGCTCGATGCCTCCCCCATCATGGGTGACGACAGAACCTTTCCAATCCTCGACCGAGTATCGCCCGAGGGTCATCACCTCGAATGGTCCGGTTACGCGAATGCTGGTTCCATCTACAATCGGACGGTCTACGAGATCGAAGGACTCGGGTTCTCTTTCGTAGGCCACATCGGATGGCATCAAACGGGTTCCTTTTTCACATACGAATCCATCTCGAAAATCAGACGTAATAGTCTTATAGCTTGGGAGCACTTGCTCCAGTAACTGTGTGCGAGCGACGTTTATAGCGACTCGGGATGTGTCGCAGGTGATCCATCTCCGACCGAGCGACTCCGCGACAACGGCGGTAGTGCCCGATCCGCAGGTTATGTCGAGAACCAGATCTCCTGGTCGAGTAACCATGCAGACACATCGGGAGACAACCTTATCAGCGGTCTTCACCACATAACGGCGTTCGCCTTGAAAGGTCCCCTTCTGAGTGTCTTGCCAGATGTTTCCAATGCGGCCCCACTCCGAATCTTCCGGGTAGCGCTTGTACCTTAGTTGTTTCTTACCAAACTGAAAGATGCGGCCCTTAGCCACGAGGGATTTCAAACCGTCCTGAGTCAGCTTCCAGTGGTTCCCGGGAGGGGGGCGAAAAGGCTCACCTTTGAAGATAAAAGGAGCTGAGCCACTTTCAGACTCTCCTTCGGAGACTAAAGGATCGGGACGAAACCTGCGCCCCTCCGGAATCGATGCTTCGCCCCGCATCTGTGCCGCTGTGAGTTGGATTTCGGTACCGTCCGGAAGCTCCAGGAATTTGTAAAGAGGATCGCCTTCGACACCCCCCTTCTTGGAATAGACCGGCGAAAAACTCGATGCGATTGCCTGCTTGTCCTTGGAGTAAAAGAGGAGCTGATCGAATAGGGTATCGATTAACCCTGAGCCTCTGCCTGCCGCCTTGATGAAGTGTATGTCCGCAATGCGATTGTCCTTGCCAAAAACCTCATCCATGACAACTTTAACGACATGGGCATTCTCCGGACCGATTTGCAAGAAGACCGCTCCGGTGTCGGATAGAAGCTCTCGACAGAGATAGAGGCGTTCTTGAAGATAGGTTAGGTATGAATGGATTCCTAGCGTCCACGTGTCGCGAAAGGCCTTTATGGTCAAAACATCATCAGCTTGATCGCCGTCTTGATTTTTTGGGGTATCAACACGTTGTTGAAAATTTGAGTCGTAATCGATCCCATATGGCGGGTCGATGTAAATCATCTGCACCTTGCCGCGCAGCCCTTCGTATTGCAGAAGGGATTCCATGACCTGCAGGGAGTCTCCGCAGATCAGCTTATTTTTCCATCCCTCTTCGTGTGTGTAGAATTCAACGCGCTTCGATTTGTCTGTCTCACGTAGCGACTTTTCCAACTCGGCGAACCCTAACGAAAACTGCGGGGCTTTTTCCGCTGCGGCCGAGCGTGCTCGGTCAATAATGTGGGCAATACGAGAATCTGAGACGACCTCATTCCGCTGCAATGGCAGAATGGGAACTTCGCGGCTGTTCCTTTTGCCCGCCCAGAACAGCACGGGATCAACGGCCGGGTCTATGTCGAGAACGACGGGACGCTCATCGCCTTCCGGAAGCTTGCCTACCACGATTGCCTTCGACCAGCCGTTATCCATCGGCACGGTAACTGCCTGTTCGTCCGCCGGCAGCAGTGCGGTATGGCCAGTTTCCGGTGTGCGCGGTTCCATCACGTTGTCGTAGGAGTACCGCGTGACGCGCTTGCTTTTGCCGCCTTTGCTTTTTCCGTCTTTCGCCATTGAGCTTCCCATACCCTTCACGCATTCGTGCCGATGGCCTTTTGGCCGGATGAGCACATGCCGCAATAGTCACATTTACGGCATTTGGCTTGTTCTGGCGCTGGCGGCATGTCGTTCTGCCGCAGCGCGTCCGCGGCCGTGCGTACCTTGGCCTTCACGTCGTCTATGAAATCGTTGTCCACGGAGCGGGGTTTTCGCTTCCTGGCGTCCAGCTCGTAAATTTCCACGAAATCGGCGCGCTTGCCGGTGAGTTCCTCGTATCCCAACGCATAGATGTGAAGCTGGTGCTCCGTGACTTCTTCGGCCTGGGCGCGGTCATTGGATTTCAGGTCAACGATGGTCGTTTCGTCGGTGTCCTTGCGCCGGACAAGGTCGATGCGGCCTACGACGCTCACGCCGTCCTCCAGGCTGATGTCGATCTGCTTTTCCGAGAATTCGATCTTGTCAAAGTCGGCTTTGTTGTCGTCGATATAGTGGCCAATCACTTTCTCGGCAGCGGCTTCCATGCGCTGTTTCAGCGCCGGATTGGCAAAGGGTGCATGCAGGTGGGTCTCGACCAGGCTCGATACATCCGCCTGGTCGGCATAGTCGCCCCGAATGGCGCGGGAATGCACTTCGGCGAGAGCATTGTGCAGTGATCTGCCGAAGCCAAGTTCCTCGCGAATCGGCGGGTTGAATCCGTAGAGAACCCGTAGCTTGAATTGGTACGGGCACTCGAAGAAATACTTGAGATCAGAGAATGAGAAAACGACGTTGGAAACGCCCTTCTTCGGGGCAGGTGTCAGACGTGGACGCTTCGAGTAGTCCTGCGCCCGGCGTTTGACAAACTTGGAAGCGAGAATGTCGTCCCAGAAAACGGAGCGGTTTTGGAACAGCTTGTTTCCTGCAACCGGCGCCCATGTCAAGTGCAGGAACTTCTGGCTGCGGGTCATCGCAACGTAAAAGAGCCGACGTTCGTCCTCGATGGTGCCTTCGTAGCGGGTCTGATCCTTTCACGCCATTACGCGGGATCAGGTGCCAGACGCCCCTGCCCCCTTGCTTCTTCGACGGAAACCTGTTTTTCAGCAGCGCGGGAACAAACACGACAGGCCACTGCATTCCTTTGGCCTGATGCACCGTCATGATTCGGACGGCATCGGGATTGGCATACTGGTTGTCCTGCCAGCCTTCGGGATAGGCGTCCTCGGCCTGGAATTCAAGGAAACTGGCGAAGGCCGCATAGAGGTCCACGGGCTTTGAATGGTAGTGAATCGTCTCAAAGTCCGAGATGACCTGCGTGAATTTTCCTAGGTTGTAAAAAGCGATTTCGCCGCGATCATTTCCGACCTGTTCCTCGCGTGCTCGACAGTCATCGAGAAAATTAAGAAAGACTCGCTGGATGCCGTAACGGACATTCCGCATGTTGGAAGCATTAAATCCATCCCGAAGCGCCTGCGCCTTCTGGACCGCCTGCCCTACCGCGGCCGCGTCCAGACCGAGGCCTGCAGCAACCCAAATACCTCGAAGTCCCGCCGCGTCTATGCCCGGCCGGTTCGCCATGAAGTAGAACAGTTGTCGCGCCGCTTCCGCCTCGGGAGTGCCGAACAGGTTGTTCATGCCGGCGACTACATAGGGAATACCGGCGGCATCGAGCGCGCGCGTGATCGGCTCACCATTGGCGCGCACGCTGCGCAGTAGTATTGCCATGTCCGACCACGAGATGCCCCGCGCGTGATGCGGGTCGTCTTTGGTGGGTTCCTTGATGGCCACGCCGCGCAGCGCCTGAAGATTCTGCGTAATGTAGGCGGCCTCCTGGTCCTTATCGGCAAACGACAATGCGACGATGTCGCCTTCCTCAAAATCCTGCGCGTTGGTGGGTTGCATCTTTTTTTGCAACCGCTCCGCGTTCTGCTCGATGAAAGGGCGCGCGGTTTCGACGATCCCGGTGCTGCTGCGGAAATTCTCTTCTAGCTTGACCGTCGTGACGGCCGGATAGCGCTTCTCAAAGGTCAGAATGCCCTGGACGCTGCTGCCGCGCCATTGATAGATGGTTTGATCGTCGTCGCCGACGACGCAGACCTTGGCCCCGAGTTCGTGCAGCAGCCAGACGATGGCTTCTTGGATGGGATTCAGATCCTGATACTCGTCCACGATCACGTGCTTTATGCGCCCGGCGATACGCAGTTTCAGCGCAACATCGCCGGTCAGGACATCCACTGCGGCCTCAATAATAGCGGAATAGTCCAGATGCCGCGTTTCGTCTAGGAGGCTGCGATAACTGTCCAGGCCGGTCAGGATCGAACAGTTCTTGAGGGCGATGTCGTCGGTGTCCGCTTCACGCAGAATGCCGAGGGCGCTCCGGTAATGCGGCGTGTCCCGGTATCGCTTGAGAGGCAGGCCGCCGAGATCCGTTGAAGCTGTGAGCCCGCTTTTGTTGCTGTGCCGGTCGATGAAAAGCGCCTGCTGGACTTCGTTGAGCACATCGAATTTCAGGTATTTCGGGACTTCGGCTGTGAGCAAATCGAGGCAAAATGCGTGAATGGTCCCCACGTACATTTCCGCCATGCCGTGGACTTCACCAAGTTCTTCTCGGCAACGCGAGATAATCCGCTCTTTCAGTTCAGCTGCAGCCTTCTCGGTAAACGTGAAGGCAATGATGTTGTTCGGGCGCGAGCCGTTCTTGATGAGGTGAGCTACTCTCCGCGCGATCACCTCCGTCTTGCCGGAACCAGCGCATGCGATCAGCTGAAGGTTTGAATCGCCGTGATGGATCGCTTTTTTCTGCGATTCAGTAAAGATCATTATTCTTCCGTCGTTTCGGTGATACTTATTTTCAGTACCAATAAGACACTAAGTCTTTCATCAGTCCTGATTTTATCTGTCATTGGGTTTGAAACGTAACATTCTAACCGGGCGGGTGTGCAACCCATACGGCAGCGCTTTCCACAAGATAGGTCTAGCCCCTGCCCGTCTGTCGGCCGCGCGTTGCCGCCGCTGCGGCGTTCTGCGCGGTGATGAGCGCGTAGCCTTCGTCACGCAGCCGGCGAGCGTTCCTGGCCTTTGCTGCTCACTTCCATGAGCTTATTCGCGGTTTCCTCAATGCTCCAGCAGCGTTGCGCGGCCATCATGCGCCAAAAGAAATCCGCCATGGTGCGATCCGGGACTGGGCCTCCTGCGCCGAGAAGGAATGCGTACCCCGCTTGGGTCTTGTGCTGCGCCCGTTCTTCAATCACCGTTACCGCTGCCGGGAGAGGGCAGGGGCGTCCGCTAAGAATTTCTCGACCCACTACCCAACCCACTATTTGGAATATCATGTCCACTGAAAGGCTGACATGACGGCCGTTCAACAGCCCGATTTCTTCATCTGCCACGCTAGCGAAGACAAAGATCAAGTCGTTCGACAGCTAGCAACCTACCTTAGCAATGCCGGAGCCTCTGTGTGGTACGACGAATTCGCGCTGACACTCGGCGACTCCCTACGGAAGAACATTAACAAAGCGTTGGCTACAGCGCGATACGGGCTAGTGATTCTCAGCCCGAGTGTTTTTAAAAAGGAGTGGCCGGAAAGAGAGTTTAGTGGTCTTGTCGCTAGAGAGATCGCGGAGCGGAGAAAGATGAGATTCAATGCGGCCCACGGTCGTTGATTGCGAGAGAGTTTCCAACCCACAACCCAACCCACAAAAGATGATGTCTTGTACGTCTTGCGCGTAGTTTGGCAGTCCCCGCGTTGTTCTAAGTTGTCATCTAGGGCCCGCGGCCCGCGAAACCTCATGAAAGTGCCAGTAACTGTTTTGTTTTCAGCGCCGGGACCGTGACTTTCGACCCTGCCATTTAGGGCCTACGGCCCGCGAAACTTCATGAAAATCGTTGAGAGCCAAAGCACAATGGGGAACACGCGAGAGCGGCGAGGTCGAACACACAGTGGAGCAGTTGAGGCTGTGACCCTGTCTGACCCGGAGCGTGCGTGATTGAGCGAATAAATGGGCGTTGCTGTCTCCCCCTGGCGGGAGCGGCAATAGCCACGTGAGCCTGTATATGCAACTCGCGGCATGCTCTCCGCTTCCCGCCAAGGAGAAAGCAATGGCTTATAGGATAGCGGGAATCGATGTGCATAAAAAGAAGCTGGCGGTGGTGGTGGCGGACGTCGAAGTAGAAGAGGAATACCAATTTGAGCGACGCTGGTACGGTAGCAACCCCGAGCAGTTGCAACGCTTGGCAGAATGGCTAGTGGAAAAGGAAGTGGAGGAAGTGGTGATGGAATCCACGGCGCAATATTGGCAAGGGGTTTGGGGAGCGCTAGAACGCTACTGGCGGCCGATCCGCCAGAAACGGGAAGGTGCTGGCGCGATGTCGGGAAAGCTGCATCTAGCACAAGCGCTATCCAATCGTGGGCGGCGAGGACGGAAAAGGGATTTTCCGGATGCCGAGCGACTGGTGAAAAGGCTGGTAGCCCAGGAACTAGTCCTGAGCTTCGTGCCGGATCCGGAACAGCGTCTGTGGCGCACGGTAACGCGCCGCAAGCTGCAAATGACCCGTCTGCATGTACGGATGCAGAACCAACTCGAGAGCTTGCTGGAAGAGGCCCATATTAAGTTGTCTGGCTTTGTCACAGACCTGTTGGGCGTTAGTGCCCGTCGTATGCTGCAAGCGCTCGCGGACGGAGAAACCGATCCGGCAACTCTGGCCGCCCTGGCGGATAAACGCTTGCGGGCCACCCGGGCCCAGTTGTGTGACGCGCTGGGCGCTTGCACCGAGCTCAACCCGGTCTATCGGCGTTTGATCAAGATGGCGCTTGCGGAATTGCAATTCCTAGAGCAGCAGATTGCTCAACTCGAACAAGAGATTGCACATCTGCTCCGTCCGCATGAGGATGCGGTGAAGCGACTGGCGGAGGTGCCGGGCCTGGGAGTGGATTCGGCCCAGCAGATCATTGCCGAAGTCGGACCCACGGTTGCCACCTTTCCTTCCGACAAGCAACTATGTTCCTGGGTGGCAGTATGCCCGGGGGACAACGAGAGCGGGGGAGTGAACTACAGCCACCGTTCGCCGAAGGGTAATCGCCAGATGCGGCGGATTCTCAATCAAGCTGCCAACGCCGCAGCGCGGACTAAGGGAAGCATTTTCGAGATCGTATATCACCGCCAGGTCACGCGCATGGGACATAATCAAGCCATCGGAGTGATCGCCCATCGGCTTTGCCAGCTAATCTGGATTCTTCTACACCGGAAGGTACGTTATGAGGAACGGGGCCCAGCGGTGACGGAGAGGTCGAAGCGCAAGCGCACGGCGAGGATGGTTCGCGAACTTCTGTCCCTCGGCTATCATGTCGACCCGCCCACTCTTCAACAGAACACTTCAGCATGAAGAGAGATTTTCGAGCCTGTTGTAGAACCGAATACGGCTACGCTGTCACGGTAAGCGTTCTGTTCGTTCGAATTTCGACTTACTGTCGGTAAGCCGCCCCGCATGTGATCGATGGTTTTCGTGATGTCGCTTTCAAGGAGCTTCAGCCTTTCATAAGCGGCTTCCTCCCTGTCTGCTTATCGAAAACGCCTCGGATCGAGTTCGACTTCGTTGTGAAAGTGTCCTGCCCGAGGCGTTTCCGATCAAGCTCTGCGACCACTCTGAAGCCACACACTCGACAGGTTAAACTCGACTTCAAGATCGACGCAGAGCGACTCGCGTCCAGAACCTAGGAGAACGATGGCTAGCCTCAAAAACCGACTTTCAGGGACGGATGTAAAGATCTTCGATCCTCGCGATCCTTCTACAAGCTCAGGCGGAGCCGAGGTGCTTGATCCGACCCTTGTGAAGCGAAGCGATCAATGGCGGATGTACCTGGCGGGCCAAGCCCACGGACACGGAGCGACGGAGATCTATAGTGCGTCACTACCTCCGAAAGCACCTCTCTCCGCCGCTGGGTGGAAGCTGACTCGGGATGCCGCCGGAGAACTGGAACCAGTGGCTGGGCGAAACCTTAGCGGCCGATGGGATAGCAAGGGGGGACGGCACTGCCCATCGTATGTAAAGGGATGGGACCCTCGCAGAGCGGCGTGGGCAGAACGCATCTACTACGCGGGTGCGGCGGAGAACCTTTGGGGACCATATACGATTGGCTTTCTGGAATGGGATGGGAAACAGTGGATGGATCAGCCCGAACCTGCGTTCATTGCAAATGAAGGGTGGGAACACGGGAGTGTTTACGAACCCAACCTGATTTATCACGATGGCAAATGGAAGATGTGGTACGTCGCCGGATCGAACCAGGAGGACTACCTCGTTCACGGGTACGCAGAAAGCGAAGACGGTAGCACTGGCTGGAGCAAGCACACGGTGTTTGCTCCGCCTGAAATGAAGATGTTCGACTTTTGCGTACGTCAGCATGGGGAGGTGTTCAACGCGATCTTCGCGCGCGTCTGGCTCGGAGCAGGCACGCCACCGCATGAAACCGGGTTGTGGTGGTGTAGTGGGAGAACACCGTCGGGTGAACTGACCGACTGGAGCGAGCCGGTCCAAATCATGACAGCGGAAGATCGCGGCTGGCACTCCGGCCCATGGAAACCCTCGTTTCAATTTGCCGAAGAAATTGGGGAGCGCATATTTGTCTTCTTTGACGGGTCATACCGAACGAGTGATCCCGGCCCATTCCCGTTCGCATTCACTCTCGGCTGTTTTGAGGTAGATTTGCTAGGTGGTTCTCGTTCTAATCTCCAATCGGAGTAGTTGGGCGATTCAAACGAAGAATGCCGGTGCTTCCTGGATCACGAGCTATTCGGAAATTATCCACTTTACCCTTCCTGCTACACCGAACGGTGTGCCAATTATGTGCGGGATTCGCGGCCACAGCGGCTAAAATGCAGTTCGGATGCAGGCTGACTGTCAGATCTGCGTCACCACCATATTAACCTGGGGAAATCCGCAAGCTTGTGCGCCAAATGTGGGTTACTTTTCGCGGAAAACAAGCATGAGCCGATAGTATCGGCGTAGTTGCTTGATGTCGTTCGTTTGGGCGAGCCTTTGGATCTTCGACCGCAGAGTTTCTGCGCTATCGTCGAGGCCTTCGAAGAAGAAGAGATCGCTCATGGACACTCCCAACTCTTGAG
>Ga0210409_10001522_pt1 | contig 30062 bp, 24 predicted proteins | sample IncBWH17MmetaG_FD_161649 | JGI IMG/M metagenome (GOLD analysis project Ga0210409, IMG submission 161649) | Forest soil microbial communities from Barre Woods Harvard Forest LTER site, Petersham, Massachusetts, United States - Inc-BW-H-17-M | ecosystem: Environmental > Terrestrial > Soil >...
CGGCGTGTTTCAAAGGTATCTACACTCGTGGTCGGTCTCGAGACAAACAACCATCGCTCCTCATAAGACGCCGACCGCAACCGAACTTGGCTGAAACCTCAGATCTCCAATACCCGCTGCGATACAGCTTTCCTACAAACCATCTACATGGATGTCGTTATTCCCCCGCGCCAATCAAAATGGTCTATTGCCATACTGCACAGTTGCCGCTGCGCCCCATATTCTGCCCGGAAGTGGCGTAAAAGGTCCTAGCGTCCGGTATTTTGATTTGCCGGCGTCACCATCGAGCTGCAAGCTCCAATGTTAAGAAAAATCAGTTCAACATGACGCTTCTTTTTGGCACCATACGCTTGGTACAGAAAAATCGTGTACTCGACGAGCCCATTTTCTTCGATCGCCCTAATGACACCGCACCCATGGAGTTACTCGTGGATCATTTGGCTAAGCATCGCGTCTCTGGCCGTCTCATCGTTCCGAAATCAAGTATGCAGGCCGCCAGTGTTTCCGCCAGCACTGCGTCGTCCCATCCGTCTCCATAACCGTGCGCTTCGAGGGTAAATGTCGCAGCATCAACAAGGTATCGGAGCAGACCGCCGCGTCCACCATAGGTTTGAGGACCCGCGTGCCAGCCTCGTGGAGTTGGGCGGAAATAATAACGGCATCGTCCTCAATATCAGCGAAGGCGGAATGGCCATCCTGTCAACCGAAGAGCTGGATCTGAATACTCTTCACAATTTGCGATTTCAGGCTCCGGAATTCGAGCATTGGATGGACATCGCCGCGGAAATCGCCTGGATCAGTGACTCCAGGACACAGGCGGGTATACGTTTTAAGAGCTTATCCGAGACTGCGCGAACTCAGCTGCGAGCGGGAATTTCCATCGCCACGGCGCGAACCAGGCGCGCCAACCAAGCCAAACAACCAGTCGCCACCGCACAACTCCCGCCAGAAGTAACTGACTCCAATTCTATCCCGGTGTCAGTCGTGGCGACCGACTCCGCAACGCTCGTCGCTTCCGAATCCGAGCAGCTTTCCAACGAAGCGAATACCAATTCGCTTGCAGAAGAATTTGGTGAAGATGAAGGCTTGTTGCCCCCTGAGGTACGTCTAGCAGCGCCGGATTCTCCGTCGCCGGAAGCACACCGGGAGACTAACACCAGCGAGGAAGTAGTTTCGCCTGGAGAATCAAAGCCATATCCGTGGATGCAGTCACTCAACTCACCCAATACAGACTCACCCGATACAAAGCCGCAAAAAACATTACCCTTGGTACCCGATAACGCGTGGCCGTCCGCACTTACACCTCCAAAAAGTGCTCTTTCAGAGATGCGATTTCGCCACCTGCTCGCAAAAAGCGGAGCAAAGCTCCACAGCTACGCAGGCGACGGATCAATTCGGGTTTCCTCCGGCAAATGGACCGCCATAGCCGCCATCGCAATCGTAGCCTCGCTCCTCGCATTCCTGGTGGGCTGGGTCCTGGGCGATCCCAGCCGCGTAAAATTGCCACACTAGCTACTAATCGGACGGCGGAAACGCGGACTCCTTGAGCCTCTGAAGTTCTTTCCCCGGCCCGTATCGCCAATTGATTCTGAGACCACACCTTGCACTTCTACCCCTTCTTGTGTTAATGCATAGAAGCGCGAGGTATCAAGGCATGTCTCCCTCCAAATCCGATCTTCCCCAAGGCACTCTCGATCTCCTGATCCTGAAAGTCATCGCCCTCGGCCCCGTTCACGGCTACGCCATCGCGCAACGCCTTGAACAAGTGTCCCGCGGCGTCGTGCAAGTCCCGGAAGGCTCGCTCTACCCCGCATTGCACCGCCTCGAAAACCGCGGCCTCCTCGCCGCCGATTGGAAAGAAACCGAAACCGGCCGCGAGGCCAAGTTCTATCGCCTCACGCGAAAAGGATCGCAGCAGCTTAAGACCGAAGCCGCTGACTGGCAGCGGCTGATCGACGCCATCGCACTAATCCTTGGTATGGCCGATAGCGGTGCGCAATGAAAATGAACTGGTGGAAGCGCTTCTCGCGACGAACGCAAATGGAAGCCCAGCTCGAAAAGGAACTCAGCTTTCATCTCGAGCAGCACACCGCGCAACTCATCGACCGCGGCATAGCTCCCGAGGAAGCGCGACGACAAGCCCGCCTCGCACTCGGCGGCCCGGAGCAGGTCAAGGAGAACTGCCGCGACGCACGCGGCACTCGCTGGGCAGAGGATTTGCTACAGGACACCCGCTACGCACTGCGCACTTTCCGCCGAAACCCCGGCTTCACGCTCATTGCGCTCCTGATACTTTCGCTCGGCATCGGCGCCACCACCGTCATGTTCGCGGTCATCAACAGTGTTCTGCTAAGGCCGCTCTCATACCCCCAATCTGACAGACTGCTTACGCTGCGCGTATCCACCGAGCAGATTGGCGAGCTCTGGGGCTTCTCCAATTTCGATTTCGGCGACGTCAAGCGCGAGAGCAAAACGGTAGCTCTAGCGGCATGGACTTATGCCGGTGGCACCATCAGTGGGCGCGGAGAGCCTGAGTACGTTAACGGGCGAAATATCTCCGCGGACTTATTCTCCACGCTAGGGATCTCTCCCGTACATGGCCGCGCATTTTCGCCGGATGAAGACCGGCCCGGCGCAGCGCCTGTCGCGATGATCAGCCATGGATTGTGGCAGCGCGACTTTGGCGGCCAGCAAAGCGCTATCGGCGAGCCGCTCATTTATGAGGGCAAACCATATACCATCGTCGGCATTGCCCCCGCAGGCTTCCAGTTGGATGGAGATGCGGACGTCTTCACTCCGCTGCAGCAACGCAAAAACACCGACCCGCGAATGCAGAATCGCAGGTCACGTTTTCTCCACGCGCTCGCACGCTTGCAGCCAGGCTTTGATTTGTCCGAGGCCCGCGTCGAACTCGCACTCATTGCTCAGCACTTGGCTACGGAATATCCTGAATCGAATTCAGGCCTCGGCATGACCGCCTATCCGCTGCAAAAATAACTGGTCGGAGATATCGGCTCAACCCTCTGGCTGCTTCTCTGCGCGGTTGCCCTGGTGCTGCTGATCGCCTGCGTAAATATAGCTAGCCTTTTGCTGGCTCGCGCAGTTTCACGCGAGCGCGAGCTTGCCATGCGCGTAGCACTGGGCGCTGCGCGAAGTCGCCTGGCGCGTCAATGCCTTACCGAAAGCGCAATCTTAGGTCTTGGTGGAGGCTTGCTTGGCGTAGTACTCGCATTGCTCAGCGTTAATCCCTTTGTCGCGTTTTGGCCAGGCAACTTGCCGCGTGCAGAAGAGGTCCATCTGGACTGGCGCGTGCTTATTTTCGCCGTGATCGCCTCTCTCGTCAGTGGCCTTCTTTTCGGGTTGGCGCCTGCTCTGCGGGTGCCCGTGCACAACGTTGAACAGACCCTCCGCGCCGGGGCCCGCAGCATTGCGGGAAACTCTCGCCACTTGCACAGCACATTCGTGATCTCTGAGATCGCCCTCGCGGTAGTCCTGCTGGTTTCCGCCGGAATGCTTGGGCACACGTTGCTCGCGCTCTCGTCTCTCGATCCCGGTTTCAACGTGCACAACGTGATCACCTCGCACTTCGCGCTTTCTCCCACTATGCTCGAGAATCCTGTACAGATTCGCCAAGCCTGGCAAGACGTGCTCGATCGTGCTCGCCGCGTCCCAGGCGTCGAGTCGGCGACGTTGGCCGACATAATTCCCATGCGCATAGGAGAAAACTCCCTCCCGTACTGGACCTCCGCCACTCCGCCGCCGCCGAATCAGGAGCCCATCGCGCTGGCGTCCTGCGTATCGCCAGACTACTTGAAAGTCATGGGCCTTCCGCTGCGAAAAGGTCGCTTTTTCACTGAACATGATCGTATCGGCAGCGAACCCGTCATCGTGATCGACGACAATCTCGCCGAGCATGCCTTTGGCACACAGGGCGCAGTTGGCAAGCGCATCTGGATTCCCGCCATGAGCGGCCCGGTGCTGGTGGTGGGCATAGTCGGCCATGTTCGCCATTGGGGCCTTGCTAGTGATGATCAATCGCGTGTGCGCGATCAAATGTATTATCCCTTCGCTCAAGTGCCCGCGCCGTTGTTGCATCTGTTTTCGTCAGTCATGTCGATTGCCGCACGCACAAGCGTCCCGCCCTTGAATGTCGTCGACCCGTTGCGCCGCGAATTGCGCGGCGCAGCCAACGATCAAGCGCTGTATGAAGCCCACACCATGGAAGAGCTCGTCAGCGCGTCGCTCGCCCGGCAACGTTTCCTCTTACTCTTGTTCGGCATATTCGCCGGACTAGCCTTGCTACTCGCGTGCATCGGCATTTACGGCGTGCTGGCTTACTTGACCGGCCAGCGTGTGCCCGAAATCGGCGTACGCATGACTCTCGGCGCGAAACCACTCGACGTAATCCGCATGGTGCTCGGAGAAAGCCTCGCAATGATCTTCGTCGGTGTTGGAGTCGGCACACTTGCCGCTTTAGCCGCCGGCCGTATCTTGAATCGCCTGGTAGAAGGAATGCGCCCCGCTGACATATCCACTTTCGCCATCACTATCCCCATCCTCGTCTTCGCCGCGCTCTTCGCCAGCTTCATCCCCGCCCGCCGCGCCAGCCGCATAGACCCCGCAACCGCCCTCCGTCAGCAGTAGCACCACTTTAGGGTCCCTTACTGTTTCGTTCGATAGAAGATCGGCTGCGGGCCGTCCACAATTTTGAAATCCGCCGGCACAGTAAACAACAACGCGCTCGGTTCCGTGCGCACGATGTTCGTGAGACGAAACGTCTGCTCCCCCATCCGTGGATCACTCCGTTTGCTGTACACCACCGTCTTGAGATCGGGCGAAGTCCAGACCTCTGTAACAATTGTGATCGGAAGATCGTTTCCGATTTGTCCTGCCGGGATCGTGTGCGTCATTCGTATGCCGTTCACGAGGACGCCTTCCATGGACTGAGAACCGAGGTCTTCTGTATTCCCCTGATCCTGATCACTCATAGTCAAGTGCTTTGCGAGGAATACTCCTGGCGCAGGAGCAGCAGCTATGGTCGTCGGCATCGCATCGGCTGGAGGTAACGGCACTTGGCTGCTTTCGACGGCTCTCATGGTGACCATTGCGCCCCCCACGCCCGCAGCACCTCCCGGAAGGGGAGGAAGCGTAGGCATTTTTTGCGCTGTCTTGTCCGTCAGGTTCAAGGTATACGAAGTCTGCGCGACTGGGTCGTGGATGAAAATCAGATGTGGCGCATTGGCCGCCGACAGATTCCCGATCGTTGGCAACACCGTTTCTTGACGTGTGCGACCTTGTGAATCGCGCGCCGTGGTTCCCGTGCTCGTCTGCACCAGGCGATTCCCGTCCGCGAGAGTCTGGATCGATTCGTTGCTGGTGGTGGCCGAATACGGCGCACCGACTACAGGACCAGACCCGCCGTCGAATCCGCCCGAGGCAACAATCCCCGCGGTACCAGTGGTCTGATAGATCACGTTCCCCTTTTCTTGCGCGAAGGCGCAGGATGCGGCGGCGAGAACAAGTAGCAATGCGCGTTTCATAATGGTGACTCTCCTTTTTAGCTGAACGAACTTACTGTCGCAGACGAACCTGTTGGACAGATCCATCCGGCGCAATACTGAGTTCTGCAATGAAATTCATCCCTTCGGGCATCGCCCCCGGTGGAAACATTGCTTCCGCTGGAATGGCGATCTGCACGGCTGTTTCCGTTGGCTGCCATTTCACGCCTCGCTCCCGGACGGGCGGAACCGCGTGCCGTCTGCGGATCATCTTGCGTGGTGCAGGCTCCGCCGCGTCAGATTTAAGAACGGGGACAGAAATAGCGGGGACAGAAGTAACCGCTACTGTTGGAGTGAGAACCGGCGGCGACCCAACGCGTCTCAGTTGCAAAACCAGAATCATTGCAATCGCAGCGACGACAGCGCTCGCAAGCACAGGGACCCAGTGCGAAACGAGGCGTCGAGCTTTCGTCGCCACTGTCATATCGCAGTACGCATCGAAGGTCTCACTCACCTGTTTGTAGCTCGTCAGTCGGCCGCGACATTCCTGGCATCCTCTAAGATGTCGATCTACTTCCGCTGCTTCTTCCGGCGAAAGCTCGCGGTCGAGCCAGGCAATTAATTTCACTTGCGCGTCACACATTGCATTTCTCCGCTAACTTTTTGATCGCGCGCTCCACAGTGTCTCCTACCGTGGATACCGCCATTCCCAGGACTTCTCCGATTTCACGGTAACGCAGTCCTCCAGCCCTCAGCAGAAGGCACTCCCGTTCGGATTCCGTTAGCAATCGGACTGCAGCTGCGAGACGCCGGAACTTTTCCTTTTCAAGAACCCGTTGCTCTGGCGTAGCGTCGTCCGCCACAAAATCCATCTCGCCGTCGAGCGGTTCACTGAATCGCCGATGGTAGCTCGTCTGGCGGTTCCTTGCCTGATTGTGCGCAACCCGAAACAGCCATGCCCGAATGTTTTCTCTTTCCCCCTCTGAAGCCAGGTGCCGTTGCAGACTGAGAAACGCGTCTTGCACCACATCCTGCGCTTCGTCGCTCGAAAGTCCGAGGCAGACCAGGTAACGCAGCAAGGGCTTCCGTAGTTCGCGATACAGAGTCGTGACCTCCGAGGAGCCAGCGGCCAACCGCAGCAGCGGGAGCGCCAGGGGTACGGAATCGTCACTCACATGAGCCTCCGCAACGCGCCTCTAGCTATAGAACAAGCGAGAGTCCCAGTTTTCCGGGGCGGTGGTCCACTTTCACATAAGGTTCTCGCATCGGACGACACTTGGGTTCTTAGACGCGCTTATGTAGGGCGTGGCCGTCGCTCACGGCGGCTAAGCGAAAAAAAGATGGCCTTTAACAGTTTTTCATAAAAGGTGCTTCGCGGCGAAATTCTCGCCTTTGCTTGTATATTTGGGGGAGCCATACCTTTGGCCCTCGGCTGGGGACTATGAATGAAAAAGGCCTGCCTCTCCTCAAACGTTCTGTCGCATCTTAATTTTGATCTACAGAAGGGCAAGCATGGCCAAGCGGATTTTAACCAAGCAACTGGACCTGATCCCCACCAAAGCCTCGCTCGACGAATTGCGCGAGGCCGCCAAATCCTGCAAAAACTGCGATCTCTGGAAATTAGGCACGCAAACCGTTTTCGGCGAAGGTGCTACGCACAGCAAGCTGATGCTCGTAGGCGAACAACCCGGCGACCAAGAAGATCTTGCCGGCAAACCATTCGTCGGTCCCGCAGGCAAGCTGCTCGATAACGCTCTCGTCGAAGCCGGGATCGACCGCAAAAAAGTTTACGTCACCAACGCCGTCAAACATTTCAAGTGGGAGCCCCGCGCCAAACGCCGTATCCATAAAAAACCCAACGCCGGCGAAATCGCCGCCTGTCGCCCCTGGCTCGATGCAGAAATCGCCGCCATCCGCCCCAAAGTAATTGTTTGCCTTGGTGCCACCGCGGCTCAAGCCCTGTTCGGCAAAGATTTTCGTGTTACCCAGCATCGCGGCGAATTCATCGAGTCCACGCTCGCACCCTACGTCGCCGCCACCGTGCACCCCTCTTCGATCTTGCGCGCCCCCGATGAAAATGCCCGCCACGAAGAAATGGCCCGCTTTATCGCCGATCTCAAGAAGATTGCCCGCGTTTTGCAATGAGCGATTAAACTATCTCCTCCATGCCTGACCCAGGAACAGTGCGCATCGGCATCTCCGGGTGGACCTACAAACCTTGGCGCGGTGTTTTCTATCCCGAAGATTTAAAACAAAAACTCGAACTCGAATACGCCTCCAAAACTTTCAACTCCATCGAAATCAACGGCACCTTTTATTCCTTGCAGCGTCCTCCAAGCTTTGAACGCTGGGCTGCCGAGACCCCCGACGATTTTGTTTTTTCCGTGAAGGCTCCGCGCTTTATCACCCACATCAGACGTTTGAAAGATGCCAAAGCTCCAGTCGCAAATTTTCTAGCCTCGGGAATTTTCAATCTAGGCGCGAAACTGGGACCGATCTTGTGGCAATTGCCGCCGAACTTCATCTTCAGGCCTGAAGTGCTCGAAGATTTTCTCCTATTGCTCCCTCACGACACCGAGAAAGCATCCGCCGTAGCCCGCAAACACGATAAATGGATGGCCGGCCGCACTGCGCTGAAGCCCGACGCCAAGCGCCCCCTGCGCCACGCTATGGAAATCCGCCACGCCAGCTTTGCCACTCCAGAATTTATAAATCTTCTCCGCCAATACGATGTCGCGCTAGTTTGCGCCGACACAGTGGAGTGGCCGCGTCTGATGGACGTCACGTCCGATTTCATGTACTGCCGTCTGCATGGCCCGGAAGGTTTGTATGCCAGCGGCTACGACGAGCCATCCTTGGATCAGTGGGCAACGCGCGTCCAGCACTGGGCATGCGGACGCGAACCGGAAGACGCCGAACGCGTCATCAAAGAAAAAGGCCCGCAAAAACCTCAACGCGACGTCTTCGTTTATTTCGACAACGACACAAAAGTCCGCGCACCCTTTGACGCCAAGACCCTCACCGCAAAAATAAGCAAACTTCTCACGAAGTAAATGACGCGTCCTTGTCCCTACAACTTTGACGACTCCAAGCTCTTCGAAATACCTTCCAACGGAATGGCCACCCATCCCGGACGATTATTCAATTCATACCCTAACTCGTACACCGCTTTCTCCAGCACATGCAGTTGCAACAATGCCATGATCTCTTCGCGACTCGGCGGAAGAAATTCCGCGCCGCGAGCGGTTTTCAAATACTCATCCAAAAAGCGGTCGCTCACCCATTTCGCCCATACTTCCGCCCAGCCGTTCAACTTTTCCCTGTTGCTATCGTCAACATTCACACTGCCGGTCGACGCCAGCAGCGGTGCATGCGCTGCATAATGAAACGACCGCAGCATTCCCGCCACATCCTGCAACGGCGACCGCTTCAAACGCCGTTGCGACAATGGCCGCGCAGGCTCCCCTTCAAAATCAATAATCACGAAGTCTGCCCCGGTGTACAAAACCTGCCCCAAATGATAATCGCCGTGTATTCTCGTCCGCACTGCGCGTACCGGAACACTCAGCGCAGCATGAAAACGCTCAATGATCCGCGGTTCGCCGGCTAGCACTTTGTCCACTTTCGCCTTGGCATTTTCTGGCAACTGATCCTGCGCGTGCCGCAACTGCCGATAAATCCGGTTCGTCAACTCCAGCAGCGCATCCTCAAAGCCTCGCTGAAACTTGTCATCAAAAGGCTCGGGTGCAAAATCAGGTTCCGCCGCAGCGGCCGGAGACGCCAGAGCCAAATGCAATTCAGCCGTTCGCCGCGCAAGCAATCCCACTGATTCCAAAAATGGAGCAATCAACACGCGCGCCGTATCATTCCGCGAATCCGCAACGCCGTCCTCTGCCGAATTTTTGCCCACCTCGTTATAAAAAGCCGAAATCGATTTCATCGTGTATTGCCACGCATCGCCCTGGTTCGGCACAAACCCCTGCAGAATCCCCTGCGTCATCCCCACTCCGCGTGCTTCGCGATATTCCAGTGCTCCAAGCAACTGCGGCGTGTGCTGATAGTGGGCCTTCTCCGTGAGAAAACCACCCACCTCAAGATCCGGATTTACGCCTTCCTCCAGCCGCCGAAAAAATTTCAATATCAAGCGGTCCCCGTAAGCAACCGAACTGTTGCTCTGCTCCGCGGTAATCGCGCGAGGACGCAGGCTCCCAGCTGCTCCAGTTTCCTGCATCGACAACGCATGAGTGCGCGACGTCACCAGTTCCCCGGCCTCTCCGGTAAACAGCAATCCCCTCTCAATCGCGTCCAGCAAAAAAGAAAGAAATGTTTCATTCTTCAGCGCGTCGGCAAGCGTTATCGCCTCTCCTCCGCCCCGCCCCGAAACCGTCAGGACCGCACCGGGTGCCCCGGGTTCGCCGTTGAGGTTTGAACCCGGGTCTTTCTTTCGATCTGAGTCCTTCGCCACCACCAGCGGCAAAGAATACAAATCCGTCCCGCCGCCTTCATACTCCACCTTCACCATAACAATCAGCGCATGCAGTCCGTCCCGTTCCAACGTAACGAAATCCACCACCTCCGTAGCACGGACCTCTCGAGCCTTAGCCCCAAACCACCGCTGCCCCTTCAAATAAGCAGGCAGCTGCGCCGGCAATTCCGTCTTTAAATTAGAAAACATATCTTTGCCAAAACCCGGCGCGGCCATAAATGTCTCCCTCCGCCAAATGCATTACAACGGCTGTGGCTCTTTGTATTTTTCCTTCGTCGTATTTCCCAGATATCTCTCCAGCGCGCGCCGCGCCAGGTCCTGTCCTCCAAGTCCAAACGCGATGGCCAGCCCCAGCATCGAGGCTCCAAACACGATCGAAAACGCCGCCAGCACCGTCTGCCGCGCCAACCCCAGCTCCTCCAACGCCATGGAAATCGCCAGAATCCAGATTACAAATCGAATCGACCAGCTCCAGATTTTCGGCGAGCGAATCCCCGCGTTCACGGAAGCCAGCAGCGCCGCCCGCGACAAAAAATTCGCCAGCACCAATCCCAGAAATAAAATCACCATGGCGATAAATACTTCCGGAAGGAATCGGAACAATCGCGAGATCTGCTCCTGCAACCCCGCTACTCCCAATACACTGATGCCGATCAAAATAAATCCCAGCCATGTAATCCAGAATATCGACCGGCTCAGCAGTTCTGTCATCGACGGCAGGTCCGCCATCCGCAACACTCGCGAAGCCCCGGCATCTTCCGAAACGCGATCCAATTTCGTTAGCCGCAGCACTGCCCGCACTACGTGGCCAAGTAGGTATGCCGCCAACAATCCCACCAGGATAATGACCAGCATGACCACGAGTCGCGGCAGAAATTCCGCGATCATATGCACCAGATTGTAGTAAGCCTGCTCCAACCCTTGCACGATGGTGACTCTCATGATTTCACCTCGACTCCTGCTTTCCACTTCTCCGTCAGATACGGCTTCTGCCGTTCGAACTCCATACAAAGATTTTCACTCACCGCTTCCATTTCCGTCGCCGACGCATCGGCATATTCCCCCAGGAACGAATAAATTTTCCCGCGATAAAGTGGCACCAACGCCTGCACCAGGTGATCGCGATTGATTACCGAATGATGGTATGAGGCCGCAAATTCATACAGCATCGTCACCCACAACTCCTCCGGAAACCGGAATGAATGTTGGTCCACCGTCGCGATGCCTTGAATACTTTCCAGCGTTTGTGGACTTAAGATCGACTCCAGGATCGGTTCAAGTTCTTTGACGCCGGTTTGAAACATTTCAAACATTCTGGCGCGATTAAGCTCCTGCGGTTCCGCGGTAACGGCATGGTCCGGACCAAACGTCGGCAGTGATTCTGAACCCTTGCGCTCCAGCCACGATTGCTGGTGTGTTTCCAGCAACCAGAACAAACTTCCCACCGTTTGGCGCAACACTTCCACAAGATCGGGGCCCGCTCCATCCGGCGGTGGAGGCTTCTCGCCAAGATAAACCTGGCAACAGCGAAAATCAGACGTGAGCGCCGAAATTCCCAGCCAAGCTTCCGGCCGCGAACGCACCGGCTCTTCATGCCAAACATCCTCATTCAGGCAAAAGTTCCCAAGCCGGTTCGAAAACGCCCACTCGTCGGAATACAGTTCGCGAATCCTGCGGCCGAATAGCGCGCGCGTCATGGGATAAAGAAGGTTCCGTGCCAGCAAACCCTGAAATTTATGGCGCGAATATAAAGGCGCCACAAAATCGAAGCTGTCCCGGAATGCTGGACGTAAAAGATTCGCCACCCACTCCGGGGACATGCTGGAAGTAGCCGGCGATACCACCGCGCACGCCCGGGCCCGTAACAAATCCGACGCCGAAAGAATCGTGCGCAGCGCCAGGCCCGGAGAAGGCGCCCCATTGAATGCCGCGGTAACCCGGTGAATCGTTCGCAGCGAGGTTATCCCCTTGGAGTTCGAATTATTCCCTGGCTCTCCATCGCCCGAGCGCTCGTCGGATCCAGAATCTTCCGCCACCCCGCCATCAACGCTGATGATCGCCACTCGCTGCCGCACAAAGTTCTGCTGCAAACTTTTTTCAACATAATGCGCAGCCCGCCGCACCGTGTTGGCGCTTCGGTGCGCGAGGATCCCAACAAGCAGGTCCACCTCGCCGACACTCATCAATTGACGAAGCAGGTCGTCAGAAAGGAAGGTTTCGTCAGCCAAAGTACTTCAACTCTCGCTTTCAACTGGGCGGAAACATAATACCGGGCCAACGTCGATAATGCTCAGCTTAAACTGCCGGCGTCAAATGCGGCGTAGTCGGAACCAGTAAAATTGATATGGACCAAGCGTCAGCAGGTACGGCAAATCGCCAAACCTGGGAAACAGGTTTCTTCCAAACATTTCTATCGGTATATAACCCTTATACCGCTGCACATCCAGCTCCACAGCCTGGGCTGAGCTCGACAAGTTATTCACCACCAGGATTTTCTCGTTGCCCAGTTCGCGAATATACGCCAGCACTCGGTGATTCGATGGCCGCAAAAATTCCATCGTCCCCCGGCTGAACACTCGGTACGAATTTCGCGTCTTGATCAGCGCCTTCATCCAGGACAGCAGCGAGTGGCTGAATCTCCGCTGCGAATCCACATTCACCACCTGGTAGCCATACAGGGAATTGGAAATTAGCGGCGAATATAATCGTTCCGGATCAGCAAACGAAAATCCCGCATTCGTCCCGCCATTCCATTGCATCGGCGTTCGAACTCCGTTGCGATCGCCCAGGTAAATATTGTCGCCCATCCCGATTTCGTCGCCGTAATAAACGATCGGCGTCCCCGGCATCGACATCAACAATCCATTGAGCAGCTCGATTCGCCGCCGGTCATTTTCCATCATCGGTGCCAGCCGCCGCCGGATCCCCAAATTAATCCGCATCGTCTTATCCGTGGCGTACTCGTCGTACATATAATCGCGCTCGACGTCCGTCACCATCTCCAGCGTAAGTTCGTCGTGGTTCCTCAAAAATATGCACCACTGGCAATTTGCCGGAATTGGCGGAGTCTGATCGAGAATCTCAATGATCGGTTTGCGGTCCTCTAATTTCACCGCCATGAACATTCGTGGCATCAGCGGAAAATGAAACGCAGTGTGAAACTCGTCGCCATCCCCAAAATACGCGCGCACATCCGCCGGCCACTGATTTGCTTCTGCCAGCAACATTCTCCCCGGATAAAATTGGTCCAGCCGCTTGCGTACTTCCTTGATTACCGCGTGCGTCTCCGGAAGATTTTCACAAGAAGTTCCTTCGCGCTCCACCAGGTATGGCACCGCATCCAGTCGGAAACCGTCCACGCCCATGTCCAGCCAAAACCTCATGATTTCCCACATCGCTTCAAACACGTCGGGATTATCAAAATTCAAATCCGGCTGGTGACTGAAAAACCTGTGCCAGTAATACGATTTCGATACCGGGTCCCATGTCCAGTTCGACAGCTCCGTATCGACAAAAATAATCCGCACGCCCTTATACTTCGTGTCCGTATCGCTCCACACGTACCAATCACGTTTTGGGTTATCGCGCGAGCTGCGTGCTTCCTGAAACCACGGATGCTGGTCGGAGGTGTGATTCATCACCATTTCAATGATTACCCGCAAGCCCCGGTTGTGTGCCGCGTTGAGAAACGCCTTGAAGTCGTCCAGCGTTCCGTAACTCGGATGAACGGTGGTGTAATCCGCGATGTCGTAACCGTCATCGCGTAACGGCGAAGGATAAAACGGCAACAGCCAGATAGTGTTGGTGCCCAGTTCCTGAAGATAGTCGAGACGCTGTGTCATCCCGACAAAATCTCCAATGCCGTCGCCATTGCTGTCGCAAAAAGTGCGTACGTGCAGCTGGTAAATTACCGCGTCTTTGTACCACAGGTTGTCTTCTTGCAACGCCAACGGGGTAACTCTCCTTTTCAGCGCCTCATCAGCGTGAATGCAAGTTCAAAATAAATATTATGGTAACGGCTCAACACGAAATATATGCGCAGGCAAAGCCGCGGGATTCAGTTCCACATAATTTCTGCTTCCCTGCCAGATATATCTTTTATCCGTCAGCAGGTCATTCATCTCGTAAGACTCCCCGGTCGCCAATCGAAATTCCTTCAACGCCACATCCACCCATCCCATCTGCCTATTCACCGGGTCCAGATTCACGACCACCAGGAGTTTGTCGCCCCGGTCTTCCGACGTCTTGCTATACGCGATCAACATCGGGTTATCTGTGATGTGAAATTTCAGACCATAGTTGTGCTGCAAAGCAACATGATCCCGCCGGATGCTGTTCACCCGCCGTATCAGACCCTTCAAACTTTTCGGGTCGTTTCTGTTCCAAACCCGCACTTGATATTTTTCCGAGTCCAGATATTCCTCGCTGCCCTCGCGCACCGGCACATTTTCCATTAATTCGAACGCCGGTCCGTAAACTCCATAATTCGCGCCCAGCGTTGCGGCTAACACCAGTCGGGCAATAAACCCGGGACGCCCGCCTTTCTGCAGATACTCATTTAAAATGTCCGGAGTGTTCGGCCACAAGTTAGGTCGAAAAAACTCGCTCACCGGCGGCTCGGTAATCTCCGTGAAGTACTCTATCAACTCTGCTTTGGTATTTTTCCACGCGAAGTACGTATACGACTGCGTGAATCCCAATTTCGCCAACCGGTACATCACTTTGGGCCGCGTGAACGCTTCTGCCAGAAAAATCGTGTCAGGATATTCTCGTTGCGTCTCGCGAATGAGCCATTCCCAGAATGCAAATGGCTTGGTGTGCGGATTGTCCACCCGAAAAATTTTGATGCCCTGCGAAATCCAGAAAAAAATCACGCTCTTTAGTTCTTCCGCCAGCGCCGCATAATTCGCCGTCTCAAAATCCAGCGGATATATGTCCTGATATTTCTTCGGCGGATTCTCCGCGTACTGCACGCTCCCATCCGCTCGCGAGCGAAACCATTCGCGGTGCTCCTTCACATAAGGATGATCCGGCGAACATTGAAACGCCATGTCCAGCGCCAGTTCAATTCCGTGCAGCTCGGCTTTCTCTCTTAATGCCCGCAAGTCCGCCAAAGTTCCAAGCGCCGGATTTATAGCTTTGTGCCCGCCGTCTTTTGAACCAATGGCCCACGGGCTCCCCGGATCAGCCGCCGTCGGCGTCGTGGAATTATTTTTGCCTTTGCGTTCCGTCTTTCCGATCGGATGAATCGGCGGCAAATACAAAACATCAAATCCCATATCCGCCACGTATTCCACGTACTCGGCGCAATCCCGCAAAGTCCCAGGCCGCTCCGCCAAAGTCGTGCACGAACGAGGAAACATTTCGTACCACGTGCTGAAACGCGCCCGCGCGCGATCAACCCGCACCGCCAACTCTTTCTCGTAAACCGCATCGCCGGCGCGATCCCGGTACCGCGACATCAGCAAAATTAAATCCTCATCTTCCGAGAACGCCACCGCCGCCGCCACATCTGTCCCCCCGATCCTTTCCAACCGAGCGCTCAGCGCATTCAACATCTCCAGGTCCGCAGAACTCGCGCGCCCTGCAGCAGCTGCTAACAATTTCACCCCGGTCTTCAGCTCCATCGACACGTCTTGCCCCGCACCCGCTTTTTTTCCCAAATCGCGAGCCCAGGTTTTGAAACCATCCACCCACCCTCGCAGGGTATAAAAATAAACTCCCACACTCCCGGGCCGGAACCGTGCCTCCCACCGGTCATTGGTAACCAACTGCATTGGCTCATACTGCCAATCCGCTTCGCCCTCTCTGTGATATTGCAGTGCCGCATCCACGACATCGTGCCCGTCAGCAAAAATATCAGCGCTAACCGTTACAAGTTCTCCCGGTGTGCGCGTGATTGGAAATCGCCCGCCGTCAATTTCTGGCCGCACACTTTCAATCACCACTCTCTGAACAGACTTCGGCGTATTTCTATCTGCAGTTTTTTTTGGAAGGAATCGTTCGTCGGTGACCGTCACGGCGTGCAGTAAATTCGCTCCCCATCTCCCAATTTATTATCTTCGACTCATTATATACGCCTGTAGTGCAACGATTCTTCATGCAGCGAAATACTTATTCATATAATTAAAATTCCAGTTCTGGTTTAACGAATCAGTTAATCCCCTCTACTGGATTCACTGGATACTCTCGCGCGCCTTAAAAGCCTACACTAGCAGTGCTGATGGGCGTGGTTTGCCCAGCACGAGGCTCAAGTGAAGATAGCCCAAGTGTCCCCCTTATATGAAAGCGTTCCACCCAAAATGTATGGAGGTACTGAACGTGTCGTTTCGTTCCTTACCGAAGAGCTAGTCGCGCAAGGCCAGGATGTAACTCTTTTCGCCAGCGGAGATTCGCAAACTTCCGCGAAGCTCGTTCCGGGCTCAAAAACGTCTCTCCGGCTCAGTAAAAATTCCGTCGACCATCTGGCGCACCACATCGCCATGTTGGATGACGTGATGCGCATGGCGCCCGAATTCGACGTCATTCATTTCCACATCGATTACATGCATTTCCCATTGTCCCGCTATTGCGCGCTGCCAAGCATCACTACTCTTCATGGCCGCCTCGATCTTCCCGATTTAATTCCAGTTTATAAACGCTACGCGGACGCGCCCGTGATTTCCATTTCTATGGCGCAGCGCAAACCACTTCCTCGCGCCAACTGGGTTGCCAATGTTCATCACGGACTGCCTGCCGATCTCTTAACCTTTAATCCCAAACCAGGCGAGTATCTCGCATTTCTTGGCCGAATCTCCCCGGAGAAACGCCTCGATCGCGCCATTGAAATCGCCAAGCGCGCAGGCATTCCCCTGAAAGTAGCCGCGAAAATCGACAACGCCGACCGCGCCTACTATGAATCCACCATCAAGCCGTTAATGGGCGATCCCAACGTCGACTTCATCGGTGAAATCGGTGAAAACGAGAAAAGCGAATTTCTCGGCAATGCTTACGCCTATCTCTTCCCCATCGACTGGCCTGAGCCTTTCGGTTTGACCATGATCGAAGCCATGGCCTGCGGCACCCCCACCATCGCTTTTAATTGTGGCTCTGTTCCGGAAGTGATGCAGGAAGGTCTCACCGGCTTCATCGTCAACAGTATCGATCAAGCCGTTGCAGCAGTAGGAAAAATAGATTCAATCGAACGCACTGCTTGCCGTAACGTTTTTGAAAAGCGCTTCACCTCCGCGCATATGGCCGAACGATACATCCAGGTCTATCAGTCCATGGCCTCGGACATCCACCTCGCCGCCCGTGCCGAGGATGTCTCTGATAACCCTCGTTCACAGGCAATCGCATAATAAAAAATCTCCGATTCGTGGCAGGATAGGTCTGTGGCAGATATTGTCCGCGTCAAAGACCAGTATTACGTTAAGGCGACCTCGGCGCTCGCCGATGACCGCACGCGCGTTCTCAAATACGGCGACACCTTCGCCGTCCTAAATCGCTACGGCGACATCGAGCCGCTGGGCTTCGGCCAGTTCGGCTTGTTCCACTCCGAGACTCGCCACCTCTCGCGCATGACTCTGCAGTTAAATTCGCAGACCCCCATGCTGCTCAGCTCCACCATCCGCGACGACAACGCCTTCCTCGCCGTGGATATGACCAATTTCGACACCACCACCAACGGCCCCGCCAGCCTCAAAACGGAACAAGGCCTGCCGCGCGAAACGATTCATCTTTTCCGCTCTAAATTTCTCGATAAGGCCACCTGTTACGAACAAATCCGCTTGATTAATTACGGTCTGCAACCTCTCCAAATCTCTCTCAGCTTCCAATTCGAAGCTGACTTCGCCGACATCTTCGAAGTACGCGGCACCAAGCGCGCAAAAAAGGGTGATCGCCTCTCTGACTCTCTCGATGGCGACACCGCCGTCCTTTCCTATCGCGGCCTCGATAACGTCAGCAGAAAAACTCGCATTGAATTCACTCCCAAGCCTCGCGTGCTCACCACCCGCCAGGCCCGTTACGAATTCACTCTCGAGCCCAAACAGGAACAATCCGTTTTCGTCACCGTCTCCTGCGAACGAAATTTAATTCCCGTCCCCACCAATCCTTATCAAAGCGCTTTTGACGTGCTGCACAATCGCTCCACCAACGAACGCCTGCACGAGTGCCAGATCACTACTTCCAATAAGCGCATCAACTCCTGGCTCAAGCGCTCGGAAGCCGACTTGCGCATGCTCACCGATGGCAATCCTGAAGGCGAATATCCTTACGCCGGCGTCCCTTGGTTCGCCACCGTTTTTGGCCGCGACGGGCTTGTCACCGCACTAGAAACTTTGTGGATCGCTCCGCACATCGCCAAAAGCGTTCTGCAATATCTTGCCGACGAGCAGGCTACCGAGGAAATTCCTGATCAGGACGCCGAACCGGGAAAAATTCTTCACGAAATGCGCCGCGGCGAAATGGCCGCGCTCAAGGAAGTTCCCTTCGGTCGCTATTACGGCAGCGTGGATTCCACCCCGTTATTCGTCGTTCTCGCCGCGGGCTATTTTCTGCGCACCGGCGACGCCGAATTTTTATCCTCGATTTGGTCCAATATTCAAGCCGCTCTGCGCTGGATCGATATTTACGGTGATCGCGATCACGATGGCTTCGTGGAATACGCGCGCCGCTCCAACTCCGGCTTGATTCAGCAGGGCTGGAAGGATTCACACGATTCCGTCTTCCACGCTAATGGCGTCTTAGCCGAACCGCCCATCGCGCTTTGCGAAGTGCAGGCCTACACCTACGCCGCCAAGCGTTCCGCCGCCATGCTCGCCGGCGAATTTGGCGACAATGATGCCGCCCTGAAACTGAATCTGGAAGCCGATCGCCTGCAGCAGCGCTTTGAACAAGAATTCTGGTGTGAAGAAATCGGTATGTATGCGCTTGCCCTCGACGGCAAAAAACAACAATGCAAAGTCCGCTCCTCCAACGCCGCGCAAACGCTTTTCTCCAAGATCGCCTCGCCTGAGCGCGCCGCAATCATGTGCCACCAGCTCATGTCCAACCAGCTTTTCTCCGGTTGGGGCGTGCGCACCATCGGCTCCGGCGAGCTACGCTACAACCCCATGTCCTACCACAACGGTTCCGTCTGGCCCCACGACAACGCCTTGATCGGCTGGGGCCTCTCCCTCTACGGTTTCCAGGATGCCGTCGGCTCCATCCTCAACGGTCTCTACGAAGCCAGCCTGTATGTCGATCTGCATCGCTTGCCCGAACTTTTCTGCGGCTTCCACAAGCGCACCGAATCCATCGGCCCTACTCTCTACCCCGTCGCCTGCGCGCCGCAAGCGTGGGCCGCCGCCGCCCCCTATCTTTTGCTTCAATCCATGCTGGGCCTACGGATCAAAGCCGCCGAGCGCCAGGTCTGCTTCGCCAATCCCATCTTGCCCGCCAACATCGAAGAAGTGCGCATCGACAATTTAGGCATCCCCGGAGCCGACTGCGACGTAATCATCCACCGCTACTCCGCAGGAGTCTCCGTAGACATCCTCCGCAAAAAAGGCGAAATCGAAGTCCTCAAATCCGTCTAGTAATTGTCATTCTTTGTCATTGTTCAAAGGCGGGGGGTGCCCCACCCTCAGATTTTTGGAGGGTGGGTCTTGTAACGTGGAAACACCCAGACCATAACGCAGCAACACAGACCCAAGTCTTGGATGAAAACAGTTCGAAGGGACACCGGTAGAAAAGAAGAACAAAAAAAGAAGAGGCGGGCCAGGTCTTCCCGCCTCCTCGCATTCCCCCCTCTCGTCACTTTGGCATGACGCATGACATCACCGTGGTATTCGCGTTAAGCGCCTCTCCAGAGTGTTGCGCCGCGAGAATCTGTTTTTGCTGCTGATCGTATGACGTTACACACGAAGCCGCGCGCAAATTGTCATCCAGCAAATCCTTGTCATAATTCTTCTGTGTCCACGACACTCCTTTTTCCAGGTCGAACTGCGTACCATAAATCTGCTTTTTCCTACAGACAATAAATACCTATCCAAGGATGCTACCGCCAGCCATAGCCCGTTCCGGTTGCCTTTCGCAACCGCCGTAGACGCGAGCACATGAGCAAGCAAATAGTCCTCCGGATTCTGTCCATGTTGAAACACCATGGCAGCAAACCAGAAATCTTGCCCCGTCTGAATCTTGTCAGCGTGCAGCAGTTCATGTACACGGGCGCGCCGTTCGTCATCGTGACGGGATATAGCCTCGTCCGCCAGGACAGGCCAAATCTTTTTCGGAAGTTCTTTACCTTGCGCGTCAAATTCTGGAAGCGGGTCATTTCCTCGATCTCGCTGATCGTCGAGAAAGATTTTTCTAAGTTCGGGAATATCTTGGCTCTGAGGACTCGATGAAGAAGACCCAGAAACCCCGAAAAATGGACCACAGAACAGGGGACAACACGCAGAACATCGTCGCAAGTAGCAATCTCATCTCATTAAGACTCCCAAAACAAATCGATTTCGTATCCTTCGATCGATTCTAGTCGGTCTTAAATTATGTAGGTTGAATAATTGCACCCAGAAGTAATGTCTAACAAAAATTGAAGAGACGCGGAGGGCGCCTCACCCTCAGATTTTTGCAGGGTGGGTCTTGTAACGTGGGAACACCTAGGCTGATCAGCGTTTAAAGCAGTAGCAGGAAGCAGTAGAAGGAACACGAAAACGAACAAAAAAAAGAGGAGGCGGGCCAGGTCTTCCCGCCTCCTCGCATTCCCCTCTCGGGGAGAACCAGCTAGTCTGACGGAGGGTGACTAGCCAGTCGTGTGTTGGCCTGGCTATGAAACCCCTCCCGCCACCAAAAAGTTTCGCGCTTCTCAAAAAAATTTAAGTAGAATCTTTCCGGTAGCTTATAGCACCCTACCTACATCCAATCGCCTAATGCCCCGCACCTCCAACCTCAGCCCCGAAAATCTATTGCGTTTTCTACAGGTTAAAACCGAGCCTGCCTCCGCCAACGACATCGCCCGCGGCCTGCACCTAGGAAAATCCGACCGCCGCCACCTCTTCAAAATCCTCACCAAACTAAAAAAACGCAACGCCATCGAAGAACTCCCCGGAGGCCGCTACCGCCTCGCAAAACGAAACCCCGCAAAAGAATCGGCCCCCGCAACATCGCAAACCAAGCGCCGCACCGGTAGCTCGCAAGTAGAAGACACGCAAACCAAGCCCGCAACAATTCCCTTGGCTCGCGATGAAATAAAAGGCCGCCTGGTCCTCCACCACGACGGCTACGGCTTCGTCGTCCCCTCAACTCCGATCCCGCAACTCGATGGCGATCTCTTCATTCCGCCCAGCGCAATAAACGGCGCCATGCACGGCGACCAGGTCATCGCCAAAATGAAGCCCGCCTACGGCGTCACCGGAGCGCGCCGCGCCGAAGGCACCATCGTCCGCATCCTCGGCCGCGCCCACGCCACCGTCGTCGGTCTTTTCCGCTACAACTCCCAGGGCAATGTGGTTCTTCCGTACGACATTCGCATCCAGAACGAAATCGAAATTCCGCCCGGTGATGAATTAACTCCCGCCTTGCGTGAAAAATTAGGTTTACCGCCAGCCGATCACCAAGCGGCCCGCCCCAAGCGCCTCCCCGTTCTTCCCGAACTCGACGGCGCCGTCGTCAACGTCGAACTCACCCGCTACGCGCGCGCAGGCGCCCCGCCCACCGGACGCCTCGTCGAAATCCTCGGCCGCCCCGGCGACCTCGGCGTCGACATCGAAATCATCATTCGCAAGCATCACCTCCCGCACACCTTCTCCGCCGACGTCCTACAGGAAGCCGCCCGCCGCGCCGTTCCCATCGCCGAAACGGAACACCAGGGCCGCCAGGATTTTCGCGAACTTCCCATCGTCACCATCGACGGCGAAACCGCCCGCGATTTCGACGACGCCGTTTACGTCGAACGTAGGCCCGACGGCGGCTGGCACCTCCAGGTGCACATCGCCGACGTCTCTCACTACGTGAGAACTGAAACCCCGCTCGATCACGAAGCCCGCCTGCGCGGCACCTCCGTTTATTTTCCCGACCGCGCTGTCCCCATGCTTCCCGAATCTCTCTCCAACGGTATGTGCTCCCTGAAGCCACAGGAAGACCGCTTAGTCATGAGCGCTCTCATGGAGTTCGACCCCGCCGGCAACATGCGCTCCGCACGCATGACGCCCGGCGTCATTCGTTCCTTCGAACGCATGACCTACACCAACGTAAACAAAGTCATCGAAAAAGATCCCGAGATGACCGCGCGTTACGCCAACTTCGTAAAGCATTTCGCCAACATGAAAGAGCTGGCGCTCCTTTTGAATAAGCGCCGCAACGAACACGGCTCCATCGACTTCGATCTTCCCGAACAGGTCATCGAGTTCGACGATCAGCAGCGCATGGTCAGCATCGGCCGCAGCGTGCGCAACATCGCCCATCGCCTCATCGAAGAATTCATGCTCGCCGCCAATCGGGCGGTCGATAGTTATCTTCAGCAGCGCGGCATCAACTCCCTCCACCGCGTCCACGAAAAACCCGACGCTCGCAAAGTTCTAGAGTTCGAAGAACTGGCCCGCGCTTTCGGCTATTCCCTCGGCGTAGAAAATTTGCAGCAACGCGAAATCGCCGTGCGTCACGGACGCACCCCGGCCCCCGCGCGCGCCGGCCGCCCCGACTCCTACGGCCACGGTCGCGAACGCCCCATGAAAGTCCCGCTTCCCGGCGGCGTCGACCTCAACATCACCCCCCAGCATTACCAGCGCCTCATTCACAAAGTCACCGGCAAGCCCGAAGAGCGCATCATCTCCTACTTAATGCTTCGCTCACTGAAGCAGGCCCGTTATGCCGCCGATCCCCTCGGCCACTTCGCCCTCGGCTTCGACGAATACACTCATTTCACTTCGCCAATTCGCCGCTATCCGGATTTAATCGTGCATCGCATTTTGAAGTGGGCGCTCGAACATCCCGAAAGCAAGCCGCAATCCTCAGATTCACCACGCTCCCCGCAGTGGAGCAAATCCGCCGCTGCCGCCCTCACCGCACAAAATGAGGAAGCCAAACTTTACTCCCAGCATCAACTCGAGGAAATCGCGGCGGAATCCTCCGAAGCGGAACGCCGCGCCAACGGCGCCGAACGCGAATTAATGGATTGGAAAACCGCGCAGTTCATGGAGCAGCATCTCGGCGAGGAATACGACGCCCTGATAATTTCCGTGCAAAAGTACGGCTGCTTCGTGGAGCTCTTCGAAGTTTTTGTGGAAGGCCTACTGCCGATCAACGCCCTGGAAGAAGCCGCTGGCACCCGTGTCGTTTTTCGCGAAGCCGATCACGCCATCGTCTCAACACCCGGTGGAGGAGCCGACAGCGCCCGTGGCGGCCGCCGCAGAAATCCTCTCGGCCGTGGCCGCGGCGCAAAACCGAAACAGCTCACCTGGAGCCTCGGCGACAAAGTCCGCGTCCGCGCCGAACGCATCGACCCCATGCGCAAACGCGTCGAATTTGCCCTGGCCACTCCTTCCTGAAAATTTAGCTGGGAAATAACCTCGAATTGCATTTTCAGTTTACGAAACGTCCAGTCGGAATTACAAAACGGGCTTTCTGGGGCGCACTCCTTAAAAATCAGCGAACATTTCGGGAATAAATCTTCGCAGAAGAGGTTAACGACTATGTCGGCATCGGGCTCGCGCCTCAGGGAGAACTTCCGTGCGTCAGGGAACGTTGATTGGAGGCCGGGAGATGCCCGCCCTCTTGCGCTCATTCGTGTGTTTCGTCAGAGTGGTCCTATTCGTCCAGTGTGTTGGACTGCTGCCTGCCTGGGCAGCGCCTGCCACCACCACGACAACCCTGTCCGTTACCTCCGCTGGAAACGCAGTGGCAACCGTAACGTCTGGAACTGTGGTGACGCTGACCGCCACCGTCATGACCGGCAACACCCCAGTCGCGCCAGGGCAGATCAACTTCTGCGATGCGACGGCAAAATCCTGCACTGACATCCATCTGCTGGGCTCGGCACAGTTGACCAGCGCAGGCACGGCGACGCTGCACTTTCGCCCCGGCATTGGAAGCCATACTTATCGGGCAGTCTTTGTTGGGACTAATGCCAATGCGGCAAGCTCTTCAGCCACATCCACTCTTACGGTGACCGGAACCTATCCGACGATAACCAGCATTGCATCCAGCGGCACGCCGGGCGATTACTCGCTCACCGCGACAGTGCTGGGCAATGGGCACGTTTCGCCAACGGGTACGGTTTCGTTCCTGGACACCAGCAACTCGAACCAGGTACTTGCGGCGGCGACGCTGACACCTGGAACAGCCGGACTCAACCTGATTCCGTCCACGCTTCCCGAGTTTTCACCCACCAGCGTGGCGGTGGGCGACTTCAATGGAGATGGCATTCCAGATTTGGCGATTTCGGAGTTTGGCATCGATATTGATCTCGGCAACGGAGACGGAACTTTCCAGGCCCGTGTGTTAGCGCCGGGCCTTCTCCCTTACATCGAGTTTATTGCCGTGGGAGACTTCAATGGCGATGGCAAGCTTGACCTGGCCGTCGCCTACTGCAACGACACCTTCCCTACGACCCAGCCAGGCGCGGTGGAAATCCTGCTGGGCAACGGAGATGGGACCTTTAACCTCGCCGCTGTCAGTCCCGCCACCGGCAACACCCCTACTGCGATCGCAACCGGTGACCTCAATGGCGATGGCAATCTCGACCTCGCAATCTCCAATGGAAGCAGCAACACAGTGACCATCCTGCTGGGCAACGGGAATGGAACCTTTACTGCTGTGGCCAGTCCCGCAACCGGAAATAGTCCCTCATCGTTAGTGGTGGGAGATTTCAACGGCGACGGTAAACCCGATTTGGCGGTCACCAACGCAACCGACAACACCGTGACGATCCTCTTGGGCAACGGAGATGGGACCTTCAAGGCAATGGCAAGTCCGGTCACTGGTAACAGACCCTCCGCAATTGCGGCAGGCGACTTCACTGGCAACGGGAAAGTGGATCTGGCGGTTGCGAATGCAGCGGGAAACACGATTACGATTTTGCTGGGAAATGGGGACGGTACCTTTACAGCAGCGACAGGCCCGGCGATCGCCGGTCCCCTCGTCACCCCTATCGCCGTTGCAGACTTCAATGGGGATGGCGTTGCGGATCTAGCCGTGGGAGGCAATGCACCTGCCCTCTTTCTCGGCAACGGGGATGGCACCTTCACCCCATCGGCGCCGCTGTCACCTTTCGTCTATCCGATCCAGTCCGTGGTCGCGGCAGATCTGGATGGCGACGGTATTGCCGATGTAGTCGACTCAACGGAGGGTCCAGATTCGGATGGCGGCTCCGTAACAGTCTTCCTTACAAAGACCCGGTCCACAACGGCCACGGCCAATGGCATCGCGGTCTCGCCTGTGAACGGAAATGTGGCGATGCACGCCGTTGTTGCCAGTTATCCCGGCGACGCTGTGTACAGCGGCAGTATTTCCAGCCCCGCCCAATTGGCGTCGGGCGCGGCGAATTTTTCCCTGAGTGGTGCGCCGCTGTCCATTGCCGATGGAGCAAGCGCGAATACGACCATCACGATCACTCCAAATGGCGCCTTCGCTGGCACTGTGGCGCTTCAATGCTCCGTCAACTCCGGCCCCTCGGGCGGGACCGGCACGCCCACCTGCTCCATTAGCCCGCAAGCTACCATCACAGGAGCCCTTGCAGTGACAGCAATACTCACCGTCAACACGCAAGCCGCCACCACCGCCGGCTCCTATACGATCACGGTGACAGGTGCCTCCGGGGGCAGCACCGTGACAACCCACGTCTCTCTAACGGTGACTGCCCCACCCGTCCCGCCAAACTTCACCCTGACCAATACGACAGTGACCATTGCCTCGCCTGGTGCGACCGGAACTTCAACAATCACAGTTACGCCGAGCGGCGGTTTCACCGGGAGTGTGGCCCTTTCGTGTACGGTTACGGGTCCGGTCGGCTCAGTTGATCCCCCGGTCTGCTCGGTGACCCAGCCTGCTGCAATAACGGGGACAGCGCCGGTGATGGCAACGCTGACCGTCAACACCACCGCTGCGTCGGCCTCGCTCGCCCGAGCTGGCAACGACATGACGGCTTACATCACCCGCAATCGGGCAGTCTCCGTTGGTGGTGGAATTATGCTTTCAGCCTTGCTCCTCTTCGGTGTGCCCGTTCGCAGGAGCAGATGGAAAAACTTTTTCATGTTGCTGCTGATCGCGGTCGCTTCGGGAATGACGGTCGGATGCGGCGGCGGGGCGAATGCAATCAAAGCAAATGCCAACCCCGGCACAACTCCGGGGAACTATACCGTCACAGTCATGGGTGTCGCCGGCACTACGATGGCGGCAACCCACGTCACCGTGACATTGAACTGAGGAACTGAGCGGCCGCCGAGGCCCGTCTTAGCAAACTCGCGCACAGCAAAGTGGGCTGAACGCCAGGCGACGCAGATCAAAAATTCGCCAGGGTTACCGCTTGATTTCTTCCGTTTCCAGATCTGTTCCTTCCGCCTCGCCAACATTCTCGTGAGACTTCTTTTTAGCCCAGCGTGCCGGTCGCAGCACCACGGAATCAACCGCCTCCGTTGTTTTTTTCTTGGTCCCCAACTCTATTTTGTCCTTCTCGCGCCGCACACGCACAATCTTCCCCAACACTTCCGGTCGCTCTCTCAGTTCCTGGCCGCGTCCCGAAACATCCTGGCTCTCAGCGCCAGCGCCTACCAAATTTTCCCCCGAAATCCCAGCCTCAGCATCCGGATCCTCGCCAATGCGCTTCGCAACCAAATGATCCCCGCGCTGCATCAGCACCACATCCCCAGACCGCATGTTCTCCAGCTTGTCCCTGCGAATCAACGCCACATCCCCCGGCCGCACCAGCGGCAACAAGCTAGTGCCGCGCACATGCACCGAGGTACGTCCACGCTTCTTCAACTCATCGGCCATCCGCTCAGCGTCAGATTTCCGCCGCTCCCCGGACCCCGCACGATTTTTTCTGCGTTCTTCCATAGCCCATCCAGAATCCAGTGTTGCTTAGCAGCCGTCAATAAACCCCAAGTCCCAGTTGCCCAAACCCGCATTACCTACGAATTCCCCACCGTACTTTTCGCAGCCAAGGTGTGCAATTTAGGACAGCCAACTGGCTCCCCTCAGAGCGAACATATACGCGGGATGAAAGGGACCTAGGGGGAGCTATGCACCAGAAGCCGATGTTGAATTCGCCCGTGGAACTTCAGAGTGCTGCCGCCGAAGAGTTCGCCAAGAACGTAATTGCCCGTCTGGAGGCATCGCACGAAGCGCGTCGGGCCTTGGATTACCTGTTCCAAGCTGTACAGCCGGACGCAGAGCCTATTGAACCTGATGAGCACTGTTTCACCGCACTGAATAGCACTCTAAATCGCAAGACCTTTGGCGCCGCTGGATAACTAAGTCTGGCCCCAAACTGCCACCGCACACCCCACGACCGCCAATTCCAACCCTCCAAATACTTCTGTTATTCTAGAACCCTACTGAATCCATCAGAAGGCGCGCTGTTCCGCTGAGAACGCCCCGCCCATACGAACCAAGAGAGGATTTTCGCCATCGTGACCACGTCCATGCATCTGCCCCAAACCCAAGCCGCCAAAAGAGCATTCAACTTCAACGCCGGCCCCGGCGCCCTCCCACTCCCGGTCCTCGAGCGCATCCGTGAAGAACTCCTGGACTGGCGTGGCAGCGGCATGTCCGTCATGGAAATGAGCCACCGCTCGCCCGAGTTCGAAAGCATCATTGCCGACGCCGAAGCCCGCCTTCGCAAGCTTATGAGCATCCCCGACGAGTACGCCGTGCTCTTCCTCCAAGGCGGCGGCAGCATGCAGTTCACCATGGTCCCGATGAATCTCTGCCTCCCCGGCAAGCCTGTCGACGTTCTGCACACCGGAATGTGGACCGCCAAAGCCATCGGTGAACTGAAAAAAGGCATCCTCCACAACATCGCCGCCTCCAGCGAGCCCGAAAAATTCGCGCGCCTCCCACGCCAGAACGAAATGAAATTTTCTCCCGCCGCCTCCTACGTGCACATCTGCACCAACAACACCATCGAAGGCACCCAATGGAAAACGCTCCCGGACACCGGCAGCGCGCCGCTCGTAGCCGATATGTCCTCCGACATCGCCTCGCGTCCCACCGACGTAAAAAAATTCGGCCTCATCTTCGCCGGAGCGCAAAAAAAACACGGACCCAGCGGCACCACCATCGTCATCGTCCGTAAAGACCTTGCCGAGCGCGCCGACAAAAATCTCCCCACGCTCCTGCAATACCGCACGCACATAAAAGAAAAGTCTCTCTACCACACCCCGCCAACCTTCGCGATCTACATCGTCGGCCTGGTCCTCGAATGGATCGAATCCGAAGGCGGCATCCCGGCCATCACCAAGCGCAATGACGCCAAAGCCAAGCTGCTCTACGACACCATCGAAGATGGCGGCTTCTATTCCTGCCCCGTCGAACGCGAATCCCGCTCCAAGATGAACGTAGTCTTCCGCGTAGCAGGCGGCGACGAATCCATCGAAAAGCAATTCGCCAAAGAAGCCGCCGCAGCCGGCCTCGTAGGCACCCCCGGCCACCGCAGTGTCGGCGGCATGCGCGTCTCCCTCTACAACGCCGTCACCCTTGAAGCCGTCCAAGCTCTCACCACTTTCATGCGCGAATTCCAACGCACCCGCGGCTAAGCCACGAACACCCGCTCTGGGATGTCTCTGTCACGGGCTTCCCGTGGTAGTTTGGTGTGATTTCTAAGTCGCGCGAGGTTACCGTGAAGGAGTTTGGTTGGATAGTTCGGACAGCCCTGGTGTCCTACTACTTGGTCTTTTCCGCGCAGTCTCTCCACGGCCAAAACTGTAAGGAAATGGCCTATGGTCACGAAAACCAAATAGACCCCAATCCAATTGAACTGCGGCAAGTTAAAGGGAAAATTTTGGACCCGAACGGGACCGTGATGCCTCAAGTCTGCGTCGGGATTTTCACAGAACCGGAACACAAACTCGTTCGGTGCGCCGCAGCAGACGAAACTGGGCTATTCACATTGGACATGACGGGCCTACCCAGGGGTGAATATCGATTCGTAGGACAAGCTCCGTACTTCTGCCCAGCAAATGCATTAATCCGGTATAAATCCCACTCCCATCATAAAACAGCTGTTGTGGTCCACATGAACGTGAGGGGAATCGATACTTGCAGTTATGTCGAACGAGCAAGAAACAAACGCGTTATCTAAGCGCGTCTCATGCGCGTCGCTGCCATCTACGACATCCACGGCAACCTCCCGGCTCTGGAGGCCGTGCTTCACGAAATTAGCCAGAGAAAAGTGGACCAAATCGTCGTGGGCGGAGACGTGCTCCCCGGTCCCATGCCTACTGAAACAATCGAGCGTTTGCGAAATTTAGACGCGCCCGCGCATTTCATTTATGGCAACGGCGAAGTCGCCGTGCTCCAGCAAATGGCAGGCAAGGAACCAGCATCCGTACCGCAAACATTTCGTCCGATCATCCGTTGGACCGCCGAGCAACTTCATCCTGAACATCAACAATGGCTATCCACCTGGCCAAAAACAGTAACCCTTGAAATCGCCGGCCTCGGCTCCGTCTTGTTTTGCCATGCCAGCCCACAAAACGAAAACGACATCTTTACTCGCCTTACCCCCGATAACCATCTCCTGCCGCTCTTCGAAGGACTCGACGCCGCAACAGTTGTGTGCGGCCATACTCATGTGCAATTCGACCGCAAGATCGGCCCCACCCGCGTAGTAAATGCCGGGAGCGTTGGAATGCCTTTCGGCAAACCCGGCGCCCATTGGTTATTGCTCGGCCCCGATATTCAATTTCGGTACACGGCCTACGACCTCGCCCATGCCGCCGAACGCGTCCGAAGCACCGATTATCCCCAAGCCGAAGATTTCGTCGCCCGCAATATCCTCAATCCCCCAACAGAACAAGAAATGCTGAAAATATTCAGCCGCGCAGAATTCCCCGCCAACCCCAAATAAAAAAAGGCCCACTCCCCGCCAGCGTTAAACAAAAAAGGCGCGAAGAAAA
>Ga0210409_10001523_pt1 | contig 30053 bp, 23 predicted proteins | sample IncBWH17MmetaG_FD_161649 | JGI IMG/M metagenome (GOLD analysis project Ga0210409, IMG submission 161649) | Forest soil microbial communities from Barre Woods Harvard Forest LTER site, Petersham, Massachusetts, United States - Inc-BW-H-17-M | ecosystem: Environmental > Terrestrial > Soil >...
TCGGTCAACAATCCGCCGGAGCGCTCCGCGATCTGCACGTTGGCAGCTGCCAGCCCCCCGATCTCCTGGGCCGCCGTGCGGCAACGTTCCGCCAGATTGCGCACTTCGCCCGCGACTACTGCAAAGCCGCGGCCGTGTTCGCCGGCGCGTGCTGCTTCGATCGCCGCGTTCAGCGCCAGCATGTTGGTCTGATAGGCGATTTCTTCGATGACGGCGATCTTCTCCGCGATCAATTTCATCGCGGAAACCGATTCCTGAACTGCCTGGCCGCTCTGTCCGGCGTCTTGCGCGCCCTTGCGCGCTGTCTGCTCCATCTTGCGGCTGTTTTCGGCGTTCTGGGTGATGGAAGCGCTCATCTCTTCCATGCTGCTGGTTACCTGCTCGACCGCTGCTGCCTGTTCGCTTGTCCCCTGAGACACGATGCTGGCGGAGGAAGCCACCTGCGCTGCCGCGGTGCTCACTGAGCCGGCGCCCATGCGAACTTCGCCGATCATTTCGTTGAGCTTGCCGGTCATCTTGGCCATGGCCCCGAGCAGGCGGCCGATTTCATCACCGCGATCCGCGTTGATGGATTTGGTCAGATCGCCGGCGCTGACGTTCTCGACGACGTCGACCACCTCCTGGATGGGTTTGGTAATTCCGCGTGAGATCACGAGAGTGACCACAATACTCACGAAGATAGACACCATTGAAAAGATCACCAGCGTGGTGGTTGTGGTCCGGGCAATTTCCGTCACTTGCGGTACCAACACCTCGGCGTGACGATTCGTCAACTCGGTGGCGAGATCTTCCAGCCGATGAATGGAGTCTTTGTACTCATTGATCTTGACGTTGCACTCCTGCGGCGCGCGAAGCTTGCCTTCTTGAATCAAGCCGAGCACTTTGGTGTAGCCGCTTTCATAAGCATCCAGATCCTCGCGCATGGACCGGAGACCCGCCTTGTCTTCCGCCGAAAGCGAAAACTTCTCCAGCTCGTTGAAGACATCCCTGAGTTTCTGCCGTTGCGCATCCCACTTAGCAGCGTACTGATTTCTGATCTGCGCGTCCTCGACATTGAGGAAGGTATCCTTTTCAAACCGGCGCAATTCCAGTGTGGTGGCCTTGGCGCGGGCCGCAATCGTCACCACCTTGGCGTCCCCGTTCAGGACATTCAGGGTTTCTTTGGTGATGGCCTCGAGTCCCCAATAGCCGCTAAGGCCCATAGAAATGAGAAGTAAAACGATCAGGCCGAAACCGATCGCTAACCGCTTTCCAATCGACATATTCTTCAACATGAACTTCTCCTTGAACCAAGAATGACGGAGTGCAGCCCAGGCCGCCTCCAATTCGCGAAATGGCCCTACTGCGGGACCAACTCGACGCTCCGGTGTATCGCCTCCCCGCAGAGGGCTGGCACATCGAGGATCAACGCCACACGCCCGCTGCCAAGAATCGTCGACCCGGAAACACCGCGGATCCCTTGAAACAAACTCCCGAGCGGCTTGATCACTGCCTGCTGCTCGCCCAATAATTCATCGACGGCCAGCCCGGCCCGGCCATTCTGGTATTCGACCACAACGATTTTTTCCCGCGCCGGCGCGCTCCCGCGGCATCCGAAAAGATCGCGGAGCCGCACGAAAGGCAACGCTTCGCCACGCAAATTAAGGATGCCGCCCTCCTCGGAGCGGTGCTTCTCGCGAGGCAGTTCGAGACACTCTTGAACGGAGCTGAGAGGAATGACGTAAGTCTCGGTATCAACTTTCACGGCAAAGCCATCAATGATGGCCAGCGTCAGCGGAAGGCGAATCGTGAAAGTGGTTCCGTGGCCTTTACGGCTTGCTACGTGAATCGCGCCGCTCAGCGCATTTACGTTGCGGCGCACCACGTCCAGACCCACGCCGCGGCCGGAAAGTTCGGACACCTGGTCCGCGGTCGAGAAACCCGGCTGAAAGATCAGGTTATGAATTTCCGCTTCGCTCAGGCGAGTGCTCTCGGGAACGATTCCTTGCCTTCGCGCGTGCTGCAAGATGCGCTCGTGATCGAGGCCCCCGCCGTCGTCGGAGATTTCGACGACAATGTTGCCGGAGTCGTGAAAAGCTTTCAGGACAATCTTTCCACTGGGGTCTTTCCCGGCGGCGCGCCGGAGGTCCGGTGTTTCCAACCCATGGTCCACGGAATTCCGGATCATGTGCATCAGAGGGTCATGGATGTGCTCGAGAATGGTGGTATCAACTTCAACGTCTTCACCCACGATCAGCATGCGCGCCAGCTTGCCGCTCTTCCGAGCCGTGTCGCGTACGCTTCGAGCAAAACGATGAAAAATTGGTCCCACTGGGACCATACGAATCTTCATCACCAACTCTTGCAGGTCCAGGAACAGCGCCTCCAGACCGTGCTGTGTTTCAAGGAGTTCGCTTCCGCTGGCCTTCACGACGTACTTTTCTTCGATCATGCGTCTCAAGCGGCCCTGGCCAATCGCAAACTCCACGGTCAGATTCAGCATGCGGTCCAGTTTGCCGACGTCCACGCGCAGATTTTGGACCGCCGCTTTGGGCACTCCCTCACCGGGAGCAGCGGCCGGGAATAATGATGCTGGAGTCTCCACAGTCGCCGGTGTCTCAGTCTTCTTGAATTCACCCGTCATTTCGGCAAGGCGGGCGCTAAATTGTTCGTGTTCGGCAACAAGACCTTCTTCTCCCTCCACCGCTCGCTTGGCTATTTGCCGGACGGCATCCACGGACTGCAGCAAAATATTGATTACTTCATGCGACAAAAGCCCGGCATGGCTGCGGCACAAATCCAGCAGGTCTTCGAGGCCATGCAGGAATCGCGCAAGCGTGCTGAACTCCAGCAAGGAGGCGTTGCCTTTGATGGTGTGGACCGCTCGGAACAAAGAAGAAATCAATTCGCGATCTTCTGGATGGACCTCCAGCGCCAGGAGCGACTGCTCCATTTGCGCGAGGCATTCCTCAGTTTCTGCCCGAAACGACTGCACCAGCATTTCCCGGTTGATTTCCATGCGTCCTCTACAAAATCTTGACTAGGGTTTCACCGGAACCGGTGTGAAAAACAATTCGTTGTCCGCGGTTCTCGCCAATTTCGGTGGAAACTACAGGAATCCGCGCTTTCGTAAGCAACTCGAGAGCGACTTCTACATTGCGGCTTCCGAGGTGATGCTCTCGGTTCGAACCCTGATCGCGCTTGGAATCGAATAGGCAGCCCCCTCCGAAGATCTTGGCGCGAAGCTGTCCGCGATCGGCACCGGCTTCGAGCAACCTTTGCAACAAAACGGAAATCGCCACATCGCCGTGACGGGGAGACCGCACGCCTCTGCCATCCCATGCGGGCAGCAGGTAATGGGTAGCACCGCCGATGGCGTTCACCCGGTCCCAAATGCATACCGCAACGCAAGAACCGAGAATCAGAACGACGGATTCTCCTTGGCCCGAAACGAATACCTGACCCGCGTGCAGAAAATGAGACTTTGAAGCCATTTGATCGTGACTCTCACCGGCGGCCGGGCCGGAGAGAAAGGGAGAGCCGTGTTTCTGAGGCGTTGCATTCCTCATGGTGCTGCCTGCTCTTGCTGCAATGTTTGAAACTGTAGAGCTACTGCTCCGTACTCTTCCAAGAATTTCACCAGCTCGAAGTCGACCCATTCGAGGCAGCTCTTTTGCGGGAGCAGGCCAAGGATGACGATGACTCCGACGACTTCGTGATTGGATTTGAGAACGATGCATGCCGTCAAATTTTTCTCAAATGACAGGAGTGGCGTATTCAACTGTCGTTCCGGAAATTGACTCGTTTGTCCAAGCGCCGCGCGGCCAAGAAAACCGGCGCCGGATCCAAATGCACGCAAGATGTCGTCTTCGACGCCGGTAGACCACGCCAACTTAAAAGTGTGTATCAGGGGAAAATAGTGGAAAATCGCCACTTCTTCCGAGCCGATCAAATTGGCTATAATTTCCCCGATGGCTTCGCAGACATCGCGCTGTTCAAGTGTTTGAAGAAGGCGCACGCTTGCTGCGTTAAGCCGCTCCAGCAAAAAATGATTCCGTTCAAGTTGCTCGCGCAGCGAGAGCTGGCGCACTCGCAGGTGCAGCTTTTCCGTTCCACGGGAAATCGCTGCATCCCCACTTGAAGGTTCCATCTGGCCCCTCGCAATTGCGGGCGGCCGGTTTCCGTTTCCCGTGCCTATCATCTTTGTTCCTCGCTACTCCCGAGTGAATTCTCCATAATGTTTGGTCGCATGGAATTACTCGCCCAAATATGCTTTCAGCAGGTCGAGAAGTTCGGAGTCATTCACCGGTTTCGTCAGATAGTCGCTGCATCCGCTCGCATAACCTTCCTGCACATACTTCTCTTCACCGCGAGTCGTGAGCAGGATCACCGGAATCTTTTCTGTCTCTTTGTCCTTTTTCAGGACCCGGCATGCTTCGAGCCCGGTCATTCGCGGCATTACGATGTCCATGAGGATCAGATCTGGCTTTTCCTCTCGCGCTCTTTCAACCGCTTCTTTCCCGTCGACGGCGCTGACTAGCACGTAATTGGTTTTCTGGCTGAATATCATCCTGTTCACCAGTCGCGCTGTGCAGGAATCATCCACAAGCAGTATTTTCTTGGTTGCCATTACATTCTCTCCCTTTGCCCTCACCGAGTTGGATTCCCTGGCGGGGCCACCTCCTCGGTCACACCGGCAGAGCCATGTGTCTGAGGCTAGAATCTTTGCATTGAACCCGGTCCGTTGTGCCGGGCACATCGTCAATCACGCGGTGACATTACGTCGTCCGTGCAGATCCTGAAGCGTCCGCGGTACTCTTGGCGGGAAAATCTATGGCGGGGAAGGCCCGTCAATCTCTTCCCGCATTTTGGGGAAGAGCCTGCGAATTTCCTCCATAAGTCTTTCTGGCATTCGACTCTTTTCCACAAAGCCATTGGCGCCACACCGCACGCACTCCGCCTGCAAGGAAGGACCGTTCAATTCCGTGACGATGAGAATGCGTAATTCCGGAAAGGACTTGCGCAACTCCTTCGCCGCTTCAAGGCCGGTCATTCGAGGCATGCTCAGGTCGGTGAGCACCAGGTCCGGACGAAAGCGTTCGGCTTGGTGCATGACCTGCAGACCGTCAGTGGCAGTTCCGACGATTTCAAACTGCCCTTCGAATTCCAGGTACCCGCAAACGGAAAGCAGCGCGGTTCGCGAATCATCGCCAACCACCACGCGAATCCTTCGTTTGCTAGGTGCCATCCCACACTCCCGGGGACACTGAGGGCTCCAATTCGGCACACAGTGTGCATTGTCTAGGGCCGACATGATATTCGGCTGATTCCCTAGGGAGTAATCTGTAGACTGGGGCAGGTGGCCCTTAGGCCAGGATGACGTAGAGTGCGAAATTTTCAGAACGGTTCAAAAGAGTTCTCTCTGGATGATTCCCCTGCTCGAACCGCGTAGCTACGGGCCAACACTGCTCCAATACCCATCTTGAATCCTTCACCGAACATCCCCGGCCTCGACTCTTGCTCACCCCTTGGGAGACGAGGCGTCTATCGCAAGTGGGGTGGTCCCCCGGTGAATCCGGCAAAGTCGAAATCTACACTTTGATGAGAGGGGTTGGTGTACCTATGCGTAAAGCGTGCGGATGCATTTTAGGGATCTTGGCAGGGTGCGGCGTCTTCGCGGGAAATGCCGCGGCGCAATTCAAGAATGGGAGCCAGCCGACGGAGCTGAACATCCCCCGCGTCAGTCAGCGCGGGACGGTGACACAACGCATCGGGCTGACGGACGTTACTATCGTCTATCACCGGCCAGAGGTCGGCGGACGGGAGATCTGGGGCAAGACCGTACCCTACGGCAAGGTATGGCGAGCAGGCGCGAACGAAAATACCACGATCACGTTCTCGGACGATGTCTCGGTCGAAGGGAAGCCCCTCGCGGCGGGCACTTATGGCTTGCACGCCATTCCTGACAAGGATCAGTGGACCATCATTTTTTCGAAGAACGCGACCTCGTGGGGAAGTTTCAGCTACGACGAGAAAGAGGATGCATTGCGCGTCACCACAAAACCGCGCGCGGCGGAGTCGTTTGAAGTTCTGACGTATGTCTTCGACGACGTGAAACCTGATTCCGCGGTAGCCACGCTACGATGGGAGAAACTCGCAGTTCCCATTCATGTTTCGGTGGACGTAAAAGCAGTTGTCTTGCGGAGCATCAAGAACGAGCTTCGCAATGTCGGCGGATTCACCTGGGCCGGTTACGACGAAGCGGCGAATTGGTGCCTGGACAATAATTACAATCTCGAAGAGGCACTGAAGTGGGAAGAAACTTCGATTCAAAATGAGGATCGCTTCGAGAATTGGGAAACGAAGTCGCGCATCTATGACGCCATGGGACGCAAGGACGACGGCACGAAAGCGCTCGCCACGGCTCTCAACAAAGCCACCGCTATCCAGCTCTACGTGTACGCTCGCGGACTCCAACGCCAGGGCAACACCAAGCGCGCCTTCGAGTTATTTCCCCAGGTTCCAAAGAAAGATGCGAATCACTGGGTAAGCCATCTGGCACTGGCGCGCGTTGATTCGAATTCCGGCGACTTCACGACCGCAGCCAAGGAAATGACGCTGGCCATCAACGGCGCACCGGATGCCACGAAACCTTTTCTTCAACCGTTGCTAAAGCGCCTCGAAGCGAAGGATGACATCAATAAGTAGTCCGGCCGCCGCGTAAGAGAATTCTTTTAGGCGGAAGCGCGGTCGTAGGAATCTCGCTTGGGCCACGAGAGAAGGCCGTCAGGAGAGAGCCAGCAGGCTACGGGAAATTTCCCGATGGCCTTCTGGCTCTTTTGTTAATGGGGTCACTCCGCCGATCGGGCCTGGCAATCCGAGCGACAACATGGGAGCATCACGCCTGGGAAAGTACGGCCTGTTTGCGTTCCACTGCAGAAGCCAGCGCGGCCTCCAAAACGTTTAGTCCTTCTTCGAACTGTTCGTCGCTGATCACCAGCGGTACAAGGATTCGCATCACGTTGTTAAATGTGCCCGCTGTGATGGTGATCAGGCCGTGCTCGTAGCAGTACTTTGCGATTTCCTTGGTCTCGGAGTCCGCGGGCTCGCGCGTCTGCGCGTCGCGCACCAATTCGATGGCGCACATGCCGCCCAGGCCGCGAACTTCCCCAATCAATGACCATTTTTTCTGCCAACAGCGTGCTCGTTCCTCAAAATGCTTGCCGATGGCCGTGCTCCGCGCAAGCAAACCCTCTTTCTCGATCGTCTCAATCGCGGCTAGCGCCGCGGCGCACGAAGCAGGATGTCCGCAATACGTCCCGCCAAGAGCACCAGCGCCGGGCGCGTCCATGATTTCGGCGCGGCCCGTCACCGCAGCGATGGGCATTCCCCCACCAAGGGATTTCGCCATGGTGATCAAATCCGGCTCGATCTCGAAATGCTCCGAGGCAAACCATTTGCCCGTGCGCGCAAATCCGGTTTGCACCTCGTCCGCAATGAAAAGAATGCCGTGCTTGCGGCAAATATTCTGCAGCAGCTTGAAGTAGTCGCGCGGCGGAACGATGAAACCGCCTTCCCCGAGAACCGGCTCGGCGATCACCGCGGCCACGGATTCGGGAGCGACGGATCGCTTGAATGCGTCTTCGAGATAATGAGCGAATGTCTCCGCGGTGGCTCCCTTCTCGCCCCGGTACGGATACGCGAAGGGAATGCGGTAAATGTCGCTGGCAAACGGCTCGAAACCAGCCTTGTATGGATGCGTCTTGCTCGTCAGCGACATCGTGAGCAGCGTGCGGCCATGAAATGCATCCTCGAAGCAAATCACCGCAGGGCGCTTGGTGTAAGCGCGTGCGATCTTAATGGAGTTTTCGATGGCCTCGGCGCCGGAGTTGAGCAGAATGGTCTTCTTTGGAAACTTGCCGGGCGTTAGTGTATTCAGCTTTTCCGCTACGGCAACGTAGCTCTCGTAGGGAGTAACCGCGAAGCAGAGATGTAGGTGCCGCTCGAGTTGCTCGCGAATGGCGGAAAGTACCCGCGGAGAGCGGTGGCCGATGTTCAGGCAGCCGATGCCGCCGGCAAAATCGAGATAGCGATTGCCGTCAACGTCTTCAATGACCGCGCCTTCGGCGCGTGCGGCGAAAACTGGCGTGGCATTCGCAGGGCCTCGTGGAATCGCGGCTTCACGGCGCGCCATTAAAGCGCGCGATTTTGGTCCCGGAATCTCCGACCGAATCTGAATTGTAGACATTTTCGTTTTCCTTGCCTTGAACTCTAGTACCACCCGATCGGCGTCTCGTCGAGATTGACGAAGACCTGTTTGGTTTCGAGATATTCTTCAAGCCCCCAGGGACCCAACTCGCGTCCAAAGCCGGACTGCTTGTACCCGCCCCACGGCGCTTCCACGTAGGTCGGCTGCATGTGGTTAACCCATACGATCCCGGCGCGCAGAGATTTCACGACGCGGAACGCTTTGTAGATGTCGCGCGTCCACACCGCCGCGGCGAGGCCGTACGGCGTGTCGTTGGCGATTCGAATCGCTTCCGGTTCCCCTTCGAATGTAATCACGGACGCGACCGGTCCAAAGATTTCTTCGCGCGAGATGCGTGCGTTGTTATCCACGTCGTAGAAAATCGTCGGCTCGACGTAGAATCCCTTCCCAAATTGTTTTGGCCTTCCTCCGCCAATGGCCACTTTGGCTTCCTTTTTTCCGAGATCAAGATACGAACTAACGCGGTCGTACTGCTCCTTGCTGACCAGCGGCCCCATTTTTGTTTCGCGCTCCAGCGGCGGGCCCAGTTTGATGCGCTTGGCCTTTTCCGTCATGGCTTCCACGAATTTCGAATAGATTTTCTTTTCAACGAGAATGCGGCTGCCCGCCGAACACACTTCGCCTTGATTGATGAAGATCCCGAAAAGCGCGCCGTCCACAGCCGCCTCCCAATCCGCGCTTTCGAAGAAAATATTGGGAGACTTGCCGCCAAGTTCGAGCGTGACGCGCTTGAGCGTATCCGCGGCGCTCTTCACAATGATTTTTCCTACCGCAGCGCTTCCCGTAAACGCAATTTTATCCACTCCCGGATGAGCAACCAGCGCGGCGCCCGCCGATTCCCCTGGTCCATTCACAATATTAACGACCCCCGGCGGCAGACCGATCTCCTCAAACCAGTTGGCAACTTCCATCACGCTGAGCGGCGTCTGCTCGGCCGGTTTGAGTACGCAAGTACATCCCGCAGCAATCGCGGGCGCGAGCTTCCACGCCGCCATCACCAGCGGATAATTCCAAGGAATGATCTGGCCTGCGACTCCGACTGGTTCGCGCAACGTAAAACTCAGCGCGTTCGCCGGCACGGGATTCACGTGCCCCAAAACTTTGTTCGCCAGCCCGGCATAATATTCGAAGCACGTCGCGGCATCCGCGATGTCGTACTCCGCTTCCACGATCGGCTTGCCCGAATTGCGGCACTCCAGCTCCGCGAGTTGCGCGGCATTCGCTCGAATTTTTTCTGCCAGTTTGTAAAGAAGTCGGCCCCGTTCCGCCGCGTTGGTTTTCCCCCACGGCCCGGAATCAAACGCCGCACGCGCCGCCTTCACCGCCTGATCAACATCTGCCACCGTGCCGGACGCAACCTGCGCGATCACCTCTTCCGTCGATGGATCGTAGACGGGAAACATCTCGCCGGAAGAACTCTTCACCCATTGTCCGTTGATATAGTTCTGATAGGTTCGAACCACCGTTTTCGCACTGCTCGACATCACGGCCTCCCAAATTCACTTCAAAGCACGGACGCCTCCGCCAGTTTCCGCGCGGCTTTACGCCGCCGATACACAAAAAAGAAAAACCACGCCAGTCCCATAAAAAACAAAGTTCCGGTAAACATCTTGATTTCGAATAGCCGGATGGACTCAATCTGGTGCGAAGGTATGAAAGCGACACCCATCCCCAGAATCGTAGTGAGCAGACCACAACCGCCGGCAAGAAGGAGCGTCGTCTTGCTGTAATACCCTTCGCTGGGCGCCGACTGCATGGCCAGCTTCAGCAACGCCGCATGCATGTACAGAAAAGGCACCAGCTGCAGAACCACGGCCAAGTCCAGCATGGTTACAAATGCTTCTTTCACGCCGGCGCCGACAAAACTCATCCCCAGAAAAATGGCGGAAAAGGTGGCATGCGCGATGAGCGCGACATACGGCGTCGCATACTTCTGATGCACTTTGCCCAAACCTTCAGGCAGATAAGAATCGAGTCCCGCAACAAAAGGAATCCGCGCCGATCCCGCAAGCCAGGCCGAAGCAATGCCCGCGATGGAAATACTCAGCACGAACGCAAAGGGCGAAACAATCCACGGCACTTTAACTTGTTCGGCCATGTGGCTGACAGCTTGCACGACCCCCTGCAACACGCCGATATCCTGTTTGCTCACCGCCAGCAGCAAAGTCAGAGTTGCGCCGATGTACAAAATCCCCGAGAGAAGTCCCCCCCACCCAACCGCACCGGGGAGCGTTCGCCGCGGGTCTTGAATTTCGTCGCCCATGACGGAAGCCAGTTCGAGCCCCACAAGTCCAAAACAAATCACGCCGAACGAGCCGATCAAACGAATGTCACCGGTAATGCGAAAATCGCCCGCCGTCATCGTGGTGCCAAAACGAAATAGCACGACGAGCCCGAGACCAATCAGAGTCGTCGCTGTGATCGCCGTACCAATTCCGCCCAAATTGTTGATCCACTTACCGACGCCCAGGCCGAGCACATTCAACGCCACGAGCAAGGCGAGAAGAACCATGGATGCGCCGAGCGCGAACCAAGCATTGTCGGCCAGCGTCCGCGCACGCGGACCCGCCACGTACACAGAGATGCCAACGAAATAGAGAAGCACCGTCGGCACGTAAAAAATATTATTCGTCCAATAGCACCAACCCGAAAGAAACCCGTGGAAGTCGCCAAACACCCGTTTGGCCCACAGATAGACGCCGCCCTCGCCGGGATAGCGGTGCGCCAGCTCGATGACCGCGATTCCCTGCGGCCAGAAAAACAGCAGCAGCGCAAGAGACCAAAGCCAGACGGTGACGCCGCCGTTGGCCGCAATTGTCGGCACCACATTGAGATTGACGATCGCCACGACAAAAAGCAGAACGAGGTCCCAACGCCCCAGAACCCTGCGCAGATGCGGCGCGTCCTGCGCCACCGCTGCCTCTGGCGATATTGCGACCTCGTTCGGCAAGTTACTTCTCTCCTGAACTCCCTACCCGCGCCGGTTAGTGGCCCGCGGCGCCGACAAAGGCAGCGCCCCGCTCCTGCTGTGCTTTCGCAAGCGCCGGCGCGACCTCTTCGAAAACCGCCAGATGTTTGTCAATATCCGCCTCGCTGTGTTGCACGGAAATCGTCCACTGCTCATCCCACCAATATGGCTGCGCCAGCACGCCGCGATTCACCATCGCGAACCAGTAGTGCCGCCAAAGATCGACATCAATTTTGGTCCAGTCGCGGTAATTACGAATCTCCTGCGGATAGAGCATCAGCGCGCCATTGCCCCCCGCGCTGACCACGTACGCTGTCAGCCTCGATTTCGCCACAATGGCGCGGTACCCTTCGGTGAGCTTCGTGCTGAGTTTGCCAACGTGCGCGTAGTTCTCGCGCGTCAGCACTTCGCGAAACGTCGCCAGTCCGGCCGCCATCGCCACGCGGTTGGTGTTGTACGTCCCGCCGTGGAACACCTTGTGTTGCGAAATCAGATCCATCACCGCGCGGCTCGCTCCAAACGCACCCAGCGGCAAACCCCCGCCGATGGATTTCGCCAGGCAGATCATGTCCGGCTTCACGCCAAAAAACTCGCTGGCGCCGCCCCAGGCAAGTTTTGCTCCGGTTTTCACTTCGTCGAAAATCAGCAGCGCGCCGCTCTTCGTGCAGATGTCGCGCAACCCTTGCAAAAATCCCGGTTGCGGCATGCACAAACCGACGTTCATCAAAATAGGCTCAAGAATAATCGCGGCAATCTGCCCGGGATATTGCTTGAAGCGGTTTTCGACGCTTTTCAAATTGTTGAAGCTGGCGACGACCACATTCTCCAGCGAATTCTTCGGTATGCCTCCGCCCCCGGGAACGGAATTCGGAGCATCTGCATCGCCGTAATCTTCCGCCTTGGGCTTGACGCTCACCAAAGCAGTGTCATGCAAACCGTGGTAAGAGCCTTCAAACTTCAAAATCTTGTCGCGCCCCGTCGCGGCGCGCGCGATGCGGCAGGCGTGCATGGTGACTTCCGTCCCGCTCGAACCGAAACGTACCATCTCCACCGGATACCGCGCGCAGATTTCCTCCGCCAGTTCCCACTCTTGCTCATGCGGCATTCCAAACGTCGTGCCTTCATGCAACTTCTGCTCAACCGCTTCAACTACCGCGGGATGGCAATGCCCCGCCATCAGCGCCCCAAAACACAGATTGTGGTCAATGTATTCGTTGCCGTCCACGTCATGAATCCTGCTGCCTTTCCCATCCTTCACGAAAAGGGGATACGGCTCGTAATGCCGGTAATTGCTCGCGACTCCGAGTGGAATACGTTGCAAAGCCCGCTTATAAGCTACGGCCGATTTCGGCGTGCGCTTCTCATACGTGGCGATTTCTTTTTGTAGTGCGTCGTGCATTTGCGTGCTCCATGACGGGTTGGCCGTTTTGCCGTTACCCTGGCAGGTCTATTCCCTGCGGTCAGTCTCAGATGGAAATCCTCTGGAAAATCGGGGATCTGTTCTCGGCTTTTACTGACGTGCGAAGGCGCCCCGGTATGGTCGGGGCGCCGTTTAAATTACTTTGAAGCTCTCCTTCGAACTTTCAAAAAATCAGTTTCAGCGCAAATTGGAACAAACGCGGATCGCGCACCTTCTGCGGCTGGCCGAAGGTCGTACCCGCATTCCCCGAGTTGCCATCAATGCTGTAAAACTGCGCGTGATTAAACACATTGTAAATCTCCGTCCGGAATTCCAGGCGCAGTTTCTCTCCGATCGGAGTGTCCTTGAAGAGACCCATGTCCCAATTGTTGATCGGCGAATTGCAGCAAACGGTGCGCGGCACATTGCCAAACTGGCCGAGCTGTACCGGATTGGGGCCGAGCGTAGAAGACGCCGTATTGGTGCTGTCAAACAGATTGGGATCGAACCCAAAACCGGAAACGAGTTGACATGGCGTGCCTGTTCCCGAAAGCGGTCCGGTTCCAAATGCGCAGACGGTGCCGCGGGGGTTTACGCTCTTGAATGGAGCAACAAAGTTCGGCTTTCCCGGGCATTCGAATCCCTGGATGCTGCCCTCCAATTCCGTGTCGTTGCAATTGTTAATCAAGATCGGGAAGCCAGTCTGATAGGTGTAAATCCCGGAGACCTGCCAGCCGTTCAAAGCTTTGCCGGCAAATCCCTCTTTCTTCGGCACCGGCAACTCCCACACGTAGTTAAAAACGAAGCGATGCCGCGCGTCATAGAGCGATGGCCCGTAGGTCGCATTGAAGTTCGTTGGATTCAGGATTTCCTCGAAGCTCGAGGCGTTGTCCAAGGACTTGCTATATGTATAAGAAGCCTGGAACTGCAGCCCGTGGGAAAACCGCTTTTCGAACAGCGATTGCAGCGAGTTGTAGTTGGAGTGCGCCGCCGAGTTCTCGTTAAAGATGCTCCCGAAGATCGGCGTTCCATCCGCTGGGCATCCGACTCCCGTCGTGGGCTGGCAATTGGGCGACGAAAAAGGACGCAGACCAACAAGGTCTATCGCCGTGGGGTTCGGCCCGGTTACCGATTTTACAGAACCGTAGGGCAGGTGAAGGGTGACCCCCGCCGGAATGGTGTTGGCGGGAATGATGTATTGCGTATCTTCCCCGCCGGGTCCGCACGCCTGGCCCGGAATCGAATTGAGGTCAATGCAAGTCTGCGCGATTCCGGCATTCTGATCATATATGGCGAGCAATCGGTGCCCTTGCGAGCCAACGTATCCAATCTGGAAAAGGATATTGCCCGGCAATTCTCGCTTGATCGTGAAGTTGTACTGCGAAGAATACTGAGTGCGCAGGGTTGTGGGAAATTGCCCGAACAGCAAGATCGGGCGGTACAGCGACCAGTCCACCGGCTGATTGCGCGGCGGCGTCAGGAAACCGTTGGAGACGTTTGGCTTGGTGGTTCCCTCTTGCGTGACGAACGGAGTGCTAAAAAGCGGGTTCGAAACCGAGTTGCTGATGCCGAAGGGCGGTTCAGCGACGAACTGCTCCAGCACCAGTTGTTCAATCGGATTGTAAAACAGACCCCATCCCATGCTGACGGTGGTTTTGTTCGGGCCGCCAGTCAGCTTGGCGAGCACGCCATCTTTCGAACCGGGACTCCAGTTGAGCCCTAGCCGCGGCGCGAATGCCTTGTAATAAGTATTGATGAGCCCGCCGGGCACGCCCTTGTCTCCGGGCACGACCAGTCCCGTTGGTGTCACTCCTTGGTTGTCGCAAGTATTCGTGACGCCATTTGTGGTGCCAAACAAATTGCTCACGGAACTTAGCTGGCAAGGGTAAACCGTGGAATTCTGCCCGGGATTGAATCTCTGCACCTTTTGACCGACGTCGGTCAGCGGCGTATTCATCTCCCAACGAACTCCATAATTCAGCGTGACGTTGGACTTTATCTTCCAGCTGTCCTGTGCGAAGAGATAGACAGAGGTGCTTCGCACTAGTTCCCTGTTGCCCGAACCCTGCGAATACGAGAAAGGCAACCCGAGCAGATAGTTCGCATAGGGGTCGGTGGCCCCTGTGTCATTGGGGCCGCCCGAACCCAGGATGTATTCTCCGTTCACGTTGAAATAGACCGTCTGGTCGAATTTCTGATAACGGGTATCCGCGCCAAACTTGAAGCTGTGCTTGCCGACAATTTTGCTATAGCTGTCATTGAACTGAAATGTATTGCCCGTCTGCGGCAGTTGTCCTTCGAAGTTGTTTCCGAAAAGGCCCGTCGTTCCTCCCAGCGTCACAAACGGCACACCTTCAAACTTGGAGCCAAGCCCCGGGTGAATGCCGCAGCCAAATCCGGGGCACGCGGGTACATTCCCCGTGCCCAGAGGATTCCCGTTCGCGTCGACCAGCGGCGTGTCCGAAGTTCCGCCAAAACATAGCGCAGAGGAAACGGCGCTGCCGCACGACGCTGTCACGTTGTTGGTCACGGTGGGCGTGTAGAACTGTGGCTCGGCTTCCCGGAACAGTGTGAAACGGAACTCGTTGACGGCCGCGGAGCCAATCGTCCACGTGTGGCTGGCGTTGATCTGCTGCACATGCGAGATGATCCGTCCCGGAAAATTGCCAAGCGAAGAGCCCGCCAATTGGAAGATCGCGAACGGATCAAGCGTATTGTCGTTGTTGTAGTAATAATAAACCGAAAGCTTCTGATCCTTGTTCAGAATCTGGTCGAAGTGAATTTGGAACTGATCGCCGCGGTCTGTGGACTTGACCACGTCCTGCGCCAGGGAACTACTGCCACCCGAGCCTGGCAGGAACTTCACGAGGCTCACTGCAACCGGGTCAAAGCACCCAACTGGAACTACTCCACCCGTAAAAATGGAATCGTAAGGCTGCGGAGTCCCCGCGGCTACAGCGGCCAGGCTGGTCTGTTGGCTCGGAGTAAGGGTTGAACCGCACCCCGTTCGATTTTGAAAAATTGTGGCTACCGTCGGATCCGTCAGAGTCCCCGAAAATGGGCCACCGAAATTTCCGGACAGATCCGCCGCCGTAGGAACAGGCACCTGCTGCGAAACGATGCCTCGCACAATCCGACGTCCCTCATAAGACCCGAAAATGAAGCTCTTGTCCTTCTTGATCGGTCCTCCGATCGTTCCGCCAAACTGGTTTTGCTTAAAAGGCGGCTTCGGCGTGGGCAGAAAGGAGAATCCATGCGCGTTGAGCACGTCGTTGCGGAAAAATTCGTAAACGCTGCCATGAAAATCATTCGTGCCGGACTTCGTCACCACGTTAACCACAGCCCCAGAGTTGCGCCCGTACTCGGCGTCAAACGAATTGCTGATCACGCGGAATTCTTCGATGCTGTCCGGCGAAGGCTGCACGGCAGGCAGGTTCGCAAACAAGTCGTTTCCATCGCCCCCGTTAACGGAATAATTGTTCGAGCGCCCGCGGCCGCCGTTTACCGTCACGACGCCGGCCTTGTCCGACCCGTAGAATAGGTTATTTCCGATCTGCGACTGCACGCCGGGCTGCAGTTGCAGCAATTGATATACATCGCGCTCGTTCAAGGGCAGCTGTGTCGACGAGCGTTCGTTGACAACCGCGCCAAGCTGTGTCGAGGTCGTATCGATGACTGGCGGCGCCCCGGTGACTTCCACCACTTCCGTGGAACCGCCAACCTGCAAGGTAATGTCCACGCTGACGACTTCGTTCAGATCCAGCCCGATTCCTTTTCGCGTGGACTTCTTAAACCCTTTGGTAATAACGTCGATTTCGTAGCTGCCTACCGGCACTTCCAGAAAGATATACTCTCCGTTCGCGCCGGACTGGACGTCGCGCGTCGCGTGAGTCGCTTCATTGATCAGCGTGACCGTCGCGCCCGGAATAGCCCCGCCGCTGGCATCCATCACCGTGCCGCGGATGCGGCCCCCGGTGCTCTGCGCGCCCGCAAAAGGCGCCGCCAGAAGAATCGCGGCGGCGACTACAGCGCTGCATGAAATGCCGCGCCAACAGAGAAAACGCTGCCGACGGAAGCGTGCTTCACCCTTCATAAACTCACCCCTTGCCGCGAAGAATTTTTGAGGAATAATTCTTCGTGGTTGCTGTGCCCCTGAAACCTTACTATAATCCAGTAAACTTAGAGAAAGCCGGGAGCTGTGTCAAGCAGAAAGAATTCATCTAAAGAATTACCGCCGCGCGGCCTCCTTCGCCCCTTGCGGATCAGCGAAGTGGCCCGCCGCGTCGGCATTTCCTCTTCCGCACTGCGCGCCTGGGAAGCGCTCGGTTTGGTCACGCCGCAGCGCACCGAGAGCCGCTACCGCCTGTATTCCAAAGCCGACGTGCGTTTGCTCCAGCGCGCCATTTTTCTGCGCCGCGCTCGCGGCCTCAATCCCGCCGCCATCGTTCACGTGCTCAAACGGCAAGGAATTGTCCCAGCTCCTGCGGAACCTTCCTCGCATCCCGGGCAGCATTTCCGCCGCTTGCGGACCCGCCGCGGCCTCTCGCTCGCGCAAGTGGCCAAGTCCGCCGGCGTCTCCGTGGGATTCCTCAGCGCCCTCGAGCGCGGCCAAATGCGCTCTTCCATCGCCACTCTGCGGCGCATCGCCCGCTTCTATCGCACGAATATCTTGTCCCTTTTCGAGGCTGCCGGTGATAATCCGCGCCTTGTCCGCCCCCATCAACGAAAAATTCTGGAAACCACGCCCGATGTCCGCATGGAGCTGCTCGCCTGGGGAAATACCGCCATGGAGCCTCATCTCTTCCGCGTCAAGCCCGGCGGCGGCAGCGGTGAATCCTACACCCACGAAGGCGAGGAATTTCTGCATGTGCTCCGCGGAGATTTCGAAATCTGGCTGAACGGCGAGGAGCATTACCGTTTGAAGCCCGGCGACAGCCTCTATTTCGAAAGTTCCACGCCGCATCGCTGGAAAAATCCGGGGCGGAAAGAAACCTGGGTGCTGTGGATCAACACGCCGCCAACCTTCTGAGTTTCGGAGCTAACTGCGAATGAGCCTGAAATCGAGGTGGATGGAGGGACGATGAGAATTCGCGCGATTTTTCTCGGACTTCTGGCGCTTGCATTAGTCAACACTGCCTGCAAGAAGAGCCAAGATTCCCTGAGCCTGCTCGTATGGGAAGGCTACGCCGATCCTTCCTTCGTCCAAGCCTTCGAGGAAAGTCATCACTGCAAAGTGACCGCTTCCTACATGGGTTCCAGCGACGAACTCGTCGCCAAACTGCGCGGCGGCAGCGCCTCCAACTACGACGTCATCTCGCCCTCCAGTGATGTTGCCGCTTCCATCGCCCGCACCGGCCTCGCCGCGCCTCTCGACCTTTCGAAATTGCCTTCCTACGCGCAGCTCTCTCCAAAGCTCCGCGATCTCCCTCTCGTCAAATCCAACGGCCAGATCTTCGGCGTTCCCTTCATGTGGGGACCCAATCCGCTTCTTTACGACACCACCGTCTTTCCGCAAGTGCCTGATACCTGGTCGGTCTTCTGGGATCCCAAATACAAAGGGAAACTCTCCGTTTGGGATGATCTTTCCACCGTCTACATGGCCGCGCAAATTCTCGGCTACGACAAACCCGATCCCTCGCAACTTTACAACCTCACGGATGAGCAGCTCGTCGCCGTCAAGAAAAAACTAATCGAGCTGAAACCAAACATTCGAAAGATCTGGTCCACCGGTGGAGAGCTGACCAACCTCTTCCAAAATCATGAAATTGTCCTCGCCATGGGCTGGCCGCTGAACACCAACGATCTTCGAAAACTGAATTTCCCCATCGGCGAAACCATTCCGAAAGAAAACACCACCGGATGGATCGACCACTTGATGATCACCGCCGCCAGCTCCCACAAAGAGTTGGCGCAAGCCTTTCTCGAATACATGATCGAAGCCAAGACGCAGAAATTCGTCACCGACAGAACCCATTACACCCCGGCGAATCCCGGCGCGTCGCAATTTCTTACCCCCGAAGAAATGAAGGGCCTGCATCTCGACAATCCGGACGCCTACATGCAACGCATCTATTTCTGGCAGGACGTTCCGCGCCGCGCGAAGTACAACGAAATCTGGAACGAGGTCAAAGCCGCCCAGTGAGCTCCGCCGTTCTCAATTCGCCACCGACGGATCCCGCCACCCACGGAGTGCTCCTCGAGATCCGTGGCGTAGCCAAACGGTTCGGCGCGCGCGATGTTCTGAAAAGAATCTCGCTGAACATCGCCACTGGAGAATTCCTCACCCTGCTCGGCGAAAGCGGCTCCGGCAAGACCACGCTTCTCCGGCTGATCGCCGGCTTCGAACAGCCAAGCGCCGGCGAAATCTGGATGGGCGGCGAACGGCTGGACACGCTCCCGCCCTACAAGCGCCGCGTCAACACCGTTTTCCAGCACTACGCGCTCTTCCCGCACCTCAGCGTGCGGGACAACGTCGCCTACGGTTTGCGCGTGAAAAACACGCCCGCGAATGAAATCGCCGGCCGTGTAGACCTGTCTCTGCGCATGGTCAAGATGGAAGAGTTCGCCGCCTCCCGCCCCTCCAAATTAAGCGGCGGCCAGCAGCAGCGAGTCGCACTCGCCAGAGCTCTCGTCAATCGCCCGCAACTTCTTCTCCTCGACGAGCCTCTTTCCGCCCTCGACGCCAATCTCCGCAAACAAATGCAGGGCGAATTGAAAGCTCTCCAGCGCGAACTCGGCATCACCTTTCTATTCGTTACGCACGACCAGGAAGAAGCCATGGCGCTCTCCGACCGCATCGCCCTCCTGCGCGACGGCGAGCTCGAGCAGGTCGCCACTGCTCGCGAAATCTACGCGCGCCCGGCAACCGCCTACACCGCCCAGTTTATCGGCCAAACCAATTTGCTGCATGGGGAAATCCACGGCAGTATCGCGACGTGCGGCGTTCTCCGCTGGCCATTGGACGCCCCGGACGGCGTTGCCATATTCTCGCTCAGGCCAGAAGCGATCCGGCTCTGCGCTGACGGCAGGCGTCAGGCCACCGAAGTGAAATTCGGCGCTACCATCCGCCAGCAGCTCTATGGTGGTTCGAGTGAACTGCTCGAAGTGGACTGCGGCACGGGGCAATTCTTGCGCGTACGAATTCCCGTGCACGGCCCGCTGTCGGGTGAACATGATTTTGTTTTCTCGATCGCGGACGCCATCCGCGTCCAGGAATAAATATGAGCGAAGGAGGTCCGACTCACTAATCGCGTGATTCTGTGAATCAAGCGTTCCGCGCGCTCGGACGATTTTCACGAGTCACCAATCACCAGTCACGTTCGCCATGTTCTCTCGCGCCTACAAAACGCTCGTCTCCCTCCCACCCCTCCTCTGGGTCAGCCTCTTCCTCCTGCTCCCCTACGCGCTGATGTTCGCGCACAGCTTCTGGGCCGTCAAAGACGGCCTCCTCGTCCACCACTGGAACCTAGACAATTACAAAACTCTCTTCGCGAAGCCCGTCTATCTCGAAGTCCTCCTGCGCACCATGCGCATCGCCGCATCCGTAACCTTCTGTTCTCTGCTCCTCGGCTACCCGCTCGCCTACCGCCTCTCGTTTCATTCTGGCGCCCGCAAGGAATTGCTCTACCAACTCGTCATCGTCCCCCTATGGGTCAGCTATCTCGTCCGCGGTTACGCCTGGAAAACCATTCTCGGCAGCGAAGGTGTCCTCAACGGTTTCCTCCAATATCTCCATCTCACGCGCGAACCCGTCTCGTTCCTCCTCTACAGTCCCTTCGCCGTCGTCCTCATGCTCACCCACATCTACACGCCTTTTGTTTTCCTCCCCATTTATGCCGCCCTCGAGCACATTCCCCGCCCGCTCGTCGAAGCCTCCCAGGATCTCGGCGCCAGCTCCATCCAAACGTTCCTCCGCGTCATTCTCCCGCTCTCGCTCCCTGGCCTGATCGCCGGCGCCACCTTTGCCTTCGTCCTCTCCCTCGGTGATTTCCTCGCGCCCCTTCTCGTTGGCGGCGCTTCCGGCACGATGATCGCAAACGTCGTGCAAAGCCTCTTCGGCGCGGCCTACGATTGGCCGCTAGGCGCTGCCATCTCCGTCTGCATCCTCTTTGTTGTCATTTCTCTTCTCTTCCTAACCGAGCGTCTCGAAAAGCGTTGGTCCTTCAAATGAGCTCCACCACCACAACCCGCCGCGCTCCCCTCCTCACGCTGTATGCAGCGTTCGTCTTTGCCTTCGTCTATCTCCCCATCGTTGTCCTCATCCTTTATTCTTTTAATCGCGACGGCGTCGGTGGCTTCCCCCCGCGCCATTTCACCTTCGACTGGTACCGCCAGCTTTTCGCCGACGGTCCAATCTGGGACTCCGTCCTGAACAGCCTCATCGTCGCCGCCGGCAGCGTCGTTCTCTCCCTGACCCTCGGCCTTCTAGCCGCGCTCGCGCTCGACCGTGCAAACTTTCCCGGCAAAGCTCTCTTCCGCCGCCTAGTCCTTCTGCCCCTGATTCTCCCCGGAATCATCACCGGCCTCTCCTTATTGATGTTCGCCGTTTTTGCCGACGTCCAACTCAGCCTCTTCACCGTCTTCCTCGGCCACGGCACTGCTCTCATCTCCGTAGCCACCACCGAACTCTTCGCCGGCCTGCAAAAAATGGATCGGGCGCAGGAAGAAGCCTCCCTCGATCTCGGCGCAACTCCCTGGCAAACCTTCTGGCGCATCACCCTGCCAAATCTCAAACTCTCCCTGATCGCCGCCGGCCTGCTCATCTTCACTCTCTCCATGGACGAAATCGCCGTCACCTTCTTCCTCATCGGCCGTGACAATACCCTCCCGCTCGAAATCTGGGGCCGCCTCCGCCGCGGCATTACTCCGGAAATCAACGCCGTCTCCACTTTGATCTTTGCCGTATCCGTCGCCCTCATCATCATCTGGTATCGCGTACGCACCCGCGGCCTCGGCGCCGAAGCGCAAGAACTGATCGAAACACCCTAGGAGGATGCATGTCGTCGTCACGCCGTGAGTTCATCAAATTCGTCGTCGTCGGTTCCGTCGCCGCCGGCTGTCCCATAGACAAAACGCTTCTCGCCGCGCCCGCTTCCGATTCGAACGCCGCACCGCTCGTCCACGGCGAACATTTCGAAATCTGCCACCAAATTCGCGACGGCCACCAATTCGAACACCCCGATGCCACTCGCAAAGCCGACATCATCATCGTCGGTGGAGGCGTTGCCGGTCTTTCCGCCGCCTATTTTCTCCGCGGCAAGGATTGGCTCCTTCTCGAAAAAGAAAACCATTTCGGCGGCAACGCCTTCCAGGAGGAGTACGACGGCCAGCCCTTCGCCACCGGCTCTGCGTACGCCTTCAAAGGGGATTATGGCGACCAACTCGCCAGTGAAATCGGCCTCGAGCTGCCGTTCGTCAACAACCCCGACCCCACCATCGTCAACAAGACCTTCGTCCCGGACACTTGGAAAGCCGGCCTCGATCAACTGCCCTATCCAAAAGAAGTCCGCGATAGCTTCAAAAAATTTCGCGACGACCTCATGAAAATTAAAATCTCCGAAAAAATGGCCGAGCTCGACGCCCAGCCCTTCACCAACTTCACCGCCTCCTACGCTCCCGAAGTCGCCCAGTGGTGGGACGGCTATGGCCCTTCCAACTGGGGCGCCACCAGCGAAGACACCTCCGCCTTCGTCGCTATCTCCGCCATGCAGGATTTGGCAACCGGTGCCGACAGTAAGCGCGTGATCCTCCCCGGGGGACTCGGCTGCATCACCCACAAACTCGTCGAAGTCCTCCAGCCGAAATACAAGGAACGCATGCTGGACAACGCCGCCGTCGTCGCCGTCATTCAGGACAAGGACGCCGTCCGCGTCACGTATCTCCACGAAGGAAAGCTCACAACCGTCGTCGCCAAAATCGTCCTCATGTGCACTCCCAAGCACATCACCTCTCGCATCGTCCTCAGCCTCCCCTACGAACAGAAAACCGCCATGCGCCACTACCGCTACGCTCCCTATCCCGTCGTGAATGTCATCTTCGACAAGCCCATATACAATCGCGGCTACGACAACTGGTGCCCCGGCAACTCCTTCACCGATTTCATCGTTGCCGACTGGACCGTCCGCAACAATCCGGGCTACAAGCAGAAACACAACATTCTTTCGTTCTACACGCCCCTCCGCGAAAGTCAGCGTTCCACCTTGCTCGAAGAGGACGACTGCAAAACGCTCGCCGCCCGCGTCCTCGCCGATTTTCAAAAGCTTATGCCCGAATTCAACGTCGATCCCATCGAAGTGCGCATCTACCGCCGCGGCCATCCCATGTTCATCGCCGCGCCCGGGCAATATACAAAGACACGTCTCGCCGCCGCCCATCCCATGGAACGCATCTTTTTTGGCAACGCCGATTCCGGCGGCCCCGAATCGCTCACCAGCGAAGCCGTGCGTTTGTCCAAAGTTGGTGTCGAATGGGCGGAACTCATCCTAGCCGGCAAACCCGGTGCGAAAGAATTGGCGGAAAAGGCTCTCGCCCCCACTTCCGACTAGCCAAGCGCATTTCAAGAAACGCGAGCAGCTTATAGGGCTCGCATTCTGAGGCGGGCCGCTCTCCTTGCCGCGTCTCTCCCATCGTATTTCCTCGCTTTGGCGAGAAATCGGGACTAACGCGCAGGACATTGCTCAAGATTTTGGTTCATAATGCTGGCGCCGTCGGTGTGCCCGACCGCCAATTCCCCGGAGGATTCATGCCCGATCGCCTGGACGACTTTCAGAAATTTCGCACCGACCTGAACGAGGAAATCCTCGGCTGCGGCCATCTCGGCATCAAGCGTTTCTTCGCTCTCGACCACCAGGCCTACGAACCCGGCCCGCTCGGCACCAAGACCAAGGAATTGCTCGGCCTGGTTGCCTCCGCCGTCCTTCGTTGCGACGACTGCATCACTTATCACTTGGTTCGTTGCGGCGAAGAAGGCTGGAAGCGCGAGGAAGTCATCGACGCGCTGAACGTCGCGCTGATTGTCGGCGGGTCCATCACCATCCCGCACGTGCGCCGCGCCTTCGCACGCATGCGCGAAATCAGCGGCTTGCAGCCTTGAGCCTTCGATTCAACAGGGAGTAAACTCTCTGCCAGAAAGCTAAGATGACCACGGCCCCCAGCCCGGCAAATTCCGAATCGCAACGCAGTGCCACGTCTCTTCGCGAAGTCTTCATCGGCGCTTTGTTCGCCGTGGTTTTGCTTGTCCCGAAACTTCTCCATCTTCGCCGCAATCCGAAGTCATGGATGTTCTTTCGCATTTTTTTGGGACTTGTCGGAGCGTCCCTGGTCATCGTGCCCGTTGGCATGGGGAATAGTTTTTTTCTCTCGCTCCTCGGCCTCGCCATGTTTATCGGCGCCATCCTTCTGCCGCCCGCCAAGCCGAATACCAACACGGACGACAAGGCCCGCGAACTCGGAGCACTGGTCGTCGTCAACGGCGGACGATTCAAGTTGGGACAAGCTCCGTCCTTCGCTGCGCAACTCTTTGTCGGTCCGGATCGCGTCTCGGTGCTCGATTCGGATTTTCAGTCCTATTTAGAAATCCCTGTCAACGAAATTACCTCCGCGAGCGCCGAAGAATCCCACGGCCGTTGGTACTTGCGAATCGAGTGGGCAAATAAGACAGCCACCTTCCTCTATCGCGGTGTTTTCGCCGAACATCTCGCACGCGTCGCCGAATCCACTCTTCAGGGCGTCATGCGCCCCGCACTTCCCGTCATCCCGCAGCGCCGCGCCGCCAGTGCCTAATCTCGCCCTGCAATTTCTTGCGCATATTCCCGCACGATTTCCCTCAAATTGTGTCAAACTTTAACCATGGCCAGAGGTTGGGAAAGCAAGGACGTCGAGTCGCAGGTCGCAGCGACCGAAGCCCCGCAGCAAAAATCGCCCCACGGGGCTAAAACTCCCGAACAGCTCAAGCGCGACCAGGACCGCAAGGACTTGGAATTATCCCGCATCCGCATCGCCAACGACCTCGCTACCGCCACCCACCCCAACCACCGCAAATCCCTCGAAGCCGCCCTCGCCCACCTCGATAAAAAAATCGCCGACCTTGGCTAGTTCGACGCACCTCACGAATAGGGCCTTCGACACATACTCCGTTGCGGGAGTTCAGCAGAATCGTCTTTGGTTCTCTTCGGTCCTAACCGCTCTTAAGTCGAATTCACATTCAAACCGTTGCAAGCGCAAGGTTCAGATTTAGCGTATCAATCCTTCAAGGCCCGGGCTGGATCGGTGTGCGTAGCACGCCAGGCTGGCAAAAGACACGCCACCGCCGCAGTGATTATCATCACCACCAATGCGGAGCCAAAGGCCGCCGTGTCGCGTGGGCTCACTTTGTACAGCAGGTTTCCCAGCAGTCTCGTCAATGCGAGTGCCCCCACGGCGCCAAGCAGAATACCGGCGCCCGTTAGCCTCAAGCCACGCGACATCACCAGCCGCAATAAATTCGATGCGTTCGCGCCAAGAGCCATGCGCAGCCCCAGTTCGCGGGCACCCTGCGACACTGCATACGACATCACCCCGTAGAGCCCGATGGCGGAAAGCAGCAGCGCCAATCCGCCTAATACACTCACGAGAGTTACAGCCACCAGTTGCGGCGACGTAGAGCGATCCAACTGTTCCTGTAGCGTGATCACCTCGAAGAGTGCCAGGTCCGGGTCCAGCGCATGCACCTCGCGCGTCAGCGCGGTTGCCATCGTCTCCGGGCCCAGCGGAGTTCGAATATACAAGCCCGCCCCACGGGAGAAATTCTGGCGCAGAGGCACGTAGAAAAAGGGTTTCGGCGCCTCCCGAACGCTCTCATACTTGGAATCTTTTGCCACACCGACCACTTGCATCCATCGTCCCTTGACCTGAACGCGTTCGCCAATCGGATTCCTGCCGCGCCAATACTGCGTCGCCATCCTTTCGTTTACCACCACCACCAGAGCGGCTTTTTCGTCGTCCGCCCGAGTGAATTCGCGGCCGGACACCAAGGGAATACCCATAGTCTCGAAATAGTCCGGTCCCACTTCGTTGTACTCCACGGTGGGCTTCTCCTCGGGAGGAGGTTGATAGCCATCCACGGCAATCAGCGTGGAAGAAAAACTTCCGTAACTCAGCGGCGTCATTCGCCCAAAGGCGGCAGACTCCACGCCGGGCAGTGCCTTCACGCGCTCCAGCAGCTCGTCCTGGAAACTCTGCGCGCGCTGCGCATCGTATCCCGCCGCCACTATTGGGACATAACTGTCCAGCACTTCATGCGTTGAAAAACCCGGGCTGGTATTTCGAATTTTCTGCAGGCTCTGCAGCAACAGCCCTGCTCCGACCAGCAAGATGAAACTCAGCGACACCTGCATCACCACCAGCCCCGAGCGAATCCATGCCCGTCCACCACCGCCAACCACCGCCGCTGAATCGGACTTCAGCGCTCCGGCAAGATCGAGGTTGCGCGTCTGCAGCGCGGGAACCAGGCCGAGCAGCAGCGTCGCGATCAGGCAAACCCCGGCACTCAGCGCCAGCACGCGCCAATCGATTTCTCCCGGCAGATGCATGGCCACCCCTCCGCGCGCGGGGAAAAGCAGCACCAGCGCGTGACGGCACCAATACGCGACGAGGAGGCCGCCGGCGGCGCCAAACGCGGACAAGATCAAGCCTTCCGTGAAGAGCTGCCTCAACAACCGGCCGCGACCTGCGCCGATCGCCAGCCGTACCGTCATCTCATGCCGCCGCGCGAACGATCGGACCAGCAACAGATTGCCCACGTTGGCGCACGCGATAAGCAGAACAAAAACAACCACGGCGAGCATGATTTCCAGCGTGGGGAGTAGCGTGCCGGCATTATTGAACGGCGTCTGCCATAAGGGCCACAGCTTGATGCCGCGGCCCCGGTTCGTGTCCGGATAATCGGCTTCCAATCGTTTCGCCGCGGCGGAGATCTCCTGTTGTGCCTGCTCGCGCGTCACGCCCGGCTTCAGCCGCACGTACGATTCAATCCAGCGCGCGCCGCGATCCTCAAGTTTGTAAGCGCCACCTTCGAAGTTTTCCTCCATCGAGGCTGGCACCCAGAACTGCATTGCCCAGCCCACGAACGTCCCGTAAAAGCCCTCAGGCGCGACCCCCACGATCGTGTGCAGCACGCCGTTGAGCCGTTGTGTTTTCCCGATGATTTGGGGATCTCCCTTAAACCGTCCTTTCCAGAGCTGGTAGCTGATCACCGTCACCGGATGAGCGTTCCCCCCCACATCTTCGCCCGGCTCGAATCCGCGCCCGAGAATAGGATGGACTCCAATGGCATCAAAATAATTCGCCGATACGATGCTTCCTGTAGTGACTTCGGCGCGGTCGCCGATGCTCAGCGTGGTCCCCATAATTTTGTTCACAATAAATGAATCAATCAGCGTGCAACTCCTCTGCAAATCGAGGAGATCCGGCCAGGAAATCAGAGTTGGACCGGTCTCGCCGCGCGCCGTTCCAGTCACAGCGAGCAGTTGCTCCTGATGGGTCACCGCCGGGTACGGTCGGAATAAAATCCCCTCGACCCAGCTGAACACCGCAGCGTTAGCGCCAATGCCCAGAGTCAGGCAAAGGATCGCCAGAAGAGAGAAACCAGGACTTCGCCGCAGCATTCGGAGACCGAAGCGCAAATCCTGAAGCGTCGTTTCAATCATGGGGAGCCCCCTCTGGTCGCGGTAGAGTTCCTTGGTTTGCTCGACGCCGCCGAAGCTCTTCAGCGCTTCACGGCGCGCCTCCTCCTCGCTCATGCCTTTACTCAGGTTCAGCTCCACGGCCATTTCCAGGTGCGACCGCAGTTCCTCGGCCAGATCGTCTTCCAGGCGGCGCCGCCGAAAAAGTGCCGCGAGCCGGTGCATGAGCGTGCGGAAGTGTTCGCGCATGAGTCAGCTCGTCCTGAGCATCCGGTTGATCATGGCGGACATGCGGGCCCAATCCTCGGCCTCTTCTTCCAGCTGCTTGCGCCCGGAGCGAGTCAATGAGTAGAACTTTGCCTTGCGGTTGTTCTCGGAGACGCCCCACTTGGAAACCACCCAGCCGCGCTGCTCCAGCCGCAGCAGGGCGGGATAGAGCGTCCCTTGATTCAATTGCAGCAGGTCTTGGGAGAGCTGTTGGATTCGCGTGGCGATCCCGAAGCCGTGCATCGGCCCCATGGAATCCAGCGTCTTCAACACCAGCAAATCGAGTGTGCCCTGCAGTACTTCGAATTTGGAAGTTGCCATACGTTCCTGTAGACGGTCAACAGGTGAAAACGTGAGCTTGCCATACTCCTGTTGGCCGTCAACAGCAACTTTTGAGGTGTTCGCGCTGCCTGCTCAAACGGCGGGAAACTTTGTGGAAGCAATGGCTGGCCGGCTTCCTCTTCGGCGGATTAACTCCCCGGCCAGCCGCCTACAGTACAACTCGCTTGCGGCGTCACCGCAATCGGTTATTTATGGTGACTTGGATCGTCGCTAGGATTGACATAGTTGAATTGTAGAGGGGCTATGCCGTGCACCTGCACCACAACGTCTCCGCTGGCCATCGCGTAATGATGCATGTCGGGATCGAGATAGGCGAAACTGCCCGCCGGGAAGGTTCCCATCTTGTTCTCGTCAAAGCGATCTCCCATTCCGACCTTGAAGGTCCCGGAGATAACCGTGACGTTTTCCCTTTGCGGATGCCAATGGGGCGCAAGGCGATATCCGTCTGGCATCCTTAACCGCACAGTGTAATCTCCACTGGAGGCTCCGGGGTTGCCCTCCAGCACTGCCAACTGCGCGCCGGAAGGCACGAACGCCGGTGCCGGACCGTACGGCATGTCATCGGCCATGAAAGTATGTTTTTCAGAAGCAGTGGTCTGAGCGCCAATGGTGAACAGAAGACCCGCCACGCTCAACAGTCCAGCCATTGTGAGCCTGAGATAAGCGATTCGTTTCATAGTCTTGCCTCCGTCATCAGATTTCCATCCGCACGGATAGTCCTCCAGCCAGAGGGTTGCTTCAATAGGGGCCATGTAGCCTTTTCATATCTTTCGTATATCGTCGCAAATTGTTCAATCTAAGAGGATAATGCCCTCAAGAGAGTCCCATGCGTAGTGCTAACCGACCAATTGGCGAAATCGAGCTGGACCTTGGGCGTTACGAACTTCGCCGTCGCGGACGACGGGTGAAGCTTGAAAAGAAACCCATGGAACTGCTGATATTTCTGCTGGCCCGCCGCGAACAATTGGTTTCGCGCCAGGACATTGTCGCGAAACTCTGGCGTTCGGATCTCTTTATTGATACCGAGCTGAACATCAACAACATCATTCGAAAAATTCGCACAGCTTTGGGCGACAACGCTGCCAATCCGCGTTTCCTCGAGACCGTGGTGGGCAAGGGGTACCGGTTTATCGGCCCAGTGCGCGTGATTGATGCTCGTTTCCAGCCGTCCAATTTCGAACAAAGTCTGCCCGGCGAGTTCGCCCCGGAGCGTGCTTCGGCCTGGAGCGAGCGCTCATCCCTCGCCATCCTGCCACTGCTTATTCTTGGGAAGGTGTCTGACGACCAGGGCGTGAGCTTGGGTTTTGCTGACGCTCTGGTATCGCGACTCGGAAATCTTCAGGGCGTGGACGTTTTACCGATGTCGGCGGTATTACCTGTGCCGGCCGAGGCGCCGACTTCGGAAATTGCCTCGCGACTGGGTGTCCGCTTTTTGGTCCGCGGCGCCATTCAGGAATCCAAAGGGCGGCGGCGTCTATCGCTCGAGGTGTTTGACACTCGTTTACGGCGTACTTGCTTTGCGCGCAAGTGTGATTTTGACGTGAATCGTCTGTTCGATCTCGAAGACGAGACCGCCAGGCAAATCGCGAGCGCATTAAACAGAACGCTCCTTCCGCCCGTGGTCAAACCTCGCCCCCGCCATAGCAAGGATCCGCTAGCCTACTCGGAATTCATGCGCGGCTACCGGCTTAGCTCCTCCGGCGATTCCGCCCTGCTGGACGAAGCCGCCCAGCGCCTCAGCACTGCCGTTGCGCGAGATCCAGGGTTCTCCCTTGCCCATGCGACCCTTTCCTTTGTGTGCGCAACACGTCATTTTGAGTTCGATCCAGCCAGCATGTGGCTGGAGAAGGCGGAGTTTCACTGCCGCCGCGCGCTGGAACTGGATCCGGATTTGCCCGAAGGCCATGTGGCCAAAGCGTTCTTGCTTTGGGGACCGTCGAAAAACTTTCAGCATCTCGAAGCCATCACGGAACTGCGGCGCGCGCTCACCCTGCAGAGTAATCTGCCTCATGCGTACAACCGTCTGGGCACCATTTTGGCGCACGTCGGCCTTCTCGATCATGCCCGCGAAATATACGAGCGTGGACGGGCCTTCCATCCGAAAAAGGCGGTCAGTCACAGCATCGTCCAGGTTTATATCTGGAGTCGAGAATATGACATGGCCCGGGA
>Ga0210409_10001524_pt1 | contig 30025 bp, 26 predicted proteins | sample IncBWH17MmetaG_FD_161649 | JGI IMG/M metagenome (GOLD analysis project Ga0210409, IMG submission 161649) | Forest soil microbial communities from Barre Woods Harvard Forest LTER site, Petersham, Massachusetts, United States - Inc-BW-H-17-M | ecosystem: Environmental > Terrestrial > Soil >...
CGACCACCCATGGGATTCAGGCGATGCCCAAGCTCAACCAGATGGGCGCGACCTGGCGCGAGACTGCGCCGGATATCGGGTGGCTGGCGCAGCTCACCGTGGCCCACATCGGCCTCGCCTGGTCGCTGGCCGCCCGCAGAGTTCGAGCTGCAGCCTACCGCCCGTAGCGCTGGAAATGGCCAATGCGCCACTACTATCGTTTAATCGCGCTCGCACAGCACTTCTGGTGTCATGTAGGCGCGGCCGTAGTTAACGTCGCCTGTACAACTGTCATGCAAAGAAACGCCCGGTCTCGATCGTCGTTGCTTTTGCAGTGTCGCAGCAGCAGCCGTTGCTGTCCCGCCGCTGGGTCTTCGCCGTCTTGTAAAGAGGAGTGGAGCTTATGAATGCAGGTGCACAACAGCCGGGCAGCGATAAATGCGCACTTCGTCCCTTCGAGGTGAATTTTCCGGAGGCACAGCTTACCGAATTACGCCGGCGCATCCACTCGACACGGTGGCCCGAACGGGAAACCGTAACCGATGCGTCTCAAGGCGTGCAGCTCTCGACGACGCAGAGGCTTGCTCGCGCCTGGACGGAGTATGACTGGCGCCTTTGCGAGGCGAGACTCAACGCGCTGCCCAATTTCATCACCGAGATCGATGGGCTCGACATTCATTTCATCCACGTTCGCTCGAAGCATGACAGCGCGTTGCCGCTCATCGTCACGCATGGATGGCCGGGTTCGGTCATAGAGCAGCTGAAGATCATCGAACCACTGACCAATCCCACGGCGCATGGCGCGCGCGCGTCGGATGCCTTCCATCTGGTGATTCCATCGCTCCCGGGTCACGGGTTTTCGGCTAAGCCAACCGCGACAGGCTGGGATCCCATCCGCACCGCGCGTGCCTGGATTGTGCTGATGAATCGCCTTGGATATACACGCTATGTCGCGCAGGGCGGCGACTGGGGCAATGCGGTCACGGAGCAGATGGCCCTGCAGAGACCTCCGGGGCTGGTCGGGATTCACACCAACATGCCGGCTACCGTTCCCGACGATGTAGCCAAGGCTCTTCAAGCAGGCGGCCCGCCTCCGATCGGGCTTTCCCCTGACGAAACACGCGCGTACGAAGAGCTGGACACCTTCTACAAGCACGGCTTGGGTTACGCCAGCGAGATGGCCAATCGCCCACAGACGCTGTATGGAATTGCGGATTCGCCCGTGGGTCTCGCGGCCTGGATGCTGGACCACGACGCAAAAAGTCAGGCACTCATCGCGCGCGCCTTTGACGGTCAGCCTGGAGGTATCACGCAGGACGACGTGCTCGACAACGTTACGCTCTATTGGTTGACCAACACCGGGGTCTCTTCGGCACGGCTCTATTGGGAAAGCAAGTTGGCTTTTTTTGCGCCCAAGGGCGTCTCCATCCCCGTTGGCCTGAGCATCTTTCCTGACGAGCTCTATGAAGCCCCGCGGACCTGGGCGGAGCGGGCGTATCCCAAACTCATCCATTACAACAGGCTCGACAGAGGCGGGCACTTCGCCGCCTGGGAACAGCCGGAGCTCCTAAGTAACGAGCTGCGCGCAACCTTCTATTCACTACGTTAGCGAGTCAAGGCCCGACCCGATTGCACCGGAACGGGTCGGGCCCGCGCGAGCTTGCTTTGATCATGATCACCCGCCAACTCCTCGCCGCCGGAACATTCGCCAGCATCGTGTTGCTGAGCCAAGCGAGCAGCGCGCCAGTCCAGCGGGGAATATTGCCCGTGAACTCCACAACGGCTCAATTGCCCATCGAAGGTGAGTTGCCAGCGCTCGGTGGTGCAATTGCATGGATCAATTCACCGCCCCTGACCGTTTCGGCTCTGCGCGGGAAGGTCGTGCTGATCGACTTCTGGACTTACACCTGTATCAACTGGCGACGCACCCTGCCCTACGTGCGTGCGTGGGCCGAGAAATACAAAGACCGCGGTCTGGTCGTGATCGGGGTTCACACCCCGGAATTCAGCTTTGAAAAAACGCTCGAGAACCTGCACCGGCAAATGCCGGCGCTGGACATTCACTACCCGGTCGCGGTGGACAGCGATTACGTGATTTGGCGCGCTTTCGGGAACCAATACTGGCCCGCGGTCTATATCGCAGATGCCCGAGGGCGGATCCGCCACCATCAGTTCGGCGAGGGCGGCTACGAAGAGACTGAACGGATCATCCAGCGGTTGCTGACGGAAGCGGGACAGGTCGACGTACCCGGCGATCTGGTGTCGCTCGACCCCAAGGGGGCGGAGGTCGCGGCCGACTGGGCAACCCTCAAGTCCCCTGAAACCTATGTGGGCTATGCAAACGCCGAGTCCTTTGCCTCACCCGGCGATGCGGCACGGGACCGGTCGCGCGTTTACACGGCACCCGAGCGACTGCGACTCAACGAGTGGGCGCTGGTGGGTGACTGGACGATCCGAGCCGAGGCCGCGGCGCTCAGCGGCGCGACCGGGCGCGTCGTATATCTCTTCCACGCACGCGACGTCAATCTGATCATCGGGCCGAGCGCTCGAGGTACCCCAGTCAGCTTTCGCGTGCGCATCGATGGCAAGCCGCCGGGCGCGGCTCATGGGATCGACGTCGATGAGCAGGGTAATGGGATGGTGACTGAGCCGCGGATGTACCAGCTAATCCGACAACCCGAGCCGATTGCTGATCGTGTGTTCGATATCGAATTTGTCGGTCCCGGTGTTGAGGTCTTCGACTTCACCTTTGGCTGAACAGATGCCGACGTCCTCTTACTCCAAGTCATACGGAGACAGGCCATGTCGTACACCCTTGACCGTCGCCGATTCGTCGGTGCCGCCGCGATGACCCTCGCCGCCTCACAGCTCGATGTGACCGGTCTTGCCAGGGCACAGGGTCCGGGCGCCGGTGGGGCCAGCTCCCAGGCGACGACGACCGGAACCGGCCGCTCGTTTCCCCCGCTCAAGCAGGTGAGCGCCGGACTTCTTAACGTCAGCTACGTGGAGGAAGGTCCCGCCGACGGTCCCGCCGTCCTCCTGCTGCACGGCTGGCCCTACGACATCCACAGTTTTATCGACGTCGCGCCGGTGCTGGCAGCCGCGGGCTGCCGGGTAATCGTCCCGTACCTGCGCGGTTACGGACCCACACGATTTCTGTCGAGCTCGACGGTCCGCAACGGTCAGCCCGGGGCCTTGGCGACCGATGTCATCGACCTGATGGATGCCCTCAAGATCCGGAGCGCGACGCTCGCGGGTTTCGACTGGGGCGGCCGAAGCGCGGACATCGTCGCGGTCCTCTGGCCCGAGCGCTGCAAGGCGCTGGTATCGGTGAGTGGCTATCTCATCGGCAGCCAGGCATCCGGTAAAGCTCCGCTGCCGCCCCCGGCCGAGCTCCAGTGGTGGTACCAGTTCTATTTCGCCACCGAGCGCGGTCGCGCGGGCTACGCCAAGTATACGCACGACTTTGCAAAGCTCATCTGGCAGCTGGCCTCGCCCAAATGGAACTTCGGTCAGGCGATCTTCGCTCGCTCGGCGGCCGCCCTTGATAACCCCGATCACGTTGACATCGCGATCCACAACTACCGCTGGCGCCTCGGGCTGGCCCAGGGTGAGGCGCGGTATGACGAGCTCGAGAGTCGTCTTGCAGCGTTTCCGCCCGTCACTGTGCCCACCATAACGATGGAAGGCGATGCCAACGGAGCACCACACCCAGATCCGAGCGCCTACGCCAACAAGTTCACCGGCAAGTACGCGCACCGAACCATCAACGGTGGAATCGGACACAACCTCCCGCAGGAAGCGCCGCAGGCCTTTGCGCAGGCGGTTCTCGATGTCGGCAAGCTCTGAGGAGGCCAGCCTGTGCGCTGGGAATCGCCACGATCCTTAGGAAAGACGGTGGCGAACCCCAACCCCGCGGTACTCGCACTGCTGTGCGCAAGCTCTCTCGCACCGGTGGTGGCAGCGGCCGACACCTGCAGTGGACACGGCGTGCAAGTACAGGTTCTCGGTTCGGGCGGTCCTGAGCTGGAGGATAAGCGAGCGTCCAGCAGCTATCTCGTATGGCAGGACGGCCGACCGCGCATCCTAATCGACAGCGGTGGCGGCAGCGGGCTGCGCTTCGGACAGGCCGGCGCACATGTGGCGCAACTTGATGCCGTCTTGTTCACGCATCTGCACATCGATCACAGCGCAGATTTCCCCGCGCTCATCAAGTCCTCGTATTTTGAGGAGCGTGAGCTTCCCTTGCCAGTCTATGGACCACCCGGCAACGAGGACTTCCCGTCGACCACCGAGTTCGTGGCAGATCTATTCGACGGCAAACGCGGCGCTTACCGATACCTGGCAGATTTCCTCGCCGGCAAAGACGGCGGCTACTCGCTGCAGGCACATGATGTCGCCTTGACAGGTCACGAGATCCGAACGGTCGTAAGCCCCCGCGACCTTTCGTTGGATGCCACGCAGGTTATCCACGGCGGCGTACCCGCCATTGCCTGGCGTGTCAGCATAGGCGGCAAGATCATCGTATTCTCCGGTGACACCAACGGTGACAACGGTAACCTCGAGCGTCTGGCGACAGGGGCGGATCTCTTCGTAGCGCACAACTCAGTCCCCGAAGGTGAGACCGGCGCTGCGAGACAGCTCCACATGCCTCCGTCCGTGATCGGCCGCATCGCCAAGACCGCGGGCGTCGGACGGGTCGTGCTGTCACATCGGATGCTACGCACCTTAGGACGAGAGTCTGAAACGCGATCTGTGATCGCGCGGGTGTATCCGGGCCCGGTGGCGTTCGCCGATGATCTCGATTGCTTCTAGCGCTCGTGCGTTGACGCTCGGAGCCCAAAAACGCACTTGGACGAACGGCAGCGGACTGCGCTATACGCCGGGCGACACCTGGGATCTGTACATCGGGTTGGCCCTCTCCTTGTCTCAACGAACCGTCCCGGTAAAGCAGACCACATCATACCGTCGAGAGTCTTCTATTCCGATGTGGCCACCCGACGCTCGTGGACGAGTCGACTGAACAATGGTATCGGCCGAAGACTTCGATACTTTGGTATCGACTGACACCATCGTCCAGCAGACTGCCTATCTGAACGACGCCTCAATTGCGTTGACGGTGCGGGGCCGCCGACCACGAGCAGGCGCGACTGCCGGCCCGACGAGCGGCTGATTGGCGACTCGGTCTGTTCAGCACCTACCAAAGGGGGTACCAATGATAGACTTTCACCGGTGCGCCCGACGCGGCGGCGGCACGACTTGTGAGCAGAGTGGCCGCGGCGCGTTCGCGATCGCCCCCGTCGCCAGCGCGTCGGGCGCTGCCGCGTCCAATCAGGTGGATTGCACCGCTGGGTCAGAAGGGAGTGAGAGTGCCGACTGGCTTGTCGCCTCACGCGAGCGTGTACGCCTTCGCGGTAATGGTGAAAGCGCCCCGCAGTGGCGAGGTGAAGACGCGTCTCGTTCCGCCGCTATGCGCGGAAGAGGCGTCCCTTCTCAGCGCGTGCTTCGTCCAGGACATTCTGGCGAACCTTCTCGCGGCCTCTGAGAGCGTACCGGTCCACTGCTATGCGGCCTATTCGCCCCGCGGAAGTGAAGCGCTATTCCGCGATTTCCTTCCGCCGCGCATCCGCATGCTGCCGCCGCGCAGCGTCGGACTGGCGCACAGTCTCCCCGATGCCATAGAGGACCTGATTGCCGGCGGTTACGCCGGCGCTTGTCTCCTCAATTCCGACAGCCCGACTCTTCCGACTTCCCTGCTGGTCGACGCCATTACGAGCCTGTGCGTCCCCGGGGATCGCGTCGTTCTCGGCCCTGCGGTCGACGGCGGCTATTATCTGATCGGCCTCAAGCAGCCGCACCGCCAGCTCTTCCAGGACATAGCGTGGAGCACTGACCGGGTCTACCAACAGACGGTGGAGCGCGCGGCCAGCATCGGACTCGAGTTAGTGACCTTACCCGCCTGGTACGACGTCGACGATGCGGCCTCGCTGGGCTGGCTGTGTGGCGAGCTGTTCGGCGATCGCCGGCCCCCGCAATGCATTCGCGATGGCTATCCGGCCTCACACACCCGCGACTACCTGCGCGGGCTGTTGGCCACCGGCAGCGAGCGCCTGGGCATCATGAATCCTCTGCTGGAGCCGGCGGTATGAATGCGGACCGATGGCGCGTGCGGGCAACGACCGCCATCGGAGCCATGCTGTTCGTGCTGACCGGCGTTGGCCTCTGGCGCCAGCACCTGTACGACACCGACGGCTTTACCATCCTCGCTCTCGTGCAGGGCGCGTTCTACGTCGCGGCGGTCGCGCTGACCTGGCGCGGCGGGCTCTCGCGGCGCGCGCTGATTGCAGCGCTCGCGCTCGCGGCGCTCATGCACCTCGCGGTGCTGCTCGCCCCGCCCTACCTGTCCGATGACATCAATCGCTATGTCTGGGACGGTCGGGTCGAGGCCGCGGGTATCAATCCCTACCGGTATGTACCCGCGGACCCGCAGCTCGCAGCGCTCCGCGACGCAACCATCTTTCCGAGCGTCAACCGCAGCGACTACGCGCCGACGATTTATCCGCCCGTCGCTGAGTCCATTTTCTTTCTCGGCACCCGCCTGAGCGAATCGTTGACCGCGATGAAGGCAACGCTGCTCGTCATCGAGCTGGCCGGAGTGCTGCTGCTCATCCGCCTGCTGGATGAGCAGCGTCTGCCGCGCGAGAGAGTCCTCATCTACGCCTGGCATCCGCTGACGCTCTGGGAATTTGCCGGCAGCGGCCACGTGGATGTCGCGGTCGTGACGCTGGTGGTGCTTGCCCTCTGGGCGCGCGGCCGTCAGATTGCCTGGCTCACAGGCACCGCGCTCGCGGCGGCCGCGCTCGTGAAATTCTTCCCGGCCGTCCTGTTCCCGGCACTTTATCGTCGCTGGGATTGGAAGATGCCGGTCGCCGCGGCCGCGACCGTCATTCTCGCCTACCTGCCCTTCATCGGCGCCGGCGGCGCCGTGCTCGGCTTCCTGCCGGGCTACCTCAAGGAGGAAGACCTGCAGAGCGGAGCCGGGTTCTTCCTTTGGAAGGTGTTCCGGGGCCTGGGGCCGCTGGACCATGTGGGCGCAGCACTCTATCTGGCCCTGGCCGGCGCGGCTCTCGCGGCGCTCGCGGTTCGTAGTCTCTTCACTGCCGAGTATCGCTATCTCGCGTCCGCGATGACCCTGGCCGTCGCGACGACGGTTTTGCTATCGCCCCACTACGCCTGGTATTTCGCCTGGGTCGTTCCGTTCATCTGCTTCACGCCTCGTGCATCGGTGCTGTATCTGACGGTCGCCTGTCCCCTGCTCTATTTCGTGCCCGGCGGGCCGGATGCTGAAGGCGCGCGCACGCCGTTCGAATGGGCGATCTACGGACCCTTTGCGGCGCTCGTCGTGCTCGAGCTCTGGTGGCGGCGTGCGCCACGAGCCGGCCTCGGCGGCATCAGGGAGGTGGGATGAGCTCCGACATGAGCGTCGCGGACGGACGGGCGCCGGCCCCGGCGCGGTACTTCGAGCACGTGGATAAGCGGCGCGGCCCGCTGGCCGAGTCCGAGCCGATATGCCTTTATCTCGAGACGACCAATCGCTGCAATCTCCTCTGTACGACTTGTCCGCGCACCTTCGAGGACCTCGAGCCGCCGGCCGATATGAGCTGGGAGCTCTTCACCTCGATCGTGGATCAATTCCCGCGGATCGCGCGCGTGGTTCTGCACGGCGTCGGCGAGCCGATGATGGTGCGGGCGCTGCCGCGCATGATCCGTTATCTGAAGGAGCGCGGTGTCTACACGCTCTTCAACACCAACGGCACGCTGCTCACGCGGCGCGCGGGCCGGGAGCTCATCGACGCCGGCTTGGATGAGCTGCGTATCTCGCTCGATGCGGCGACGGCACGGAGCTTTGCACGCGTGCGCGGCCGCGATTTCTTCGCGCGCATCGTGCGCAACGTCCGTGCATTCACGACCCTGCAGAGCGAATTGCAGTGCACGACGCCGCGCGTCTCGCTCTGGCTCACGGGCCTGAAGGAAACCATCGCCGAGCTGCCGGCCTTCGTTCGTTTGGCGCACGACATCGGGGTGTTCGAGGTCTACCTGCAGCGGCTGGTCTACTTTCCCGAAGGCCAGGGGCTCGCGCGCCCCGAATCGGCCCTGTTCGAGCAGGTGAACGCGGCGGAAGAGGGACTCATCGGTCAAGCCGCCGAGCTCGCCAAGTCCTTAGGTCTAGCCTTCAATGCCTCGGGTGCGACCGAGCCTGGCACGAGCCTCAGGCAGCAACAGGACAAGCAGCCGTGGTCCCTGTGCCGCCGCCCCTGGACCCTCATGTACTTCACGGCGCACGGCAAAGCCCTGCCCTGCTGCATCGCCCCGTTCTCGATGCGCGGCTACGCGAGCTTCACGCTCGGAGACGCCACTCAGGAAACCCTGCGGGAGATCTGGAACGGCGCGCGTTATCAGGAATTCCGCCGTGCGCTGCTCGGCGAGCGGCCGCCGGCGACCTGCGCGAGCTGCGGCCTGCGCTGGAGCCTGTAATGCTGCCGGCAGAACAGGCGCACGCCGCTGCGTTCGCAGCCGAGCCCCGTCCGCGGGTCGCGGTGGTGATCCCGACGCTCAACGAGGCAGAGCCGATCGGCGCGGTGATCCGCGCCGTCCCGCGCGATGTGGTCGATGAGGTCATCGTCGTCGACAGCGCAAGCACGGATCGCACCGTCGAACACGCCCGCGATGCTGGCGCCCGCGTCATCGAAGAACCGCAGCGCGGCTATGGCCGGGCCTGCGCCGCGGGCGCCCGGGCAGCGCGCGACTCCGGCGTCGGCGTCATCGTCTTCCTCGATGGCGACGGCAGCGATCGACCGGAGCTGGTGCCGCTCCTGCTTGCCCCGATCCTCGCCGGCACACACGACTTCGTCATCGGCACACGCACCCGCGGCGCGCGTGAGCCCGGCAGCATGCATGCGCTGCAGATCGCGGCCGGATACGCTGCGGGCGCACTGACACGCCTCCTGTACGGTGTCAGGTATACCGACATGTGCGCCTTTCGCGCCATCCGTCGCGAGGCCCTCGATCAGCTCGGCATGCGCGAGATGACCTACGGCTGGAACCTCGAAATGCAGATGCGCGCCGCTCGCGCCAAGCTGCGTATCCTCGAGGTGCCGGTCGCGCATCGACGCCGTCTGGGCGGCGCCTCCAAGGTATCGGGCACCGTTATGGGAACACTCAGTGCCGGGATTCGCATCGGCGTCACGTTCGCGCGCGTGGCCTGCGAACGGCGACCAGCGGGCCACTCGACTGAGGGGCGCAATCGACCTGCGCAGGAGGAACCATGACACCCAATCCATTTTCCGATCTGCTGCAGTTCCTGGTGCAGCCCGCCTGGACGACGGTCGTCTACTGGTTGCTGCTCCTCGGCAGCATCGCGATTGCGACCTATGCCTGGAGGAGCACCCCAAGCCAGCGCTCGTGGGTCCATGTCGGCAGCTGGCTGTGCCGCCTCTTCATCGGCTCCATGTGGTGGCAGCAGACGCTCTGGAAGCTGCCCCCTTTATACACCGACAATCCGAGTGACCCGCAGAATAGCGGCCTGCACTACTGGATGAATCAGTTGGGCCAGTCGGCCTGGCTCCCCCTGCAGGCGGATTTCGTCAACCACGTCGTAATCCCGCATTTCTACCTGTTCGCGCCGGTCGTCTACGCCCTGGAGGTTCTGACGGCGGTGTCGCTCATCCTCGGCGTCTTCGTCCGCCTCTGGGGCCTCATCGGGGTGCTGCAGGTCCTCAATCTGTGGCTCGGCTTGTACCACGCCCCGGGCGAGTGGCCGTGGACCTACTTCTTCCTGCTCACGCTCATGGTGATCTTCACCGTGAATCGATATGGCAGGAACCTGGGACTCGATGCGATCATCGTCGAGCGCACAGCGAACGGACATGTGGGCGGCCCTGGCGCTGCCCGCTCCGGCAAGTTGCTCGCCATACTGACATGAGGGTGCCATGAATCACGATGCTGCGGTCTCGAATGCCAAACAGGTGGCCGATCGCGTGCTGTCGCCGGCGGCCCGGCAGAACGACAAGGAAGGCCGATTCTCGGTCGAAGCGATCGCGGCCTTTGGACCGGCGGGGCTGCTCGGGCTACTGCTCCCCGAGGAGATGGGCGGGGCTGCGCTCGGCCCGCGTACCTTCGCCGCAGTCGTCGCGACCCTGGCCGAGGCAGACGCCTCGGTGGCCATGGTCTATCTGATGCACGTCTGTGCCGCGGCAACCATCGCCGCGGCACGTGCCGCCGCCACGGTCACGGCGACCTTAAAGGACATCGCCGCCGGCCGGCATCTGTCGACGCTCGCCTTCAGCGAAACCGGCTCGCGCAGTCACTTCTGGGCACCGCTCTCACGCGCGCGCCGCAACGGCGCGGGCGTGTACCTCACCGCCAGGAAATCCTTCGTCACGAGTGCGGGTCACGCGCACAGCTACGTGGTCTCATCGCTGGCACCCGAAGGGAAAGGACCGACCGACTCGACGCTCTATCTCGTCTCGGGTGATGCGCCAGGTCTGTCGACCGCGGGCCCATGGGATGGGCTCGGAATGAGAGCCAACGCTTCCGCCCCGATGAGCCTCGAGGACTGCGCGGTGCCGCCCACTCAGCAGCTCACCGAGGACGGCGCCGGCTTCCCGGCCATGCTGCAGGTGGTTCTGCCACTCTTTAACCTCGGTTCGGCCGCGGTATCCCTCGGTCTGTGCCGGGCCGCGGTGGCGGCGACCGCCACGCATCTCAAGACCGCGCGCTTCGAGCACCTCGGACAGAGCCTCGGCGAGAGCCTGCCGACGCTGCGCGCGCAGCTCGCTACCATGCAGATCGAGACCGATGGCCTGGCAGCGCGTCTCGATGATCTCGTGGACCATCTCGAACGGCCGCGCGATACCACCATGTTGCGCGTGCTCGAGTGCAAGGCCGCAGCCGGAGACACGGCGATCGCCGTCACCTCGACGGCGATGCGCGTCTGCGGCGGCGCCGCATTTTCCAAGCAGCTGGGCATCGAGCGGGTGTTCCGGGATGCTCATGCCGGTGCCGTGATGGCGCCCACCGGTGATGTGCTGCGCGAGTTTATCGGCAAGGCTGTTCTCGGCATGCCGCTGTTCTGATCGCAGCGCAACGAGCCAAGGGGTGGCTATGAGTCGAACGATCTGGGTCGGAGCCGTTGCGTATGACCCGAAAGTGGTCACGATCTGGGAAGGGATGCGGCGCTATTTCCACGAGGAGGCGGATCTGCCGATCGAGGTAGTGTTGTTTCAGAGCTATGAAATGCAGGTGGGCGCGCTGCTCGCCGAAGAGGGTGCGCCGGCTATCGACATCGCCTGGAATACCAACCTCGCCTATCTGCAGGCGGACGCATGGAGCGCGCATCGCTGCCGGCCGATCGCGATGCGTGACACCGATCTCGGCTGGCAAACCAAGATTGTCGCGGTCAGCGGCGGTCGGCTCACCGGGCTCGAGACGCTCAGAAACAGCACCCTGGCGCTCGGCAGCCGCGACAGCGGGCATGCCGCGATTCTTCCCGTGCACTTTCTCGAGGGCAAGGAACTGATCGAAGGACGCGACTACCGCTCGCTGCGCTTCAACAGTGATCTCGGCAAGCACGGCGACACCGGCGCGAGCGAAGTAGACGTAGTGCGCGCGGTACTCGATGGCAGGGCCGAGGCCGGGGCGATCGGCAGCCCGTTCTGGAACACGGTAAAGACCCAGCGCCTGGTGCCGGAAGGCTCACTGACCGAAGTCTGGACGTCGCCCCCCTACAACCACTGCATGTTCACGGCCCGGCCCGATCTCGACCAGGCGGCGGAGCAGCGCTTCGCGGCGGCCTTGTTCGCCATGAGCTACGACAATCCCAAGCACCGCGCGGTGCTCGAAGCCGAGGGCTTGCGCCGCTGGGTGGTGCCCGAGCTCGAGGGCTACCAGGCCCTGCGCGCGGCGGCCGCGCGCCAGGGCTTCTTTGAGCGCCCGAGCGCTTAAGGGTCAGTCACGCGCAATTGAAGATCGCGCCCAGGCGACGCCCGTGCTCGGTCTCGCGATCGAGAGCACGGCGCAGCGCCGCGAAGGCATCGGTGAGCGGGAAGATCTCCGCGGTGAGAAACAGGTCGGTGTCGTCGGCGCCGACCGGATGCCAATAGACGCCCTCGGCGGTGATCGTGATCTCCGGAACCAGGTCGGCGCGCGCCAGCGCCAGACCCGCGGGCGCAAAACCGCGCAGGGCGATCCGCCGAATCACCCGATCCTCTGCGCGGATCTGCTGAGCGTCGAGGAAACGGCTGAACTCCTCGGCCTCGGCGTCGTCGGAGACAGTCGCCGCCAACCGTACCCGGAAGCCCTCGGCCCGGGCTCGGTCGATGCCCTTCCATGCGCGCGCCCAGGTGCCCCTGCCGCGGTGGCGGTCGTGCCGCTCCGGAGTCGGGCTGTCCACGCTGATCTGCAGCGTCACCCGCTCGCGCGGCAATTTGCGCAGACTCTCGAGCCGCCGCCCCGCAAACAGCATGCCGTTGGTGAGCACGGTGGTTGGAGCGGCGGTGGCGCACGCTGAGAGGATCTCGCCGATGTCCGGCAGGAGAAAGGGCTCACCGCCCGTCACGAAGAACTCGCCGACACCGAGGCCGGCCGCCTCGTTCGCAATCCGCTGCACGCGCTCGAGGCCGAGCGCGCGTCGCGGCGCCTGTGGCGAAGAACGCACGCAGCAGTAATCACAGCGCAGGTTGCAATCGAAGTTCGTGTAGAGCCAGATGCGCGAGCCCACCGACCGGTTGTCTTCGGCGGGCGTTGCGATGATCCCGCGACGGAAGACCCACCGCGTACGGCCTTCCCTCACCGTAGCCTCTACCAGGGAATTCCCGGTAAAGCGGCACCACGTCTCGAGCTCGGGGCCGATGCTCTCCGCGCCCAGCACCGCGATCAGATCGCCCGGCCGGCTGCGGCGCAGCACGGTGATCAGCTCCGGCAAAAGTCCGGATGCAAAAGTCTTTTGCCCGATATCGAGATCGATGTCAGCCTTCATTCAATCGGTGGACTCCGCGCTGGCCGCTCCTCAGTGCGCCTCTATCCAGTTCTTCGAGCCCTTGAGCCTGACCGCGACATTCGAGATGACAATCCGAAAGTTATGTCCGTCCGCCAATCCCGGATGCTCCGTCGAGACAAGCAGCGGGCCCGCCTTCTTATAACCAGTCCACGTGGCTATCACAAGATTGGGAGCCCCGGCAGCCGGGACAGCGCGGTGGTAGGTCATTTCCACGATGCGCCCGTCCGCGCCGACGTAGATGTCCCAGGTATCGCCCGGTGAGTAGCCGCTGGCGGCGTATTTGACCACGATCTTGTCCGCGGAAGTCTTCCCGAGGGGCGCATCCTGCTTCCCCTCATCGGTCACGTTCGCGCCGTCCCAAGCCACGTGCAACGGCAACAGCAGCCAATACTGGTCGTTGATAAAGTTAGGATCGATGTTCTTCTTCACGTCATCGCTTTGGCTATCGATCTGGGAGCGCTGATACGTAACCTGCGTGAGTTTGCCGTCCTTGTCCTTCGCCTCGTAGGTGACCGTGTCGGTCTTCGGCCGCCACTCCCACGTTCTCGAAACCGGGGTGCCCTCGACAGCCCACGTGTAGCGCATGGCTTCGATCCTGCCAAAGGAATCGAGACCAAAGGTCTTCGCCAGCTGTTGAGCCGCCGGCGGCAGCTGCTGTGCACCAGAAATAGCGGGCACGACCAACAGCGCGGCCAGCGACATGATTTTCGTGATCTTCATGTGGATCCCCCTAGCGAGTTAAGGCGAAGCATGCAGCATGCTACATGAATTGCCCCATCATGAAGCATCGACCAATACCATGGTGCAATCGAAGCGGACCTGCGAGTCTGTTGTGATCCCTTGTGCGCGTGGTGCGTCACTCCATTCCCGACCACAAGGGTGGTTACACAGCCCACGGCATCCCCGACTCGGTGCCACAGTAGCGCTTCAGGCAGCGATGAAACCTGGAAGTTTGAGGGCTCGCTGATCGAACGACGCGGTAGCCTGACAGCCGAGTTCGAGATGCCGCATGCTGATCAGGCAGTCCGTAAATTCCGCCGCAGAGTCCTTCCAGATGAACAGCGCCTGCTCGACCGAGGGCTCCTCTTCGATCTGCAGCTCTGTCGACTCGAGCAACCCAGAGAACGCCCCCAAGATCTCGGCCTTGCTCAATCCATAACGGCTGCGCAGCACCCGCTCGGTCTCAAGCAGCACCAGGTGACTGACAAACACTGGCTCCCCGCGCTCGGCCTCGCGGCGCAGCAGGCGCTGCGCCCTCGCGAACTGCCGCTCCTCGTCGCGCACAAGGAAGCGCACCAGCACACTCGTGTCGATGCCGAGCATTAGCGCGACAGTTCCTCGACCGGCAGCGCTTTTCGCCCCCGCCGGCGCAGGCTCCCTGCGAGGCTCATTACGTTCTTGTTCTTGACTCGCATCAGTACGGTACCGTCCGGCATCGGGGTGAAGGTGATCCGATCACCAGGCTTCAAACGCAGGCTCTCGCGGATCGCCTTTGGGACCGTGGTCTGGCCCTTGCTGGTCAGGGTGGATTCGGTACTCACGAGATCCTCCTTACGAATTACATTACAGTAAGGAGCGCCTCGGAGCACAAAGTGCGCGTCTGCTTCGGGTCAATTGCCAGCACTTGAACACTCGAGCGCCCCACCCATGGGCGAGCGCAATTGGGACTACGCATGCGTCCACCGCCATTGACCCATGCCGCCGTTCTTGAGAGAGAATGTATAGGCCATCTTTGCGAGGCGAGTTCTGTATGAGCAGTCCAGTCCGTCCGATACCCGTCTCTATCGTCGCGTTGTTGTTTGGGCTGCTCGCTCCCACAATTGCAACGACGACGCGTATCTGAAGACAGATCGTCCGAGAGGAAACGGAGCGAGCGAACATAGGGGGATGCTAGACGGTGCGAATTCTCGTCGCCGATGACGAACCCGCAATCTTGGCGGCCGTCCGCGTGGTTCTCGAGGCCGCCGGGTTTGAGGTGTCGGAAGCGCCGGACGGACTCGCCGCGCTTCGCTTGTGCCGGACGCAATCGGTTGATCTAGTGCTGTGTGATGTCTTCATGCCGAACCAGGACGGGCTCGAGACAATTTCCCTATTGCGGCAACAGAATCCGAGCGTCAAGATCGTCGCGATGAGTGGCGGCGGCTCCGTGTGGACCAGTGGGCTGTTGGCGACCGCGCAACAGCTCGGGGCTTCGGCGGTTCTGCATAAGCCCTTTACCGGAAAGCAGCTCCTGGCCGTCATTCGGCAGGTGCTCAAATCAGCGTGACGAAGAAGCCGGGGCGCCCCCGGACGAGTTTTCTGGCTCGAATTTATGCGGGAACTATAGATGATTCCTGCGCAGCTGACTCTTATTGATTAGTCCGGACAACCGACCACTCTAGCGGTCAGACCTCCAATGAGCGCCGCTTCAGCCGCCCCCTGAAGGAGCCCCAACTCGCGAGGTCCCCAGGCTGGAGGTATCCGCACAATGGCTGCCTACACGACGGGCACTTGGCTGATGTTGTTCTTCGGATCCATCCAGAATGATTCGTTCACGAAGCGGCCGAAGATTTCGCGCGGCAGGATGGGGATGCGCTCGATTGGTTCCACCTTCGGGCGCACTGTATGCAGGCCGGGCATTCCGATCCGGGCGTCGAACTCGTCCGCGTTGTAGGAAATGTGGTCGAAGTCATGTTCGAACCAGGGTTCGCCGATGAACTGGTAAACCGCGCGCATGGCCGCCGACGGGTTGCCCGCCAGGCTCTCGTAGGTCAGCAGCAGCAAGCGGCCAGGGGCATATTGGCCATAGAACGCATCCTTGGTGGCCTGGAAGGAGAACCCCACCATGCCGCGCGGATCGGTCAGCGCCTCGACCCGCGAGTACACCGTGGTATTGGTGTCGAACCGGAAAACCTTGCTGACGCCGACCGGTTGCCTGCGCACCAGCCGTTCCATGCTGTCCAGGACCCAGGACAATTGGCGAACGCAGGCGATGACCTTCGACTCCGGAAACAGCGTCTCTAGCAACTGCATCCGGCTGCACCACAGCCGGCTGGTGTCGAACACGACGCCGGCATGCGCCTGTACCGCGTAGAAGTTCTGGACCAGACCGCGCAGCATTGCAACGCGCTGGTCGTCGGAGACGTCGAACGAGAAATCGTTCTTGCTGCTCGCCTCCGCCATCACCACCCCCATGATGTCGGCGAGCGGGCTGGTCATACCGGCACGGAACCGCGGGTTCTGGTTGAGGATCGCGGCCAGGAGCGTGGTGCCCGAGCGTGGCAGCCCGGAAATGAAGTGGAACTCCCGGGCTGACTCCGCTACGGGGGGTGCCGCAGGCATATGGCCCTCTCCTGTGAATCGGTGATGTGGATTGTACAAAAACGCTTGAAGCGGAGGTGTCCCGCGGACCGTACGCCGTCCGCGCTATAGCGTGGGCACGGTCGAAGACTACATACGCCGGTTCTTCACTTCGGCCCGGCGGCAGCGGCCGTCCGACTCTCGACGCCGACCGGGACGGTCCGGGTCGGAACGTTCCATCCGCTCACTTCGACGACCGGCGTCGCCACCCCGGGCGCTGCGAAATGCGCGGTCAGGGTAAGCGATTCGCCCGGCCAGAGCGTGACGTCATTGTCGTTCCAAAGGATCGGCAATATCAGCTCGCCACCCGCGGATCGCTTGATCGACACGTGTTGGAACAGCGCAACGGTCTTGGAAGATAGGGGTACCGTCAGAGTCACCGTGGTGATGTCCTCGGCTCCCTCGAGCCGCATCGTTGCCCGGACCTCGCTCGTCGCGGTTGGCAAGGACTGCAATGAGGTCAAGTCCGCGTATTGCGTCACCGGCGTGAGGTACCAGTTCGAATGCGCCCAGTCGAGCTCGTCGGTTTGGGTGGAGAGCCAGTAGACGTTACGGCTGATCGGTTTGCCGTTGGCGGAAGCGAGCTCGAGCTCGATGAAGTAGGCGCGCGACAAGCCGGCCAGCGCCGGCAGCGTCGCCAATTGTCGCGCTGCGTTGCCGGCGAGGCCGATGTCCTGCAGGCGCCGCTCGTACTGCACGCCGCCATCGAGGTTCCGCGCGCGGATGATCGCCTGCAATCCACGCTCACTGTTGAGAGTGTGATTGACCAGGATGATCGCGCGCGTATCGTATGAGTACTGGATGTGCACGAGCTCGTTGGCCCTCTTGGCGCCGAAGTAGGCGCCGGCCGGATTCAGGAAATAATCGTACAGATGCCAATGCAGCGAGGGCCATGCGTTGTTGAGCATCCAGTAGATGACGCCGGTCGCGGGCTTGGCCGCATCCATGCGCGCATTGAACGCCTCGAATTGAGCTCGGACATTGTCGTAGTTTTCGAGCTGTGACTTGGCGACGTAGTCCGCAAGGCTCTTCGGCGGCCCGTAGCGCTTCGTGAGCGCGTTATCGAATGTCTCGATCCTCGCGAACGTCGACCAGGCGGCCGAAGCGTGATACTGCCGCACCTGTGGGTGCTTCCACAGTGCCTCCAACTCCTGGGGCGAGAGCATGCGGGTCAGGTCCTCCAGCAGCGGTATCGAGGCGCCTGCGCTGACTTCGGAATCGAACCCGAAGGCGCCGCCCAGCTTGTCGGTATACCAATACGCCGGCGGAACCCACGCGTAGGGGCCGTCCATCTTCATGCCGGACGGCCCGGTCTCGGCGGTGGCCTGGTCCGATGCCGCCCCGATGATCGGCAGCAGCCAGTCTTCGGCATGCAAGGTGTCGACGTACATCTTTGAGAGCGCCGGCGGCGGCGCGTTGTCGCTGCCGATCAGAAATCCGATCACGGACGGGTGGTTCCGCAGCAGACGCGCCTCGCTCGCCATCGAGGCTGCGGCCACCTTCTCGTCCGCAGCGTCCCACGGCTCGCCACCTGTCTTGGCCGCCGATTCCCATTTGTCGCAGCACTCCCAGCCGGCGAGGATCATGATGCCGTCGCGGTCGGCGAGGTCGTAGAAGCGTGCGTCCTCCAGCTTGCCCTCGCTGCGAATGGTGTTGAGCCCGAGGTTCACGATGTAACTGAACTCGGCCTCCATGCGCTTGGGATCGTCGCGCAGGAACATGTCTGGCGCCCAGCCCGCGCCGCGAACCAGGACTGGCCTGCCGTTGATGACGAACTGCTGATAACCCTGCGGCGTGAGGTGGGAGCTGACGCTGCGTATGCCGAACGTCGCGCTGGCCCGGTCGGAGATCGCATCATCAACGGTAGCCGTCATCTGCAAACGATAGAGCGGCTGCGCCCCCATACCGAGCGGCCACCAGACCTGCGGATGGTTGAGTTCGAGCCCCGGATCGCTCTTGGGGGAAAATGACACGGTCTGCGTCTGACCAGGAGCGAGATGGATGATGCGCCGCAGCGGGACGCCAGCCACGAAACCCGTGATCATCGCGTCATGTGCCGACGCATCGAGGTTTCGCGCCTCCACCTTCACAGTCAGCGCGGCGCGCGCGAGATCGGGCAGGGACAGCGTCGATGTCACCTGCGGAAAACGGATCTCGACCGGCCCCGTCCGCACGATATCCACGCCCCGCCACGGGCCCATGTTGTTGTCCGGTGGCGTCGGGTTCCAGTCGACCCAGCCAATCGACAGGCTCGTCCTCGGATCGGCCGGATGCACGCGCAGTGCGAGGGTGTTGATGCCGGCGTGCACCCAGCGGGTCACGTCGAACTCATGCACGGGATAGGCACCGGCGACGGCTGCCCGTTCGGCGATCAGATTCCCGTTCAACCAAACATCGGCGCTCGCGATCATGCCGTTGATACGCAGCAACGCACGTGCGTCTCTCGTTCCTTTGCCCAGTGTGAACTCGGTGCGATACCACCAGGGGATCAGAAACAGGTTGCCGCTGGAATCGGGCTCCTCGACCGCACGCAGGTTGTCGCTGTAGAACACGTTCTGGTACGTGCCATTTTCCAGCAGCCCCGCCATCACCGTCGCGCGGCCGCTCACCGAGTACCAGCCGTGCGTTGAATAGCCGGCAGAGGAGACTTCGGCGCCGCTTTGCTGGGCTTTGGCGCTTGACTGAATCTGCCACTGGGCTATGGCAGTTGCGGACCCCGCTTCGCCGTCGACCCGAGTGGGCGCGAAGGTGCTTGCGGCGCACGCCAGCGACGTGCTCGCCAGCGCCGCCAGCGCCGCCATCACCCGGATTATGGGTATGCCGCGGATCTGCGTCGCGTCACGTCGCTCCCAACGCACCGATCACCACTGCCCGCGGACGCCGAACGTGTACATGCGTTCGGAGAAGGTCGAGTGCGCCGGCTGGTCGGGCCAGACGAGGTAGTACCGCTGATACTCGTTGGTGAGATTGGTGCCGTTCACGAACAGTTCGGCGTACTTGCTTACCCTGTATGCGATCGAAGCGTCGAGGTACTTCTGCGGCGACTCGTACATTTCCAGACCGGTGATGCCGCCCACGTTCTCCGATACTGCGCGCTTCGAACGGTAGTTGTACGCGAAGCGAGCCTGGAAGCGCTTACTCTGGTACCAGAGGATGAAGTTCCCCGACTCGGTCGAGTTGTCCTGGAACGGGATCTTGTTCCCCGCCAGATCCGTCTTGCCCGTGTTGCTGGGTGCGTACGTAAAGTTGAGCTCCACGCCGGTATTGGCCAGGAGCCACGGCAAGAACGTGAACCCTTGGCGATAGTCGAACTCGGCACCCTGGATGCTGTTCCCAGTACCCTGAATTGGCTCGGTGATGTCGATGCAATGGCCGCGTACCACACCGTCCTCGTCCGGCAGGTTGCAGACGTTGGGAACGGTGCCGTTAATGATGAAGCTCTTCACGTCGATGTGGAACAGCTCGAGGCTGACCATGCTCGTGGGATTAATGTAATACTCGAGCGAAGCACCGTAGTTCGTGGAGCGCCAGGGGTTGAGGTTTGGATTGCCGGAGGAAGTGCCCTGCGCAACCTCGAATATTTGCTGCCCCGTGTTGGTGTAAATCAGCGAGTAGTTCAGCTGCAGGCCGCCCCCCCACTGGCTCAAGTCGAGTGGCATCATGTTCTTGGAGACGGCGAGGCGCAGCGTGAGCTTATCGGTCATGTTCAGTGCGAAGTTGGCCGCCGGCAGGACGTCGGTGTAACTGCGCAGAGTGACCTCAGTGCCGGCATCAGAGGGCTCCGTGCCATATTGGCCCGGCAAGCCAGTCCGATCCTGGGTAATCTCGAGGTTGGTGTGAATCACACGCACACCGACGTTGCCGCTGTACGACATGGCGCCGATCTGCCCACCAAGGTCGGCCTGCAGATAGCCTGCCGTTTCCTTCATCCACACGGCCCAGGTGATTCCAGGCGCCTTCTGTCTTTCGGTATTGGGATAGAGCGACTGCCAGTACGCCTCGGGTTTGTCCATGGCGCCTGGATTGACCGCCCAGAAGTTGATGCCAGACCCGAGCAGGTTGTGGTACTGCTGAAAATTGTTGGCTAGCGGCGGCGGGGTACTCGATAGCTGCTGTGAGGACAACGGGCCGGCGCGGAAAAACCCTTGCGCGTTGCCGGCGGTACACCAGGTGTTGAGCGGCGGATTGCCACCCAGGATCACATCTGAGCCCACATAGCGCACCAGACATCCATTCGGGTCGCTGGCACCGATGCCGGCGTACACGGGGGCGACCAGGGTGAATCCATCGTTTTCGGCGGTGCGGATGCTGTTGCGCACGCCGAAATCGAGGCGGAAGCCGTTGTTGACGTCGTAGTGTCCATCGAAGCGCAGCGCGGTGATTGCGGTGCTGCGGTCATAGTCGTCGGTGGATTCCAGCGTCTTCATCGTCCAGCCGTTGGGATTGGCGAAAGCACTGATGAGCGGCTGCGGCAGGCCGATCGCAAGATAACGGCCGTTGAAATCCGCGGTGATGGGAATCGTATTCTGGGGAATGCCGTTGGCGTTGAATACGCGGTTCCCGCCCGGATAGACGAAGGTCCCGCACGGCAGGGCGGTTGTGGGGTCAGCCCACAGGCAGCCGTCGGAATCGGAAATGTTGATGTCGGTCTCTATGTAATGCTGCGTTGCCGTTTCACGGATGCCGCGCACGCTGCCCTTAAAGGCGCCGCCATTGTTGAAATCCAGCTGGGCATTGATGTTCTGCGCGGTGGAGTCCCTGCGGACGACCTGCGAGAACGATTCAACGTCGCCGGGCCACTTTTCGTACACCTGGGTGGTGTAAATCTGCGAGCCGGCCCAGTTCGGGTCGGGCGGCGGCGTGTTGTACTGACTTAAGGCGGTACTACCGGTGTTTCTCGACTGCAACGGGACGTAAGTGGCGCCCTGCCAGATGGTGGAATTGAACTGGATGCCGGCGTTGCGGTCGAGCTGACTCTGGTGCGCGTAGAAGTAATCGCTGGTGAACGTGAACCCGTGGCCAAAGTCCATCTGGAACGACGCACTGCCGGCCTTGCGCTTTCGCTGCGTGCGGATGTCGTACAGGCTGATGTCCTGGCTTCCCATGAATACGCCGTTGGACTTGCCATCACCGTTCACGTCGACACTGCCGTCCGAGTTCTGAACGATCTGCGGAGGAATCGGCGCGCCGTTCCACGCGCCGAGGAAGCCGTTGTAGGCGCCCGCGCTGGCCGCGTTCTCGCCGTGGAATATGACGCCGTACTGGTCGAGCCCCTCGTTAGCGTTCATCCGCGTGGTGTTGGAGTAATCGGCGGAAAGCAGCAGACCCCACCGACCATCGCCGTTGTATGAGATGAGGCCGCTTGCCTCCGGGCCGGTTTTGCGAGTGGTGTCGCCCCGCTCCCCGTCGGCGGAATAGCTAAAGGTAAATCCATGCGGCAGATCCCATGGCCGATAGGTGTGCAGATCGAGCGAGCCGCTGATGCCGCCCTCGGCCTGAGCGGCGGTGGGCGACTTGATGACGTCCACCTGATTGAACAGCGTCGCTGGCAGCGTGGTGAAGTTGGGTTGTTGCGAGTCGATCTGATCGGGCGTAATGAATACTTCACCATTCAGCATGGTGCCGACTTGAGGCAGGCCGCGCACGTCCACCGAGGTTCCGACGCCCGCGTCGCGATTGATTTGCACGCCGGTGATGCGCTGCAGCGCGTCGGTGATGGTCACGTCGGGCAATTGGCCGATGCTCTCAGCCGAGATGCTGTCCTGGATACTCGGAGCCCGGCGCTTCAGTTCGATCGCGCGTATCTGCGACTCACGTATGCCGACGACGGTGATGGTCGTCAACTCGTCCGCCTCCTTGGCTTTCTTGGCATCGGGCGGTGGTGTCATCAGCGCGTCCTGCTGCCCAGGTGCCTGCGCCCCCGCGCTCTCCGCCGGGGCGCCCGTGCCCTCGGATGCCACGGCTGATGTCGCCGCGGCGGCGAGCAACGCCATGGATACGGCAAGTGAGACGGGATGCTTGCGATGCGGGTTTGACACGGGCTTTACCTCTAGATTGATCAGTCTGCGCCGGCCAGACTGCCCTTCTTGCGCAAGTTAAAGAGCTCGCGGACGCTCACCGTCTTGTTGCGGATGAGCGGCCGTGCCCAGAAAGCGATGCCTAGGATGTAGCCGAGCGTCGCGAACACGGTGAGCATCGCGAGCCGCAATCCGAATCGGTCGCCGATCAATCCCACCAGCAGCGGCACCACCGCGCCGCCGAGAATCCCGGTGCACAGGATCCCGGAGAACGCGCCGTGATAGCGGCTCACGGAATTGAGCGCCAGGGAGAACACGATCGACCACATGACCGAGAGGAAAAATCCAGCGGCCGGGAATGCCACGACAGACGCAGCAGCGGAACCGAACAGCGCCAGCGCGATGCAGCCGATCGCCAGCGCTGCCGCAGCAGCGAGCACCGACCTGGAGTCGAACAGCCGAAGGAGGAGCAGACCGAGGAGGCAGCCGACCGACATCAGGCCCCAGAAGAGACTCACCGCGCGCGCGCCCTCGACCGTGGGCGAGAAGTGGTGATAGCTGGCGAGAAACTGTGACATCCAGTCGGCGAGGCTCTGCTCCGTGCCGACGTACGCGATGATGCCTAGGAAAAAGAGCTGCACGGGACGCTCTCGGATGAGGCTGCGGTACATGGCGAGCGTCCCCGGACGCTCGTCTTCGGCGAGCGTCAGCCGCGGGACCTTGAGGCGCCAGGTGATGACCAGCAGCAGCACGTACACCGCCACGAAGGCCCAGTAGAGCTCCACCCACACGATCGGACGCGCCGGCGTGGCCGGCTGCCTCATCACCGCCGCGAACACCAGCGGACTCACGAAGGACGCTGCGCCGAACACCAGCTGCGCCATGACGGAGAAGAACGCGAAATGCGCCTCGCCGCCGGTGGTACGCATCAAGGGATTGATCACCACCTGCAGCATCGCCATGCCCAAGCCGATGACGAATAGACCGGCGATTACTACGCGGTAGGTGGGGACCAGGCTGATCGCGAGACAGCCGCTTAGATTGAGGGCGAACGCCAGCAGCAGCGTCAGGCGCGGCCCGCGCGCCTCGACCAGCGCGCCCGCCGGGATCGAGACCAGGCCGTAGGCGAGGAAGAACGAAAAGGGCAGGAAACCCGCCAGCGCAAGACTCAGGTGAAAATCGCTGATGACGATCGGCATCAGCGGACCGATGAGGTTCGTCACGAAGGAAATGACGAACCAGACGACCATGATGTAGGCCATCAGCAGGGCGTTGCGGCTCATGCGCGCCTTGCTCCCGAGAGGGGAAGCTGCGGCCGGAGGCTGGCGAGCTCGTTCGCGCCGATCGAGCGCCGCGGGAAGCGCGAAATGATGGCAGCCGCCGCGCGACAGCCGGCGGCGAGCGAGTCTGCGAGCGGTGCTCCATCGAGCCGCGCCAGCAGATAGCCGGCGTTGAAGGAGTCGCCGGCACCGATCGAGTCGAAGATCTGTATCTCGATCGCGCTGCTTGCGCTGCCCACGCCGCCCTTGATGCCGATCGCCCCGCGCGCCCCCGCTTTCACGATCAGCGAGGCGCCGTCCTTCAGGAGATGCGCCACGCGCCGCATGGCACTGTCGAGATCCTCATCGTCGGCGAGGCTGCAGACTTCGAGGTCATTGAGGAGCACGTGATCGCAGCACGAGATCCAGTCGCCGACCTCGGCGCGCAGTGCGTCGCTCCAGCCCTGCGGCGGCCAGTTGGTGTCGAGCGCAATCCGGTAGCCGAGCGTCTGTAGCTCGCGCAGCAGCTGCGGATATGCCGGCTGCAGGGCAGGCATGAGGAACGGTCCCGACATGAGCGCGATCGCGTGCGGCTCGCGCGCCGGCACGAGAAGCGGCCGCAACGACTCGTAGGAGATCTTCTCCAGGTGCCCGCGAGTGGTGAAAAAGGTGCGATCGCCGGAGGTGTGAATGATCCCCACGGTGAGCGTGGTCGGTGCCTCGCACACCGCGACCGTTATCCCGCTCGCGCGCAACTCGCGGCTCAGCCAGGCTCCGGTCTCATCGTTGCCGACCGCCGAAAGGAGTTCGGGCAGCGCGCCGAGGTAGCTCACCGCCAGCGCGGCGTTGCCCGCCGAGCCACCGACGCGCAGCTCGCTGTGCTCGACCACGGTCTCGGTGCCGACGCGCGGCCACCCTGAGACGGGACCCAGCACGAGATCCGCGCCGACGTCGCCGATAATCGTGACCCGGTGCCGCCGACCCCCCATCTTATGAATATAGACGGGCCGTCAGACCTCGTCAATAAATACAGCTAGTGGATGTACGTATTTGGTGTTGGTGCTCTACAGGCGTCCGGCGCGGGCCCCGCCCCGCTGACCGAGAAGACCGGCGACGTCGGCTTCGGCGCGGCGCTCTTGCTGCAGGACCTCGAAACGCGGCGATAGGAGGTCATAGATCGGCAGCACCGCGGCACCGAGGATCGAGCTGTCCTCCTGGCGCCCGGAGAGCAGGATGCGGGTGGCGGGCGCCGCGACTCCACCCCGCACCGAGTGGTGCAGCGGCTGAGCCTCGGCCACGAGTCGCTCAACGAGTAGCTTCGGAGCCGAACCGCCGATCACAATGGCGAGTGGATCCAAAATGTTCTCGATGACGCAGACTGCATCCCGCAGGCGATCGGCCGCCTGCGCACACCAGTCCCGCAGCCGCGCATCATCGTTACGCTCGAGGGCGGCAACGATCTGCGCATCGCGATCGGCACGCTCGCTCACCTCCAGCGCCTCGGCCAGCGACTGCAGTGACAGGTAGCGCTCGAGACATCCGGTATTTCCGCAATAACAGGCCTTGCCGCCCGGCACCGCCGGGATGTGGCCGATCTCGGTGGCATTGCCGTTGGCGCCGCGATAGGCGGCGCGATTGACGACCAGCGTGCCACCGAGCCCGAGGCCGAAGTGCATATAAAAGAAGCCATCCAATGAGCGTGCCACGCCGAACACCGTCTCCCCGAGCGCCGCCGCGGCACTGTCGACGCTGTAGAACACCTGCAGGCGCGTCGCGTCACGCAACTCAGCGAGCACCGACACATCCGTCCAGCCTTCGAGTACCGTGGGACCCAGGAAGCTGATATCGGTCTTGATGAGCGGGCCGGGGAGCGCCACACCCACACCCCACAGCCGGCCGGATTTCCCGGCCCGCTTGCGCAGCTCGCCGATCAGCGTGGCCATCGAGGCCAGCGCCCGCCGCTGGTCGTGCGTGTCGACGTCGACCTCGCGTCGCTCGAGAATCTCGCCCACCAGGTTCACAAGCCCCGCCTTGACGCGTCCCGGCTCGAGGCTGATGCCGATCGAGTGCCCGGCGTTGGGATTCAACTCGAAGGCGATCGGCGGCTGGCCGCGGACCTTCGCGCCCTTGAGGCGCCTTGCAACGATCAGGCCGATCGCCTGTAGATCGTTGGTGATGTTGGCGACCGTCTGCGGACTCAGGGAGACGAGCTCGACGATCTCACGCCTGGAGATCCTGCCCTGGCGCCGGATGACATCGAGAACGATGCGCCGGTTGAAGGGAGCGCTCGATTGCTGGGTCGTGCCGCGGCTGACCATGATGGCCGGAGGATTATATACACAACCGCTAATCGGTAATTCGTCGGTCCAGCCGGACGATGGTGCGGATGGCCCCCACCGGAACCCGTCCTAGCGAAACACGACCACGACCCACGCCGTAAGCATCAGCAACAGAGCCGTGCGCAACATAAGCGGGCAATCATCGACGCCGGGTGCTTTGCAAGCGAGCGCGACGTTTCACGCTGCGCGCCGCACCGCCCTCCTCCTGCGGAAATCCAGGAATTCCTGCCACCGCTACCAGCGTGCGCCAGGCCGGCGGTTCCAAGAGAAGTTAGGCAGTCTCCGTCGCTCGATGTCCGCGATTGAACCCGCGACGATCACGCCCCGGTCGGAGGAAGACCGGGTATCTCACATGTGACGGGGACTTAAGCCCAGCGCGGACTAAATCTGGCGCGAGCGCACGCTTACTTCGGTGCTGCGGCCGGCGCGGTCGGCGAGCCAGTGGTCGACCGCTCCCCCGTGGCCAGTGCACGCTTGGGAATCAAAGGCCAGTTCGTGTCCCCAGCCACGATGTTTGCGGGGCGATTCTGCTCCCAAAGCTTCTTGGCGATGGCGTTGTTGTTAACGTACAGCTTGCCATCGACGATCGCCCATTGATGGGGATCACCGTCTGCAGTCGTCCCCTGCGCGACAGCGAAAGCGCAATAGCCTCCAAATTGCGGCGCGTAGTGTGCCGGATCGGCCATGAACGCTGCGCGGTGCTCCGACGTAGAGAACAGCCAGTTCGCACCCTGCCATTGGTAGCTGATGGCCGCATTTCCGGTTGTCGGCTCCGCCTCGGCGAAGTAAGCAACCGGGTCGTAGCCCTTGAGGGCCACTCCGTGTTGAAGGTTGATCTCATCGACGGGGTCGGTTTGTGACACCTTGGCCGGAGTGGCCGCGCAGGCGGTAATCATCACGGACACGAGCAGCGCCGATAAATGTCTCGCGGTGTATTTCATGATTGTGGGTCTCCAGATTTTTGCGTTCCTTTAATTCAACCTTCGCCGATACGACGCGATAGCAACACCCGACGCCGCAAGCGCAAACAAAGCGACCGGCCAGATGCAGCGCTCAAGCGGACATGCTCGATAGCCGGCTTGGTGGCCCTTGTGGGAGCTAACCGGAAGCAGGCTGGACTCAAGAGCAGTTCGCGGTCGAGACTCACAGAAGTGCGTGGGCGGCCGCTCCGATGATCAGCGCTTGCCCGAAACGCTGAACGATAACCGCCACATCGGTGGCATCCCGAGGCAGCGTAGACCTTGGCACGCGGAAGATCTGGACCTGGCCCTGCCACGGACCCAGCGCACGGATATCACGCACGATGTTGAACTCCTCGAGGGTGCGGCCTGCGTTTTCCCCACGACCGATCGCCGAAACCGCATGGCGCAGGTAGGCAACGAGCATCACTTCGCTGGGTGGAGCGCCCGCTTGCGCACCGATTTCTACCAGTACGTCTGCATCGCGCACCGAGACTCCGACCGGCACGCCGTCCCGATTCTCGCTTAGGGCTTTCGCAACCGCCTTTCCGTCCGAACCGACATGATCATCGCGTCCGTCAACCACCAGCTGCGGCGTATACACGGATGAACGGCGCAGGTTTCGAGCGTAATTGTTCTGCCGCTCAACCGACTGCGCCAAGGCAAACCGATCACGCCAGCCTAGGTCATCCCAGTAGTCCACGTGAAACGACAAGGCAAGGACGTCGGACCGTGCACTCAATTTTCCGACGTAGGCATCCGCGGGGGGGCATGAGCTGCAGCCCTGGGAGGTAAAGAGCTCAACCACCACGGGGCGAGGTTGCGCATTGGTCACTGCCACGCAGCACAGCATTGCCACGGCAGCCACGCATTCTCGAAGTGAACGTTTCATGGGAAGCCCTCGCGCAGCATTGCCGTGGTAAGTAGACCGGGCAAGCCATCCGGATATGTCGGCTCCTGATCAACCGGATGGCAGTTTCGCTGCCAACACATCGGCCCTTTCGATCTTGGGCGCCTCCGACAACAATCGAGGTGCCTCGGCCATCAGGGTCCTGGCAATGTCGCCGGCCAGGTGCGCTTGGCGTTCGCCGTCCCCTTCAAATGCGTCGAATATCGCGAACGTCGCGGATCCCAGGCGAAGCGCAAACCAGATCGGGGTCGTCGCCTCTCGATTCGCGAGCGATACGGCACTCTCGAGGAACTCCTTCACCGCCTCTTCCTTACCTGGCTTCGCCTGCAAACGTACAAATAGTGCAACTTTGACCATGTGTCCTCACCTTCCAAGAGTCTTGGATGTGCCGAGCCGGGTCGTCCTGGTGATGGCCCGAGAGCCGGGTGCACAGATGCACCCGACTCCCGGTTCACGTACCACTGGGTGACACGGCTGTACCGTGGTACTTCCCGACCCTCTTAATTAATTGAGCCGGGCGGCAACGCCGCATATGACTACGAAGCCGGCACTGCCGTACGGCGCACCACCAGGCCCGGTGACGTATCCGTCGCGCGCCATTTTCAAGATGCGAAACTCCTCGGTCAGGAGACCACGATAACCCTTTTCAATGGAATCCTCGGTCCACTCATAGACGTTGGCATCCCAGACCGGGCTGTAATCGGTGGCAACAAAGGGAACACCGCCAAACACATTGTTGGGCCGATGGCCGTCCAAAAGCGCGGCGCCCAGGCCCTGACGCTGCGGATTCTGGCAACCGCCTTTTGTCTCGCCGTTCGTTGCGATGAAGAGCCGCTCGACACCGCTGGTGGCGATGTCATCGACCCCGAGCACCACTTTGCGCAGACGTGGCGCGTAAGTGGCCCCCTCGATCGCGGCGGCCGTCGGATCGCTTGCCTCCGTCGAGATATACAGGAGCGGGTGGCCAAAGCTATAGCCGTTGATCAGGGAGAGGGTGACTGTCCGCTTCGCGGGATCAATGGCGACTACCTGGTCGTGTATCAGACCGTAGTTCGGGTGTCCGTTGGGGAAGCTGATATCGTTATCGTCCACCGCAGCGGCCACGACAGGAGCGTCGTAGATGATGCCGTCGACGCTTACCAGCGGGCTGTAGTCCGCATCGCCAACCGAGCCTGGTTGGGCAATGCTCGGTGGGAAGGGTCGATCCTCAGAGCCAGCTACGACCTGCCGGTCTGGACTGAAGTCTACGAGACCGGACTCGAAGAGAAACGTGCCGTCGGCGCGACGCGTGGCCGGGCGTGCCGCCACTGCGTCGTTAGGCAGCTTTTTGGAGAAATTCACGCCAAGGCGCTCAGACTCCGCCTGGTTGCCTGTATCGAGGATGACGTACCAGGCGGGCTTCAGCCCGGACGGCGTTTTCACCGCGCCCTTGTACAGCGGCAGTGTGATCGTTCCTCTGGGGGTACCGGCAGGGACGTTCACACTCGTCAGTTGATCGAGCGGTATGTCGAACTTGCCTGACTTCAGAAATTGCACCGGCCCTGCCAGCTCCGGATCCGTTAGCGAGTCGGGCGGCGGAAACTGAGAAATGTCGACCACCGTTCCAATGGTGGCAATAGGAGGTATGACGTTACATCCGGGACCGGGCCCATTCGCTGCGGGTCCGGGACCATTTCCGGCATGCAGCAGATGCTCGTTTTCGGCTGGCGCTGTGGCTGCAAACAGCGTAGCAGTGACAGCCGCCGCGATCGCGAAAACGCTCGCTCGGCGTGGGCGAGTCCATTCGCGCAAAGCGCGCGGTGTGCCGCAATGTTCGGGTACACGATTCATCAGTTGCTCCTGTTACTTTGAGGGCATGACGATCAGGGGAAAGCCTGATCGTGGCGGAGCATAGAGCGCAGGATTCACGAACCGGTCACGCGGTCCCCGCGAGGAACGTGATATTTGCAGCGGAGGATTCGGCCGGGGCAGATCCCGGATCGGCCCGCTGCAGTGTGAACTCAACCGTCGTGCCAGTTCCTGTCCCCGAAAGGATGCGTACCGACTGACCGTGTAGATCCATGATGCGCTTGACGATGGCAAGACCGAGGCCGGCCTGATCGCGATCGGAGTGATCTGGCGCGGAATAGAACCGATCGAAGATTCGCGACAGGTGCCGCGCCTCGA
>Ga0210409_10001525_pt1 | contig 30009 bp, 22 predicted proteins | sample IncBWH17MmetaG_FD_161649 | JGI IMG/M metagenome (GOLD analysis project Ga0210409, IMG submission 161649) | Forest soil microbial communities from Barre Woods Harvard Forest LTER site, Petersham, Massachusetts, United States - Inc-BW-H-17-M | ecosystem: Environmental > Terrestrial > Soil >...
TGTCGGCCATGGATTCTTTTTCCTCGGCAGGGCTTTGGGAGCCCCTGGGCAGGCCTGGTGGACGCCAACCCGTACGTCATTAAATGATGCCACGCCGAGAGTGGCAGTGACTCCAGCCACTACTCCTGGTGAGATAGCTCACACGCGCATGTAAGTATAAGAAAACATTTCCAGCACGCATCAACGCCAGCAGCCGCCAGCGGTCTTTGGCGCAAAGTTCAGGCTTTTACCTCCGATTGGAGGAGATCGTATTACGACATGATTCGTGAGGGCAAGCTTTACAAGCTGCACTTCTGGGAGGATTGAAGGTGGTCGAAAGTCTTGACACCATTTGCCTAATCCAGTACTTTGGCTGCCTCTTTTTTAGAAAGACGACCATGACACACTGGCGCTGGGCTGTGCTCATTTTTGAGCTGTTTTTGTTTGCCCTGATTCTGATTCTTCCCCAGGTGGATTTACCAGATACCGCGTTCCGTGATGGACACACTCCAGTCATGGCGAAGCTTCAAGTCAATTCCCCACCGGTCACATGCGCTGGTTTTGCAATCTTGAATACTTCGTTGCAAAATCGACGAACCATCACGGACGTAACTGGCGCAATGTTCGGCCAGGAACAAAGTTCGGAAATCCGCAGTTCTCTTATCCGTACCTTGCGTTGCTAGCCGTTTCTCCTCCTCCATTTGTGAACCGATGCCGTGTCATGTGAGAGCGCCGTCCATGACAGGTTCTACGTTGCAAGGATGTTTTCGTCGGGAGTGTGACGTTGCAGCTGGCGTTGCGCTTGCGACGCTGATGCGGGGGTAGCATAGCTTCGATAATGCGCCGGGAGAGATCCCGGAGATGGCGGTGCGATACCGCCCTCCCGCCCCACCTTTTCTTGGGTTACCGAGCCCGCGCCAACACCAGAGTGATGTCGTCCGGTTGCTCTTTGTCCCCAATCCAGTCCTCCACGGCCGCCGTGACCAAATCAGTGATTTCTATAAGAGGCAGTTCGCGATTCTCACGAACGAGGTCAAGGAGCCGGTCCTCGCCAAACTCACCAAAATCGTTTTCAGGTTCGGTGACGCCGTCGCTATAAGCCAGGATGATGTCGCCGTTTTTGAGATGCACGGAAGCTTCATCAAACGAAAGATTGTCGAATAGCCCTACTACGGTCCCACCTTGATCCAGGCGACGGATGGAACCGTCTTCACTGATCACGATCGGAGGCAAATGTCCTCCATTGCTGTAGGTGAGTTTTCTCGTGCGACCGTCATAGATCCCAAGGAACAAAGTAGCGTACTTCTCTTGCGGAGTGCTCTCGTACAACTGGTGATTCAGTAGCGAGAGTAAAAGGGCGGGGGACACTTCGGCGCCATCGAAGCCCGAGCCGACCGCCCTTTCGCCGCCGGCGGCCATACCTACCGCGACAGATTCCCGCAGGACGGGAATCCCCTGGATACTATAGGCGCGAACTGCGGAGTGAATTGTGGCCATGAGCAATGCCGCGGAAATGCCTTTGCCGCTCACGTCGCCGGCGGCGAAGATCATCTTGTCCGCATTGATGGCCACGAAATCGTAATAGTCTCCACTCACAGTTCGAGCCGGACGGCAGTATCCGTGCACCTCCAGCGATTTCAGCTGGGTAATTTCCCGTGGAAAGAGCTGAGCCTGGACCTCCTGAGCGATGACTAATTCGTTCTCGAGGCGTTGCTTCTCTTTCTGTTCGAGGATCAGCTTCTCGATGGAGGCAGTCATGCGGTTGAACGAGTTCGCTAATTCCGCCAGCTGATCGCGCGATTTGACCGGGATGCGATGGCTGAAGTCTCCCCGGTCTACGTGCTGCGTGGCACGGTACAGCTGAGCCACAGCGCCTGTAATGGAGCGCGTAAGGCTGGTGCCAATCACGAGCGCGAGCAGTTCGATGATGGCGAGCCCGATGGCGATCCCGAAGAGAATGAGTTCAACCCCCTTGGCAAAGTCGCCGAAGGCCGCAAACAAGCGCGAGTATAGAACCGACGGCCGTGTTTGCACCCGGACGAGCGGCGAGCGCGCTTCGTGATCGCCGGTTTCCCAATCGATAACCGGCAAGGGCGTGCCAAAAGTAATTTCTTGATCGAACATGGTCGCGGCCGCAGGAACCGTTCCTGCCGTGAAGGTTGCGCGGAGAGGTTCTCCACCGGTCTCGACGGTGACTCCATTGTTATCCTGCTTGTAGAGAAAGCCGTCCTTTGAGGACTTCCGGGCTGCTGCCCCTTTCGGACCGCCAGAAGAGGCCGGTGATGGCTGCAACTGCAGGCCCGCCGTGTAAAGGGTTATCTCGCCGAGATTATTAGCGATCTCTTGCACCAGCTCCTGATCCAAAGCTTCGCTCGACACAACCATCAGCTTCTCGGAGCGAAGCGGTACCACGGTAGCTGCACGCAGGTAGAGTTCACCTCGATCACGCACAATCTCGCTGAATGGCCCATGAATAAAGAGTGGAAAAGCAAACGGCAACTGGTTTTGGGCATCACCGCAAACCGGCAGAGCTTTCGTGCCAAACCAAGCGCATACCTCCCGGTCTTTCCAGATGGCCTCGCTTTTGCGAAGGCGTTCCAGGAGTTCGACGTTGGGAGATTCCCCCCGTTCCAAGCGACCCGCCAACTCATGGGCGATGGCTGAATTCACCGCTTCGACACTGTGTAATTGGAGGTGAATTTCGGAAGTAACAATAAAGTTGGCGAACTGGCCGGCGAAAAGATACAGCGTTGCGCATGACATCGCAATCAGCAAGAGGGTGGGCACCACGCCGATAAAAACGTAGGTAACGATCAAGCGGTTCCGCAACCGCCAGAGAATCTTTGCCTTCAGCCAGCGAAACGCCAGGATTGTGAAGCAAAGAATTGAGATGAAGCTTAAGAATCCAACCCATCCGCCCAGGCTTTGTCCCCAGGATAACTTCAAGACGGACAGAATCGTTTGCAAAACAAACAAAAGTGTAGCCAGGCCAAGTGAATACCACGCGCCGCGCGCCAGTCGTCCAGTCGGCCACAGGCCCCACTCCTGCATCTTGGAGCGAAACGATAAATAGGAGGGCTTCATGCTTCAGGGCCTGATTATGACAGAAAATCGGAATCGCCGAAGACGCTCGATCAGCAAGCAAAACGGGGACTTATTCATTCCGCGAGATGGCTACGGCTTGAGTTCGGCGCGAGTCTCGGTGCGGTGGGAGACTTCCACTTGCGGATCTTCCACAGTTCCAGTGACCAGAACGCTCGAAGCGCCTTCTTGGAGCAGCTTAAAATTGATGTCGCGGGCCAGAGAAGCGCGACCACTGACTGCGTAAGTCGTAGTCGGAGACTGCAGACTTGCGTCTTGCATCTCGATTTGACCATCCGCGATCGTCAATCGCCCGTTGAAGCTGCGCACCTTCAGCAAGCCGCCCGTCAGTGCAATATGAGGGAAAGATCCCTCTTGCATGCTGAACTCTACGTTTCCCTTTGCGGATTGGGTTAGTTCCGCGCGATCTCGACCGGCCATTTCGAGTTTGTAGTGCGCTCCGCCGATCCCGGCGATCCAGTTGTCATGCATTGCGTCCCCAAGTTTGTCCAGAGAGACGGTTTGCAGAACGCCAGCCAGCAGATATTTGGGTGGGCTGACGGTAAAGTCCACGTGCCATTCACCCCGATGCTGCCCGCCCAATAGATCTCCACGCAGGTCGATGAGATCAAGCTTACCGCTATCCAGCGTCACGTTGGAGACTGCGTGCAAGGCTACGACTTGGCCCACGCTAACCCGATTCGCTGTCAGCTTCCCGGCCCCTTTTAATTGGGCCAGAAACGAGGGACCCACCTGAGCGTCTGCAGACAAGAACCCATACCACTTCTTCTTGACGGGCCTGGTGTTGAAAGCAGTGTTCAATGTCTCCGTAGAAATCTCATCCACATGCAGATTGAACGCGAGCGGGCATACCGAGAGTGCCGCGCACATCCGCGGAAAAGAGAGCGACCCGGTCCATCCCGAACCGGCAACGGACACGGAGATCGCGTCAACCCTGGTTTCGTTATCACTAAGACTCACGTTCGCGGAGGAGATCTCCAGCGGACCTTCAAGTCCTCGAATGTCTGCTCGCACAGCGTGCAATTGCACCATTCCGGTCGCTTTAGGAGCGGCGAATCCGGTCCACTGTCCCAGAAGGTGCAAATCAACTTTGGCCCATCCCTCCGCGCGCGGATTGGCGGCTGGAATCCCCATTGCGCGAGCAATCTGCAAAGTCCGCTGAAGGTCGGTCTCGCCGTTCAAGGAAGTGTCGTAGCCGAGACGGGTGATTGAGATCTGAGCCGTAGCTCCGGATGGTCGTCCGAGCTTAAGAGAAACCGGCCCGACGATTAACAACGGCGAGAGCGGATCTATGACTGTCGCATTGTGCGCGTTGCGAGGGTTTTTGGCGAGCCTAGGAGTAGAGGACACAGAAAAAGGAACTACACCCAACGCCAATTCCGCCTTCGCAGACCTGGAGCGCAATCGCAAATCGCTGGTTTGACCATTCCCAGTCCACTCGGGGAGTGGCGAAGCGATTTCATTCCGTAGATTGAATTCTGCAGCTAGCGTGCCCGTCGCCACCAAGTCGTCGGGCAAATCTCTCTTTGCGTGGCGAATCAATGCAAGCAAAGACTGAGCCGGAAACTTGTCCGCCGCCAACTTAAGGTCGTATTCGCGTGGACCGGGTACGTTGCGAACCTCGCCCAAAAGGGCGATGGCGCCGTCTCCGGAGGGAGTCTGGCAGAAAATCTGATGAAGTCCGCGGTCGACCGTGCTGTAGTGCGCTTCGCAGTGGGTATGCAGCGTTAACAGGCCGCCGTTAAGAATGTCATAGCGACGGAAGTCTTCGAGAGATCCGTCGCTCTGAACAGTTAAGTCCGCAGGAGTGCCAGTGAGTTCGGCAGTGACAGAAATTGTCCCGCGCCAACCTCGATCTTGGCCCGAGAACAACTTGGTCACCTGTCCCAGTTGAGCGCCGTCCCATTGAAAACTGAATTGGACCGGGGTCTCGCGAAGCGACACCGCGCGCTTCCATGTGCCGTTGACCTGCAACTGCCCGCTGTCGGTAAGGTTGAGATCAGTGCGCATGGGCCGTGCTTTGAGGCGCATACCCCAGGCGTTTTCTGAATCCTGCCAAAAGGAGTAATCCGCCTCGGTGAAGGCGAAAGGCTTCTTCTCGGGGCCAAGTTTGAAGTTGATACGGCCGCGATCGGCCTCGATGTAGGGAAACGCCGGGCGCGACTCGCCAGCGCCTTTCGCGGTGGGAGCGACCGTCGTCATCGACGTACGCTCCAAGAGGGTCTCAACATTCCAACGACCGTCGGCGTTACGAGTCAGATTCAAACTGGGTTCTGTCATGCTGAGTTGCGAAATCTCAATACGACCACGGAACAGGGAACTCAGACGAAGGGATGCGCTCACCTCTCCGGCCCGCAGAACCGGCTCGGCGCCAAAAGCGGGATCGTCATGAACGACGAAGTTCTCGAGATCGAAACCGGGACGAGGCAGCAGCCGGAGATGAACGCTTCCAATTTCTACACGGCGCTGCAGAGCGTTTCCTATCGAGTTTGCGATGCGCGCCTTGAGGCGCGATGCGCCCGGCCTCACCACAAACATGGCAAGCAGGAGTATCGCGCACAACACGAGAATGCCGCGTCTTGAACGAGGAAGACTCACTGCACTATCCGAAATGTGCGACGCCACCGCGTCTCATCAAAGAAGTGAAGGGCCACGTGCGCGAGGAATCCAATACGCTCGCTGAAATCGGTGCGGCGATACTGATCCGCCGGTGTGTTGAAAGACCAGTAGATGAACATAGGCCGGCCGATCACGTTTTCCTTGGGGATGAAACCCCAGTATCGGCTGTCGAGGCTGACATCGCGATTGTCACCCATCCCGAAATAGCTATCCTTCGGAACGACGATGTCATTCCCCTCGATATGAGTGCGCATCAGCAGTTGCCACTCGGGAGAGACGTTGTAGGTCTCCGACGGAGGCACCGCCGGAAAATTATCGCGGTAGGGATCGTAGGCGACGGGACCTTTATGCAGCACGTAGGACTCGTTCAGTTTCTCGCCATTTCGATAAACCGCGCCGTCGACCAAATGGATGCGGTCTCCGGGGATGCCGATAATTCTCTTTACAACATAAAGCCCAGGCTCGGCTGGAGAGAGGAATACGACAATGTCCCCCCGTTTGATGTCACGATATGGCAGAACAGGCATCCACGAGGTTTTAGGAGCGAACTGCTCACGGTTCACGAAGACATGATCACCAATGAGGAGCGTGTCCTCCATGGAGCTCGAGGGAATCTCGAACGCTTGCAGAATGAACGTAATGATGAAAAGCCCGGTGACCAGCACGGCGGCCAAGGAGGCCAGAAACTCAACGGTTGTTTCGCGTTGTTTCGCTTCCGGAGTATTTTCTTTCTTCGCCAATTTTAGGTTCCTGGTAGATCAAGTTAACAGCGTCAACTAACCAGCCGGAACGTACGATCCCAGCGAGTAATCTGGAAGAAATGCGTCACCGCGTAGGCGAAATGATAAAGCCTATCACCCAACGATGGCGAGCCCGGCAGGTCGGTATCAGGGTTGCGGATTGACCAATAAATAAGCAGCGGGCGACCGATGATATTTTCGCGCGGCACGAACCCCCAGTAACGGCTATCCAGGCTGTCGTCGCGATTATCCCCCATCGCGAAGTAATTGCCCTCAGGAACAATCAGTTGGCTGTCTTCCACCAGCTTGGGCATCGACAACCACCATTCCGAATTGATGCCGGGGTCCAAAAAATCCAGGCGCGGAAAGTCATCGCGGAAGGGGTTCGCGTCCAGCTTGAAATAGCGCACATACGGTTCTTTCAGGGGAACGCCATTGATGAAAACTCGCTTCTTGACAAGTCGAATGCGATCACCCGGAACACCCACAACGCGTTTCACAAAATGCTGCGCGGGATTGACGGGATAGTGAAACACGATGATATCGCCACGACGAATCTGACGATAGGGAATGATGTGGTCCGCAATTCCTCCCCCGCCGTAGCACAGTTTATCAACCAGCAGGTAATCCCCGATCAACAGCGTGTTTTCCATCGATTCGGACGGTATTTGAAATGCCTGCACGATAAAGGTAATGACAAAAACGGCGATGACTACGGTGCCAAGCAGCGATTGAAGGGAAGTGAGCCAGTCCGTGCTGGCATCTTTCGGATTGGAATGCGTGCTCATCTGGATTACCGGGTGGCGGGAGGTTCTTTTTCGTTCTCCTTGACCTCGGCCACCGCGACCAGTGAGGAGAGATAATCAAGTACCTGGCGTGCGGCGTCCTGCTCTGCCTTCTTCTTGGTCGAACCGTCCGCGCGGCCCGTGAATTCCACTTTGCCTTTGGCGGTAAAGGAATGCAGTCGGGCTTCGACTGTGAAGGTCTTATTGTGTTCGGGCCCGGTTTCTTTCACTAATACGTAAGATGCCTGGGGACGGCTCATAGCCTGCAATGATTCTTGCAATGCAGACTTGAAATCCATCACTGGGACACCGCTGCTTCCAGGGTCCATACGTTCCAGCTCAGGAACCACCACACCCGCGAGGATGAATCTTCGGGCAGCTTCCAATCCGCCATCGAGGTAAATGGCAGCCAGAACCGCTTCGAGCGCGTCGACAAGCAGCGCCGTCTTTCCTCGGCCGCCACTTTTCTCTTCACCGCGCCCCAAGCGTAGATAGTGGCCTAGTTCAAGCGTCTGGGCCACGCGGATCAAATGCCGCTCGCTCACCAGATGCGCGCGCAGCTTGGAAAGCTCTCCCTCGCGAAAGTTCGGGAATCGTCGAAAGAGTTCTTCACTCGTTACCAGCGCAAGGACTGTATCGCCGAGAAACTCCAGTTGTTCGTTGTCGCCGGGCTTCGAACCATCCTTCGATGCCTGCAAAGCCTCAAGCTCGCGCGCCTGGGAACTGTGCGTGAGCGCCTGATCGATGAGTTCGGGATGCTGAAAGTGATATCCCAGCTGTCCTTCCAGTGCGGCGATTTCTCTCGCTTTCATCTTGGGTGAGCAGCGGCCTCCCCGCTCTGTTACTTTTCGGGGAAGGATCTGATAGCCCACCATTCAACCTCAATGGGCTGCGATTCGAGCGGATCGGCTCGCTACTTGGGTTGATCCCCGGTTTTTGCAGCACCAGGTACGAGCTGCGTCAACCGGTCACGTTCCTGTCGAGCCAGTTTCCCGGCGCCGGTTCCATCCTGCGTGAGTTCTACTGCCCGGTTCGCCTCTTTCAGGGCTTCCGGATATTTGCTCTGCCGATCCAGCGAAATGGCAAGGCGAAGCACGACAACCGGATCCGGCTGCGAAGGAAAAGCGTCGATCGATTTGCGAAGGTCCGCTTCCGCCCCGGTGAAGTTGTCTTTCTTGAATTCCAGCGTCCCGATAATGGAATAAGCGAAGGAGCGCAACTGCCCCTTGTAGGCGTCGATCTGTTCCTGAGGGGTATTCGCCGGAATCGCCACATCGGTGTCGACGGTCTGCAGCGCCTTTTGCGCCATTTTCATGGCTTCGTCGAGACGTTGATCTTTGTCGAGGTCGGTATCGCGCGTTTTTTCAGCGAGTTCGCCGGCCACCGTCACCAGCAGTTCCGGATCGTCGCCATCGAGGGCGAGTCCCTTCCGCGCCGTTTCGACGGTTTTGTCGGAATTGCCCGTGCGTTGGTAGTTGTGCATGACTGTTTTCCAAAGAACGACGCGCAACTCGCTATCCGGAAACTTCGCTGCATAATCGTCGGCGGCCTTCTCTTGGGCGGCCGGGTCCGTCAAAGCAGCGGCCGTTTTGTACGCGTCAAACTCAGCCTGGGTTTTGGCTTGAGGGGGCCGCTTTCCTGTAGGGGCAGTCGTACCCTGTTGCGTCGCAGGTTGATTCTGGGTGGCGGGCTTATCGGCCTGCGCAACACTCCAGGTGGCGAGTACCAACACTGCGCCAATCGTTGCTAGTCGCTTCATGCTCTCTCCTTGGGAATCCGGTTCTCACCTTCGAGAGAATCCGGTCTCTTGCGCTTACTTTTCAGAACCTACTGACGGCTGGCCGGGGGTTCATACGGTTGCCGTAAGCCACGCTCGGCGGCTTCTTTTACCTCTGGCAGTATGCCACCCGTACTCATAGCGGCGCGATAGTGATCCAGTGCCGTCTCGCGCTGCTCTTTCAAATCGTAAATTCGTCCCAGATAGATGTGCGACCAGGCGATTACCTTCGGTTCCTGCGCCACTTTCAGGGCTTGTTCGAAGTATCCGGTAGCGCCACTCATGTCGCGGTTGGCCGTGGCAACCCGGGCCATGATAAACAAAGCCCGCCCCTGATCTTCAGACTTCTCTTTTATCGCCTGCTCCGCCAACTCCTGGGCGGTTTTTAAATCGCCCGCCGCCAAGTAGTTCTCCGCCGTTTGGAGGAGACGCTTCTGGTTCGGCCGCGAAAAATGCAAAAGCTCCGGAGCGGCCACGCTGGCGAACTGCGTATCAGCCGCTCGCCTGGCTTCTTTCTTCAGATCGATGTTAGTGAGCCACTCCGGATAATCACTCTGAATCCCAGCCGGATCTTTTTCAAAAGCGACCAGCGAGTCGTAGAAATAACGCGTAAGGATAAAGCCCTGTTCGGTTGACTTCTGAACGTCCTCGGCTCGCACGGCCTCCGGGGTTGTCTTCGTACCTTCGGTGCGGATCTCGATTGCGCGTATCAGGCATTCGTTGATCAGCAGCGAGATGTCGCTCTTGAATCCTTCATCCATGGGCGCGCGCTTCACTGATTCGAGCAACGGTTCCAAGCGCTTTACTGACGTTGGATACTTTAACGACAAAGGATCCAGCAGGTAGTGGAGATAGGTATGGCGTATCTGATCTGTCTTAAGACCAGAGCCGCCGGGAGAAATCACTACGTAATATTCATTGCCATAGTTTCGTGCATTGACTTGCCCGGGCGCACCCATCGGTTCCAGATACACGGCGAATCCGCGGCCCAGGTAACCGGACGGCAACTTCAGGTAGACCTCTGTGGACGCCACCATCTTCGACAACGGCTCGTGATACGCACTGGTGAGACGCGCATAAGCGTCCCGATGCCTTTGCCAGATGCCGTGAAGCCCGGCCTTTTCGTAGAAAACGGCCGCCAACCGTGCGAACCCTACCACGTTCATGGCGTCGGGTGCCAGTTCGGACTCGACCACCCTGGGTACGAAATTGGGCGGTCCCTCGAGATACAGGCTCAGTGAGATGTATTGCGCGAGATTGCGCCCGGGATCGGGTCTGATGTGCTCACGATAAAACTGGCACATTCCGTTGGAAGCTTGAAACGCCTCATCCGAAGTACGTGTGGCGAAGTTGATTTCTGCGCGGATCTGCTTTCGAAGTGGATCGGATCCGGTGAGTTCATCATCGTAGCCGCAAGCATTGATCGACGAGAGGATCGTGAACACAGTCTCGCTGGTGTCCAACGTGACTTTGGGGGTGTTCTGCGAAAAACACACCGATGCCGTCAGGGCAATCAATGCGACCCAGGCCGAACGTCCGAAACTAAAACGCAGGAGAGCCTCCAGCAGGACGGAAAACTGTGGGAGATACTTGGCTAGTTTAAGAGGTTCGGCTCGGTGGGTCAAACACAAGGGAATGCTCGGGTTAAGGCGTTTATGAAACGGTGGCAGGCGGCCGCGAAAGGTGGCCGCCAGGCCTCAGCCGCGAACATTAATTTTTGCGAACGACAGAACGGCGCGGCTTGCCGTGGGACGTCCCATCGACATCGCCGGCCGGAAGGTCGTGAAAATCAGCATCCGCTTCACTTGCGGCAACAGTTTCTGCGAATTCTCCGAATCGGAAAGGATCCGATAATCCTGAACCCGGCCGTTGGCATCGACCAGCGCCTCGATCACAAGCGAATCGTCGTTGACTCCGCTGACGGTTGTGGCGAAGGAGGACTCTTGCAGTTCAGGCCCCGTGTAGAGCATCAAGGGCACGTCATTGGTGTTACGAGCCTGCAATTCCGGCATTGTCACGCCGATCACGAAAGCGAAAATAACGATGGCGGCCATCAATCCGGCCGTGGCCGGAACCATGAAGGCGCGCATGGCGTTGTCCATGCGGAACAGAAATCCCTGAACGCGCGAATGGCGTGCATTCGCCACTTCGCGCGAGATCGCGAGCTGCAGCTTTAGCTGCATATCCGCTGGAGCCTTTTGCCGCTTCACGGTGGCCAGCAGTTCTTGTGTGCGACGGAGCAGCGCGTACTCCCGGTTGCAATCTGAACAACCTTGCAAATGCCGGCTCAGATTGTGCATCTGTGTCCCGGTAACAGCTCCGTCAAGGTACGGCGAGAACATCAACTTGGCCTCGGCGCACTTCATGACGTCACCTCGAGTTCTTCCCCGCCCGCGATTCGGCGACCGCGTACTGGTTCGTCCGGACTTCGCAGGCCCAACTCTGATCCTGCTTCCCGGATATAGCCCACCAGGCGTTTCTTCAGTGCTTCGCGCCCTCGGGTTAAACGGGATTTCACGGTTCCCAGCGAAACTTGCGTAATCTCGGCAATCTCTTCGTACGACATGTCTTCCAGGTCGCGCAGAATCAGGGTGCTGCGATAAGGCTCCGGCACCTTGCGCAACTCCTGTTCGACTCGCAATCGCACTTCCTCGTGCGCCATACAGTCGAACGGGGACTCGCGTCCATCAACCAGCGTTTCTCTTGGAGCCAGACTGCTTCCCGCTCCATCGTTATCCAGCGGCTCCATCGAGGTTTCGTGGGCCTTATGGCGGAACCACCATCGCCTGCGATTCGATGCCTCGTGAACCGCGATGCGGTAAATCCATGTCTTCAGACTGGACTCACCGTGGAAATGCTTCATCCCGCGGAATACCTTCAGGAACACTTCCTGCGTGGTATCGGCGGCGTCTGCAGGATCGGTCAAAATTCGATACACCAAGCCATAGATCGGCTGGTGGAACTCTCCGATCAGCCACGCGTATGCCTCTTCAGATCCTGCCTTTAGCTCGGCGACGATCGCGGCCTCTTGCTCGCGGGCTCCGATCGCGCTTGCCAGATCACCCAAGGTGGCTACTCCCGCCATGACTTTCACGGCGCACCCCGTATTATAAGATTTTCGCGCGGTGAAACTGACAGCAAACTTCGAAAGACGGCATTTCCACCGAGTCCAGACCTAAAGGGGAATAATTCCCTGTAAACATAGACCCCAATGGGGTGTGCAGAGTTCCCACCACTAGCGCCAATATTTTCTATAGGATACGGGTGACAGGCCCGGCACACGACGCGGCCAGGTCCTTCCCGGCGGTCACGGACGCGACAGTTACCCCGGGCTGGGATTTCTGCGTCATTGTGGTTTTGTTTGAGCCGGAGGCGTCGCCGCAGGCGTTGTCGCGGCCGGAGTCGTGGCGGTCGGAGGCTTCGGCACCGGTTTTTTCTTCTTCGGCGCCGGTTTCGGGGGAGCATTGTCGTCAACGACGATTTTCTTGGGCGGGGGTGGAGGTGTTGCCGCCTGCAGCGTCTTCACCTGAGTCCGCAGTTGAGCCAGTTCCGCCTCTTTGGCTGTGCTAAGGCCTTCCATGCGATCGGCGAAAGCGCGTCGGCTGCGTTCGAACGAATTTAGATCATTCGATAGGGATTGGAACTCATCCTTCGAACCGAACGCCCCGGCTGATTCGGTTACGTTTCCCAAAACGTCGTAGAGCGCATCAAGATTGCGATACAACTTGAAACTCGCACCCAGGTCCTCGGGCGAGTTGCGCAATTGCGTCATAATCTCGGGAAGAGCAGACTGCAAATTCCTTCGAACCGAGTCTGCGTTGGCGAGAGTTTGCTTCTTATATCCCGAATCCATCTTCCATTTTTCGATCCGCAACCTGGCGAGATCGGTTTGTGTGGTCTGAGCAGCCTGCTCGAGGCCGGCGAGCAACCCGTTGAGCTCGCTCACCGATGCGTAGGGCACTGGGGCTGGGGAGGCGGGCGTGATTTGGGCGCCTATGGTAGCTGCACACAGAAGCAAACCAAGGAGGGGAAAAATAACAATTCGCTCTAGTTTCATTTTTGGACTGGGCGCGTGTCTCCGTCAGAATACCGATTTTCACCGCATTTCTCAAAGGCGCTGGCTGGGAATGGTTTGACTATCGGCAACGAGTGGGTGAAAATGAAATCCTCTCAGCGCGGGATTTATACCGCGATTGTGGGCCTGTGGCGCAGTTGGGAGCGCGCTTCCATGGCATGGAAGAGGTCGTCGGTTCGAACCCGACCAGGTCCACCATATTCTTCGCAAATCCTCTTTTAAGTTTTAAGCACGGCATTGTTCGTTTTATTCCCGCGAAATACGAAGAAGCTCTTCAGGGGCGCCTTATGCGCATACTTGACGTGGGCCGTGGTCTCGGTCAGCCGCCAGTTCGGGCGTCTATACAACCTGATGATTACGTGATTGGTATCGATATCAATCCACAGTCGCTGAAGGTTGCACAGGCAGGCTACCCGAATCGACCGTTCCTGTGTGGCAGGGCGGAGCAACTTCCATTTCCCAACGCCATCTTCGACCGTCTGGTTTCCAGCGTATCACTGCCTTACACAGAGATCCCGCCGGCGCTCAGCGAGATGCGACGTGTTCTGAGGGGTGACGGAACTATTTTCATGGCGGTTCATAATTGGCGCTTCACTCTGAGCGAGCTACGAGCATCTTTTCTCCGACCGGCTGCCTGTATTTTTCGCATCTATGTTCTTGTGAATGGGTTGATTTTCCACTGCACTGGACGGACAATAAGATTTCCGAACAGAAAGACCGAATGTTTTCAAACGAGACGAGGTCTTGAGCTAGCTCTGAGTCGCGCAGGATTTGTGAACCTGCTGTTTCAAAGTCCTGACGGACGTTTGATCGTCGAGGCGCGAGCCGCACGTTCGGTGCCGATCGGGGTCTCGATTCATCAACATCAGGTTTTGAAGAGAGGGTTACAAGGACTTTTGAGGAGTCCCATAGAGCGAGGCTCCGCGCGCGGAGGCACAAAGCGATGAGCAACGCAAGATTCACGTGCCATGATTGTGGTTTTCATATCGCGATACGGTCGCGCAAGCGCGGTCCGTGGGAGAGCTTCCTTCTGCCGTTGTTTCTTCTGCGGCCAGCCCGCTGCGCGAATTGCCTTCGAAGAGTCTATTGCTGGGTCTTTGTGCCTTTGCGCGAAACCGTTGATCTGACCGAGCCGGGAGCGCGCGTTCGGCCTTCCGAGCCATCGCCAACCAGCAATCACGCGACATAACTCGTCTGACCCGAGAGTCAGCGTTTGCCAACATAAGCGCCTTCCGGGGTCCTGTGATCGCCTTGTCGTGCCTTTGCGCCGACCAGCTTGCCGCCGAGGGCCACCTTGTAAATCCTGATGACTTGACCGTGATTCAGAAGGGCGAGCGTGCGCGCGCTCTTTGCGACGACAACTTCGTCGGCACGCGTGTTTGACGGCAAACGATCCTCGTCCGTCGCGGCGACGGAAACCAGCAAGCTTACTGAGAAAAGTATCGACGCGGATTTGACCGCTTGCTCTTTGCGCACCCCAGCTAAACTCACGCGAACAATACTAGCAACCAGCAATCGTTTCGCAGTCAAGCCATGGGAGATGCTAGGCTGCGAGAATGATGCCGATCGGGACGCGCGGGTCTTCACATAGACTTGCTTTCATCATCGCAATGAATCTGGTGTTTCAGGGCTTCGTTGCATCGGGCCAGGAAACTCCTTCAGGCCAATCGAAGCCCTCTGGCGCGATTTCGGTTTCGGCCATCCCACAGCATCTCGTCAATGGTGGCCCGGTCTTCTTTCGGGTCACCACACCCACTCCATTGCGATCGCTCAAAGGGACTTGGCTCGGGCACGAAGTGGTATTCGATCACGGGAAGGGAAATCAATGGTTCTTACTGGCGGCGGTCAGCCTCGGAACGCCTCCAGGCACAGTGCCCTTAACCTTGCAGGCAACGAGGGAGGATGGAAGCGTCCTCGAACTTCGCCACGATTTTGTCGTTGGCAAAGCCAAGTACCCGATCGTTCACCTCACTGTCTCCAAGCAGTTCACCGAACCGAGCCCGCAGCAGCAAGCCACCATCAAACAAGACCAGGACATCAAGCACAAGACTTTCAGCGAGGTCTCGGCGGAACGCTTGTGGTCGGGCCGATTCCGGGCTCCGGTCAATGCTCCGGTTTCGGATGTGTTCGGTACGAGGCGCGTGTTCAACGGAGTGACTAAGAGCGTGCATCAAGGACTGGACTACCGGGTTCCAGCCGCGACGCCGGTGAATGCGATTAATAGCGGGACAGTCATCCTCGCGCAGAATCTCTATTTTGAAGGCAATTGCGTAACGATCGACCACGGACAGGGCTTGCTATCGCTGTATCTCCATCTCTCGGAACTAAGAGTAAAAGAAGGGGACCACGTCGCAAGCAATCAAGAGATCGGACTCAGCGGGGCCACAGGCCGCGCCACCGGCCCCCATCTGCATATCGCCGTTCGCTGGCAGGGGATCTATCTCGATCCTGCGGCGCTGCTCGGCCTTGCTCTCCCGGGCGAATGATCAGGGACGAATCCCGGGCGACTTCGGGCCCGTGCTCCTTGGAGGCATGGGGGGCTTCACCTGCTCTTTGAGATCAAGGTTACGAATGAGGCGATGCAGGTAGTTGGGATGGACGCCCAATAAGCGTGCGGCATCGGTATAGTTGCCGTGAGCTTCCTGAAGCGCGTTTTGGATCAATCGTTTTTTCAAGTCTTTTAAGGCCGCGTGATACTTCGCCTCATTCACTCCAGGCGCGGTATCGCGCTCGAGCAGCGCTTCTGGCAAATCTTCCGGCAGGATGTCGTCCGAGGTGCCAAGCACCAGAGCTCGCTCAACGACATTTTCTAATTCGCGCACGTTTCCCGGCCAGTCGTAGTTCATCAGGCAGGCTAAAGCTTCGCGCGACAGCGGCTTTGGCTTCGCGCCGCACTTCTTGCAATGCTTTTCGACGAAGAAGGTGACCAGCAGCGGTATGTCTTCTTTGTGCTCCCGCAGGGGAGGCATGGTCAGGCTAACCACGTTCAGTCGAAAATACAGATCCTGACGGAATTGTCCGCCACGCACACATTCTTCGAGATCCCGATTTGTGGCCGCGATCAGGCGAATGTTTACTTTGATCGGGCGGTTCCCGCCGATCCGTTCGAACTCGCGTTCCTGCAGAACGCGGAGCAGTTTCACTTGTAGAGCGGGAGCCAGTTCTCCAATTTCGTCAAGAAATACAACCCCACCGTCAGCGACCTCCAGCTTGCCCTTCTTTTGTGCTGCAGCGCCCGTGAAGGCCCCGCGCTCATAGCCGAACAATTCGCTTTCCAGCAGAGCATCGGGTATCGCGGCGCAATTGATCGCCATAAACGGCTTGCCCGATCGCGGGCTATTCCGATGGACCGCCCTTGCCGCCAGTTCCTTGCCCGTCCCGCTTTCCCCACCGATGAGCACCGTCGCGTCCGTGGGAGCGACTCGGCCCAGAAATTGGAACACTTCCTTCATCCGGCCGCTCTCTCCTACCAGGTTGCGATCGAGTGTGATTTCCGTCATCAACCGCTGGTTTTCCTGCTCCAGCCACTGCAGACGGCGAGCATTCTCGAGGGCGACGGCAGAGATCCCGGCGATCGCACTCACCAGTTGAAGATGATCTTCGTTGAAGCGGTTTGCGATGCTGACGGTATCGAGGTACACGCAGCCAATGGCTCGCTGATAAATCGTGAGCGGCACACAAATCAGCGATCGCACTTGCGAGGCCACCAGACTCTCGACTTTCCCGAGGCCGCTACTGCCCGGAACATCCGATCCCAGGATCGCCATCCCTTTTTCCAGGACCCGGTGAGCGATGGTGCGGCTGACACGCACGGGCCGCTCGTTGCTGGCATCGCGGTTCCGCCCGAACACCGAAGTGAACTCCTGCCCGTTGGTGCCGTCCAGCAGAATTGCTCCGCGTTCCGCTGGCGCAACTTCAAAGGTGAGTCCCAGGATTTCCGACTGCAATTCATCAAGATCTCGGATCGAATGCACCACTCGGCTAATTTTGAGCAACGCATTCAGATTGCGGGCAAGCCGCGACGTTGACGGCAATTCGCTCAGAATCTTCTCCGGCTGCAAGTAAAGAACATCCTGGGGGCGGATCTGCGCTGTAGTGTGAGTCGGTTTCTCGTCCTCAAATTCCACCACCCGGCTGGAGCCCGGTCGGACCGCGTCCTCTTCGATAAGAAACACAAAGACCGAATCTCCGATGGAGATTTCGTCCAGATGACGAAGGGAGTGTCTTTCTATGGGCTGTCCGTTGACCAGAGTCCCGTTTCGGCTCTCCAGATCCTCAATCACGTGACCAGTTCCCTCACGCCCGATCAGGCAGTGGCGCCGCGAGACCGACGGATCGCTGATGGGCAAGCCGTTCGAGGCGTCACGACCAAGCGAGAGTTCTTCCTCTGGTAAAGAGAAGACAGAATCCTTCAGAGGTCCGGAGACGGCAACGAGCCTGGGGTTCACCACATTCTCCTGCGCACGCGACTTCTAAAATTCGATTGCCTTGCAGGGCCCAACTATCCGAGTGGATAGACGACTATCCGATCGGATAGCCGTTTCAATATAAGTGATCGGAAGGGAAAAATCGCTTCATCTCTTTTTAATCTTTAATTGCCTTTACAAATCAACGACTTAGGCGGTGCCGATGGTCGCCAGTCTCACTCTGACAAAATTGGAGAACCGATTGCAACCCCATAATCCGACGACTGGCCTGGCAAAGCGACGGGGGAAGCGCTTAAACAGTCTCGCTGGGCAGTGTTGAATCGGGGATTTGAGGGACCCCCTCATCGGATCCCCGATTCTTTTTTCTTTTTTCATCTTCAAGGTGAGTCGTGCCCGAGGTGAGTTCCCGTCCAAGCAGAGCTTCGGCCCGCTTTTCTGCTCGATAATTTGTCTTTAATCAGCTGCCCGCAGCACTTTGAAAGACTGGCTCGGCAGCGAGAGCAGCGACCCCATCTGCGAATGTCACCGTCCGTCCCGAGATTGCCGGAACACGCTCTCCGGGAACAAGAATGCCCACCAGGTTCAGCGGGTCGGCGGCCGAGATCGTAACGGTCTCGCCGGGGATGGGCATCTTCTTCATCGCGCGGACCGACTCCACCGCCACCGGAAGAGCAAACTGCTCACCCAAAAATCCATCTACAAACCGCCCGCCGCGTACTTCGCCTCGATCCTCCAGCCGCCGGAACGCTATTAATAATTCTCGCCAGGTGGGTAGGTTTGTTTCACGCGCTAGAACATCGCGGAACACAATGCCGTAACGTTTCAGAAGCATCCAGCACGTTGCCTCCAGGACGCGATTTTTCTCCGCGGCTTGGTCGGTGTAGAGCAGGGCCCACCGGCCCGCACTGTGTCGCGGGCGAGCGGTCCGCCCGTTGCCAGAACCGGAGCGCCGCTTCGGATCGATGAGGGAGCGCAGGTTATCGAAGCCGTCCGCCGTGACCAGTCCCCCCGCGACCAACTCCCAAAGCGCGGTCTCGATTTCTGATTTCAGTTTCGCCGTTCCGCGCACAATGTCCCCGAAAAAAGAAGCTCCCCGGTGCCGCAAGACTTCCAGTACCTGCTTTGCTCCATGGCTCAGTCCGCGACCCTCAGGCTGATCGCCGCCAGGATGCTTTTGCATCATCCAATCAGCTTCCTCGCGAATGAAGAACGTGATCGGTGCGACGCTGGTCGGAATCACACGCCGCTTGCCCTCCGCCGAATCCTCCAAGGTTGCCGGGTGCGGCGACAGCCTTCCCCAACCTACCGCGCCGGCGAGACACAGTTGGTCCAAGCACCTCGGATCGTAGTCGGCAACGCGGCATGCAAGGATATGTCGTTCCCATGCGTTCGCCGGAATCTCGAATCCCTGCAATTGGCGCAAAATCTCCAGCGTACCCCGCTCACCCCCAAGCTGAGATCCCGGTGCAACGTGCTGCCATCGCAACAGCCAGCGCATAAATTGAGCGGCAGTGACCGGTTCGATTTGCTTGCGCAAGGTAGCGACGGTTAATCGATGAATTCGTGCCAGCAGCCGGCGATCGCACCACTCGGTTTCCACAACCTTCGGATCCGTGAACTTGCCGCGCAGAATAGAGCCGCTCGCTTCCATGCGAAGCAACGCCTTCTCGATCTCCAATGCCGACAGCCCAAGCGACGCTCCCAAATGGCTCGCGCTGACCGGCCCAGAGTGGGAGAGCCAGCCTTGCACCAATGACAGAAGCGCATCGTCACAGGAGACAGCTTTGCCGTCAATCTTGGCGACTGAGTGTTCGAGTTGCGTAGAAGGAAACAGCAAACGGAACGTTGACACTCTTTCGGCAGCAACCCAGTAACGCTTGCCTCGCGCCGTTTCCCCTGTCATCGTTTCTTGCTCGGTGACGGTAGCTGCGGTCGCGCGCCCTTCAAACGTCAGCTTTTCGAAGAAGTGTCCCCATCGGTCTTTGATGCGGACGGCAGTCGAAGCCAGAACGCCCGGTCCCGACCCGCTGCCTGGGCTGACAAAATCCTCGGGTAAGGCCACGAGCGTATGAAGAACATCGTGGAGTTCATCGGCATCGCGTACATCTGGCCAGGCTTCTTCCTGCACTTTTGAAATAGCGCTTTCATCAAGCTTTCCTACTTCCTCAAGAACTGATTCCGGCAGCGATCGCCGCATTTGAACAGCCCGGGCGCGGCGCTCCTCGAGCGGCGCATCATCGAGAAAAGCATAAGGATTGGCATTCAGAATCTCGTGCGAGAACTGTGAGGGCACCGGCGTGTCGACCGCCAGGCAGCGGATGCTCCCGTCGGAAATGCCCCGCAGCAGTCTCTGCAAGCCATCGATGTCCATGGCCTCGGTAAGCACGTCCTTCATGACTTCAGACACCAATGGGTGATTCGGGATCTCGACGTCTCCCGCAAGATTTTCCGGACACGCCGCAACGTCGGGGAATACGGAGGCGAGAAGGTCGTCGGAGCGGATGCGCTGAATCTGCGGCGGAACTTTCTTTCCGTTCTGGAATCGCAACAGCGCCAGCGCTCGCGAAGCGTCCCAGCGCCAGCGCGTTCCAAAAATCGGTGATGCGAGCGAAGCCTGCTCAAGAATCGGCTGAACTGTTTCGGCTTGCAGGAACTGAAATACATCGGCGAGCGGGAAACTATGCTGCTCGGCGAGAGCAATGTTCAATCCGTTGTCCGTTGCGGCCGCCTGTAATTCGAAGTTGAAGCTGCGACAGAATCTTTTCCGAAGCGCCAGTCCCCATGCCTTGTTGATCCTTCCGCCAAACGGAGCGTGGATTACCAACTGCATGCCGCCGCCCTCATCGAAGAAGCGCTCGGCGATGACAGTATTTTGCGTGGGAACACCTCCCAAAACCGCCCGCCCTTGCAGGATGTACTCCACGGTCTGCTCGGCAGCAGAGTCATCCAGACCGCATTCTGTCTTCAGCCAGGCTACCGCGTCCGCGACCTTGGGGTTGTTTTGCGAAATTGCGATCGGCGGCGTGTCCGCCAGCAGATTGCTCACCGCCTGGCGCAATTCAGCAACGTGCAACGACAGCTCTTCGGTTCGAGCCGGAGCTTCGCCTCGCCAGAAAGGGACGCTGGGAGGAGCGCCATGCGCATCCTGCACCAGCATACGTCCGGCATTCGTCTCCACTCGCCGGATCATCCACGACGTGTTGCCCAGCAACATTACGTCGCCCTTGTTACTTTCCACGGCAAAATCTTCATCCACCGTGCCCACAACGCTGCCTTCCGGTTCGGCAACCACGGTGAAGAGAGCGGTGTCGGGGATCGCGCCGCCGCTGGTGATGGCGGCAATTCGGCTGCCTCTACGCGCGCGCAGCTTTCCGTTAACGCGGTCTCGATGCAGATAGGCGCCATAGCGGCCGCGTCGAGCGGCCATGCCCTCCGACAGCATTTCGAGAATTGATTCGTAGGTTTCCGGAGACAGGTCGCGATACGGATATGCCCGGCGAATCAGGTGAAACAACTCCAGTTCACCGCACTCCTCGGCAGCGCACGACGCGACGATCTGCTGCGCCAGCACGTCCAACGGCGATTCAGGAATCATGAGTCGATCAAGATCGCCGTGCCGAATCGCACGTACCAGGGCGGCGCATTCGAGAAGATCATCGCGGGTGGTCGCGAAGAACCTTCCCTTGGGCAGCGCGCCGCGCCAGTGCCCCGAGCGGCCCACTCGTTGCAGCGCAACCGCAATCGCACGCGGTGAGTTGATCTGGATCACCAGATCCACGGTGCCGATGTCGATACCAAGTTCGAGAGACGCCGTGGCCACCAGCACCTTGACCTGGCCTTCTTTCAGTTTCTTTTCGGCCGCAAGGCGCAACTTGCGGGAAAGGCTGCCGTGGTGTGCCGCAACGTTTTCTTCCCCGATCCGCTCGCCAAGTTGGTGGGCCATCCGTTCGGCCATTCGGCGGGTGTTGACGAATACCAGCGTCGAACGATGCTGTTCGACCAGTTCGATCGTGCGCGCGTAGATTTCGTCCCACATCTCATTCGATGCAACTGGTCCCAGCGGACTCGGTGGAACTTCTACGGCAAGATCCACGCTGCGCTTGTGACCAATATTCACGATCACAGGATCTGGGCGGCCATTCCCGGTAAGGAAATGAGCGACAGCCTCAATTGGCTTCTGCGTGGCGGAAAGTCCAATGCGGGTAGGCGGTCGATGGCTCAGCGCTTCCAGGCGCTCGAGAGAAAGGGTGAGATGCGCGCCGCGTTTGTCGTCGGCAACCGCGTGAATTTCGTCGACAATGACCGTTTCGACGTCATGCAAAATTCCACGGCTTTTTTCAGCGGTCAGAAGGATGTAGAGCGACTCCGGCGTGGTCACCAGAATGTGTGGAGGATTTTTCAGCATCGCCCGGCGTTCTTGCGGCAGGGTGTCGCCGGTGCGCACCGCAGTGCGAATCTGCGGCATGAGCAGGCCGCGTTCGCCCGCCATTTGCAGAATTTCGCTCAGAGGAACTTCCAGATTTTTCTGAATGTCATTCCCAAGCGCCTTGAGTGGAGAGACGTAGACAACCTCAGTCCGATCGTAAAGATCCCCCGAGAGAGCCTTCCGCACCAGACGATCAATGCATGCCAGGAATGCGGCCAGCGTTTTACCCGACCCGGTGGGCGCAGAAATCAGAGTTGTGCGTCCCGCCAGAATGTGCGGCCAGCCCTGTTCCTGCGGTTCTGTGGGCGTTCCAAATCGTCGCACGAACCACTCTTGAACCAAGGGGTGAGCCCAACTCAGGGAGGGAGGTACAGCCGGGGACATCACAATAGTCTAGCACGGTTTCGTAAATTGTTCGCCCATGGAATTGTGGATTCTCACGCCGGACGCAAGCCTTTAACAACGGCGAGCGAATTAGTGAATGCTAGAATCCCCGGGCAATGTCCAAAGAGCGTGCTAAGAAAATCAAACTCATTCTTTTCGACGTAGACGGGGTTCTCACCGACGGCAAAATATGGATCTTCCCGGCTCCGGCTGGCGCTCAACAAACGACGCAAGCGCATGCGGCCCAACGCGAAGACGAGGGCGGCTTCGGTTTGCTGAGCCAATCCATGGTTGAGGCCAAGGGCTTTAATGCGCATGACGGCACCGCCTTTTCTTTGCTGCGGCTGGGCGGTATCAAAACCGGCCTGATCACGAAGCGAATTTCAGACACGGTGGCGCTTCGTGCCCGGGACCTCAAAATCGACCACGTGTATCAGGGCATTCAAGACAAGCTCACTTGCTTCGAGGGGATTCTCAAGCAGGAAAACCTGAAAGCTGCCCAAGCCGCTTATGTTGGAGACGACGTCATCGATCTGCCGGTGATGCGCAGCTGCGGCCTCGCGATCGCGGTTGCAAATGCGAGACGCGAGGTGAAGCAGGAAGCACACATCGTGACGGAGCACGCAGGCGGAGATGGCGCGGCGCGCGACGCCGTAGAATACATCCTCAGAGCGCAAGGAAAATGGAAAGGCGTGGTCAGCGAGTACATCTACGAGCGCAGTCCGAAGAAATCAGCTCGTGGCTAATGGCTGATAGCTCGTGGCACGCAGTTCGTTGCTGACAGGGTGCTTCTGGATGGCAAATTAGAAATGACTTTAGGAAGCGGGCTCTGCAATTCAGCAGAAGCGGCGATGCCTGTTTCGAAGTTAACGCGATCCGCCGTTCGCTACTGGCCAACAGCTATCGCCAAAACAAAAAAACCCACCGATTACCTGCTTGGGGCGTGCTCGGGTCGGCAATCGGTGGGCTACCGTTTCTCCTTACTCACCCTGTTGTTTTCAGGAGTTATTGACTTAATCTACCCCGACCCTCGCCCCTATGTACCATGTTTTACAAAACTTTACCTAGCCCTCTTCGTCTGAACTAGTCTGAAATTGCAGGCGGACGAATCGACATCAGCGCGGTAAAGCGCGGATCTTTTCGGATGCCTGAAAATTCTTCGTCCTTGTAGACGTTGTTAATACTCTTGTATCCCTCTTCCAACGCCTTGCGAAGATATTCCAGGGAGCGATCGGCGATGCCCATCTTCGCATACAGCTTTGCGACCACGTAGTCGTAATGCGCGCGGTCTTCCGGCTTGGACATCTGTGCGGCAACTCCGGCACGTGATGTCCTTTCGAACACATCGGGATCAAGCTGCAGCGCATGTGAATACGCCATTACAGATTTCTCAAATTCCTTCTTGGAAAACAGCGCGGCGCCCAGATTGCTGTAATAGGAAGCTGCGTCATCCCGCAGGTGGATCGCTTTGTTATAGCGATCGATGGCCTTGCTGTACTTCTTCCCGATGTAGAAGATCACGCCCAGGTTGTTATACGCATCGGAGTAATTGTGGTCGGCTTTGATGGCGTGCTCGAAGCTCTTTCTTGAATCCTGCCAGCGCTGCATCAGCAGTTCGGCGATCCCGATCTTATTGTAGAGCGATGCGTCGTTGGGCTTCTTCGCGAGCGCCGCCTGATAGTAGTCGACGGCGTCGAGATAGAGCTTGCGCGCCCGCAAGTCGTCCCCCTTGATCTCGAGCGCCTCGGCGCTGGCATCGCGCGCAGGCGGTTCCACGTTTCCGACCTGCAGCGGACTGACCTGCACCTGATCCGCGAAATGCATCTGCGCGGTCAAGGCGATTGCGCTGAAAACGATGAGGGTGAAGATCGAGAAACAGAAACGATGGGTTCGGCGAGGCATGGAAGTTAACCTCCTGGAACTGGCAGCCAGCGGACTGCGGTCCCAATGCCCGAGCTTCCGGGCCTAAACGCGTCGCCCGTCAGTGAGGATCGGTCCCTCCGCTGTCCGGTGGTTTGGACGGCTGGGGCGACGATTTGTCGTCCTTAAAGATTCCCACAATTTTGCCAAAAAATCCCTTTTTCTTTTTGTCCCCGTCGGGAGGAGCCTGTCCGTTCGCCGCCTGGGTTCCAGCGGGAGGCGGCGGGAGGGCCTTATCTCCCAGTCCAATCAGATGCGAGAAGAATCCGCCTAAAGACGAGGACTGGTCGCAGGTCTCGCGCGGCTCAGTGCCTGCTACGAAGGCCGCGGTGTAAGTCTCTGGACAGGCAGGAGTTGCCAGGCGGTTCGTTGCTTTGTCAAGCTGTACATCGACCACGCCCGAGGGTTGGCCAAACGAGCGCATATCCGAATATTCGGGCAGGGCCGAAGCCTTTTTCATGAAATCAGCCCAGATTGGGGCGGCGGTCTGCGCGCCGCTCAGGTGCAGGTCGCTGTAGTCGTCGTACCCCACCCAGACAATACAAAGAAGGTTGCTGGTGTATCCAGCGAACCATCCATCGTGTGAACTGCCGGTTTTGCCCGCCGCCGGCAATTGGAACCCGCGGCCGCGCACCGCCGAGTACCCAAGACCGAAATTCACCACGCCCTCCATCATGTCGGTCATGACGTAGGCAATCCGCGGGTCCATAATCTGGCGCTTGTCGGGAGTGAAATCCTGTACAACGTCGCCCTTGGCATTCCGCACCGAGCCCACGATGAAAGGCGAGATTCGTGTTCCGTCGTTCGCGAACGCGGTGTAGGCCCCAGCCATTTCCAGGGGAGTTGCGTCATAGGCGCCCAACGCCATGGCCGGGGTCGCTTTGACCGAGGTGATCCCCGCGCTCTTGGCCAGATCCGCAACCTTGTCGTAGCCCACTTGTTCCGCCAGCTTCACCGTCGCGTTGTTCAGCGACATGGCCAGCGCATAGCGCAGAGTGACCGGACCGTGATATTCCTCTTTGTAATTTCGCGGCTCATAAATCTGGTCGCCGTATGCAAATGTGGTCGCGCTGTCATCGACCATCGATGCGGGCGTGATCACGGTCGGGGCGCCATCCAAGGCAGTGTTCATCGCAGCAGCGTAGACGAAGGGCTTGAAGATCGATCCGGTCGGTCGTTTGGCAACCGCGTGGTTTAACTGGCTGAAGCCGTAGTTTCGGCCTCCCACCAGAGCCAGCACGGCGCCTGTGTGGGGATCGAGCGCGACCATGGCAACCTGCGCCTGGGGTCCTGTCGCGACCTTCGTTTCGTATTTTCCCTTGGCGATTTTGACTTTACGGGTGCGCAGCTTGGTGACCTGCGTGTCTACAAGCTTGATGCCGTTTTCTACCGCTTGGGCGGCCGCCTTTTGCAGATCAGGATCCAAGGTTGTGTAGATGCGATATGCCTGGTCATTCAACTCGCGCTCATTAAACTTGCTGACCAGGGTGTCGCGGACCAAGTCGACAAAGTAAGGAGCGTCACTCGCCTCAACATTGGGTGGCGCCAATTTCAGCGGCGTAGCCTTTGCCTTATCCGCTTCTTCACGGGTAATGGCGTGATTCTCAACCATCGCATCGAGTACGGTGTTCCGCCGTTCCAGGGCGCGTTCCGGATGCCGATAAGGTGAAAGATAGCTGGGGGCCTGGATCAGCCCGGCCAACATAGCCGCTTCCGGAAGGGTGATATCTTTCAAATCCTTATTGAAGTAGGCTCTGGCTGCTTCCGCAAATCCGCTGATCGTGAACGAGCCTCTCTGCCCCAGGTCCACTCGATTGGCATAAAACTCGAAGATCTGTTGCTTACTGAATTTCTGCTCGAGTTCCAGCGCAATCATGATTTCCGAGAGTTTGCGCCTGACGGTCTTCTCCGGCGTGAGGAAAAATGCCCGCGACAACTGCATGGTGATGGTTGATCCGCCCTGCTCATGCCGCTGGTGGGTTACGTCAATCAGCATCGCCTGCGCGAGACGGGCGAAATTCACCCCCCCATGCTGGAAGAACCGGCGATCTTCGATCGAGACCACGGCGTCGACCAGAAGTTTCGGGATCTCGTCATACTTCACCAGTTGCCGCTTGGAGCGCTGCTCGGCGTCGAATAACGCGGTTACCAGTTGCGGCTCCAGTTCATAGGCTGAGAGTTCGTTCCCACGGCTCGTGATTTCGTCGACTTTCCCCCCGCGCACAACGATCCGCGCCGGATCTGGGCTGTGATAGGACTCGGGACCAGGCGTAATCTCAATGCCATCCTTGAGCAAGCGGTAGCTGCCCATCGGGGATTGGCCGTCTCGTTCCCCGTAGCCGGCATGTCGCAAATCCGCTGCAATCAGCTTTGTGTCGAGAACTTCGCCCGGGCGAATCGTCTTTGGGATGGCGTAGATCCGGGCAGAATTGCTGAAAACCGGACTGCTGAAGCGCTTTTCAATCACGCGATCGTACTTAACGTAGAAGTATGAAAAAACGCTGATGATCGCGATGGCCAGCGCGGAGAAGGCAATCAGTGAGGCGCGCACCACCGGGTCGCGAGGCAAAATTCCCTTGCTGTCCTTTCCCGGTGTTTTCGGCTTGGGGATCTTTAATTTGATAGCCACAGGTTCAGCGAGCGCAGAACACCCCGCTCTTTAAGACGAGGGGAACGCACAAAAAGGATTTATCCAGCTCCGAAGTTTTCCAACCGCGATTCGCGCGCCCTAGCGCCCAACTCTCGATTGGCGGATGTTTCTATTGTACTGCCAGCGGCCAGATGAACGGAGTCCCGGTTGCAGGCCCCCGTCCCAAAGATATCAATCGCCTATGCCACACTTCCCGGTCTCAAGCCCTAGTACGCGGCAATCTACGGAGCGTCTGTGACGGCAAAATAGGTGGTGGCGCCGATTGAGAGTACCGACGTCGGTTCAGTGAGGTTCCCAGTTCCAGATGCTGCGCTCAAAACTCCCAAAGAGGATGAGGTGCCAGTGCTCCCCAATATGAAAAGGTTGGCCCCGCCTTGGTCGAACTGCCCCCACGGCGCCGCTCCAAGATTGCCGAACGGCGAAGTGGTCAGAGCGGTAAGCGCGCCGCTGGTGGTATCCAGTTGGTAACCCTCAACTGGGCTCGAAACGCTGAATGTGTAGACGAAATTTCCGTTGCTGGCGACCGGCTGTACAGCCAGATTGATCGGCGCAGACACCGTCAGGAAGGGTGATCCCGATACCTGCGTGAGCGCCCCAGCGTTGGTGCCGGTTTGTTGAATACTGAAGACATACAGGCTCTTGTCGTCCACTAGACCATTCAGCGCGAACGATCTTCCGCTAATTCCGATCATGAATTGACCGCTGGGATCGCCCTGCATCTGCCACATGTTAAAGGCGAAGGGGCTTCCAGGAACCACCGTTAATGCACCCGAAGAGCCGATCGAATAGGCCGCCACCTGCTGCCCAAGGCCTTCGGGGCCGGCCGTTGCGTATAAGTATTTGCCCAGTCCGTCGAAGGACAGGTTCAGTGGGCCAAACGCCCCCGTGGAGAAGGGAGCTCCGGATACTTGGGTAAGCGCACCCGCAGGGCCGATCTGATAAGCGTCGATCTCGCCAAATCCTGCGGACGCGATGTAGAGAACATTTCCCGCCGGACTCACCGCAATGGAGTTGAAATTGACCCCAGTGGTATTAACGATCATTCCGCCTGCCGATGAGATCGTGTATGGACTTCCGCTTACCGGCGTGAGGTTGCCGCTAGTGGAATTAATCGACCAACCGAAAAGCAATTGCGTGAGCGGGAACACGGCGTAGACAAATTTTTTCGGAACCACAACTATTTCAGCGCTCTGGTCTCCACTCGGCACGGTCTGCGCGGTAAAACCCGATATGTTCTGAAGAGTGGGGTTGGTGCCGCCGGACAGCGAAATACCGTTCACTGTGCCCGAGGAAACGATGTTGTACGCGAAGGCGGTGTTGCCGCTGGCGCTTCCCGTCGTTCCGAGTCCGCTGCCGGACGAAGTGCACGACGCGCTTCCGAAGGTGGTGCCGCATTTATAGTGGTACCCGCAGCTGCTCAGCAGCAATGCGCTGAGCATCACAAAAAATGTCCAGAGGAAAATCGTCCACTTCGCCTTCGTATTCACGCGTCACGCCTCCGCCCAGTTGTTGCTGGGACGCTTTCATCGGGAACTCTTCTGAATTTGCTCGAGCAGAGCGCCGCGGCGGTCTTTACGCAGCGGGATGGTTCCCTGTCGGGATACTAGGATAGTAAGGTTGGAGTCACAACGTTACGGCTGTCCCGGACAAAAGGTAATCAGTAGGTAATCCGACGCGCACCAAAGCCAGTAAGCGAAGCGCGCCATTCCGCTTAAATCGTTCGCCCAACTGCGAGACTAGAAAGTGCCCTTGTTTTTGCTTTCCGGATGGAAGTGAAGGTCCATGGGATAGCCGGGCAATTCGACATGCACAGTGTAGTCGGTCGAAATCGAAACAGATCCGGTGCCTATTCCACCGGAGCGCTGTACGATGATGTCGTCTTTCGTGATCGGAAGCTCCAAGTCCTGTGCTTTCCGGAACACGGTGTCACGAATGATCTCATCGCCCTTGGTGCTGTAGGTGCCCATGCGTGCTTCGGTATCGAGGGTGTCTTGAAACTCGTAGTTCGAAAAATAAGGCGGAATCAACTCGGCGCTCACCCAGACGCCGATAGCCAGAAATCCCAGAATCAGAATCAGCTTGATCGTACCCATAATGCTTTCCGTCTGCGGCTGGCGCGCCGAGCAGGAAAGCCTCAATGCGCCCGCGGCAGCAAGTTACTGAAATATTCGGTAATGTCGCCGATGCTAACATCCTGCATTTGGCGAGTCGAGCGTTGAACGACTTCGACAGTGCCTTCGGTAACCTTCTTTCCGACATTGACACGAAAGGGTATGCCCACTAGGTCAGCGTCTTTGAATTTCACTCCTGGCCTTTCGTCCCTATCGTCCAGTAACACGTCATATCCCGCATCCTCGAGGTGGTGTGCGATCGTCTCGGCAGTGGTCCGGATCTTGTCGTCGGACACGTTCGTCGGCACGACCACGATCTCGAAGGGCGCGACCTGCGGCGGCAACCAGAAGCCGTTCTCATCATTATTTTGCTCGACGATAGCGGTCAGGATGCGCTCCATCCCGATGCCGTAGCAGCCCATGATGGGCATGACTTCCTTGCCGTTGCGATCGAGCACGCGCGTGCCCATCGACTCGGAATACTTGTAGCCCAGTTTGAAGATGTGGCCGATCTCCACCGCCGTATCGATCCGTAACGGCGCGTTGCAATTCGGACAGGCTTCCCCGGCCGTCACGCTGCGCAGATCCGCGTAAGCCGTGGGATGAAAGTTCACTTCCGGAGTCACATTCTTGAGGTGAAAGTCCTGTTTGTTCGCTCCCGAAATCAGGTTCTTGCGACCCTTGAGCGCCTCATCGACGATGAGGATCGGCTTGTTGGCATCCTCGAGGCTCTTGGCCCAGTCAATGCCGATCGGCCCCAGAAATCCCGCCGGCGAATGAAACAAGGCTGCGATTTCTTCCTCTTGCATAGGGCGGGTCTCGCGTCCCGCGACGGCGCTGGAAAGCTTGGCCTCGTTCATCTGGTGGTCTCCCCGCATGAGCAGGATGAGCGCGCGCGGCTTCGCCTTTCCAGACTTGGAATCGACTTCATTCGCCATCAATGCCAGCGTTTTGATCTTGTTCTTTGGCGACACCCCTAGAAAGCGGGCGACATCTTCTATCGTCTTCATCCCC
>Ga0210409_10001527_pt1 | contig 29969 bp, 27 predicted proteins | sample IncBWH17MmetaG_FD_161649 | JGI IMG/M metagenome (GOLD analysis project Ga0210409, IMG submission 161649) | Forest soil microbial communities from Barre Woods Harvard Forest LTER site, Petersham, Massachusetts, United States - Inc-BW-H-17-M | ecosystem: Environmental > Terrestrial > Soil >...
CCGCTCTGCTCGCCGCGAGCGCGATCCTGATCGCGTGGGCCAGGCGCCGTCCCGCCCGTGAGCATGCCGCACGCTTCGCGGCCCACGGCGACCTCACGCCGCTGCACGTCCGTCGCCCCGAGCCGGGACGCGTAACGCTCGGCATCCACCAGCGCGCCACGATCGCCGCGGAGCCCCGCGCCTCAGTGCTCGCGATCGGCCCCTCACAGTCCGGTAAGACCACCGGCATCGTCATACCCGCCCTGCTGGAGTGGAACGGCCCGGCGCTCGCGACATCGATCAAGAGCGACGTCGTCCACGACACGCACGCCGCGCGCGCGGCGCTCGGCCAGGTCGCGGTGTTCGATCCGACCGCCAGCACGCTGCTGCCACACACCCCATGGTCGCCGCTGGCAGCGTCGCGCTCCTGGGAAGGCGCCAGGCGCACCGCCGCACGGTTGCTCGGCGTCGGCGAGCACGGCCCACAGCGCTCCGCCGACGAGGCGTTCTGGCGGCCCGCCGGGGCGCGCTACCTCGCGCCGCTGCTCATGGCGGGCGCGCACGGCGACCTGACCATGCGAGAGGTCCTTGGCTGGATCGCGACCGTCGATGAAGACGAGCCCGCGGCGCTCCTTCGTGACTGTGTGACCCCCGGCGCGAAGGCCGCGTTGCAGTCGCTGCGGTCGGTTTGGGAAGCCGACGCCCGCTTCCGCTCAAACCTGTTCCAGACGGTCGCCACCGCACTGGACCCCTGGCAGGAGCCTCAGATCGCCGCCGCCACGATCGGCGACAGCCCGATCACCCCGGGCTGGCTGCTCGACGGGCCCAACACCCTGTATCTGATCTCTCCCGCCGATGACCAGCGCCGCCTGCGGGGACTGTTTGCCGCCGTAGTCGCCGACATCACGGCGGGTGCGTTCGAGCGCTCCGCCCGCAGCGGCAAGCCGATCGACCCCGCGCTGCTGCTGGCCCTGGACGAGGTCGCGAACATCGCGCCGCTTCAGAACCTCGACGAGCTCGCCTCGACCGGTCCCGGGCAGGGTGTGCAGCTGCTCACGGTGCTGCAGAACGTCAGCCAGGCCGCCGACCGCTGGGGGCGCGACCGCGCCGAAACGATCATCGCCAACCACCGGGCACGACTGTTCTGCTCAGGGATCGGGGACCGCGCGACGCTCGAGTACCTGCGCGACACCCTCGGCGAGGAGGAGATCACGCGTCGCTCCACACATCGCCAGGGGGTGCTCCGCCACGGCTCAAAGACGATCTCGAGCGAGTTCCGCTCGCTCGCGCCCGCGCACCGCATACGCCAATCAGAGCGCGACACCGCGCTACTCATCTACGGTCGCCTGCCACCGGCGTGGCTGCGCCTGCGCCTGTCCTACGCCGACCCCGTCCTACGCGTGCTCGCCGCCGCGCAACCCCGGCCACGAACCGGCCCGACTCGGGCCCTGAGCCTGCTCGGCCGCGCAATCCACCGCTTACGGCCGCCGGGCTCGGGGCGATGACACCCAAAGCGATCACTGCGTCTCCGCGGCCCCTCCCGGGCGCTTGTTGGTGTGCCTCTGCCTTGCCCGATTTTCGCCGTCGTCGTCGGGGCTTCGGCCCCCAGACGGGGGCTTCCCTCGCACAGCTCGGCTCCGCCCGCCGCCCGACGGCGGTTTGGGCCACGTCAGTCACACCACCAACCACCCTCAAGGAGGGATCCGAAAATGAACCGCACCACGATCACAGGCCGTCTAACCGCCGACCCCGAGCTGCGCCCGCTCCCCAACGGAGAGAACGTGTGCAAGCTGCGCCTCGCCGTCGAGGGCCTGGCCCACGGACGCGAAACCGGCTACATCAACGTCGCCTGCTTCGGCAAGCCCGGCGAGGCCGCAGCCCGCGTTCTCGGTAAGGGTTGGCTCGTCGCCGTCGACGGCCGCCTCTCCTACCACGAGTGGGAGAGCGACGAGGGCGCAAAACGCCACGACTACGAGATCGTGGGCAACGTCGAGTTCCTTGCCGCACCGCGCGGCAACGGCTCGGAGGTATCCGAGCCGCAGGAGGCCACGGCCGCCTGAGCTCCGCCGCCCGGAGGGCGCTCGGCTGCGCGCCGGGCGCCCTTCCGTCGTATCCGGAGGCCATCCAGATGAGCAGTGACCGTCCACACCGCGATCGCGCCGCCCTCGAGCGTTACCTACGGGCGCTGTACCAGTGCGCGCCCACCGCGGCCTGGGTCGAGGTGCGCGTCCGCCGCGCGACGAGGATGCAACAGAGCTTCCATCCCGCAGGGAAGCTCGACGTCGTGGCCGGCACGATCCTTGCGCGCAGCGCGGTGAGCGACGTGTTCGTCGGCGTCGTCCCACGAGCCCGGCGAAGTGGCGGCCGGACCGATCTGATCGCGGACTGGAATGTCGTTTGGGCCGACTGTGACGACGCCGGGTCGGTCCTCGCGCTCGAGCGGTTGCGCCCCGCGCCTTCGATGGTCGTGGCTTCCAGCGATGAGCATCGCCACGCTTACTGGTTTCTAGGTGAGCCGCTCGCGCTGGAGCGCATCGAGTCGATAAACCGGCGCCTCGCCGCGGCGCTCGGGGCCGATCGGCGATCGGCCGACGCCGCGCGGATCTTGCGCCCAGTGGGGGCACTCAATCGCAAGCACTCGCCGCCGGCATCAGTGCGCTTGCTTGCGCTCGAGGAGCACAGGCGCTACAGCCTTGCCGAGCTGGAAAGCGACCTGCCCCGGCAATTCTCAACGCCCCTCCGTGTCAGCGGGCGCGCTCGCCAGGAGGCGCTGCTCGCCGATCCTCTTCGCCGGATCCCGCCACGGGTCTACGTGGAGCGCCTCACCAACGAGCGGGTCGACAGCTTCGGCAAGATCCACTGTCCATTCCACCAGGACCGGACTGCGAGCCTGCACGTGTACTCCGACCCCGAGCGCGGATGGACATGCTTCGGCTGCCGGACTCAGGGAGGCCGCCCGCTCGGCGGCGACATATACACCCTCGCTTCACTGCTCTGGCGGATCCCACCTAGGGGCAGCGACTTCCTCACGCTACGTACCCGCCTGGACCGCGTCTTCGGGGTGCGTCGTGTGTGACAGCCAGCTCTACTGCGTCGAAGTAACCGACTATCTCGTCCCGGCCCTCGTCGGCAACGCCGGCTTTCACTACGAGAGTCCCGCCCAGGATGAGCAGCAGGCACGAGCACTCGTCCGCGTGCTCCTCGGTTCGTCGCACACGCCCGCCGGCGCGGGACCATGGCAGCACCCGGTCCCCGGCGGCCGCCGGCGTGTGGCGCTACGTCGCGCCGGCTGACGGGAATAGCGCCGCCACCACGGATTGACTGCGCGCAGCACGCCCCAGCGGACCAGCAGGTGATCGCAGGCCAGCACCCGAGCGGGCCGACCCCACCCCAAAGGCTGGCACGCCTCCGGCGTGCGATGGGGATGGGGATCGGTCCCGCAACGGGCGGGGCCAGCGCAATTCGGAGGTTCATCGATGAGCACCACTACCGTTACATCCCAGCGCGTCCGGCTCGACTTGATCGACCTGGGCGAGAATGTTCGCGACCTGGACGAGGAGCATGTCGACGCCCTCGCCAGCTCGATCGCCCTACGCGGCCTGATCGTTCCTCTGGCGGTACGCGCAACCGGGGACCGCTTCAGCCTGGTAGCCGGATACCACCGGCATGCGGCGGCTCGCAAGCTCGGTCTCGAGGAAGTCGAGGTGACGCTCCGCGCACAGGACCGCTCGAGCGCCGACAGCGCCGCAGAGAACGTCGTCCGCAAGCAACTCTCGCCTCTCGAGGAGGCACGCGCCATCCAGCATATGCTGGATGAGGGCTACACCCTCGACGGGGCCGCGACGGTCCTGGGCTGGAACCGCAAGCTCGTCAGCGCGCGGGCGAAGATCCTCGACCTGCCCGAGACGGCGCAGCAACTGATCGGCAGTGGCGAGCTGCCGGTGAGCGCCGTGAGCACGCTGAGCAAGATCACCGAGGTCTCCCCCGAGCTCTGCGAGGCAGTGCTGGCCCCTGTCGCGGCCGGCGACATTAGTGGCGAGCAGTTCACGAGCAACCCTGGCTGGGCGATCGGCCACGCGCTCCGCGAAGGCGCGACGAAGGTATTCGCCGCCTACCTGGCAACGCTGAGCCACCACGACATCGCCGAGCTCCGTCTCGGTAAGAAGACCGAGGCGGCCTACGCCGAGGCGCAGGAGCTGCACAAGCAGATCGACCGGCACGCCTACGGGCCGCCGGCGATCCGCTTCGTCGAGTCGGAGGTAGACCAGGCACGGGCGGCGGGCGTGCTGATCGAGTTCGACCACGGCACGCCAGTCATTACCGACCGGCCGCTGTTTCGCGAGCTCGCCAAGCACGCGATCGAGCGTACGCTCGAGGAGCTGCGAGTCGCCAAGCAGCAGGACGCGTCCGAGCGCGCCAGCCGTAAGGCGCAAGGCATGGAGGAGCGCACGCCCGAACAGAAGCTTGAGGGCGAGCATCGAGCAACTGTGCGTCAACTGACCGCCCGGGCGCACAGCACGAACCTCGACCTCGGAACGGCGCTGCTGCAAAAGCTCGCCATGGTCGACCCGGGCGACATCGATGTCGCGCGCTTCTTCGCCCTTGGGTTGCTCGGGCCCGACGAGCGCGGGTACCTCGGCACTGGGGACCACACGTTCGCGACGATCGCCGCGAACGGCATCCGGCTGGTGTTCGAGCAACACCGAACGACGACGACCCCGACACTCAAGAGCGGCGAGCCGGGCAGAACCAAGGTGCAGTACGGCGAGGTCGAGGATGCCGCAGGATGGCTCTGGAAGTTCGTCGAAGGCGCCCGCAGCGCGGGTGAGCTCTACGGGCGCGTGCTGGTCGTCTTCGCCGCCCAGAACTACGCGCACGACCTGGTGCTCCCGGCCAGCAAGCGGCGCGGCTCGGTGCTCCCGCGCTCTCGCAAGGAAGCCGCGCGCAAAGCGTTCGAGCGCGTCACCAAGCAGGTGCTTCCGGCCTCGCACATCCAGCTGCAGCGCGCGCTGGAGCGCGAGGCACGCGCGTACGCCAATCGCCGGGACGAGCTGTCCACGCTCGGCGCCAGCAGCGCGACCACAGAGTCCGAAGATGACGCGGAGAACGCCGAGATGGCCCAGGAAGTCAGCGGCTGCTAGCCCGCCGAGAGGCTCAGGGCGGGGGCCTCGCAACGACGGCCCTCGCCCGAAGCCCGAGCCCACTCGGTCCGGCCGTCTGATTCTCGCACCCGTCCGGGTGCGTTGGGGGACGGCCCAGGCCCGCAGCGGGCGGGCCCATCGGAAGGAGCCACCATGGCCACGACCAAGCGTCACATGTCAGAGGCCCGTCGCGCGGAGCGTCGCGCGCAGGACCGCGAACGTGTCGAAATTGCAACCAGAGCCCTGCTGAGCAGCGACGGCTGGCGTCGTTGGGTCCGCGCCCGAGCGGTTTTCCACAACTACAGTGCATGCAACTGCATGTTGCTGGCGTTGCAGTGCCATCAACGCGGGATCGAGCCGCGCCGCGTCGCTGGGTTTCGTGCGTGGCAGAAGCTCGGTCGCCAGGTAACCAAGGGCCAGTATGCGCTGTGGGTCATGGCGCCGATGGCCGTGGTCGAGCGCGACGCCAGCGGGGAGGAGACCGGCGAGAAGCGGCTGTTCTTTCGCAGCGTGCCAGTATATGAGAGTTCGCAGACCCATGCGTTGCCCGGTGTGGCGCCTGCTCCGCTCGAGCCACCGCGGGAACCGCTTACCGGTGACTCGCACGCACACCTGCTTGCGCCGCTCCGCAGCTTTGCTGAGTCACTGGGCTACTCGGTGTCGTTCGAGAACATCCCGGGTTCGGCAGGCGGCTGGTGCGATGCAAATCACAAGCAGATCGTGGTTGACGCGGCGGTCCCGGCGAATGCTCAGCTACGAACCCTGATTCATGAGGTGACACACGCGTTAGGAGTCACCTACGACCAATACTCCCGCCCCCAGGCCGAGGTCATCGTGGACACGGTTACACATATCACGGCGGCCGCTGTCGGCCTCGCGGTCGATGGCGAGACGATCCCGTATATAGCTGGATGGTGCGAGGACGGCGCGCTCGACGCCGTCACCGAGTTCGCAGGTACAATCGACGAGCTCGCCGGCCGCATCGAAAGCGCTCTCGGCATCGACGTCAACGTCGGTACAGCGATTGCGCAACTGGGCTAGCGCTCAGTGCCCGGTTCGAAACTCCAGCGTCAGCCGCGCTGAGCGAGCGCCCGCGGCGGTAGCGGCGACGACCAGCCTCGGCGCCCGGCGAATGTGTTCGGAGAGAACGAAGACCGTACGCGCCACGCCGTGGCCTGCTCTCAGTTTGCGGGTCTCCAGGACCACTAGCCGCTTGCCGCGAGGAAGATCCAGGTGAAGTGAAACGAGGCCCTGCTCGGCAGGGGGGACCTTTACGGTGACGGTCAAGCGAGCGCCGCGAAGATGCGCGCTGAGGCGCAGCGGACGAAGCGCACCGGGACCGCCGTTGCCTCCGCCGTTCCCTGAACGCGAGGGAATCGTGACTGCCGTCGTCGCTGCGTTTTGCGGGCCGCCCCTTCTGGTGCTGTCGAGCAGCCACAGCCGGACCGTGTAGCTGCCGGGGCCTGGACCCGTCATCTGCCCGGCGCCGCCCGTGCTCACCGGGACGGGCGGCGCGCAGGTCGCCTGGCACAGCTGGGCGAACGCGCTGGTGACGGGCTGGGGAGGGTTCGCTGGATCGCTCCACGCCAGGTCCACCACGTTCGAGGCGCCGGCCGCGCTTGCGGTCAGGCTCGCCGGGGCGGGGGGGCCGTTGTTGTCGATGACGAGTGGGGGAGACGTCGCGACGGTCGTGTTGCCCGCTGCGTCGCTGACGGTGAGCGCGACCTGGCCGTGGCCGTCGGGGAAGCGCGTCGTGTCGACGCTCAGCCCGCCCGGCTGAAGCTGCGGGCAGGGCACCGTCTGCGTGAATTCGCACGACTCCTGTGCGCTTGCCCCAAGCGATCCGCTATCGCTCGCCGCTAGGCGCTCGATGCCGCTCGGATCAGTCGCCTGAAAGCCCAACGGCACGGTTCCCCAAACCACGCCCTCACCCCACAACGGTCCGCTCTCCCCCGAGACCACGGGGGAGGATTGCTCGGTCAGCGTGACCGTCACCGAGTACATGTCGGCCGTGGCAAGCTGATCGCCGGGGCTTCCGGAAAGGCAGTATTGCTCGGTGTTCTGAAGCTGACACTGCACGCCGAAGAAGAGCCCGGTGGTCGAGAGGCCGGAGAACGTGGCAGGTGCTTGGTTGTTCGGGACGCTGCACATGAAGCTGTTCAGGAACGTTCCCTCGCATGTCTCGAGGCCGACAGCGCTCCCCTGAAAGAGGCCAACGATCAGGTTGTCAGTCATGGCATTGAGGTTGCGGTAGTAGCTAACGCCTGTGATGGTGGTTCCGGTGGGAGCCGTGAATGCCCAACCGGCTTGTGCACCGCCCGGGATATGCGTGCCCGGGCTCTGCGCGTTGTCCTCGGCGTACAACGCGCCTTCATTTCCACCCCCCAACGGTCCGACCGCAGGCCCTCCGCACATGTTGCCGACCGTGAGGCCCGCGGGGAACGTGTCGACCTGGCTCCACGGGCCAGCGGTTGTGAATGGGCTGCAGGCGTTCACCGTGTAGCTGCCCGCCCGAGCAACTGACACCGGTAGAGCCAGAGCCATGATGAGACAGGCCCAGCCCGCCGCGATCCGTACAAGCTTCGCTGTGCTCATCGCTCCAGCGTGACCTTCAGCACCGGGCCGTCGGCCTTGCCCAACACGAGGCGTAGCTCGACGGCGCGCGGGCGGCTCGTGTGAATCGTGAGCCGGGAGCGCCTTGTAATCACCCGGCGTGCGCCGTGGGCGAATTCCAGCCGCACGTGCAGGCGCTCGCCGTGGGGCATCTGAGCGATCCCGATCGTGAGCAGACCTCGATGCCAGCGCAGTACACGCAGCGCGACAGAGCCGGGTCCCCGCGGTGCCCCGGCCGCCGCCGTCGGCGCTGGCGCGGATGCCGCGGGCGGCTTGGGGATGTTCGCGTTGCCTGCCGCCACAACGCTCCCGAGCCCGTCGGCCGCGAACGCCGCGCCGGCGTTGAGATCACCGTTCGTTGCCGTGCTCACGAGCAGCTGCTCGGCGCGCTTGGAGGTGAGGCTCGGGTCGTAGCTCATCAGCGCGACGAGCACGGCCGCGGTGAATGCCGATGCCTGGGAGGTCCCGTTGCCACAGCAGTTCGGCTGGTCGGTGAACGGATCGGCCTCGTTCAGGCCGCAGCCCGGCGCGTAGAACGTCAGGCCCTGGTTGGCGGAGAACGAGCACACCGATCCCTCAGCTCCGCTGCTCGTCTGATCGGGTTGTGCGGTAGACGCTCCCACGGCGAGGATCCCGGGCTCCGCTCCGGGCTCCTCGACGGGACCTGGGGTATTGCCGGCGGCGGCGACGATCGCCACGTTGTTTGCGTCCGCCTGGGCGACGGCGCTTTGCATGGTTTGCGCTTGATCGGGGCTCGGTGGAATGCTTGACGAAAGCGCGAGATCAATCGCGTAGATGTGAAGGCTCTGGTGCTCGAGACAGTGCTGAATGCCCTCCCAATAATTGTTGAACTCGAACGTCGGCGCCTGTCCAGGGGAGGGCTGGCTGCTCGCACGGACCGAGACGATCTTCAGCTGCGGCCAGGCGCCGACCATGCCGACACCCGCGGCGCCGGCGATCATCGCCATCGTCGTGCCGTGACCCTGCGGGTCTGAGTCCTCTCCGCTGCCGCCGTCGAGCGCGGTCGCCGAGAGCAGCCCGGGGGTCGTGTCTGGGTTGGCGTGCACTCCGGTGTCAACGAGGCACAGTGCTCCCGCGCCGTGCGGCGGCGCGGGAGCATAGGCGAGGAACGCGGCGTTGGCCGCCTGCGCCTGGGCGGTCAGCGCGGGTGTCGCGGCTGTGGCACCGGCGGGGGCGGCCACCGTCGCGAGCAGTGCGCCGGCGAGGACGAATCGTGCGCGCATCAGCGCACCACCGCCTCACGAACGGGTGAGCTGCCGGTCTGCCACAGGCTGGTGGCAGGCGTGACCGCGCGGAACGCGAATCGCCGTCTGAGCGTCAGCGGCGAGCTCGCGTAGAGGTAGCTGTACGAGCCGTTGGCTCGGACACGTATCGAGTGGCCTACCGCCTCCCATTCACGGCTCGTCCGCGTTTCGATGATCACCAGCGGCCGCGGCGTCCCAAGCGGGCTTATCGCCAACCGCCCGGAGAAGACGAGCCGCGCTCCGCCCGGCGTGCGTACCCGCAGGCCGAGCGTTGGCGAGACGGTCTCGGTGAGCCCGACGCCAGCCCCGGCGGGGGCATCTTGCGCGGGATTGCCGTCGACGATGCGTAGCTGCCGCGAGGGTCCCTTGGGGGCGTGCAGCGCCCACCGCCCCGCACCGTCGGTGATCGTGCGCGCCAGCACCGTGAACGAGTTGGCCGGGTGATTGCCCGCCCTCGCGAGGAGGAACACGGGCACACCGGGCGCCGCCACACCGGCGGGGTTGCGAAGCTCACCCGATAGCGTCAGCGCTGAGGCGCCGAAGGAGCGCGTCAGGCTCGCGCCGAGCACGGCGCTGCGCCTGTCGAGCACGATCGCATAAGTCGGTTCGCCACCGAGCGACGCGGCCAGTGGCGAGCTGAGTAGCCCGCTCACCGTCGTGCGATTCGCCGTGCTGATGGTGCCGTCATAGACCGCCTCTGCGACTCCCGCGGCGTCCGTGACAGTCACCCGGAGCTCGTGATGTCCGTCGCTCAGCTTGGTCGTGTCGATCGGCAGGTCCACCTGCTCGCTGAGTGGGCACGGCGTCGCGTATAGGAACTCAATGACTCCGCTGCTGTCGTGGCCCACGCTGGTGCACCTGCCGCCGTTGCCGTCAGGCGTTCCGTTGTAGAGCACCTGCCCGTCGACGAAGACGGTGACGGCATAGATTCCCGGGCCTGGCCCAGACTCGCTAGCCGTGAGGTCCAGGTGTGCCGTTCCGCTTGCGGTCCCCGCTAGCAGGGTGCCACTGACGCTGCCTGCCTGCGGGGTATCTGAGTTATTCAACTCGATCGTGGCTGACTTCATGTCAGCAACCGACCAGTACCAGGCGTAGCTGCCACCAGCCGGACAGCTAGCACCCGGAGGCTCACAAAACGCATAGATCCATACGTTTCCTCCCGTATGACCAACCAGTGAGTAGGCGGCTTCGACGCTGCCGGCATTCGTACCGCCGAGCCAATCAGCACCGTCGAAGAGGAACTTCGGCGCAAGAAGCCCTGAGGCACCCCCATAGCCGCTAACCGCGCCCGGGACCGTAAAGAAAGCGGACACTTCGCCGCCGACGATCAGGTCTCCAGCCGGCGGCGTGTACTGCCAGTACGGCCCGCTGCTGCCGGGCTGTGGTTCGCGGTCGCCGACGAAGGAGGAGAGTGCCCCGCCCGACGGGCATTCGTTGCTGTCGCCAGCGTCGGGAAGCGGGCCGCCAGTCCAGCCCTCTTCCCAACCTTCGGTCGGGGCGGGGGCGCCCGCGGGCGTTTTGCAGGACACGACCGCGATCGTGCCGGCCCGGGCCGTCTCTGGCACCGCGAGCCCGGTCAAGGCCCCGATCATCGAGATCGCGCACAACATCCGATGAGCGGCGCGGCAGAATCGTTCTTCCCGTCCTGCGTGTATCACCGCACCACCGCCGAGCGTACGCGCGAGGTCGCTGTTGGCCACAGGCTCGTCGCTGGCGTCACGGCGCGGAACGCAAATCGCCGCCCGAGGGTCAGCGGCGAGCTGCGATACACAAAGCGGTAGCTGCCATCCCGCGCGACGCGGACAGGGGTGCCGACACCCTCCCAAGCGGGGCCGGCGCGGGTCTCGATGATCACTAGCGGCCGCGGCGCGCCGAGCGGGCTTATTGCCAGGTGTCCGGAGAAGACGAGCCGTGCGCCGCCGGGCGTGCGGACCCGCAGACCGAGGATCGGGGAGACGGTCTCGGTGAGGGCGACTCCGCCGCCGAGGCTTGCCTGCCGCGCGGCGCCGCCCGAGACGATCCTCAGCAGGCGCGACGGACCCGTGGGTGCGTGCAGGACCCACTGGCCGGCTGCGTCGCTGCTCGTGCGTGCGAGGACGATCAACGCGCCCGCTGGCGGGTTTCCGTCCTGTGCGACCAGCGAGATGGTCGCGTTTAGCACCGGCACCCCGGAGGGGTCCCGCAACTCGCCCGAGAGGGTCAGCGCCGAGCCTAGAAACGACCGCCTGATGTGTCTGCCCAGCGCTTCGGTCGGCCTGTCGAGGACGATCGCATAGCTGGGTTCGCTGCCGGGCGTGGAAGCGAGCGGCGAGCTGAGCAGCGCGCTGACCGTCGTGCGGTTCGCGGTCGTGATCGTCCCGTCGTAGACGACGCTCGAGTTCTGTGCTGCGTCGGTGACGATCACCTTCAGCGTGTGCGGCCCATCGGTCAGTCCCGTCGTGTCGAGGGGAACGTCGACGGTCTCTGCTTGCTTGCACGGCTGCTGGTAGTCGAACATCCAGGCTCCCCACGCCGAGCCCACCGCGACGCAGTGACCGGCGTTGCCGTCCGGAGTCCCCTGGTAGGCCGTGTGCCCGTCGATCTGCAGCGTGACGAGATACACCCCGGGTCCGCTGGGATCAGTGGCCGACAGCTGGAGATCGGCTGTCCCGTGGGCGCCCGGCGCTAGCAGCGACCCGCTGAATCCCGAGCCGCTGGGCGCGGTGCTGCTTTCCAGCAGGAGGTTGGCCCACCACAGCCGCACGAGCGACCAGCCGCCTTCGCTGCCTCCCGAGTTGCAGGCTTGGCCGCCTTCTCCGCCACACCCTGCGCTGAGGTAGAGGTTTCCGCCACGTCCACCGGGAATCCCCAGCACCCCAGCGAAGTCATTCGTGCCATTCGCGCACGGAGTCAAGCCATGCGCGCACTGAAAGAAGACGCTCGTGCCGTTGTAGGCATATTCCGGCGAGTACGCGACCGCCGTGCCCGAGGCGTTGTACCCGAAGCCGTCGGCGTACATGCTCACATCGGTTGCTCCGCCAACCAACCGCGATCCGGGCGGAGGTGTGAATTGAAGTGTCTCCGCTGAACCGACGCCGACCGCGGCATCGGTGCTGAGGATCGCGTACATGGGGCTGCCCGGCCCACACCCCGTGCCGCTGTTCGAGCCATACCCGCCTCCTGCGGCGAAGCTCGTCCATCCTTCGCTCGGTGCCGCGGACTGACTCGGGTTCACGCACGACACCTCGACCCACTGCCCGGCGTACGCCGGGGCCCCCGCTGACAGGGTCACGGCTGTCGGGCCGCCCGTCGCGAGGACCGTGCAGATGAGCACTGCTCGCCTGCGACGAGCTCGTCCCTGGCCAGGCCTTGGAGCGGCACTTCCGCCGAATCGGCCTAGCATCCGAGCTCACCAGGAACGCATTGGCTCTGGGCCGGCGCCGGGTCGGTGGCCTGCGACGGAGGTCGGCTTTGCGCAGAAGAGGCAGCGTTTTCGACCGCCGCCGGCGCGGTGTTATTGCCGCTGCGGGTTGGAGCGCCCGCGTCCGCGACCGTGAGCTCGACCGTTGGCGTCGTGGAAGCGGCCCGCTTCGGCGGGCCAGCGCGGTGGCGTGCTCTCGGGCGCTGGTGGCGCTTAGGCTGATGCGTCGCGCGGCCGCGCGAGGCGGACACGGGCGATCTCGAGCTGCGGCTCGAGGCTGTGCCAGCCTGGTTGCTCGCCGAGATGGCGCTGCCCTCGGAGCCTTGCGCGCGCGCAGGTGCAGGCGCAGACCGACCCTTGAGCGTGTCGAGGGTCAGGGCAAGGAGACCCACGCACAGCACGCTCGCGAACACGGTCGCGGCGACCTTGACCGATCGCGGCCGCTCGCTCCTCCAGGAACGCTCGCTGTGCTCTCGTGCATCGGGGCGCGCGCGAGCAGGCGTCCGTCGGCGCAGCTCCGTCGTGGGCTGATCCCACACGGACCGCTCCGCCGGCGGCAGGGAATGGTGGGTCCGAGGGAACCGCTCGCTCTGCTCGTCAGGAAGGGTCTGCGTTGTCGACGCTTGATCGCGCCGTCGCAGCGGGATGATCTGGGCGACGAGCTCGTCATCGGCCTCGGTGGGAGTCCCGTCATCGTCGCCCGGACGCACTATATTTCCTCCATGCTGTTAGCGACCACTGCTTCGGCATGATTCATCCCATACAACACTATCTTTGCTTATTTTGCCATGTCTGATCAAATCTTGCTGACCGTCGAGCAGGTCGCGGGCGAGTTCCAGCTGAGCCCCCAGACGATTCGCAACTGGATCCATGGCGGCGCGCTGCCCGCCGTCAAGGTCGGCCACGTCTACCGCGTCAAGCGCGAGGACGTGGACGCGATGATCCTGCGTCACCAGGGCGAAACTGCGCCTCTCGCGACGCATCGTGACCTTTGGTCGCCTGAGACTCTCGGCCTGCCCTACCGCCGGCGCGACGGTCGCCGCCAGCCGTCGATCTGGGACGGCGCGAACAGCAGCATCACACCGCCCAAGCGAGCCTAGCCGGGCGCGGCGCGCACGGCGACGTGAGGCGGCTATGTCGCCGGTATCAGGGCGAGCGTCGTCGGGGTCGGGCACGACTGGCATGGAGAGATTCCTTCCTACTCCGAGCTGGTCTAGTGCTGGACCTCCGCAAAGGCGCCGAAGCGCGGCCCGCAGGGGCGAGGATACCGATACTTGGCGAGATTCGCATCGCTAGCTCAAACGGCGTCGGTACGTCAGACGCTCCGACAGCGAATCGTGCGCGCTAGCCCGAGCGCCGCGCCCGGGCCCGCGGCCGCGCGGAGCTCGCGCGATCTTCAGCCGCGACCGCGTCCGAAAGCTCTGAGGCTGCCGTCGCTAATGCTTCGTATGCACGAGCCACCTCGAGCATGTCCTCTCCTGCAGCGACCGCGCTCAGCCGCGCTATCGCCTGGTCGAAGGATCGCCACAGCTGGTGCGGTCCGCGCCGGCCCGTGCCGGGGCGTAGCTCGTACGGAGGCTCGCTGTCGGCCTTGCGCGCTGGCGGCCACGCGAAGCCTGCCGCGTCGGCCGCGCTACACACACGCGCGGCCTCGCTCGCCCCCCGCGCGAGCACCGCAAGGCGACCGGCGAAGTCGTGATCGGGGGGTGCCTGCTTGTGGGCGTCAACCGCGCTACCCCAATCGGCCATCGCCTGCCTGAAGTCACTGAGTATCTGCCGATCGCTCTCGACGACCCTGTCTTTGGCCATTTGGCCATCCTAGCGGTCGACCCGGAAGGCTGCCACTTCGAATCGCACGGACGTAGCGGGTTTGCTGGCTCGAGCTCCCATCGGGCGGCCTTTTGAGCGCACCCCTACAGGCCAGCAGACCGGCTTGCGGCGAGTAAAGCCCTGCGCTTCGCGTCGCCTGCGGCGATCCCTGACGGGACAGGGCTTGACACGTCTTTGCCGGCCCGCTCTGGCCGGGGCGTACTCAAACCACCACTTCACGGGAGAGATCCATGAGCCCTTCATCGAGCACGATTCGCGAGGCGACACTCAAGCAGCTTCGCTACCTGCGCCTGCTGGCTGAGCAGACCGGCACGAGCTTCACCAACCCCGACAGCGCCTCTCAGGCGAGCCGGGAAATCCAACGGCTATCAGAGCTGAAGAAGACGCGAGGCCGGTATGTCGAGCTCCCGGAGAACGACCGCGCCGCCAAGCAGGACGTGTATGGCACGGCGCCGGCGGCCGACGAGATCGAAGGGTGGGGCTCCCACGCGAGGTGGAAGACCACACCTCCACCGGCGCAGGCCGTCGCGGCCGAGAGACCGGCCGTGGGCGAGCGCACCGAGCTGGCGCGCTACACCGCAGCAGGCGAAGAGCGGGTGATATTCGGCCAGCGAGTGGAAGGGGTGGTTCGTGTGACCGACCGCCCGGCGGATGATGGCGGCCGCTCGTACCTCATCGAGCGGGGCCTCGAGCAAGACGGCTACGCCGCGCTGCAGGCGCTCATCGACGAGTACAAGCGCGACGCGCAGCGCCTCAACCGGGTCCCCATGGCGACGAGTGCCATCCGAGACACGATCGAGCACGAAGCGCAGTAGGACGGCACCGCTGAAGCGCCCCGGCGCCACCTGGCGCGGTGCCGGCCCTCCCCGATGATCGCACGCTCCGCGTGCGCCGGGCAGGGCAACCGGCCCCGCACCCCGCGGGGGCTTTCTCGGAAGGAGCGCCATGAGCGCGATCACTCAAGAGCGCCGTCGGCCGCGCCAAGCCACCCGAGTGAGGGTCAGGCGCGAGCGTCCCGGCGGCGCTCTCGGCCGTTACACCGACGACAGCGGCGAGCCACGCGAGATCGTTTGCCGTGCCGGCGCGAACGGAAGCCGGCTGGTGATCGACCGTCTCGCCACGACGCGCGGCGACGAGCGACTGGTGGCGCATCTCGCGGCCGACGAGCCCGCCGAGAACGCGGACATAATTACGTCGTTGTACGTCGCCGACACGGAGGGCCGCCACTGCCGGCGTCTGCAGCCGGATGACCTCACGTACGACCCGTCCTCCGGCCGCACGACCGATCCGGCGCCGGCGCTCGAGCAGCCGAGCGAGACCAGGGAGGAACAACTGATCGACGCCCGCGGCTACACCTACAGCCTGCACACGACCGGCAAGGGCAGCTCGATTCCAGAGCTGCGCTGGCACAGCCACCCACCATCCAGTAGCGGCGGCGACCCGGAGATCGTGAGCCTACGCCACGTGATCGGCAACCTCGAGAGTTACGAGCCTGCTCGCGTCCTCACCGCCAGAGCGCTGGCAACGCACGACCGCGACGACGCCATGTCCGTGTGCGTGCTGCGGGCCGAGCTTCACCGGATCAACGCCAGCCGGATCGTGCTCAACCGGGGGCTGCGCGAAGCCGTGCTCGCCGCGGTCAACACACGCGGACTCAGCATGAGCGAGATCGCGATCCGCTGCGATCGCGTCAAACGCGATAGCAACGGCACCCCGAGCGGCGAGACGAGCTGGCTCGGACGCCGCATCGGGTTGCTGCCCGAGGGCGGCAAGAGCGCCCCGACACCGTGGGTCTCGAGCGAGGTGCTCGCGCTCGTGGCCAGGCGCGGACTGGGCATCGCACCGCGGGACGTGGAACTCGACTGAGCTCCTCTCCCGTTTGCTTCATAGCTCTATCTTTGCTAATTTGGTTAGATGCTTCCAGCGAGATGGACGGCGTAGCGGAGTGCGATGACGCTCGACGGCGACGACATCGACGCGATCGCAGAGCGCGCTGCGCGCCGCGTTGTGCAGCTTCTCCGACCAGCTGACCAGGGCGCCCATCAGCTCCTTAATCCGAAGGACCTGGCGAGGGCGCTGAACGTGTCGCTTGATTACGTGTACGCGCACGCCGCGGATCTCGGTGCATTGCGCCTCGGCGACGGACCGAAGGCGCGACTGCGCTTCGACCTTCAGACAGCGCAGAGAGCGATGGGCGCGCGCAAGCGGCCCCGTTCGGCCATCGCAAGCCGGCGGTAGGGTGGCGCCATCAAGAAGAAGCCGAGGCGGCGCGAACCGGCCCCGGTGCGAGACCTGGAGAAACCCGATGCACCCTAGCAGTACCCGCCGACCCGATCGAGAGAGCTAGTGGCACGGCCCAACGGCGGCGAGGTGACCGAACGTCGGTGGAAGGACGGCGAGACGATCACGTTCGGCGCCCGCTTGTATGCCTATGGGCGACGCCACCGGCTGGTGTTCGGCACCAACGCGCAGGGCTGGAACGAAGTCCGCGCCCAGATCGAGCTCGAGGACATCCTGCAGCAGGTCGACCGTGGCACTTGGGTCCCGCCGCGGAAGCGAACATCTGTGGTCCAGAAAGCGCCGAGGCGTCGCGACGGGCATCAGCTGTTCGGTCCGTTTGCTACTGAGATCGTGGAGGCAAAGAAGAACCGAGGCCTTGGTGACAAGTGGCTCGAAGATCTCGAGTGGAGATTGGGCTATCTCGACGCTCATTTCAGATCGATGGAGTTACTGGAGATTGACGTCGTTCAAGTCGACCGTTTTCGTGACGACCTTGTCAAGCGATCGCGAGTGATCCGAGACGCGGCGGCCCGGGGCAAACCGCTCATAGAGAAGGTCGACCAACGAGGGAAAAAGCCATATCGACGTCGCAAGCGGCCGCTCTCAAACGCCTCGATCAACAAGATCCTGGCGTTGCTGAGCCAGGTCATGCAACGCGCGGTGGAGTACGAGTACGTCCCTCGTAACCCGGTGACGATTGGTGAGCACAAGGATCGCTTCCTACCGAGAGCCAAGCCCGTCCGTACGTTTCTTGAGGTCGACGAACTGCAGGCCCTGCTGAGGGCCGCAGGGGAGCTCGATCAAGACAAGCAGCGTGATCACCGGACTGGCCGCCGCGCCGCGCTTGCCACGCTCAGTTTGGGCGGCTTCAGGATCTCAGAGCTGTGCAACCTTCACTGCGCTCAGGTAGATCTCGCCCGGGCGCGCTTCAAGCTCCCAGACGCCAAGACCCCCAAGGGCATCCGCGAGGTCGAGATGACGCTGTGGAATCGCGACGAGCTGGTGCGCTACCGCGACCAGCGCCTGCGCGATGGCTTCCCGATGGGCCCGAACGACCACTTCTTCGGCACCAAGACCGGCCGCCGGCGCGACCCCAACCGCTTCCGCACTGGGATGCTAAACCGCAGTACCCAACGGGCGAACGAGACGCGCGCCGCCCAGGGTCTGGCGTCGCTACCGAAGATCACGCCGCATTCGCTGCGGCGCACGTGGGCGATGCTCGCTGCTCAGGCGGGGCGCGATCCACATTGGATCTCCGATCAGATCGGGCATACCTCAGCAGCGTTCACGTTGCAGGTCTACCAGCAGACCCGTCACCGGCGTCTGACCGAGGAGGAGCGCCAGGCCATTTGGGAGCTGATGCGCTTCGCCGATGAGCCGTCCGAGTGCCCGTTCACCCGCCAGGCCACGCGCGGGACCGCCGGGGAGTTTAGGCCCATCAATGGGACCACGGACGACTTTGTGGGGTCTTCCGGTCGGGACGACGTTGAGGGTGGCGACTAGAAAGGGGTGTTTTCCAGGATTTTTGTGAGAGCCGGAGAGCGGACTCGAACCGCTGACCCCCTGTTTACAAGACAGGCGCTCTACCAGCTGAGCTACTCCGGCGCGGGGCCGATTGGGGCCCTCGCGTCAACTGTAACGAGGCCGTCCGGCGTGGTGTATTGCTGGACATGGAGCACCCCCACATACAGGAGGCCTCTCCGCCGGCGGACCTCGCCGACGCGCCCGCGCCCGCCGCTCCCGCGGTGCGGCTGAACCACTTCCGCGAACGCTCTCTTCGGCGGGGTGTGAACCCGGTTCTCTACTGGATCCTGAGGGCCGTGCTGCTGCCGGCCTTCCTGGTCTACTTCCGCATGGAGCGCATCGGGCGCGAGCACCTGCCCAAGAGCGGTCCTCTGCTGCTCGCATCCAACCACCGCAGCTTCCTCGACCCGTTCGTGATCGGCATGCTCGTGCGGCGTCCCGTCTACTACTTCGCCAAGCGCGAGCTCTTTGAAAAGCGCTGGCAGGCGTGGGTCCTGAACGCCCTCGGCGCCTTTCCCGTCGACCGCGGGGCCGGCGACCGGGACGCGCTGGACACGGCCCGCGCGATCCTCGCACGGGGCGATTGCGTGGTGGTCTTCCCCGAGGGAACGCGCGTGCGGCCGGGGCCGCTGGGGCAGCCTCGCCGCGGGATCGGCCGTCTGGCGCTCGAGAGCGGCGCTCCTGTCGCGCCGGTCGCGGTGATCGGCACCGAGGACGTTCGCAGAGGTTGGCGCATACGCCCGCGCAAGGTGCGCATCCGCGTCGGAGCGCCGCTGCGCTTCCCGAGCGCCGAGTGCTCGTCTCCTGCGCTGGCCGCCGGCGTGACCGAGCGCATCTGGGCGTGCGTCAGCCTGCAGTGGGATTGGCTTGGAGGAGCTCGAGCTCCCAGCTCCCACGATCTCGACGAGGCCTCGCGAGGGGAGATCTCCCGCGCGGCCTGAGGAGCTCGAGGCGACGCAGGGGTAGGGTGCAATGAGTGGCCGACAAAGTCAGTCAGAAGTCCAAGGCACAGCTCGACGCGGAGTTCTCGGATCTCTACCGCGCTCACCTGCGCGACGTCTACAGCTACGCCTACTATCGCGTCGGCGACCATCACGACGCGGAGGACCTCACCGAGCAGACCTTCCTCCAGGCCTACCGTCACTTCGAGCGCGCGCAGCGCGAATCGAACGGCCGTCCGCTGCGGCCATGGCTGATCCGCATCGCTCACAATCTCGCCGCCAATCTCTACCGCGACCGCTCGCGCAAGCCTGCCACGCCGATCGACGAGACCACGACGCTAGCCGCGCTGCACACGACCGAGCAGCTGGTCGAGGGGCGGGACGAGCTCAGCCGGGTGCTCGAGGGCGTGCGCCAGCTCCCCGACGACCGTCGCGAGGCGTTGATCATGCGCTTCGCCCTCGGCATGGACAACCGCGAGATCGCCCGCGCGCTGGGTCGCTCGGACGGAGCGACCAAGGTTCTGATCCACAGGGCGATCAAGCAGCTGGAGGAACGTGTGGGGCACGGCGGCGAAGGTCCCGTGCAGGCGAGCGACGGGCACGAGAACTCGGGAACGGGCTCGAAGCCCGCGGCCAGGTGATCGCATGAGCGAGGCCCTATCGAACTTCGAGAGCCTGCTGCGCGAAGCGCTCGCTCCGGTCGAGCCGCCGGAGGGCCTGGTCGAGCGCCTCGAGGGCACGCTCACGAGCATCACCGAGATGGCCGCGGACGAGCTCGAAACGTGGGAGCTGGCGGCGATGCGCGATCCCCGCAACTGGGCTCGGCCCGCAGCGGCTCTGATCGTGGGCGGCGCCGCCGGGACCGCGCTCGTGCTGCTGCGCGCCCGGCGGCGGGCTCAAGCTTCGCCCCGCACGGTGGTCGGGGCGCGCGAGAGCGCCGAGCGGGCGCTGCGCGATCTCAGCCGCGAGACGCGTCGGCTGCTCGGCGAGCGGTAGGGCGCGCCCACAGCCGAGCCGGCCCGCGTGGGCACGAGCCGAGGTAGGCTCTCGGCGCCGATGGCCACCTGCTACCGCCACCCCTCGCGCGAGACGGGGGTTTCATGTTCGAACTGCGGGCGGCCGATCTGCCCCGATTGCATGACCACGACGCCCGTCGGCATGCGCTGCCCGGAGTGCGCCAAACAGAAGACCAAAGTCATGCGCGCGCGAGACATGGCGAGGAAGCCTCGCGTGACCTACGCGCTGATCGCGATCAACGTGATCGTGTTCCTCGCCGAGCAGGGACAGTTCACCATCTTCGGCACCAGCATTCACGGAACGGTCGTCAACGAAGGCTTTCTCGACCGCTACCACATAGCCGTCGAACACCAGTACTGGCGGCTGATCACCTCCGGCTTCATCCACGAGAACCTTCTGCACATCGGCTTCAACATGTACCTGCTCTACCTGCTCGGGCTGATGCTGGAGCCAGCGATCGGCTCGCTGCGGTTCGCGGCGATCTACTTCACCGCGCTTCTCACAGGGTCCTTCGGGGTGGTTCTGGCCACCGCCGCGCCGAGCCTCGGCGCCTCGGGCGCGGTGTTCGGACTGATGGGCGCTGCCGTCGTCGAGCTGCGCGCACGGCGAATCAGCATCATGGAGTCCGGTATCGGCGGCCTGATCGTGATCAACCTGATACTCAGCTTCAGCCTCGCCAACATCTCGGTCGGCGCTCACGTCGGCGGGCTGATCGGCGGCGCGGTGGCCGCGCTCGCGATCCGTACGGCCGATGAACGCAACGCCCGGGCGCTCGGACTCGTGGCCTGCCTGCTGCTCAGCGCCGCCGCGGTAGCCGCATCTATCGCGGTGGCCGGCACATCCGGGTCGGGCTTCGCCTGAGCGCGAGCTCCCAGGCCGGCGCTGCCGCTCAGCCCGCGATCCCGGCGAGCTCCACCGCGCGCGCCTCGCTCGACGGCCTGGCGACCGGGAAGCGATCCGGGTGGATGATCCGCGCGAGCAACTCGAGTCCCTCGACCAGCCGCGGACCGGGGCGGGAGAAGTAGGCCGACGCGTTGACCGCCACGACCCGCTCGGCCCTGAGGGCCGCCAGCTCGCTCGCGTACGCGAGAGCCTCCTCGTGGGCTCGGGTCGCGTCGTAGCCGCAGGGCATGACCACCACCACCTCGGGCTCCGCCGCCGCGACGTCCTCCCACGCGAGCGTCCGCGACGGCTCTGCGGGAAGCCCCAGCGGGTCCACGCCACCGGCGATCTCGATCAGCTGGGGCGTCCAATGGCCCGCGACGAACACGGGGTCCAGCCACTCGAGAGCGGCCACCCGTGGTCGCGGAAGCTCCCGCACGGCGAGCCGCACCCGGTCGATCCGCGAGGCAGCCTCCTGGACCAGCTCGATCCCCCGCGCGCGGCGGCCGGTGGCCTCTGCGAGCGTGCGCACGTCGCCGAGCGTCTCGCCGAGCGTCTTCGGGTCAAGCGAGATCACGCGCGGGCGCGACGGCAGCTCACCGGCGAGCTCGGCGACGTCGTCGTATGAGACCGCGCACACCGAGCAGAGGGCCTGCGTGACGATCAGGTCGGGCTCGAGCTCTGCGAGCGCCGTCCGGTCGAGCTCGTAGATCGAGGCGCCGCTCAGCGTGCGCTCGCGGACAGCCGAGTCGATCTCGGCCGCGCTCAGACCGGCCGGCAGCATGTCGCGCGTGATCTGCCGGCGCTCGAGCGCGGCAGGCGGGTGGTCGCACTCGTGCGTCACTCCCACGACCTGGGGCCCGAGGCCCAGCGCGAAGAGAAGCTCCGTCGCGTGCGGCACGAGGCTCACGATGCGCATCATTGGACTGTACGACCCGGCGACGGCGCGCTAGGCTCGAGCGGATGGCGCTGCTGGACGACGCACAGATCGACGAGCGTCTCGCGGCCTTGGACGGCTGGCGGAGGGTGGCGGGCACCGAGATCGAGCGCGAGCTCGAGTTCGCGGACTTCGCCGCGGCGATCGACTTCGTCGATCGGGTCGCCGAGCTCGCAGAGGCCGCCAACCATCATCCCGACATTCTCCTGCACGGCTGGAACAAGGTCCGCCTGACGCTCTCGACACATTCGCAGGGCGGCCTGACCGAGGCCGACTTCGGGCTCGCGGGGCAGATCGACCGGCTCGCCTGACGGGCGCGCCGGACCTCCTGCTGCGTCCGACCAGGCCCCTTGCTACCTTTGTCGGGTCGGCAAGCGATGAACGACGACGAAGAACTACCTCGAGGTAGCTCGGCCCGAGTGGCCCGCCTCCACGCGCGTCGTCCCGGATGGTTGATTGCCACCCGGCGTCATGGCGAGTCGGAGATCGCCGACCTGGCGTGAACGGCTTGAAGCTAATCCTCACCGCCGTACTGATCGCGATCAACGCCTTCTTCGTGGTCGCCGAGTACGCCCTTGTGCGCTCTCGCCGTGCGCGTCTGGAGCTGATGCGCGAGGAACGCCTCAAAGGCGCGAGCCTGGCGCTCGACCAGCTCGGCAACATCAACGAATACATCTCCTCCGTTCAGATCGGCGTGACGCTGACCTCGATTGGCATCGGCGCGCTCGGCGAGCCTGCGCTTGCGGCGATCCTCAAGAGCGCCCTCGGGAGCACGCTCAGCCATGGCGTCTCCGTGGCGATCGCGGTGACACTCTCGTTCACGATCATCTCCTTCTCGCAGCTGCTCGCCGGCGAGATGGTTCCCAAGTTCTATGCGATCGGCCGCGCCGAGAGCGTCGCTCGGCGCGTCGCACGCCCGCTGAGGGCGTTCACCGTGCTCTTTCATCCGCTCGTCGTCGGCCTGACCGCGGTGGCCAACCGCATCCTGCTGGTGCTCGGGGTCGACACCAGCGCCGAACGGCGCGGCGGCTCTCCCGACGAGCTCAAGCGACTGATCGCCGAGTCGCAGGTCGGTGGGCACATCGATCCGGGCGAGGCGGGCATGCTCACAGGCGTCTTCCACCTGCACGAACAGGAGGCCCGCCAGGTGATGACGCCGATCCCCGCGGTCGTCAAGATCGACGTCTCCCAGGATGTGCAAACGGCCCTGCGCCTGTGCATCTCCAGCGGTCACACCCGCCTGCTCGTAACCGAAGAGGAAGACCGCGACCGCGTGCGAGGGATCGTGCACGTGAGCGATCTCTCCAATCAGCTGATGCAGGAGGGTCCCCACGCCTCCGTCGAGCCACTCGTACACGACGCGCTCATCGTGCCTGAGACCAAGCCGCTGGACGACCTGCTCGCCGACCTGCAGCGCGAGCGCTCCTCGATGGCCGTCGTCGTCGACGAGTACGGGCGCGTCGTCGGCGTGGTCACGGTCGAGGACATCATCGAGGAGGTCGTCGGTGAGATCGCCGACGAGACGGACCCTGCCGCCGGCGAGGTACGCAAACTGGCCGACGGCGACTGGTTCGTGCGCGGGCACGTCGCCGTGACCGACCTCGCCGACTACGGCCTCAACCTTCCGGTCGACACCGATGCCTACAACTCCGTCGGGGGCTTCGTCTTCGCCGAGCTCGGGCGGTTGCCCAGGCGGGGGGACACGGTCAGCGCCGACGGCTACTCGATTCGCGTCGAGTCGGTACGCGACAACCGCATCGAGGCGGTGCGCATCCGCGCCCGGCGCCCGATGTCGCGGCCCGACAGCGGCGATGCCACGGACTCCTGAGTGGCGCCCGCCACGCGGCATCTGCCGTAGGCGCCCGGGCCGTTAAACACCTCCGGCCCGCGGGGGGAGCGGACCGGAGTGTGTGCACTGGGAGGAGGCGGGTGTGCGTTGCGACATCCAAGTCGCATGTACCAGTATTGCCACCTTGATGAACGCCAGCTAAAACTCGCTTCAGCTCGGCTAAATCTTTGGACGGATGGCCGTCAGTAGGAATGAAAGCCGCGGCCGCTCTTGCGTCCGAGGGCCCCCTCGGCGACCAGCTCCCGCACACGCGGGGGCACCGTCTCTCCGATGGTCTCGCCGATCGCCTGGGATACGTCGAGCCCTACGAGGTCGAGCAGCGCGAGCGGACCCATCGGGTGTCCCGCGCCGAGGCGCATGCAGGTGTCGACGTCGGCCGGCTCCATGCCTGTCTCTTCCACCAGGCGGACGGCGCTGAACAGATATGGGAACAGCAGCCGGTTGACCACGAAGCCGGGCACGTCGGGTACCTCCACCGGAGTCTTCTCGAAGGTCTCGCAGAGCGCCAGCGCGCGCGTGCGCGTCTCTGCCGAGGCCTCACGCGGGAAGATCAGCTCGACGAGCTTCATCTTCGTCACCGGGTTGAACACATGAAGGCCCACGAAGCGCTCGGGCCTGCCGCTGGCCTCAGCGAGTCGCTGAACCGATAGCGACGACGTGGTGCTCGCGAGGATCGCGTCGGCGCCGAGGATCGCGTCGAGCTCCCCGAGCAGCGCGGCCTTGACCTCGAAGTCCTCAACAACCGCCTCGACGACGAAGGTCGCCGCGGCGAGCGCCGCGGGGTCGGTGACGATCTGCACGTGCTCGGGGTCGATGTCAGCGCCGAGCCGGCTGAGCGTCCGCTCGACCGTCTCGCGCGCACGGTCAGCGGAGCTCTCCGAGCGTGCGAGCAGCAGGACCGGGCCGTGATGCGCCGCCGTCGCCGCGAGGCCGCAGGCGATCGCGCCGCTGCCGGCTACGGCGAGACGTTTGCTCGTTGTGTCGGTCTGCTCCATTGTCCTTCTCTAGCGCCGAGGTGTTGACTGACCAGTCAATCTAATGGTGCTGAGGGCGGTAGAGTAAGGGGTGCAGGGTCCGGGCATGTTCCAGACGCGCCCTCCTCTCTCAGGCGCGGGCGAGCGGGCAATCCGGTTCCTCCCCATAAACGCTGGGCAACAGACCGTAGGAGGACTCCTGAAATGAGGCAACCAGAGGGCCGCGAAGTCGTCATCGTAGAGGCAGTGCGCACGCCGATCGGCCGCGGGCACAAGGAGAAGGGCTACTACAAGGACACCCATCCCAACACGCTCCTCGCCAAGTGCTACACGGAGGTCATCGAGCGCTCAGGCATCGACGCGTCCGAGGTGGAGGACGTGATCGCCGGCTGCGTGCAGCAGTTCGGCGAGCAGGGCTTCAACATCGCGCGCAACGCCTGGCTGCAGGCCGGCCTGCCGATCGAGACGCCGGGAACCACCGTCGATCGCCAATGCGGCTCCGCCCAGCAGGCCGTCAACTTCTCTGCGGCCCTGATCGCCGCCGGCGTGCACGACGCGATGATCGGGTCGGGCGTCGAGCACATGGGGCACCTGCCCTTCGCCGCGGGCATGAAAACGCAGGAGGACTTCGGCTATGCGTTCACGCCCGAGCTGATGGCCAAGCACAACATCGTCGGCCAGGGGCTCGGCGCCGAGATGATCGCCGACCAGTGGGAGATCCCCCGCTCAGAGCTCGACGAGCTCGCCGTGCGCTCCCATCGGCTCGCCCACCAGGCGACCGAGGAGGGTCGCTTCGAGCGCGAGATCGTGCCGATCTCGGTCAACGGTGACACGTTCGTCACCGACCAGGGCATCCGGCCCGACACCAGCCTCGAGGCGCTCTCGCAGCTGAAGCCTGCCTTCAAGCCCGACGGCAAGATCACCGCGGGCAACGCCTCGCAGATCTCCGACGGCGCCGCGGCGGTGCTGCTCATGTCGGCCGAGAAGGCCGCGGAGCTCGGGCTCACTGCGCGGGCGCGAATCGTCGACCAGACGACCGTCGGCTGCGACCCCGTGAAAATGCTCGAGGGTCCGATCCCGGCGACGCGCAAAATCCTCGCCCGCAACGGGATGAAGATCGAGGACATAGACCTGATCGAGATCAACGAGGCGTTCGCCCCCGTCGTCGCCGCTTGGCGGCGCGAGCTCAACCCCGACATGGACCGCGTGAACGTCAACGGCGGCGCGATGGCCCTCGGTCACCCGTTGGGCTCGACCGGCGCGCGACTGATCACCACGCTGCTGCACGAGCTCGAGCGCTCCGACAAGGAGATCGGGTTCGTGACGATGTGCTGCGGCGGCGGCCTCGGGACCGCCACGCTGATTCAGCGGGTCTGACCCATCCGACAGCCGGCGCGAGAGCTGGCGGACTGATTGTTAGGGGCCGGCCTTCGGGCCGGCCTCGCGGGTCCTCCAAGGCGGGATGAACAGGCGTCACCCGACGAACGCTCAGCCAGTCGGTCCGCGACCGGTCCAGTTGACCGCGACCGGTGGCAGGGCCAGGAGTGCCGCCCACGTCGCGGGGCTCGCCACGCCGGTGGCCGCAAGCCCGTGCGCCGTCTGGAAGGCCTGAACGTTCGCGGTGGTCTGCGAGCCGAAGTTTCCGGTGATTTCCTGGGAGGGGGCCGCGCTGGCCAAGTGCTCCTGCAGCCATAGCACCTGATCGCCCTTGCGCCCCGCGCGCAGTTCGGGGTATTCGGCGTTCGGCGTGACGGTGCTCAGCGGCGCAAGCGGAGCCGCCAGCGCGCCCCAGCCGCCCGAGGAGGTCTCCTGCCAGTCCCAGAAGGACAGGCCCGTGGCGCCATAGAGGGGCGCCTCCTCGCGGAACCGCAACACCTCTGAGCTCGAGACGCCTTCATATGTCTGGCCGAGGGGGAAGATGGGGCGGCCGTAGATGCGATTACCGATGTACGTGTTGGCGTAGACGGTGTCAACCGACACGCCGATGGCCTTCCAGTACATCTGCGGCGCGTTGTACTGGGCTCCGCCCGGCCCGAGGAACACCGAGTAGGGCTCGGAGGGGTGGTAGGAGACATACGGGAACGACGCGAGCCCGAGCGGGAAGCTCGGGCCGATCTTCGTGCGCAGGTCGTTGATGTACGTCTGCGCTGCCGCATAGTGGCCTTCGTACTCCGCCTCGGCGTCGATCACCAGGCAGTCGGCGCCGTTGGCAACCGCCTGCGCTCCCATTTCCGCCTCGCCGGCCGGGTTGCTGCCGTAGACGTACTGCCACGCGCAGGCCTTCAGACCGTTCGCGTGCAGTTCCTGGACGAGCAGTGAGGAGAACTGCGTCCAATAGTTGTGCGAGCCGTCGGAGCTCTTGATGAAGAGCGTGGTGATCCCCGCGGCATGCGCGCGGGCGACGATCGACGGGATGCTTCCGCCGTTGGACTGGCTCACGTACCAGATCCACATCCCCTGACCGTCGAAGGCGGTCCCGCTGACCGCGCCGGCGCCTCCCGACGCGGCGGTGGGAGGCTTCCTCGGCGCGGGCGGGTGAAGCGCATGGTGGAAGACGTAGATCGGCCCGAAGGAGCCAGTGTGCCCGGTGCGGCCGAGCAGCACCATGATGCGGCCGGAGTGCGCGCCGCTCGGCACGGTGACGATCAGTCCGAGGGCGCTCTGGCGCAGGTGCGCCCCGGGTGAGTTGCGGCTGATGCGGGCGCCGAACGAACGCGGGAAGACGACCACCATGCCGGTTCTCAGGCCAGTGCCCTGCAGCTGCAACGTCCCGTTGACGGATACCTGGTGCGGGTTGCTGCTGCACCGTTCGGCCGGCACGCACGCGACCCTCGAGATCCTCACCGCAGTGGCCGGCTGCGCGGCTACGGCCGTTCCTTTCACCGCGGGCCCGCTCGTCGGGGGCGAGCCGCCCGAGCCACCGGTCGCCAGCGTCCCGCCCGCGCCGGCAGCAGTCGCTGCGGGGGCCGCAAGGCCGAGCAGGCATGACGCCGTCGCCGCGAATGTCGCGGCGAGGATTTCCGATCGCTTGTGGGCGCGCGTGTTCGCCAACGTTCTCCTCCGCGCGTAGCGAGATCTCGAATGAGCGCCGGTCGGCCGTCTGCCCTGCGGGCGCGACGCGACGTTATCCGTCTAAGGGTGGCAAACCTAACCGCGGCATGGAAGTTGCGCCTGTGCGGAGCTCAGCCCCAGCGGAAGCCGGTGGCTGACGGCGCGGGAGGCAGTGGGCTCGAGGGGAGCCCCGCCGGAGTGCTCGGCAGGTTGAAGCCGCTGGGCGCGACATCGTTCGGCGCATCAGCATGGAACAGCGAGGCGAGGTACTGGTTCTGGCCACGTCCGGCGCCCAGCTCGAACTGGCCGCCGCCGTAGTTTCCGATGCCTCTCTCTGCGCAGTAGTCGTAGGCGTCGAGCAGGGTGCGCAGGCCACCCAGGCGGGAGGGCTTGATGTTGACCATCCGCGGCGGGTAGGGGAGCGACTCGATGTCCTCGATCGAGTGGATCAGCGCATCCCAGGAGAAGCGGTCGCGGTAGGGCGCGAGCACGGCGTCGGTCTCCGCCGTAAGCGCGGGGTCCTCGATCCAGGCTTGCGGAAACGCCTCGACGACGCGCCGGTAGAGGGTCGGGTCGGCCGGCTGGTCGACGATCGATCCGGAGTAGTACCCCTTGAAGTCGACCGAGTCGACAGCGCCCGTATCGACCAGCTCGCCGATCAGCCGCTCGTCCCAGGAGCTGGTCGGGTCGAGCTTGAAGCGCAGCCCGGGGTACAGCGCGAGCCGCCGGCTGAGCGGCTCGAGCGAGGGTGGCTCGCCGAGGCGCAGCGAGACGACGAAGCGCACCGGCTGCGGCTCGCGGCCGAGCGCCTGGTGCAGCGAGACGTTCGCCTGGCGCAGCGCCAGGTCGAGCGCCGCGGACTCATATGCCCAGGTCCGGTAGCGCTGGGACACCTCACGCTGCGGCGGCTGGGGGAACAGCTCGAGCTCTGAGAGACGGTCGGCGAACGTGGCGAGCGTGAAGCGGCCGGCGAGTGCAAGCGTCGGTCCCTCGGCCTGGAGGATCTCGTGGTCGACGCCGTCGTAGGTGACGTCCTCGCCGAGACCCTCCTCTCCGCCGCCGCGCAAGCGGATGATCGTGCTCTTGCGCTCGAAATCGCTCGAAACGTTCTCCTGGAGCGGCTCGAGCGAGTATTCGTCGACCTCCACCGGCAGCCCGGCGAGCCGCTCCCAGGTGCTCAAGCCGTGGCCTCGCCTTCGAGACGGCTCACGAGCTCGTCGAGCTTCAGCTGCTCGAGCGCATCGCCGACGGCCGCCAGCTGCTCCGCGCACAGCTCGATCAGCGCCTTGCCTTCGCTGACGAGCTCGAGCGTCTCGTTGAGGCTCGCGTCCCCGGAGTCCAACCGCCGGATGATCTCCTCGACACGGGCCGCCGCGGCCTCGTAGGTCTGCGGTCCCGGCGCGGTCGGCTCGGCCGGCAAGGCCTGCTCGGGAGGCTCGGGCTCGACGCCGGTCATTCTCCGAGGACCCTCGCAGCGAGCACATCGTCGGCGAAGCGAAGCCGAAGCTCCTCGCTCTCGCGTGCCGCCGCGGCCGTCTCCAGCGGCTCACCCTCGGGCGACTGCACGAGGACGTAGCCGCGCTCGAGCGTGCGCTGCGGCTCATGGCCGGCGAGCGCCAGCGCCAGGCGCTCGAGCTCGCGCGGCCGGCGCTCGCGGCAGTCGATCAGCGAGGAGCTCGCCTTGCGCTCGAGCACGAGCGCACGCCGCGCAATGACGCTGCGCTCGGAGGAGATCCGCCGGCGGCAGGCTGCGCGCACCTCGCGCAGCTGCTGGTGCAGGCGCGCGCGCTGGCGATCGACGTGCTCGGCGGGAGCGCGTGAGAGCGCGGCGAGCGACCTCGCCCGGGAGACCACTGCGCGGCGGCCGTGCTCGCGTAGCCTCCCCGCCGCCGCCGTCAGGTCGGCGCGCGCCCGCACGCAGTCGACGCCGACGGCCGCCTCGGCCGCATGCGTGGGTGTCGAGCAGCTGACCGCCGCCACGTCATCGAGCAGGGTCCGATCCGTGTGATGTCCGACCGAGGCGATCACCGGCACTCCGAGCAGCGCCACCGTGCGGCACAGCGTCTCGTCACAGAAGCACAGCAGGTCGGCGAGCGAGCCGCCGCCGCGGGCGACGATCACGACGTCGACCTCGCCGACTGCCGCGAGGTCACCGAGGGCTCGCACGATCGCCGGCGCCGCGTGGCGGTCCTGCACGGGGGCAAAGCCCCATACCACCCGCCCCGCCCAGCCTCGCCGGGCCAGGCCGGCGAGGATGTCGTCGCGCGCCTTGCCGCCCTCACCCGT
>Ga0210409_10001528_pt1 | contig 29939 bp, 29 predicted proteins | sample IncBWH17MmetaG_FD_161649 | JGI IMG/M metagenome (GOLD analysis project Ga0210409, IMG submission 161649) | Forest soil microbial communities from Barre Woods Harvard Forest LTER site, Petersham, Massachusetts, United States - Inc-BW-H-17-M | ecosystem: Environmental > Terrestrial > Soil >...
ATTGCTCGATCAACACCGCTTTGGCTGTGCTCAAGTGCCCCTCTCCGTCGTCCCCTGAATTTTTCCTCTTCTCTTCGACTCATTCAGGCTAACACAAATATGTTTTGAGTGTAAAGGAATGTAAACATTCTCCGCCGAGCTCTTTTTTTGCGAACGCAGGCATTGGGAGTTGCGTTGCGCGCGCAAATTGGGTTGAATGCTTGCTGCGAGGGTAGAAATACTTTGGGAGGGAATGGAATATGCAAAAGCAAATCGCGATAGTTGCGGGACTTTGTCTTAGCTTAAGCTTTTTGGCCACGCAGGCTTCCAGTCAATCGGACAAGAGCAAGCGTCCCAGTCCGCCGGCACAGGCGCAATGTGACTTGGGCGGAGGCAAAACGCTTACGGTGGACTACTCAAGCCCGAAAGCAAAGGGCCGCAAGATTTTCGGAGGCCTAGTCCCTTACGGGCAACCATGGCGCGCGGGAGCAAACGAGGCGACAACGTTTGTGACAACGGTAGATTTGAGAGTTGGCGGAAAAGACGTTCCAGCTGGCGACTATACGATTTTCACGATTCCTGAAGAGAACAAATGGACGCTTATCGTCAGCAAGAAAACGGGAGAATGGGGGATTCCCTACCCGGGCGCTGGCTCAGATCTGCTGCGCGTTGAGATGAAAGTCGCGAAGCTACCCAGTACCATCGAAGATTTCAAGATTTCGTTCGACAAGACCGGCAACGGCTGCACGATGAACATCACCTGGGAAAACACCCAAGCATCCGTAGAAATCGCCAAGAAGTAGGACAGGCACTCTCGCCTGTCCGCTTTTTTCTTGCCTAAAGTGCCCGCAGCAAGAAAGAGACAGGCAGAAATGTCTGCCTTGCAAGTCAGGAGTTTTTCGTCCGGACCAGCGAAAGAAACTCATCCCGCGTCTGCTTGTTGTGACGGAAACCACCGAGCATAGCGCTCGTCACCGCCTGACCATGCTGCTTTTCCACGCCGCGCATCTGCATGCAAAGATGCCGCGCCTCGATAATCACGCCCACACCCTCAGGGCTAATTTTGTCCTGAATGGCCGCAGCAATCTGGCTAGTAAGCCGCTCTTGAATCTGCAATCGCCGCGCGAACATGTTAACGAGCCGAGCAACTTTGCTCAACCCGATCACACGCTTGTTTGGAAGATAAGCCACGTGGCACTTTCCAAAAAACGGCAGCAAATGATGCTCGCAGAGGCTGAAGAACTCAATATCCTTCACCACCACCATTTCGTCATAGGAGACGCTAAACGTCGCGCCATTAAGAATGTTTTCCGCATTCTGCAGATACCCGCTGGTCAGGAACTTTAGCGCCTTTTCATAACGTTCCGGCGTCTTGCGCAGACCTTCACGATTAGGGTCTTCTCCGATTAATTTGATGATTTCGCGGACGTGACAGGCAATCCTCCGCGCATCCAGCGGTTTCTCTTCATTCAAGATGATTTCTTCTGTCGGTTTAGCCATCAATCTTACCTCTCGAAGCCTTCTGGATTGTCTCCGCAGTACTCAAAACTATTGTTCGACGTCTCCTGCACGCGCACGCGCTCAAGTTTCGCTTTGGGAAACGGTTTCAGCCGCCGGAAAATCTCGACACATAAATTTTCCGTCGTGGGAACCGTGCTGCGAAACGCCTCTACATCTTCATTGAGCGACTTGTGATCGAGCGGCCCGAGGACTTCGCGTTCGACAAAGCCATCAAGGTCCGCGAGATTCGCAATCATTCCGGTGGCGGGATCGACTTTCCCGGACACGAGGACTTCCAAAATGTAGTTGTGCCCGTGTCCGTACGGATTATTACACTTCCCGTAGAAGTGCCAATTCTCTTCCTCGCTGAGAGCCGGATTGTGCAGCCGGTGTGACGCCGCGAAGCGATACCGCCGACCCAGTTCGATCTTGATCGCGCTCTTCTGTGCGCCAGAACCCATCACGCTTTGACCCCTTCCGATCCGTTGCGATAACAATCCGCGAATAGATCCGGAGTTTCGTATAACCTCACACGATGCAACTTTCCTTGCTTGATCTTCGGATCGAGCAATTGCCAAATCACGCGGGCAATGTTTTCGCACGTCGGAATCTGGCCGGCGAGTTCGGGAACTTCGTAATTTAGAAAGCGGTGGTCCATGCGCTGCATCACTTCACGCTCGAGAATTTCTTTCAATTCTTTCAAGTCCAAAACCATTCCGGTAATGGGGTCGGGTTCTCCTGCGACAGTCACTTCCAGAGTGTAGTTGTGCCCGTGTCCATGCGGGTTGTTGCATTTTCCAAAGATGCGGCGATTCTCTTCCGGCGAAAAACCCGGATTGTTGTAGAGGTGCGAGGCGGCGAACTCGATTTTGCGCGTGAGCAGGACCATGGCGGTTGGTTTGTCGCTTCTTTTATCGGGGCGCTCCGGGAAGAGTTACCGGGACTTCCCGCCCTTTCCATTCGACCTTCCCCTTCACATAGCCTCGATAAGAGGCCCAAAGCACACCCGCATACAAGACGACGGCAGGGACATAATAAATGATGAATTTAAAGGGGTATTGGTTACGAGATATCTCCAAGCCGTAAGTCATTTGGCGCATCAGCAGGAAACAAACGCCCAAGAGGGGGGCAACCGGGATTTTTATTCCGAGAAGAATGAGAGCCATCGGAATCCAGGGAATAGTGGATTCCAACTCGCGAAAGAGAGCGCCCGGAGTGCCGCCGACCAACAGATAGAGATTCTTCTTCCAACCCTGCCACATGGCGCTAAAAGAGCGATACATGCGCACGCGGACGATTCCCTGCCCTGAACCGAACTGGATGCGAAATCCGGCGGCCTTTGCGCGTTTTGCGAGAGCGACATCTTCGAGGACTTCGGAAGCGACGCTGGCGTGACCACCGATAGAATTGTAGGCGTCGCGCTGGATCATCAGGAACTGGCCGTTGGCGGCGGAGGCGGGCGAAGCGGAATCGTTCACTGCTTCGTAGGAAAAATGTCTTGCCAGGCGGCTGTAGACAAACGGGATGAGCGCCTTCTCGTACCAGGATTGCGTGACCTGCTCCGGCGAAAAAGAAACTAGCGCGGCGCTGGTTTCTTGCGCGATTTGAAGCGCGCGCGCGGCCGCGCCGGGTTGCAACTCGGCATCAGCGTCGGTAAAAAGCAACCAGTGGCTCTTGGCTTCTTTCGCGCCAAGGAAAACCGCATTGTTCTTGCCAACCCAGCCGGCGGGAACTTCGTGCGTTTCCAATAAACGAAGTCGTGGAATTCTGGCCATCAAGCCGCGAACGACTTCTGCCGTTTTGTCCGTGGACTGATCGTTTACGACGAGGATTTCCGCGATTTCGGGTTGCAGCGCCAGCGATTCGATGCAAGCCGCGATGACGGCCTCTTCATTTCGCGCCGGCACGATCGCGCTGATCGATGGCGGGAAAGGGGCCGACGGAGAGGCGGGCTGCGCGCTCGAATTTGGCGATTCGTTGGTCACGGTAAAGTCAGGGGACAAGACCGGTTTTCGATCCCAGGCGGATAGGCTAGTATAGCATTCGATGAGAATGGGGCCGAAGATACTGGCTTGGGGAGGCCTGGCAGCCTTTCTAGGCATAATTGTCGTTTTTGCGCTGCCAAGCTACCGTCATGGCGAAGCGTCCATCGCCGGTAAGCGCGCGGAAGATTTCCCCATGCAGCTCAATGGCAAGCCTGCTCACCTTTCCGATTTTCACGGCAAAGTGGTCGTGCTGAATTTTTGGGGCACCTGGTGCCCGCCATGCATCGAGGAAACTCCCGCCCTGAACAGGCTGCAGAAATACATTGCCTCGCGCAACGGCGTTGTTCTCGGTGTGGCCGCCGATGAAGACCCCGCTGTTTACGAGCAATTTCTCCGCGACCACGGCGTAATTTTCCAGACCTACCGTGATCCGGCGACAAAAGACAATCACTCGCCCATCGCCGAATCGTATGGCACAGTCAGGGTCCCTGAAACCTATATCATCGACCGCCAAGGCAAAATCGCCCGCAAGATTATCGGTTTCCAGGAATGGGATTCCCCGGAAATGCTGGCGTATTTCGATTCCATCCTCGGCCAAAGCTGAAGTTTTTCCGGAAAAATCGGACCTTTCCTACTTTAAGGCTGTTGGCGCGTCGAGATTGTCGACTCGCCTGCAGATACTGAAAGAACTTCGCGTCACTCCCTCACGAGGTTTGACGGGATTCGCAGGACGCCCTATGATTCAGCGCACTGGTCACTCCCGATGGTTGGCAAGACATTCGCCCACTATGTCGTGCTCGAAAAGGTTGGTGCCGGCGGCATGGGCGTGGTCTTTCGTGCCCGTGATGAAACGCTCCGCCGCGATGTGGCCCTCAAGCTCCCACCGACGGATTCTGTCACGGACGCCGAGTTTCGCGAACTCGTCCTTCGCGAGGCCCGTGCCGCCTCCGCGCTGAATCATCCGCACATCTGCACGATATATGAAGTGGGCGAGGTCGATGGCCAGCCTTACATTGCCATGGAATACATCGCCGGCGAAACGCTCAATCGCCGCATTCCTCCAAATGGTCTGCCTACGGAGTCCGTACTGGATCTTGCTGCGCAAGTGGCTGACGCCCTGGATCACGCCCATACGCAGGGAATTCTCCATCGAGACCTGAAGTCGGCAAACGTACGAATGACTTCTTCTGGCCAGCTCAAGGTGCTGGACTTTGGCCTGGCAATCAGCATTAAGGAAGCCTCGCTCGATGGCGATACGCATTCCGACATTCTCGATTCGGGAAACGCCGCCGGAACCCTGGCCTACATGGCGCCGGAGTTGCTCCTGGGAAAAGCACCGGATGTGCGCACGGATATCTGGTCCATGGGCGTGCTTTTTTACGAACTAGCGGCTGGCGCGCTTCCCTTTCAAGGGCGCACGGCCTTCGAATTGAGGAGCGCCATCCTGCGGGGCTCACCGGCAGCATTGCCGACGCATGTTACACCCGGACTTCGTGCGGTGATCATGCGCTGTCTCTCCAAAGAGTCCGAGACCCGGTATCAGCGGGCGAGTGAGGTTCGTGCGGCTCTAGAGGCATTGCTGTCGGACACCGGGGTTGCGCCGCGGGAGGCCGCGCAGCCCGCACCAAAGTCAAAGACTTGGTATGTGCTCGGGGGAGCGAGTCTCATAGTCGCGGTGGCAGTCGTCCTGTTCTTGTACGGGCGCATCAGCAAACCCACAACTAGCCCGCAAACAAGCGGTAAGTTGCGGCTCTTCCTTTCCTCGGAGAACTTCCTCAGTGGCCCAGCGCTATCACCGGACGGAAAGATGGTCGCGTACATTCAGGGGGAAAACGATGGGAAGGAAGAGCTGTACGTCAGCCGGCTTGCCGGCGGCGAGCATGTGAAGTTGACGAATGACGATTCCAAAAAGGAAGATCCGCAATTCTCTCCGGATGGCGAGAAGATTGCCTTTATTCGCCGTGCTGCGAATTCCACGCAGGCCGAACTTTGCGTCATACCGGCTCTGGGCGGCGGTATCGTGCCATTGATTTCCGGAGCCGGACTCCCCGCGTGGTCTCCCGATGGCAGCAGACTTGCATTTATCCTGGGGAAGCAGGGGGAGCCGGAAGGAGTCGCGACCTCCGCTGCAGATGGCTCGGACACGCGCGTCATTCTGAAAGGCGATGATGTCTACCCATTCTTCGGGCGTGTTTCGTGGTCGAGTGATGGCAATGTTCTGGCCGTTTCCCGAAGCCGGGGAGGTCAGAATCGGGATATTTGGATCTTACCTGCGCATGGGGGAACGGCGAGGCCCTTCACGAAAGACGCCGTGGGAGTGTTCAGCGATTCGCCAGTCTTTACGCCGGACGGCCTCGGCGTCATCTATCGTTCCAATCGCGGTGGCGCTTCGAACCTCTGGTGGCAGCCGCTGGACGCCAACCCGCCAGTCCAATTAACGACAGGCCCCGGCCCTGATGCTTTCCCAAGTGTGTCGCACGATGGCACTATTGCGTTTCTGAATTCCCGGTCGCGAAACTCACTCTTACTCCATTCACTTTCAGATGGCGGCAGCACGACGCTGGGGAACGACGTTTCACGCTTGTGGGCTCCGGCGTTTTCACCCGACGGGAAAGACATCGCCTATTCGCGCGGAGAACCCGATGGATCGTGGCATGTATGGACTACTCCTGCGAGTGGAGGAGAGGCGCGGCAGGTTTCTTCTGGAAATGTACCGGAGATCTACCCCCGCTTCACACCCGACGGTAGCTCGATCTACTATTGTACCTTTGGAAAAGAGCCCTTGAGCATCTGGCGCGTGGCAACCAAGGGTGGTCCAGCAACGCAAGTGACGCCTCCAAATGCGGGAAGTGAGTCCTACGGCGACGTTTCACCCGATGGGCGATCGCTGGTGTTCGCACGGACAGAGAAGAATGTCTCGCATATCTACACTGCGCGCGCGGACGGGAGCGGCTTAGCGCGACGTGTTCTTGATGCCCCAGGAACCGTTCCGCGCTGGTCTCCCGACGGAAAATGGATAAGTTTCAGCCCCAACCGAGGATTCTCCAGCGGCATTTTTATTGTGCATCCTGATGGAACCGGCTTGCGGCGCCTCACGGAAAATGGCGGCTGGGCAGTATGGTGGCCTGATGGGGAACAGATTGGTTTTCAGATAACGGGGGCGGATGGGAACACACGGGTTCAAGTGTTCAGCCTGAAGACCGGAGCAACGCGGACTTTGTCGGACCTTCAGTTCTCCGGTATTAATTATGTATTCGATGTATCGCGGGATGGAAAGTGGCTCGTCACTACAAAATACCAGCACGTTTCGGACGAGATCTGGCTGCTGGAACCTGTCCACAAGAATTGACGAGTTCGGGTCCAAGAATCAAAGAGAAACCTTGCGAAGGCGCAAAGCGTTGGCGATGACGGAGACGGAGCTGAAGCTCATGGCGGCACTGGCCAGCATAGGGCTGAGAAGCCAGCCAAAAATCGGATAGAAAGCACCAGCCGCAATGGGGATGCCGAGTGCGTTGTAAAGAAAAGCAAAAGCCAGATTTTGTTTGATGTTGCGGATGGCGGCGCGGCTAAGTTTGCGAGCGCGCAGGATGCCGCGCAGGTCGCCTTTCACCAGAGTGATCCCGGCGTTTTTAATGGCTACATCCGTGCCCGTGCCCATTGCGATGCCTACATCCGCTGCGGCGAGTGCGGGAGCATCGTTGACGCCATCGCCGGCCATCGCCACGATGCGACCTTGATCGCGGAGGCGTTTTACAATTTCCCCTTTTTGCTGCGGTTGGACTTCCGCTTCGAACTCTTCGATCCCGAGTTCGCTGGCAACCTTTGCGGCCGCGTCGCGACGGTCACCCGTCAGCATCACAATGCGAATGCCGTCCTCGCGCAAAGCGCGAAGCGCCTCCGGCGTTGATGACTTGGTTTGGTCACTCAACAAAAAGACTCCGGCCACTTTTCCATCGATCGCCAAGTAAACAGCTGTAACCGCCGCGGAGCTTGGCTCGATGGCAGTGGAATTCTCTTTCGCGGGCACTTCAATTCCGTGCCCTTTCAAAAATGTGGCCGTGCCTGCGAGGACTTTCCTGTTCTGGACACGGGCTTCTACTCCTCCGCCAGCGGTGGCGAGAAAATCGCTCGCTGGTTCCGACGGCAATTTTCTTTCTTCGGCGGCGCGAACAATGGCGCGGGCCAATGGGTGCTCACTGGAGCGCTCGATGCTTGCAGCCAGCGAGAGTAACTCGTCCTTTGTGAAGCCGGATGCCTCGAAAACTTCCACGCGCGTGATTTGCGGTTTGCCTTCGGTGAGGGTGCCGGTTTTGTCGACAACGAGCGTGTCGACTTTTGCGAGCGTTTCGAGAGCTTCGGCGTTTCGAACGAGGACGCCCACGTGCGCCCCGCGACCAACCGCGACCATGATGGACATGGGCGTTGCAAGTCCCAATGCGCATGGGCACGCGATGATCAGCACAGCGACCAAGGCGATGAGCGCGTGCGCGAAGCGCGGCTCAGGACCGAAGAGCGCCCATGCCGCGAACGCCAGCACGGCCGCGACAATCACAGCGGGTACAAAATAGGCGGCCACTCTATCCGCGAGACGCTGCATCGGGGCACGGCTTCGTTGAGCTTCGCTGACGAGTTTGACGATTTGCGCGAGAAACGTTTCGCTGCCAACGCGGTCGGCCCGCATAACAAATGTCCCGTTTGTGTTGAGCGTGCCACCTGTAACTTTATCGCCAGCGGATTTTTCGACGGGCATCGGCTCGCCCGTCACCATCGACTCATCGACCGCGCTGGCGCCTTCGAGGATGACGCCGTCTACCGGAACACTCTCTCCTGGGCGCACGCGCAAGGGGTCACCTTGTCTGACGACATCGAGCGCTACATCTTTCTCGGTGCCGTCAGGCGCGCGCAAGTGCGCTTGCTTGGGAACCAGATTGAGCAGAGAGCGAATCGCGCTGCTGGTTCGCTGCCGAGCGCGCAATTCAAGCACTTGTCCCAGCAGCACTAGAGTCGTGATGACGGCGGCAGCTTCGAAGTAAGTGGAGACGGCACCACGCATATCGCGGAACGACGCGGGGAAAATTTGTGGAAAGAGAGTTGCCACAACACTCTGAAGATACGCAGCGCCAGTGCCCAAGCCGATCAGAGTGAACATGTTAGGACTGCGATGGGTAACGGAAGCCCAGAAACGCTGAAAGAATGGCCAGCCGCCCCATAAGACGACCGGCGTCGCGAGCACGAATTGGATCCAGTTGCGAGCGCCAGGCGATAGGGGCAGCTTGAGCGCGTCGCCAAACATGGCGATCAGCAAAACAGGAAGGGACAGTGCGGCGCTCACCCAGAATCGGCGCAACATCGAATCATATTCCGGATCGGCTTCTACGTCAGCGAAAGCGTCCATCGGCTCGAGCGCCATGCCGCAAATCGGGCAGCTTCCCGGTCCAAGCTGAACGACTTGCGGATGCATCGGACACGTGTAACGAACCTTTTTCTCGTCAATCGCGGCGCGCGGCGTAGAACTTCTGGACTGTTGCTTCGCTTCGCGCCCGGCGTGCGCGGGGGCGTGGTCCATTGCGGCGGCCTCGGGAGCAACGAGAAACTTCTCCGGGGCACGGGAAAACCGCTCGGCGCAGCCCTTCGAACAAAAATAGTAAGTGTTTCCTTCGTGCTCGACTTTAGCGGCCGCTTTTTCCGGAACAACCACCATCCCGCAGACGGGATCGTTGTATTTGCTCGACGCCTGCAAAATCGGGGGTGACGTTCCACCTGCATTCTGCGAATTCAATGGGAATCTCCTTGTTTTCGGCGGGCTATCGCAGATGCGCGTAGATCAGTTCGAGCAGTTCGTCGTACATGGCTTCGGTCTCTTCTTTTTTTCCACTCTGCAACGCCTTGGCCGCGCAATGGTGGAGATGGTTTTTCATCAGATTACGCGCGACGCCGCGTAACGCTTCCTGCACGGAAGCAACTTGCGTGATAATGTCCGCGCAATAGCGGTCTTCTTCCACCATCTTTTGCAAGCCCCGAACCTGCCCTTCGATGCGGCGCAAGCGCTTCCGGTTCGCGTCTTTTAGCTCGGGGTCCACTCCTGCGGCTTTGCGTCCGCCAACCGCCGACGCGCAAGCACAATCCGCCAAAGAAGGTGCGCCGCGTCCTCTTGAGCCGCCGTGAAGCTGCTTCAGTCCGTTTGCTGACATGATACCCTCCACCCCTATTTATACCCCTACCCCCTATTTATTGTCAAGCGAGTGCGAGGCTGCCGGCCGCTCAACTTGCAGCAGGCTGCTATAATGCCTGCATGACACTCGTGGAGATTACGTACGAACTGCAGTCCCCGCTCACTCAGGATCAACTACGGCGTCTAGGCGAGTTCTCGAACACCTACGGCTTGCGGCGCTTCCGCTTCGACGAGAGCAAGAACCACCTGTCATTCGAATACGACGCCTCGCGCCTGCAGGACGCACAGGTTGCGCATGTGCTCGGGCGGGCGACCATCGCAGTAGCACGCAGAGTCAGCGAGACAGGCGCCAGCCCAGAGATTCGTCCTCTAGAAGCGTGAGCGCGCAGCAGCGGAGTTCACTTCTTTGCGGTTGGGACAGTCTTGGGCCATGTGAGACTGTCGCAAAAATCTATCTGACTTGGAGTTGATGTTCCGGAAAAATGAGGCCCCCGCTTGGGATCGGGGGCCTCGGAGAGTGCGTTTCGTTGTCAGTGTCGTTTTCACACCGACGCGTGGGGTCATCCATCCTAGCTTCCCTCTCAGAGGCAGGAGGGAACGAATTGCGAAAAGTGGCGAGCAAGCCCCTTCCCCCTCGCTCGCCTCTCTTCTCAACTCGTCATGTCTCCCGCTCTCCGCTTCGCCGTTCCCACCTAGTTCCAGGACCCCGGTAACAAGATTTTCAGGCTCCCCGCGCTATCGGTTTTAAGGCGCATTGCTTGCAGAATCCCTTCATGCGCATCCTCCCCGGCAACGAGCCCTCCCGGCGGACTCTTGGGCTCGCTTCAGCGTCTCTCCTCATAAGTTTTCTTGCGGGTTCATTGATTCTGTCTGCGGACACTCCGGGAGAGTTGCGAACCGCCGAGGTCGGTACCTGTTATTGCCGATGCGCGGAGTCTAGCGCGAACCGCGCCTGTGTGAAGATGTGTGAATCGCCGAAATATGCCGCGCGGCGTTGGTCGACGACGTGCGTCAAGCCGCGAATGAAACTGCCGGTCGAAAACCGAGATGCCGGGCCGCGCTTTGAACATCCGGGCCGGAACGAAAGAGCGCAAAACGCAAATCCCGCAGCTGCCAGTTAGGCAGAGACTGGCGAGTGAACGGATGGGGCGGCAGACTGAGCAGTGGTCTCCACTGACTCGCCCAAAAGTCTTGCTAACATCTCTGGAATCTCAAAGATGGCGCGATTATTGAGGGCCGCGACATTCCTCCGAAACTCCGCGAGCCTTTCGGGATCTAGAATCTGTTGCACGCCTTCAACAATGTCGTCAAAGCTTTTCAACACGATGCCGACGCGCTTTTCCGTTACCCACTCCGCGTTATAGCGTTCCTGCGGCAGCGTCCATGCGTTGCATTCGATCAGCACGGGGAGTTTGCGAACCATGGCTTCGGCTATGCTTCCGGGGCCCGGCTTCCCGATCAGGAAATCCGCGGCGCGCATGAGTTTATGAATTTCCTTTGTAAAACCAACAACATGCAGGGGCATATTCCATTTTATCGCGCGGAATTTGGCCGCGAGGTCTTCGTTGCGGCCGCAAATCAGGATTAGCTGCAGCGGGAGGTCGGCCGTATTCAACCGTTCGGTTATTGAGAACATCACTTTGGAGCCGTGGCCGCCGAAGAGCATGATGGCGGTCGGTAAGTCGGGTTGCAAGCCCATCTCTTTGCGAAGGGTGACCGGATCGGCATCGTCTTGCACGTAGAAATCGGGGCGCAGGATCATTCCAGATGCTTGAAAAATATGGGGGTTGTCGTGGCCAAAGGCCCGCGCTTGCTCGACGGCGCGCTCAGTTCCGGCGATCACGTATTGCTCCTTGATTGGCTCAATCCAGAACCGTGGCGGGTAGTCTGCCAAGTCTGTAATGAGCGTAACAAACGGCCGACCGGGGTAGACGGCCTTCCAGCTCTCACAAATCTCGCGATTAAAGTGCGGAATGACGGAGACGAGGAGATCCGCTGGGTGCTCACGCCAGAAGTCTTCGAGAAGGCGCACCATGGGCCCGTGGAAGAGCCGTATCGTAAGCTGTAGCACGCGCAGGAGATATTTGCTGCCGAGCGTCCAGCCGTTCTGCAGCATGATGTTGTATTGCTGTTGGATACGGATGCCGGTCAGTTTGCGAAGGACGTCTAGCCGATCGGTCAAATCCTGAAATTGCACAAGTTCCACCTGCCAGTCCCGCCCCTGTTGGGCCGCAATCGTCTGCAGGGCGATGGCAGCGTTGCGATGTCCGCCGCCGCCGTCGTGGAAGACAACGTGGATTTTTCTCATGGCTGAGATTCTGCCATGTAAATTTCGCTCGCAAACAAGAGCATGCACCATGCCATGTGGATAACTTTGGAAGTCCAATGTGCTCAAGGAGTTCCATGGACACATTTACCTACAATTCGCGACCTCTTCATGGCCTGTTCATATCGTCGGTTAACAATAGTTTCATGCGCTGCGACCTCCACATTCACTCCATCGCATCAGGCATGTGCGACACTCCCGTTTTTAACCGGATCTGCCGCGAGTCCTACAACCAGCCTGAGGAGGTCTACTCCCGGGTGAAGCAACTGGGCATGAGCATGGTGACCCTAACCGACCACGACTCCATTGATTCTGGGGAAGTTCTCCGGAAGTACCCGGATTTCTTCCTGAGCGAGGAAGCGACCGTGCAAATGCCGGGTGGAACCCAGATGCATCTGGGAGTCTACGGAATCACGGAACGCGACCATGTTGAAATCCAACGCCGGCGTAAAGACTTTATTTCGTTGATGATGTACCTGACCGAGAAAAAGCTGTTCTTCAGCGCCAATCATGTTTTCTCTGGGCTGACCGGACGACGCCTCGACGAGGACTTCTGCTGGTTTGCCTCCTATGTGCCTGCGTTTGAATCGCGAAACGGCGAGATGTGGCCCAAAGCCAATGAGAGCGCCACAAGGCTCGCATCGCGCCTAGGCAAGATCGCCATTGGAGGGAGCGATTCGCACACGATGGCGGGCGTTGGGCGCACATACACGGAAGTACCCGGCGCGCGAACGGCGGATGAATTCCTCGCCGGACTGCGAGCAGGCCAAGGGCAAGTGCATGGTGACCATGGCAGCTACCTCAAGTTGACCGAAGACATCTTCCGCATCGTGTGGTCGTTGTGGATGGAAAGACCGTGGACTCTGGCACTTATGCCGCTCGCGCCGTTGGTTCCCATCTTTACAGCGAGCCACTGGATCAACGAGATTCGCTTCTGCCAGAAATGGTCGACTGCGCTGGAGAGCGGCGAAAAGCGCCAACGGATGTTCTGGGATATGGATTCTAGCTTCGAGGCTAACTGGGGCTAGATGGGCTAACGACCATGGCTGTCGCACGCACTGTGTGGGGATTCATCGAACGGCGGGATTACCGCGTGATGCGGAGGATGAACCGCTGGCGAGCCCCGCGGTGGGTGCGCCTGTGGATGATCCTGGCCACGCGGATGGGCGATGGCTGGCTTTGGTATGGCTTGGGGATCATGCTGCTGATCGGTGGCGGCCCGCAGAAGTTTTTCGCAATTGGGGCGGCGGGCAGCGCCGCAGCCTTGGGTATTTTGGTCTTCAAAGCGTTGAAAAGACTGAGCCAAAGGCCTCGGCCTTGCCAACTGGAGCCTCATTGCTGGTCGAAAGTTTTGCCTCCGGATCGGTTCTCATTTCCGTCGGGTCACACGATGACGGCATTCTCGATCGCGCTGGTGGTTAGCTATTTCTATCCTTCGCTGGAAGGGGCGCTCTTTTTTCTGGCGATCAGCATCGCGGTCTCCCGCATTGTGTTGGGAATGCATTTCCTTAGCGACGTGCTGGCGGGGATGGTTTTGGGTGTGGCGCTCGGTTGCGCGTCGATTACGACGTTCGCATCGCTCGGTTGGGTTTAGACTTCCGCGGGATCACACGATCTCAAGAGGATTTGTCAAAGCAACCTATTGAGCCTCGGCCAATGCCTCACTCCAAATCGCTGCATTGCCTTCTCGTGCGGGACTCATTTCATTACACACATGAGAAACGCGGTCTAACTGCTTCTACAAGGGTTTCGGGTGAGCTGCGAGGGCTTCGCGGAATGCTGCGAGATTGCTCTTGTCTACCGTGGCTGTGCCGGTGTCGACCCAAGCCGGCATTGGAGCTGCTGGTGCGGTGCGCCAGTCTTTGAATTCGTGAACGGCGTTGTGGTGGAGATCGTCGGCAAACTTCAGACCGTAGTAGGCCATGATGTAGGGCTTCTGCACGATTGTGGCGCTAATCCAACCCTTTTCAATGGCGTCGAGCGTCTCCGGATCTTTATCAAAGGCGACAACGGCAATCTTGCCAGTCAGATCGAGGCGGTGAAGGGCCTCGGCAACTCCCGATCCGCCGGAAGCTTCGAGACAAATGACGCCGTCAATCTTTTCTTTCTTTGCTAGAAGAGCAGAGACGCCGTCATTGGCGTTGCGAGGATCTCCCTTGTCGTCAATGGTCTGTGAAATTTTGATGCCTGGGTATTTCTTGAGAGCTTCGGTGACGCCGCGGACGCGCTCGTCAAGGTTGGATTGACCCGGGATGGTGATGATAACGACCTGACCCTGGCCCTTGAGAATATCCGCCATGCGCTTTCCGCTTTCCTGGCCGGCGCGGAAGTTATCGGTTCCGACGAAAAGAATGCGGTGTGAATCGGGGGCATCGGCGTCGATGCAAATGACGGGGATGCCTTGGAGTACGGCGCTATCAATCGCGGGCTTGAGAAGCTGCTGGTTCATCACGGAAATAAGAATCCCCGCGGGATGCAGGGCAACTGCTTTTTGAAAGGCGTCCAACTCTTCTTGAGGAGAGAGAGTGGCCGGGCCATCCATTTCCGCTTTGACGCCCATTCCTGTGGCGGCGTCGCGCAAACCTGCCTCGGCTTCTTGCCAGTAGGGCAAACCGATGTTTGCGGAGATCAAATAGTATTGCTCTTCTTTTTGATGATACGGCTCCTGGCAGGCAACTAACGCCGCGCTAAGAACTAGAGCCGAGAATGCGAGGGTTCTGGGATGGAGTTTCATTGAAGGTCTCCTTTGCACGAAGTAGCGGCTCGGGATCGACAGAAAACTAGAGACCCGAAGTTCCTGGCGCAAGAGGGTACCATAAGAGTTGCAGAGTACAACTGGTGAGGCTGTAGGATGGAGGGTGAGTTTGCGGTGAGGGCTGCGGGCTCTCAAGGCGTGTCCCGTTTTGGCCGCCTAGAGAATGAGTTCTGTCGCTATTTGGACCGCTTCACTGCCTCAACTAGGCCAGGATAGGGGTTTACGGCCTTTCCCCTCGACCACTGCTTTTCGGGCCCCAACTCGAAGATTGCAAAATGCAAGTGTGGCGCGTTTTCAGCCGCGTTTCCGGTTGACCCCACAAAACCGATGACGTCCCCAGGCTGGACCGACATTCCCTCGTGCAACCCGTCAGCGTACCGGTCCAAGTGTGCGTAGTAATAGCAATACTCTGCCTTTTCATCGAACTCGTATATGGTGATGCCGCCCGGCTTGCTCAGGAACAATTTGCGAATCGTGCCTGGAACCACCGCACGCACGGGTGTTCCTCTCGGCTCGATAATGTCCATCGCCTCATGCCGATGTCCGTTATGAATTTCTTCAAACGAATCTCGCAGATTCGCGATGGTAAGCCCGCTGATGGGCGGAGTCATTTCGAGAACCGAAGAGGTCCCGCCAACAGCAAGAACCGCCAGGAGAAGTACGAGAATACATACCAATAGCTTCAGGCCTGTTCGTCCATGCCTATTCGTCCAGGGGATGACGACTGTGGGGCGCTCGCTCATTCCTCGAACACGACTCGCGTGCCCTTCGTGACCAGGCCGGCGAGTTTGCTGGCATCCCAGTTTGTGAGCCGGACGCACCCGTCAGACTGGGAATAGCCGATCTCCCCTGGATCAGGCGTGCCGTGGATTCCGTAGTGAGGATCGCTGATTCCAATCCATACCACGCCCACTGGATTGTTCGGGCCTGCTGCAATGGTCGCCTTGGCACTGGTGGGATTGGGATCCCAAAACAACTTGGGGTTGTAGTCGTAGGTTGGATTTCGACGCACCTCAGTGACCTTCCAATTTCCGAAGGGGAGCGGAGCGTGCACGCTGCCACTGGTCACGGGGGCGAAGAAAATAAGCCGCCCTTTCCCGTCATACACTTTCAGGACGGATGCCCTCTTCGAGACGATCACCTTGACCACACCTGCGCGCAACCGTTCGGCGTCCAAAGCCCCTCGTTCGGTATGCGCCACGTTGGGCACCCTGATTTGCTCGCCTGCAACGAAACGGGCGCCGGGGTTTAGGCGATTGAGCAGGGCGGGTGCCGAGTGGAATTTCGCGCTTAGCCCCTGCAGCACAGATGTGTAGTAAAGGCCAGGAAGTTTCGACATCTCGAGCATGTCCTTCGGAATTCTGTCGCTGAACGGGCCTGCCGCGTCTTGCGTAGTGATCGTATAGGAGACAATGGGCTCAACGACGACACCGGCGGCGAGCGCCTTAAGCAACGCCTCGCGATTCCGTAAGCCTGGAGCAATCCGACGCGCGGCCTCGAACGCCGCCACTGCCTTGCTGCTGTTCTTACCGCCGCTTCCGTCGATCTCACCCGGCGAGAAGCCAGCCCGATCGAGAAGTACTTGTATTTCGAGCTCCGAGGTCCCGGCTGTTGGAATTGACGATGCCGGACGTTTCGTTGCGATCAACGCGGATGCACCCAGCAGAATCGCCACGCTTGCGGCGAGACATGACAAGGTCCTGAGAGTAAATTTCGAGGCGAACTTCGGCGCGACGATGCGACTTCTTCTACCCAAGATGTTCAACCTCACGCAACGCAAACTTATCAGGCCCTGATCTAACGCGTCTGTTCAACACCGCACAGATTAGGCTGGAAGATGAAGAGAGTTATGACGCCCACGAGTTCGTGTCCGAGCTGCGCGGCTCGGAGATCGTGCCACACATCGCACAGGACGGCACAAACCGTTGCAGCGCCATTGATGACCACAAAAGGATACACGCAGGGTCTCAGCTCACTCGTCAGACCATTCGCATCGCAGGACTTTCGACTTTCCAGTCAGGCCAGCGGACACTTGGACGTGCAGCGAAGGTCGGAAAGCGTGCCAACGCACCCGGAGTCCCTCCGACTGCGGCGATTACTTGGCTGTGTAGTCCAGGATTGTAAACTGACCCCTAACGGTCTCAGGAGACGGTCAGGCAGGACTGAGGAGAATTTTCGTATCTGGGCTCTCGTGTCTGTTTGGTAGCTCGAACCGAAGCCGAGCTGTGCGGAATCTGTTTTCTATAGTCTTCTGATAGGGATTCCACCAAATAGTTTCCTGGCTGTGATCATTATGGAAGATGAGGAGAAGCGACTCTGGAACCGAGCTTGCCAGCTTTGAGCGCGAACCTGACGGACTCGGCGGCGAAGCGCGCCCGGGCTTCTGAGCTCGTTTTCCTTCTGCAGGTTTCGCGGCCGGGGCTTTGGAGCACGACAGCGCTTTTTTATTTGATGCCGCTGGGCCACGCGGATTTTTTCCATTCGCGAACATTGTGGCTGGGGCTTTTCTACGTGTTGTTTCCGCTGGGATTTCTTTTGTATGGCGTGAATGACATTGTGGACGCCGAAGCGGACCTTTTGAACCCGCGCAAGGGGACTTTTTTGTTTGGGTCGCTGGGTGCGGCTGAGCAGCTTGCTGCTTTGCGATGGAAGATCGCGGCCGTGCAGATTCCTTTTCTGATTGGTTTTCTTGTTCTTATAGGACCGCGCATTTTCGTTTGGTTTGCTGCTCTGTTGCTGGCGGTCGTGCTCTATAATGCGCCGCGTTTTGGCTGGAAAAGCCATCCTCCGTTCGACGTGCTGATTCAAGCGAGCTATTTGCTGGTGTTTGTGCTGAGCAGCTGGCTGAACGGCCTCTCGCAGGTCCCGTGGCAGACTTTTCTGTTCGGGGCGATGTTCGCGATGCACTCGCATATTTTTGGCGAAGTGATGGATATCGAGCCGGATCGTCTGAGCGGGCGGCGGACGACGGCGACGCTGATCGGCGCGGTGCGATCGAAGTTGCTGATCGCGGGGTTCTTGAGCGTGGAGACGGCGCTGGTTTATATCTTTTTCCGAGATTTGATTATCACCGGGTTTCTTGGCTTTGGAGCTGCGTGGTTTGTCTTGGATGCGCTGTTGATCTGGAAGAATCGCCCGTATAGCCCCACGGCGATGCGCTTGTTCATGTGGGGCTGGAACGCGGCCGCCTTTGCAGGGATATTTTGGAACTGGTCCACGGGCAGCCTGACGCATGTGAGTCGGTTGGCTCACCTTTGACTCCTATTTCTCTCAATTGAGACTTCCCAATTCGCCAGAAATCGGATAAATTTGAAAAAGTTTGGAGTCATATGCCATGTATCTCCGATTTGTTGTCTCCCAGATAGATTCTGTCTCAAGAGTTGCTACAGGTGTCTTCCACGCCGCAGCGTGACTCCGAGACTCCGGCCAGCTTTTCGGCTTTGAGCAGGATTGACTGGAAGAGCTGACCGCGTGGTTTAGCGAACACCTCGAAAAACCTAGCCGTTTTCGTCGTTCGCGGTCGCCGCGTGCGGAGGATAAGGGTGTGTGTTGGTTTAAGTCGTCGGCAACGGAACATCTCGCCAAAATCCACGAGATGATCTGCATCCTTGAGCAGCACAACATTTACGTGAAGATTTACAAAGAGCGCCACCCCGGCTACATCGTGTACGAGGACGAGCATCAGGTGGTGGCGGAGCCAGTTTCTGATTTAAATCTCTGAGTGCGCTGGAGCAGCGGGCAACGGCCAGGCGTGTGGGTATCCGCGCTGATGCTAGACTCGCTGGCGTCTAATTGCTGGGTGGATATGGAAAGAAACTTCTCTCTCGAAATCAGCGTGGAAAGCGTCGACGCAGCGATGGCGGCGGAACGAGGCGGAGCGAGGCGTATCGAGTTATGCAGTAATGCGCGGGAAGGCGGAACGACTCCGAGTCGCGAGTTGATGAGAGCCGTGCGTGAGCGCGTGAGTCTGCCTATTTTCTCGATGGTTCGGCCGCGCGCGGGTAATTTTGTCTACACAGACAAGGAGTTCGGGGCCATGCGGCGTGAGATTGAAGCGACCAAAGAATGCCGGATGGACGGGGTTGTTTTGGGATTGCTGGATGCGGATGGAGAGGTTGACATTGCACGCGCGAAACAACTCGTAGACCTTGTGCGGCCACTTCCGATTACTTTTCACCGGGCGTTTGATGAATGCGCCGATTTGCGCGTGTCGCTCGAAGATGTAATCAAGACAGGGGCGACCCGATTACTTACTTCGGGCGGGAAACGGACTGCATCGGAGGCGTTGGACGTGTTGGAGGAGCTTGTCCGAATCGCGGGCGAGCGGCTGATTGTGATGCCGGGCAGCGGGCTGCACGCGGGAAATGTTCGAGAGACTGTGCAGAAGACGGGGGCACGGGAGTATCACGCTGGATTAAGTTCCGTTGTGGCGGATGCGGCGAACAACCTTGGAGCGTTTGAAAAGGAAGTTAGAAAGCTTTCAGCTGCGCTCGCGAATTGTGATTGAGGTCGCCGAAAAGCACTCGATTCGTTTCTCCTCGAAAGCCGCAAAAAAAGAGGCACGGCATGCCATGCCCCTACGTCGGAAGGCGGATCGCGGCTAGGCTTTTTGGGCTTGGCGGCGGAGGAATGTCGGGACGTCCAGGTCGTCCGCGGGAACTTCGTGGCTGACGTCGCGGACGTTTTGTTGGACTTGATGAACGACGTTGGGCAGCGTTTGCTGCTGCGGGACAGGAGTTTCAACTTCGCGGCCGGCTTTCCAGGTTTTGGGGAGGAACGACGGCTTTTGCGGGATGTTTTTCTTGTTGGCTTCCTTGAAGCCTGCGGCGATGACCGTGATTTTCACGGCGTCCTTCATGGAGTCGTCCATGACGGCGCCGAAGATGATGTTGGCGTTTTCATGCGCAGCTTTTTGGATGACCGAGGAGGCCTCGTGAACTTCGTGGAGGGTTAGGCTTGAGCTGCCAGAAATGTTGATCAGGATGCCCTGCGCGCCTTGAATAGAGTTGTCTTCCAGGAGCGGGCTGGAGATGGCGCGGTTGGCGGCGTCGATGGCGCGATTCGTGCCCGTGGCGATGGCGGTGCCCATGACGGCATAGCCTTGGCCATGCATGATGGCTTTCACGTCGGCGAAGTCGCGATTGATGATGCCGGGGACTGTGATGATGTCGGAGATGCCTTGAACGGCTTGGCGAAGAATGTCGTCGGCGATGCGGAAGGCGTCGAAGAAACTGGTGCCGCGCTCGACGGTGTCCATCAGGCGCTCGTTGGGGATCACGATGACCGTGTCCACGCAGCCGATTAGCTCTTGCAAGGCTTGTTCGGCTTGGAGCATGCGGCGTTTGCCTTCGAAGGCGAAGGGCTTGGTGACGACCGCGACGCTGAGAGCGCCGAGTTCGCTGGCGAGCGAAGCTACTACGGGTGCGGCGCCGCTGCCGGTGCCCCCGCCGAGGCCAGAGGTGATGAAAATCATGTCCGACCCTTCGAGGGCTTCGATGATTTTGTCGGTGTCTTCGAGGGCGGCTTTGCGGCCGATCTCGGGATTGGCGCCGGCGCCAAGGCCTTTGGTGAGCTTTGCGCCGAGTTGGAGCTTCACCGGTGCTTGCGAGAGCTTGAGCGCTTGCAAGTCCGTGTTCGCGGTGATGAACTCGACGCCCTCGACTTTGGCGCGGATCATGCGGTTGATGGCGTTGCATCCGCCGCCGCCCACGCCAATGACTTTAATCTTCGCGGGCTGCAGCTCTTCGCTGAAGCTCATGCGAATTCCTGTGTCTTTTGCGGTCATACGTCCCTCAGCCTTCTCCACGTTCGCTGCGCTGCGCTCGGCTAGGGTCACGAGGCGCCTGCGAACATGGACTTCAATTTGGATACGAAATTTCCGGAGCGCTGCGACGCGTTGCGCCGCGTCTTCGCGCCGTACATCACCAAACCAACGACTGTTGCATATTCCGGCTGCGCTACTTGTTCGGGTAGATCAGCCAAACCTTTGGGCTCCGCGATGCGGACGGGCAAGTGGAAGGATTGCTCGGCTAGATCGATCAGGCCGTTGAGTCTAGCCCCGCCTCCGGCGAGGATGAAGCCGGCGGGGATTTGTCCGTCGAGTCCGGCGCGCTGGAGGTCGTCGCGGATGAGGGCAAGGAGTTCCATGGCGCGCGGCTCGATGATGTCTGTGAGCATGCGGGCGAATATGGTGCGCGGCGGACGATCGCCTACGCTGGCAATTTCGATGGAGGTGTCTTCGTGGAGGAGAGAAGACGCGGCCCAGCCGTGGCGGCGTTTGATTTTTTCAGCTTCGGGGATGGGTGTGCGCAGGCCGACGGCGAGGTCGTTGGTGAAATGGTCGCCGCCGACGGGAACGGCGCCGGTGTGGCGGACAACGCCGCCGCCGTAGACGATCAGTTCGGTGGTGCCGCCGCCGATATCGAGGAGGCAGCAGCCGAGATCGCGTTCGTCTTGCGTGAGGCTGGATTCCGCGGAAGCGAGCGGCTCGAGGACCGTGTCGTTGACCAAGATTCCGGCGCGATTCGCAGCGGTGACTAGATTTTGCGTGGCAGCGATAGACGAGGTGACGAGATGAACGTTGGCTTCGAGGCGCTGGCCGACCATGCCGACAGCGTCGCGGATGCCGTCTTGCGCATCGACCATGAATTCGTGGGGGAGGACGTGGAGGACTTCGCGATCCTCGGGGAGCGTGATGTTGCGAGCGGCGTCGACGGCGCGGCGGACATCGTCGCGCTCGATGTCGCGCGCGCGGTTGCCAAGCGTTACTCCGCCGCGGCTGTTGACACCGCGGACGTGGCCGCCAGCCACGCCAATCACAGCGGATTCAACGGGGACGTTAGCTACGCCTTCGGCTTCCTCGACCGCGCGGCGAATCGAGCTCACGGTGGAATCGAGATTTACGATGAGACCTTTGCGGAGCCCCTTGGATTCCGCTGCGCCTAGCGCGAGAAACTTTACTTGTTCTTCGTCAATTTCCGCGATCAGCGCGCACGTTTTGGTGCTGCCGACGTCCAGCCCTATGATGTAACGATCTTTTTTTGCCAAGCCGCCGCCCCCACCCAGGTTCTCTTAATTTTTTAGCTTCGCAGAATTTGCGTTGCTATCTGCGTTCACAACTACCTGCCGTGAATACTGTAAATCGATGGACTGCACGTGGCCGGCATTGGCCTGCCACTGTGCGAAATTCTCGACGAGCATTCGATATTTCCAGGTGAAATCGCTGTTGCCGAAGTGAATGGTGACTGCTTGCGAATCGGTTGCCGAGGTCAAGCCGGTCATGACAACGCGCAGGTCTTTGGCGTTCGAAAGATCGACTTCGCTGACGCGGTCTGAGGATTCGGAACGCACTAAATCGGCATCTCTTAGAAATTCTTGATAGGTTTGCATGCGTTTTTCGCGCTCTTCGCGCGGCATGCTCTCGGGAAGGCCGGCGACGATGGGGAAATGCAGGTCTTCGCCTTCGGGGCGGTCGAGGATTACGCCGTGGGCATCGATCAGAGCTAGCTCGCTGCCGTCGCGCAAAAAGGCAATCGGAGTGCGTTCTGTTAGTTCCACGCGAATGCGATTGGGAAGGATGCGTTGCACGCTGGCGGATTCGACCCACGGCAATTCTTCGAGCTGGCTGCGGCGCGCGTCGAGGGGGACGCGCAGCACGCTTCGGTTGCGATCGCGCGCGAAGGGTTGAAGAACAGCTTCGCGGCTGACGATGTGGTTTCCCGTGAGTTCGATCTGATCCGATTTGAGCAGTAGCACCTGCGGTGAATAGAGTAAGAAGCGTACGGCTGTTATGGAGGTGGTCACGCCCGCTGCGCCTACGATGGTCCACACCAGAATGCGGCGATAAAAAGTCCAGCTGCGGCCGCCAAATTTTTTGCGGCGAATTTCGAGAGGCTTTTGGCGACGCAGATAGCGCGGCTCTTCGTCGGCGAGCAGCTCCGGGCGGTAAGGCTCAGCCGCGGCGTTGCCTCGTTGCATGGCTTTTACGCGTTCCAAACGACCACCTCGTATTCGAGAATGACGCCGAACGATTTTTCGACGCGCTCACGCACATCAGCGATCAGGGCCAGCATGTCTTTCGCGGAAGCTTTGCCTGCATTTACGAAGAAATTGGCGTGACGGTCGCTAACGCGGGCGTCGCCGACGTTCAGGCCTTTGAGGCCGAGATCATCAATCATGCGTCCGGCGGAAGCGCCTGGAGGGTTTTTGAAGATGCAACCGGCGCTCTTCTGCCCGAGCGGCTGGCTGGCGCGGCGCTTTTCGTTGCAGATACGAATCCCTTTGAGAATTTCGCGATACGGTTTGGAGGGTAATTCCAGCTTCACTGCGAGCATCATATCATCAGGTGCAAAAGATGTGTGGCGGTATTCGAAAGAAATTTGATCGCCTTCGAGAGTTTCGAGCTTGCGGGCGGCGGCGCGATAGAGCTTGACCTGGCGGACGTAGCTGCCGATTTGCATGCCGTAGGCGCCGGCGTTCATGCGAAGGGCGCCGCCGATGGTTCCGGGGACGCCGATGAGGCCTTCCATGCCGCCGAGATCGTTTTTCGCGCAAAAAGTTACGGTGCGGCCGAGGTCGGCGGCTGCGTCAACTTGGGCAAAATTGCCTTTGAGGACGATGTCCGGCTCTGGAGAGACGAGCTGGAGCACCACCCAGGGGAGTTCGCCGTCGCCGACAAGCAGGTTCGAGCCGCCGCCGAGAAACTTGTGGGGAACGCCGTGGGAATCGAGCAGATTCAAAAGGTTGGGAATCGCGTCGTGCTTCTCGATGCGCAGCAAGTCGGTCGTGCCCCCGATGCCGAGCGAGGTGAGTTCGGCCAGGGATGTGCCCGGCTTCAGCCGGACGCCTAGCTCTGACAGCACTGCAAAGATTTTGGGGTCTTTAATGCGCATGGTGTGTGGGATTTTCCGTCCCCAGGAGGACCATCAGTTCGTTGCTCGCACGGCTGATGTTGCCGGCGCCGATGGTCATGATGGCGTCGCCGGCGCGGGCTTCGCGGAGGAGGAATTCGATTCCATCCTGCATGGAGCGGAAGTAGTGAACGTTCTTGTGCCCGGCTTCGCGAATGGCATTGGCGAGTGCCTCGCTGGTAATGCCGGCGACGGGCGCTTCGCTCGCGGCGTAGATGTCCGTTAACACTAATATGTCGGCTTGATTGAAGGCACGGCTGAACTCTTCCCAGAGATGCTGGGTTCGCGAAAACCGATGGGGCTGGAAAAGCACCAGAGTGCGGTTGAACTTGCAGACGCGCGCGGCCTCGAGCGTGGCGCGAATTTCGACCGGGTGATGGCCGTAGTCGTCGATTACGACGATGTCGTTCACGATGCCCTTGATGTCGAAGCGGCGCCCCACACCTGTAAATTTGGCGAGACCCTCGCGAATCAGGTCGCTTGGGACATTTAGATATAGGGCGACAGCGGCTGCAGCGGCAGCATTGCGGACGTTGTGTATGCCGGGCGGGTGCATCAGGTGGAATACGCCGAGGTCTTCGCCTTTGAAGGTGAGGCGGAAATCGCTGCCGAGTCCCTCTAGCTTAATGTCGCTGATGACCAGGTCTGCCTGGCTGGAAGTGCCGTAAGTAATGATGGGGCGCTTTACGTCTGGAAGAATGGCTTGCACGTTTGGCTCGTCGAGACAGAGGATCGCGGCGCCGTAGAAGGGGACGCGGTTCACGAACTGAATGAAGGCGCCTTGAATGTCCGCGAGCGAGGTGTATTGGTCGAGGTGCTCTCGATCGATGGTGGTGACGACGGCTACCACCGGCGCGAGCATCAGGAAGCTGCGGTCGCTTTCGTCGGCCTCTACTACGAAATACTCGCCTTTGCCGAGGCGCGCGGTGGTGCCCGCCTGATTCACCCTGCCGCCAATTACAAAGGTCGGATCTAAATGCGCGGCCGCCAAAACGGAGGCTACCATCGAAGTTGTGGTTGTCTTGCCGTGGGCACCGGCTACGGCGATGCCATATTTCAAGCGCATTAGCTCCGCAAGCATCTCCGCCCGCGGAATCACAGGGATTTTCTTTTTGTGCGCTTCGATGACCTCGGGATTGTCTTGCTTGATCGCCGAAGAGGTCACTACCACGTGCGCGCCTTCAACATTGATTGCTTTGTGCCCTTCGTGAATCGTGGCGCCGAGATTTTGCAGGCGCTCGGTGATGTTTGATGGTTTGGTGTCCGATCCTGAAACGGAATAGCCGAGCGTCAGCAGAACTTCGGCGATGCCGCTCATGCCGATGCCACCGACACCCACCATGTGAATGCGCTGAAAATTGCGGAACGAGACCATCATGGATTTGCCCTCTCGCGTTTTCCCTGCACGTTCGCGGCCTCTTCTATTAGGTTGACGATGTCACGCGTGGCGTGGGGCCGGGCAAGCGACCGGGCAGCGTTGGATTGCTTTTCAATCTGCTCTGGGTGGTCGACGAGCGAGAAGACTTCGTTCGTGAGGCGTTCGGCTGTGAGTTCGTTTTCGATGATGAGCAGGCCTGCGCCCGCGCGTTGCATCTCCTGTGCGTTCCGCAACTGGTGGCTATCCGTGGCAGCTCCGAAGGGAATGAAGATGGCAGCGCGGCCCGCGGCTGCGATTTCCGCCGCGGTGATGGCTCCTGCTCGGCAAACGATCACATCTGCCCAGGCAAAGCGCTCCGCCATGTTCGTGAGAAAGGGAACAACCTCCGCGTTGATTTCGCGCCGCGCGTAGGCGGTGCGAACCGCATTATAATCGCGTTCGCCGGTCTGATGCACGATGGAGAGCTCATTTTTTCGCGGGGCCAGTCGATCCATAGCATCGACAAAGGTGCGGTTGATGGGCAGCGCTCCTTGGCTTCCGCCGGTTACTAGCAGGCGAAAAGGCTTTTCGAGTCTTCGAGGAGCGATTGAGAAAAATTCCGGGCGCACGGGACAGCCCGTTACGATGGCTTTTTTTCCCCAGGTGTGGGCAGAAATTTCATAGCCGGTGGCGATGCGTTTGGAAAGTTTCGCGAGCAGCTTGTTGGTCAGGCCAGGTTCCGCGTTTGGTTCGAAGATTATGTTGGGCACGCCGCTGAACCAGGTCGCCAGAAGCATTGGCCCGGCAGCGTAGCCTCCAACGCCGAATGCCGCGACTGGTTTGTGCTTTCGTAGCACGCGGCGGGCGTCCAGCATTGCGGGCGCGAGCATGGAGAGATTTCGCAGAAGCATGGCGCCGCCCTTTCCTTTTAGGCCTGCGACGCGCAACGTCTCGAGCGGCAGTCCAGCTTGCGGGACTAACTTCATTTCGATTCCCCGTTCTGTTCCTACTAGCACGACTTCTCTTTCTTTGCCGCGCGACAGCCATTCCTGAGCGATGGCTATGGCTGGGATTACGTGTCCGCCTGTGCCGCCGCCGGCGATCAGAAGTTTCATGGCTGAGTCTCAGTTGGCGGCTTGAGCAGACGGGCACGGCGTGCCGTGCCCCTACGAGAACACCTTCGCGACTTGATCGGATCGCTCATGTTTCGGTGGCTTGCTGGCTGATGTTTAGGAGCACTCCTGTGGCTAGCAGCATCACCAGCAGACTTGAGCCGCCGTAGCTTACGAACGGTAGCGGGATGCCCTTTGTTGGCACCATGCCCAAGACAACCGCAAAATTGATAAGGGCCTGACTGAGCACCACGGCTGTGATTCCCAGCGCGAGCAGGCGGCCGAAGCCGTCAGGAGCGGCGAACGCAGCGCGCAAGCCTCGCCATCCGTAGGCCAGGAAAAGCGCAATGACTATCATTGCGCCGATGTAGCCGAGCTCTTCGCAAATTACGGCGTAAATAAAATCTGTGTGCGCTTCCGGCAAATAAAAGAGTTTTTGTTTGCTCTCCATCAGGCCGACGCCGGTGAATCCGCCGGAGCCAACCGCGATGAGCGATTGCATTAACTGAAAGCCGGCGCCTTGCGGATCAGAATCGGGATGGAGGAAAGAACTCAGCCGCGCGTTGCGGTAGGCGACGAGGGTGATCAGCAGATAGAGGACGGGTAAGGAAGTCGCGAATCCCGCGGCAATCCATTTCCAGGAGAGTCCGGCGGCAAAAAGAATCGTTGTGGCTACCAACACAATATCCATAGCTGTGCCCAAATCGGGCTGGGCCAGGATTAAACATACGCAGATCAGCACGGGGCCGGCGGCGGGGAGAATCGTCTGAAGAAAATCTTGTTTGCAGAACTCCATGGCGGTTTTGTTGCGCCGCTTTTGATCGAGAAACCACGCTAGGTAGAGGATGACGGCAAGCTTCGCCAATTCGGATGGCTGAATTCCAATGGGGCCATAGCGAATCCATCGATGTGTGGCGTGCGACTTGTCCAGAAAAAAAGTGCCGACCAGCAGGAGCAGCACTACGCAGACGGTCGTATAAACTACGGCAGGCTCGCGCAAGCGCCGGTAATCCGTACGCATTAGCGCAAACATCCCCAAGAGTCCGAGGATCAGCCAGGCGGCTTGGCGGATCAGAAAATAGTAAGAGTGCGAGTACTCTTTTTCAGCGGTGACTGCGGAGGCGCTGAAGATCATCACGGCGCCGAGCAGGCAGAGCACTACAGTCACACCAAATAGCCAGCGATCCATTTCCAGACGTCTCGGCACGTTCGTTCACCTTTTTCCGGAAGTCGCTCCGGCGGCTTGCTTTTCGAGTTGCCTCACCAAATCCTTGAAGACGCGTCCACGGTGTTCGTAATTTTGAAATTGGTCGAAGCTGGCGCAGGCCGGGGCGAGAAGCACGACGTCGCCGCGCTGGGCTGCATGTGAAGCGGTTTCCACGGCGCGTTCGAGCGTTTCCGCGCGCTCCAGCGCTACGCTTCCTGCAATTTGCTCTTCGATTTTTTCCGCTGCCGTGCCGATCAGCAGCGCCAGAATCGCTTTTTCCCTGAGCGGTCTTTGCAACGCGGTGTAGTCGCTTCCTTTGTCTTTGCCGCCAAGAATAATCAGGATGCGGCCGGGAAAGGCGTCGAGGGCTTTGAGCGTGGCATCCACGTTGGTCGCCTTAGAGTCGTTGTAGTAGCGCACGCCCGCGATTTCGGCGACGAATTCCAGGCGGTGCTCCACTCCAGCGAAAGAGCGCACGCCTTTTGCGATCGCCGCGGAGGGTGCACCTGCAAGCCGAGCAGCAGCGGCGGCGGCTAAAACATTTTCGACGTTGTGCGCTCCGGCGAGGGGAATGTCCTCGAGCTTGAGAAGAGTTTCTTCCGCACCGTCTTGCCGAAAAACGATTTCCTCGCCGCGCACGTACGCGCCTTGCGCGACTCGTTGTTTCCTGCTGAACCAGTACACGCGCGGGAGCGACGGAGCGTAAGGCATGGTTGCCACATCATCTGCGTTCAGAATGGCGGCATCTTCACCGGTCTGGTTCTCGAACAAGCGTGCTTTCGCGGCGCCGTACGCTTCCAAGGTGTGGTGGCGGTCGAGATGGTCCGGAGTCAGATTCAGAAACACACCGATATTTGGACGAAACGTGTCGATGAGCTCGAGCTGGAAGCTGCTGAGTTCGACTACCGTGCACGTATCGTCTTTCATCGTGTCCACGCATCCGATGAGCGGCGTTCCAATATTTCCTGCGAGAATGGTCTGCATTCCAGTGGTCTTCAAAATGTGTTCGACGAGCGAGGTCGTCGTAGTTTTGCCGTTCGAACCGGTGATTCCGATCAACCGGCCTTTCATGAAGCGGTAAGCCAGCTCAATTTCGCTCCAAATCGTGATGCCCTTCGCGCGCGCCGCTTGCAAATGCGCTTCGTCGGCGGGTACGCCTGGGCTCGGAATAATCAAGTCTTGATCGAGAAAGGTCTTCTCGCGGTGACAGCCAAGTTCGAGGGTCACCCCGGCGTCTTTCAGTTTGGCGATCGCTTCGCCGATCTGGTCCTCGGTACGGGAATCCGTCGCGGTCACGCGCGCGCCTCGCGCTGCACAAAAGAGCGCCGTCGCCACCCCGGTGCGCGCTAGCCCCACGGCCAGCACGCGCTTCCCTCGCAACTCGATTCCACCTGGCATCGTCCTCTTCCAAATCCGCATGGCTTCAAATGCGCCCTACCTCAACTTCAACGTCGTCAGCGCAAACAGCGCAAACACAAGGGCTGCGATCCAAAACCGCACGATGACTTTCGATTCGCTCCAACCCAGCAGCTCAAAATGATGGTGGATGGGCGCCATGCGGAAGATGCGCTTGCCGCGTAGCTTGAAAGAGCCGACCTGCAAGATCACCGAGAGCGCTTCGATGACGAAGATACCGCCCACGAAAAACAGAAGAATCTCCTGTTTGATGATGACCGCTATTGTGCCCAGAGTTCCACCAAGCGAGAGCGAGCCGACATCGCCCATAAAAATTTCCGCGGGATGCGCGTTGTACCAGAGGAAACCGAGCGAAGCGCCCACCAGCGCGCCGCAAAATACCGTGAGTTCGCCAACACGCGGGATGTATTGAATCTCGAGATAGGTGGCCCAACGCGAGTTGCTGCTTACGTAGGTAAGCACAGTGAGCGCGCCCGCGGCGATAACCGTGCAGCCAATGGCTAAGCCGTCGAGACCATCCGTGAGGTTCACGGCATTTGAAGAACCAACGATGACCACGCAGACGAAAGCCAGAAACGGAAGAAATGCCAAGGGCCACAGGTGCGGCGAATTCATCAAGGAATGGAAAACCAGGTCTGGATGCAGACGCTTAAGAAATGGAATCATCAGCTGCGTCGAGTACGCGTAGTGCGTAACGAGAACGAGCAACGAAATCCCCACAATAAGGCTGACGAACACCTGAAAATAGATTTTCTTTTTCGCGGTGAGACCAAGGTTTCTCTGCTTGGAAACCTTCGCGTAGTCATCGATGAAGCCGATGATTGCAAAACCGATGAGGGCGAACAGCGAAAGCAGAACAAAAGGATTGGTCAAATCGGCCCAAAGCAATGTGGGAACGGCCGTCGACAATACGATGAGCACGCCGCCCATCGTCGGCGTGCCTGCTTTTTTCTGATGCTCCTGCGGGCCTTCCTCGCGGATGTACTGCCCGATTTGCAGCTCGCGCAAACGACGGATGAGCCACGGACCAAATACCAGTCCGAGAAACATCGCCGTCAAGCTGGCGTAAACCGTTCGAACGGTGATGTATCGAAAGACGTTTAGCGGGCTAAAGTAGCGCTGCAGAACATGGTAGAGGAGGTAGTAGAGCATCTAGTGCCGTACCTCCTGTCGTGGAATCTCGCCTGGAGCGGCGTAACGAGTCAGCAACGCTTCGACGAT